>Ga0307516_10001294_pt1 | contig 34807 bp, 29 predicted proteins | sample 19_EM_MG_FD_203310 | JGI IMG/M metagenome (GOLD analysis project Ga0307516, IMG submission 203310) | Populus trichocarpa ectomycorrhiza microbial communities from riparian zone in the Pacific Northwest, United States - 19_EM | ecosystem: Host-associated > Plants > Roots > Unclassified | place...
CTTCCGCACCATCCCGTACGAGTTGGAGGAAGCGGCCCGCGTCGACGGCGCCGGGCCGGCCCGCACGTTCCTGCGCATCGTGTTGCCGCTCGCCCGTCCCGCCCTCGCTGTGCTGGCGGTGTTCACCTTCCTCAACTACTGGAACAGCTACTTGTGGCCGCTGATCGCCATCAACGACTACGCGTCGCTCGGCACGCTGCCGATCGGCCTCGCCAGCTTCTCCAGCCAGACCGGCACCCGATGGGATCTGCAGATGGCCGCCACGATCATCTCGATGGTGCCGACCACGATCATGGTGATCGCGCTGCAGCGGCACCTCGTGCGCGGCATCGCCACCTCCGGGCTGGGTGGCCGATGAGACTCCCTCGTATCGCGATCGCCGGGATGGCGATCGAGTCCAGCGCGTACGCGACCCACCGGGCCGGATACCGTGACTTCACCGTCCGCACCGCCGACCAGGTGCGGGAACGGTACGCGTTCCTCGCGCCCGGCACACCACTCGGCGACGCCGCCGAGTGGGTCGGGGTGTTCTACGCCCGGTCCATCCCCGGCGGCCGGGTCGAACGGGCCGTCTACGACGACTTCAAGGCCCGCATCGTCGCAGGATTGCGGGCTGCCGGGCCGGTCGACGGGCTCTACCTCGACGTGCACGGCGCGATGAGCGTCGACGGCCTGGACGACGCCGAAGGCGACCTCGTCACCGCCGTCCGCGCCGTCATCCCGTCGGGCGCGGTCGTGTCCGCGCCGATGGACCTGCACGGCAACGTCTCGGAGGTCTTCGCCCGCGCCGTCGAGCTGCCCACCTGCTACCGGCTCGCCCCGCACGAGGACGCCTGGGAGACCCGGGAGCGGGCCGCCCGCAACCTCGTCGACGTCCTGGGCGACCGGCTCACCGGCGCGGCGCGCACGGTCCACCGCGCGTGGGTCCCGGTGCCGATCCTGCTGCCGGGCGAGAAGACCTCCACCCGGGTCGAACCGGCGAAGAGCCTGTACGGGTTGCTGCCGTCGGTGGAGGCGAAGGACGGCGTGATCGACGCGTCGATCTGGATCGGGTACGCCTGGGCGGACGAGCCGCGCTGCCACGCCACCGTGCTCGTCACCGGCGACGACCCGGCCATCGTCGCGGCCGAGGCGGAGGCGCTCGCCGCGCGGCTGTGGGACGTACGGGAGGAGTTCGGGTTCGTCGGCCCGGCCGGCACCCTCGCCGAGGGCGTGGCCCGGGCCCTGCGGTCTCCCGGGAAGCCTTACCTCGTCAGCGACTCGGGTGACAACCCGGGCGCGGGCGGCAGCGGTGACGTCAGCTCGACCCTCGGGCAGCTGCTGCGCCTTCCCGAGTTGACCGGCCCCGGCGCGCCGGTGACCTACGTGGCGTCGGTGTTCGACGCGGCCGCCGTCGACGTGCTGTTCGCGGCCGAGGCCGGCGCCGAGGTGGCGGTCACCGTGGGCGCCGACCGGGTGGACCTACGCGGGATCCTCGCCGGCCGGTACACCGGCGACCCCGACGCCGGACGCATCGCGGTCATCCGGGTCGGCGGGCTGCACGCCGTCGTCACCGAGTTCCGCAAGGCCTACCACGCCACGAGCGACTTCGCGGCGATCGGCCTCGACCCGGCCGCCGCCGACATCATCGTCACCAAGATCGGATACCTGGAGCCGACGCTGTACGACCTCGCCCAGGGCTGGACGCTCGCACTGACCCCGGGCCCGGTCGACCAGGACCTGGAGCGCCTCGGCCACCACCGGATCAACCGGCCGATGTTCCCGTTCGACGCGTTCACCGAGCGCCCCGACCTGACAGCGAAAATGCTGTGACCGCGCTATGAGCCTGTTGCTCGGCATTGACTACGGCGGTACGCAAAGCAAGCTGCTGCTCGCCCGCGACGGCACCGCGGTACGACAGGCGCAGTTGCCCACCCACCGGGGGCCTGGCGCCCTGCGACGGCTCGCCGAACAGGTCGACGGGTTCCTCGACGGCGAACGGCCCGCCGCGCTCGGCGTGACGATCGCGGGCATCCTCGACGAGGCCACCGGCCGGGTCGTCACCAGCGTCAACCTGCCCTGGCTCGACGGCACCGACCCGGTCGGCGACCTCACCGGCCTGCTCGGCATCGCCGGGGTCGCGATCCAGGACGGCCACGCGGCCGCCACCGCCGAGGTGAAGCTCGGCGCCGCCCGCGCCCACCGCGACATCGACGACATCTTCGTGCTCACCCTCGGCACCGGCATCGCGGGCGCGCACATCGTCGACGGGGTGCTGCGCCGCGGTGCCCATAACGCGGCGGGCGAGATCGGGCACATGGGCATCGGCGAAGGGCGCAGGTGCGGCTGCGGGCAGCGCGGGTGCCTGGAATCGGAGATCGGCGGGGATCAACTCGTGGCCCGGTGGCAGGAGGCGGGCGGCGGCGTAGCCGCGGGAGGCACGGCAAAGGATCTGGTGGCCGCGGCGGCCGCGGGCGACGAGCGGGCGGTCGCGCTGCTGGACCGGGCCACCACCGCGCTCGGCCGCAGCCTGCTCGGCGTCATAGCGCTGCTCGATCCCGGCCTCATCGTCGTCGGCGGAGGGCTCGCCCAGGCCCACGAGTGGATCTTCGAGCCCGCCGTGCGCAAGACCGTGGACGGCGCCACCTTTCACCGGCTGCCGCCGATCGTGCCCGCGGCCCTCGGCGTCTGGGCGGGTGCCTGGGGCGCCACCATCGCCGCCGGATCGGCGCTGTCAGTCTCCGAACGGCCCGACGCCGGCACCGATGACCAACAGCCCTCGGCAATTCACGGGCTCTGAGTTTCGGCCTCCTGCGGTGGGGGGCGGCATACTGCCCGGATGAGCGAACGCGTCGACTTCGACCTGGTCGATTATGAGAGCCGCGTCCGCTCTGGTGGCTGCTTCGTCTGTGCGTTCCTCCGTGGCGATCCTGGCTTCGAGCATGAGTTGCTCTACGACGACGGCCCGCACGTCGCGTTCCTGAACCGCTATCCGACGCTGCGCGGTTACGCGCTCGTCGTGCCCCGGCGCCACGTCACTGATGTCGTCCGCGATCTGACTTCCGCGGAGTATCTCGCGCTCCAGGCCGTCGTGCACAAGGTCGCGCGAGCCGTCAATCAGGTGGTCCCGACCGAGCGGACATACATCCTGTCGCTGGGCAGCATGCGGGGCAACTCGCACGTCCACTGGCATGTCGCGCCGCTTCCGCCCGGCGTACCCGATCACCAGCAGCAGTATCACGCCCTCATGGTGGAGAACGGGATCCTTCCGCAGGCTCCCGACGAAGTCGCGCGGCTCGGCGCGGCCATCCGGACAGCTCTCTCCGATTAGCCGTGTGCCCGCGGGCCGGAAACCTAGCCGGTATTCAGGGCGCCATGCAGAGAGGTCGCCTCTTTGTCCGCGAAGACCGCCAGCAGATCGGCTGGCGTCGGAGCGTAGGCACGGCGCGACTCACGGCGTATCGTCACCGGTGGATGTGACGCCGAAACGGGGATCATGCTATGAGGCGTACCTGGGCACCGTTCGCCACGATTCTGGCCTTCGCACTGGTGATATCCGGATGCGGGGACGATTCCGAAGGCGGCTCCTCGTCGCCTGACAAGGTCACCTATGTCACCGCGTTCGGCGCGGTCGGGCGGGATGCGTTCGCCTGGGTGGCGCAGGAGAAGGGATACTTCCGGGAAGCCGGGCTGGATGTCACGATTCAGCTCGGCGCCGCCACCGGCGAGAATCTGAAGGTGCTGGCCGCCGGGCAGGCGCAGTTCGCCCATGTGGACCTTACCGGCGCCTGGATCCTCGCCGGCAAGGGCGAGTCCAAGGACGTCCGGGCGATCGCCGCCGTCCACCAGCAGTCGCTGGTCTCGATCGTCGCGCTGGAGGGTTCCGGCATCACCCAGCCCAAGCAGGTCGAGGGCCGGAAGATCGGCGCCGCCACCGGCTCGGTCAACCAGTTGCTGTTCCCCGGGTACGCGAAGCTCGCGGGCATCGACCCGGCGAAGGTGCAGTGGTTCAACGCGCAACCGGCGCAGCTGCCGACGCTGCTGGCGAGTGGCCGGGTCGACGCGCTGAGCACGTTCCTGATCGGAGTGAAGGGCATCGAGAAGGCGGCTGGCGGAAAGAAGGCGACCGTCCTTCCGTACAACAAGTATCTGCCGGAGCTGTTCGGCAACGGCATCCTGGCGCCGGTCTCGATCACCCGGGACCGCCCGGATCTGGCCCGGCGATTCCGGGACGCCGCCCTCAAGGGTCTGCAGTACACCCTCGACCATCCGGAGGAGGCCGCGCAGATCCTGAAGAAGGCGCAGCCCGCCGCGGATGTGACGGCCGCCGTCGGCGAGATCACTCTGATGGCGCCGTACGTGAAGACCTCCGGCGTCATCGACCGGGCGCGGGTCGCCGGCGCGATCGCCACCCTGGAACGTGGCGGGCTCATCCCGCCGGGGCTGACACCGGACTCGGTCGTCGACTTCAACCTGGCGCCGACGGGATGAACCGCTCCGCCCGGCCGGGCTCCTCCGCGTACTCCTTCAACAACGACGACCCGGCCGCGGCAGACCGGCACCGGCATCTGGCCGACATGCTGGACCCGTTCACGTTCGCGCGGCTCGCCGCGGCCGGCGACCTCACCGGCCGGCGGTGCCTGGAGATCGGCGCCGGCGGCGGCACCGTCGCCGACTGGCTGGCGGAGCGGGTAGGCCCGCAGGGGTACGTGCTCGCCACCGACCTCAACCCGCGTCACCTGGCCACGGACCGGGGATACGCGGTGCTGCGGCATGACGTGGTCACCGAGCAGGTTCCGGCGCCGCCGTGGGGCCTGATTCACGCCCGGCTGGTGCTGCTGCACCTCCCCGAGCGCGTCGAGGTCCTGGGCCGGCTCGCGGCCGCCCTCGCGCCCGGCGGGATCATCATGCTCGAGGAATGGGCGACGGCCTATCGCGGGCTGGTGCTCGCCGCGCCGGACGCCGCGGCGGCGGCCCTGGTCGATCGCTATCACGACGTTCTCGTCGAGCGGCTGCTCCCGGCGAACGGCAACGATCCGGGCTGGGCCGGGAAGGTGCACGCCGCGATGCTGGCGGCCGAGCTCTCCGATGTGGATACCGAGATCCGGTCGGCATCGTGGGCCGGCGGCACCGCGGGCGCGCTCATCATCGCGGTGAACGTCGCCCAGCTGCGTTCCGGGTTTCTCTCCGCCGGATTCACCGAGGAGGAGCTGGACAGGCTGTGCCGCCTGGCCGCGGACCCACGTCTGGTGGTGCGCGGCCACTTCACCTACTCCACGATCGGCCGCCGGCCCGACGGTGCCCCGTGACCCCGGACCGGGCCCGCTCCGCCCGGTGGCAGCCGCTGGGTCTGCCGATTCTCGGCGCGGTCAGCACGATCGCGCTCTGGTGGTCCGCCACGGCGGTGTTCGGCATCCGCCCGTTCTTCCTGCCCGCCCCGCCGGACATCGTCGCCGCGTTCCGCGCGCAACCGGCGTACCTGCTGCGCGAGGCGGGCCGGACGTTGACCGAGACGACCGTGGGCTTCGGCATCGCGGTGCTGGCCGGGCTGTTGCTGTCGGTGGCGCTGACCGCCTGGCGGGCGCTGGAACGTGCGACCCTGCCGGTGCTGGTCGCGCTGAACTCGGTGCCGAAGGTCGCGGTGGCCCCGTTGCTGGTGGTGTGGCTCGGGTTCGGGCCGCGACCGAAGATCGTCCTGGTGGTCCTGATCTGCTTCTTCCCGATCGTGGTGGCGACGATGGCCGGGCTCACCTCGACCCCGGCCGAGCTGGGCGAGCTGAGCCGGTCGCTGTCCGCGTCGGTGTGGCAGACGTACCTGAAGATCCGGCTGCCGTGGGCGCTGCCGCAGGTCTTCGTGGGGCTGAAGGTCGCCATCTCGCTGGCGGTCATCGGTGCCGTCGTCGCCGAGATCAGCAATCCCAGCGGCGGGCTCGGCGCGGTCATCGTGCTGTCCGGCATGTCGTTCGACACCCCGCTCGCTTTCGCCGCGATCGTCCTGCTGGCGCTGCTGAGCACCGCGATGTTCTATCTCGTCGTGGCGCTGGAACGGCTGCTGGTGCCCTGGGCGCGGGCGATCACCGGATAGCGGGGCCGGCGTGATCAAACTGGACCGGGTGTCCCGGACGTTTCAGACCCGGACCGGCGACCTGGAGGCCCTCCGCGACATCGACCTGCACATCGACGAGCATCAGTTCGTGGCGGTCATCGGCCGGTCCGGGTGCGGCAAGTCGACCCTGCTGCGCCTGATCGCCGGCCTGCTCACGCCGACCGACGGGACGATCACCATCGGCGGTACGCCGGTCCTTCAGCCGCGGCGCGACGTGGCGCTGATGCACCAGCGCCCCGCGCTCCTGCCGTGGCGCAAGGTGCTGGGCAACGTCATGCTGCCGGTGGAGATCCTCGGCTGGCGACGCGCGGCGCACCGGGCCCGAGCCGCCGAGTTGCTCGACTCGGTGGGTTTGGCCGGCTTCCACGATCGGCATCCGCACGAGCTGTCGGGCGGCATGCAACAGCGGGTCGCGCTCTGCCGGGCCCTGATCCAGCAGCCGCGGATACTGCTGATGGACGAGCCGTTCTCGGCGCTGGACGCGCTGACCCGCGAGGAGCTCGCGACCCAGTTGCAGGCCGTGCACATGGCGCAGTCGGTCACCACCGTCTTCGTGACCCACTCGATCCAGGAGGCCGTGCTGCTCGCCGACCGGGTGCTGGTGCTCAGCCCCCGTCCGGGCCGGGTGCGGCAGGTGCTGGAGGTCGACATTCCGCGGCCGCGCTCGTTCGGCCACAACGCTCACCTGGCCGACGTGGCGAGGTGCGTCGCGGAGCTGCACGACCTGCTGCTGCGGGACTAGGCGGAGCCTTCCACCCTCGCCGAGCAGTCGCACCGTGCCAGTTTTAGCCGCGTTTCAGCGCCGCGTCAGCGCCGTTTCAGTGCACTATGCGATTGTTCCCGCGCTGTCCGGGAAATTTCAACGAGATACGAGGCGCCGTGCAGACAGGAAACATGGGGGAATCCGTCGTCCGGGTACTTATCATAGACGACGTCCGGCTTCACCGCGATCATCTGGTCACCGCTTTACGGCGGGAATCGTTCGTTGTGGAAGGCACCGACAATGCCGATGAGGCCGCGCGGCTCGTGGCCGACGCCGGCTTCGAGATCGTGTTGCTCGGCAAGGACAGCCTGTCGATCTGCCGCCGGGTGGTCGCCGCCGATGACCGGGTCCGGGTGATCGCGCTCGGCCTCGCCGGTGCCGACGACGAGGTGCTGGCCTGCGCGGAAGCCGGCGTGACCGGTTACCTGCTGCGCGACCAGCCCTTCGAGGCGCTGCTGTCCACCATCGCGGCCGCCGCGAAAGGCGAGGTCACGTGCCCGCCGGGGATCGCCGCGGCGCTGCTGCGCGGGATGGGACGGCGCGGCTCGGGGGTGCGCGAGCAGGCGCGCCGGATGACTCCGCGCGAGCGGGAGGTCCTGATCATGATCGAGGCGGGCCTGTCCAACAAGGAGATCGCTCGCAAGCTCAGCATCGAGATCCGGACCGTCAAGAACCACGTGCACAACCTGATGGAGAAGCTCAACGTGCGCCGCCGCGGCGAGGCGGCGGCCCTGATGCTGTCGCAGCGATTCGCATTCGACATGGGTACCAGTACCTAGGTATCAGACGGGGCCATCGGCCCTATTCGTATCTCAAGCCCTATTAATTCCCGCCGGCGATTTCCCTATCGTGATGAGTGCCGTCGCAAAAGGGAATCGAAGAGCGACTTCAACGGAGAGGAGGACCCATGCCGAAGCTGACGGTGCACGACTTCGAGGGCGGCTGGACGTCCACCGACCCGGGCGCGCTCGCTCTGACGTTCACGCCGCGCGGCCTTCGCCTGTCCGCCCGGTCCGGCGCGGCCGGCGCGGCCGGCGTCTTCACGCCGCCCGCGCCGCTCGATCTGAGCGAGTTCGAGGAGCTGCGCCTTCAGGTCAGTTCCACGGGTACGGCCGACGGCGGTCGCCACACGCCCTTCCTGCTCGGTCTGTCCTATCAGGATGACGACGGGGAGCACGGCTGGATGGTCCCGGCCAACCGCCCGGGCGCCTGGGAGCCGCACAGGTTCGGCATCGCCGGCGACGAGCGCGGGCGGATCACGCGGTTCATGCTGCGGGTGCTGACCGACATCCCGTTCACCGCCGAGGTCGGCGAGTTCCTGGCCGTCCGCGAGGACGTGCTGGCCGACGTCGAGACCGCGCTCGTGGAGCTGCTGGCCGGGCTGAACGTGCCTGTGGTCTTCGAGGAGACCCCGTTCACCGAGGTCACCGACGTGAACGACCTGCCCGACCCGGTCGTGCTGGTCACGCTCACCGACCAGCGCGAGGATCCGGAGCGCGGCTGGAACGTCCCGCAGCGGGACTCGTTCCGGATCCGCGGCGACGCCACGGTGTGCAGCGTGCGCCCGCCCGCGCGGCCGGTCCTGGCCGAGTATCAGGTGTTGCCGGCCGCGAGCGACCGCGCCAAGTCGCTGGCGCTGCGCGGCGAGATCCTCCGGCGGATCGGCCTGGACACCGGCCTGTGGGTCAACGGCGAGGTGCTGCCGGTGCAGACGCTGCTGCCGCCGCCGCTGGACATCCGGGTACGCGCGATCCCGGCCCCGATCTATCTCCACGTCGGAGCGCGCATCGAGCAGGGCCCCCGCGTCGAGGTGCCGTGGCCGCGGCAGATCCGGGTGCGCACCGGGCAGCTGCCCGCCGGCGAGGACCAGGAAGGAATCGTGCTGCGGACATGACCACCCATCTCGTGTTGCGGGTCGACGACGGCCCGTGGCAGACCGTCGAACTGGACGGGCAGGAGGGCGACGAGTTCGCTGAACTCGCCGCCGCCGTCAGCGGACTCGACGGCCTGACCGCCACTGTCGGCGACGACGGATCGCTTGTGCTGGCCACCGAGGACACCGGCGAAGCCACGACCCTGGAAGTGGACGCGGAAGCCTCCACGGCCGCATTGGGATTGAGCTCCTACCGGGCACGCGGCCAGGGGCCCGGGTACGCCACGCTGACCGGCACGCGGCCGGGCCCGTACCCGCTGGGATCTGACGCTGCGATGACCCTGCACGTGGACGGGAAGGCGCGGAAGGTCGCGTTCGACGAGGCGGACCACGACGAGTGGTCCGCCGACGAGGTGGCCGCCCGGATCAACCGCCAGCTCCGCCGCAAGGTCGCCCGCGGCACCGGCGACGGCCGCGTGCGGATCGCCTCGCCGACCCAGGGCGTCGGGTCCAGCCTCTCGGTCACCGGCCCGGACGGCGACGTGCCCGACGCGGCGGAAGTGCTCGGCTTCACCGGCGCGGCGGCGGAGAGCGACCCGTACCGCACCGCGCCGGCCCGGCTGATCTGCCGGCCGCCGGCGGAGACCGCGGACACCGCCGTCGTGGTGGAGAACCTCACCGCGGCGCCCATCGAACTTCAGCTGCCCACCGGCCGCAGCATGCTGCCCGCCCGGGGACGCCTCGTCGTCACCCGGGACACGGCAGCCGACGGCCTGCTCCGCCGGCTCATCACGCAGGGGACGGTCCGGATGTCGCCAGAAAGGAACTCGTAGCGATGGCACTTCAGGTAGGCCTCAACGTCACCGAGGTCGACGGGCGAGCCGCACCGGCGCTGGCGGCGGCGAACACGTCGATCGCGGCGTTCGCGGGCCGCACGCGCCGCGGCGTACCGGGGCAGGCGGTGCGGATCACCAGCCTGGACCAGTTCGCGGGCCGGTTCGGCGGCGATCACCCGGACGGGTATCTGCCCGCCGCGGTGACCGGCTTCTTTCTCAACGGCGGCCGCGAGGCCACCGTGGTGCGGGTGACCGGCGCCGGCAGCGTGGCCGCGCGGGCCACCCTGAACGACCGGCAGGGCGTGCCGGCCGCCACGTTAAGGGTGACCGCCGGCAATCGCGGCGCCGCCGATCCGGGGCTGTGGGCGCACGCGTTGCGCATCGACGTCCGGGACGACCCGCAGGCCTCCGGCCGGTTCCGGCTGATGATCCGGCTGCAGGACCCGGCGACGGGCGCCTTCCCGGTGGTGGAGACCTGGGCGGCCCTGTCCATGGATCCGGGTACGCGCGACTACGCGCCGGACCGGCTCAACCACCCGGTGACGGGATCCCGCTTCCTGACGCTCGCCGTGCTGGGGTCCGGGATCCCGGCGGTGGTCAGCGGCGTCGCGCTCGCCGGCGGCGTCGAAACCGCGGCGGCGGCAGCGGATCTGCTCGCCGGCCTGAAGGCCTTCGACACGGTGAGCGTGCAGCTCCTCGCGATCCCCGACGCACATCTGTTGCAGACGGCGGGCGAGGCTCTCGTGGCCCGCGGCGCGATGGACTACGCGGCGGCACGCGGCGACTGCATGTACGTGGGCTCGGCACCCGACCGCGGCCACCCGTCGAACGTGGTCCCGAAGTCGACGACCGACTACAACCAGACAGTCTCCGCGTACACCGAGGCCGTCAAACAGTACGCGACGCAGTTCCAGAGCGCGAAGGTCTACGGCGCCCTGTACACGCCGTGGATCCTGGTCGCCGATCCGGCCGGGGTGGGACCCGCGCCGGTCCGGTTCGTGCCACCGGAGGGTCATGTGATGGGCGTCTACGCCCGCACGGAACAGGAACGCGGCATCCACAAGGCGCCGGCCGGCGACGCGGCGACGGTCCGCGGCGCGGTGGCCCTGGCGGCGAACTTCAGCCAAGGCGAGCACGACGACCTGGTTCGCAACGGGCGTACCAATGGGATCCTCTCCCCCGGCGGCCGCGCACCCGCCGTGGCCGCCTCCCGCACCCTGTCCACAGACACGCGCTGGCAGTACGTGGGTGTCCGATTGCTGTTCAACTTCGTCAAGACCTCGCTGCGCGACGGCCTGCGGTTCGTCCGCCAGGAGCCGCACACGGATGCGCTGCGGCGGATGGTGAAGTTCAACGTCATCACGCCGTTCCTGCTCGGCCTGCGGCAGACGGGTGCGTTCGGCTCGGACCCGGCCGACAAGGTCTTCACCGTCAAGTGCGACGCCGAGAACAACCCTCCCGCGAATGTGGACCTCGGCCTGTTCACAGTGGAGGTCTACTTCTTCCCCTCCCGACCGGCCGAGACCGTGCAAATCATCGTCGGCCAGCAGCCCGGCGGCGGCACCGCCGCGGAAGCCTAGGAGTATCGGATGCCTACTAATCTCGGTGTGACCGTCGTCGAGGTCGACGGCAAGTCCTCGCCGGCCATTCCGGCCGCGCCCACCTCGACCGCGGGCTTCGTGGTCCGCAGCGAGCGGGGCGCGCCCGACCGGGCGGTCCGGATCCGCGGCTTCGCCGACTACGTGGCCACCTTCGGCTCGTACACGGCGAGTTCCTTCGGCGCGTACGCGGTGCGCGGCTTCTTCGACAACGGCGGCTCGGACGCCTTCGTGGTCCGGGTCCTCGGCGCCGGCTCGCACGCGGCCTCGGTGACCGTGAAGGATCGGGCGAGCGCGGGCAAGGACACGCTCCGGCTGGCCGCCGGCGCTCGCGGCGTCGCCGATCCCGGCGCGTGGGGCAACTCGCTGAGTGTGGCCGTCGAGCCGCACCCGCTGGGGTCGGCGACGGTTCCCGCACACGTGGTGGGCGGCACGGCCGAGCCTTTCGTGCTGGCCAACGGCAATACCGTCAGGTTCACCGTCACGAGCCGCGGCGTCGACCAGGCCAGCACGGTCACCTTCGCCACCGCCGACTTCGCCACCATCGGCGCGGCGTCGGCCCAGGAGGTCGCCGCGGTCATCAACCGGCAGACCACCGCGGTCCGTGCGGCGGTGACGCCGGATGGTCACCTGGCCGTGGCGGTGGCGTCGACCGATCCGCGGGTGTGGTCGCGGCTGGTGGCTTCCGACGGCCCGGCGAGCCTGGGCTTCACCGGTGGCAACGCCAACAGCGACACCGCGATCGCGGCCAATCGCACGGTGACGGCGGTGTCCTCGGCGAGCGGCTTCCGGGTCGGTTCGGCCACCCGGTTCGGGCTGCGGGCGCACGTCATCGCGCCGAACCCGACCGCTGCGACGGTGGCCGACGGCGCCGGGGTGAAGGTCACCGTCTCGGGCAGCCCGGCCGAGACGGTCGTCTTTCACAACTCCGACTTCGCCAACCCGGCCGCCATCACGGTCGCCGAGCTGGTCGCGGCGATCAACCGGCAGGCCATCGCCTTCTCCGCCGAGATCACCGCCGGCAATCGCCTGGTGTTGCTCTCCAACGCGGACGGCGCGGGGATCACCATCGCGATCGCCGCCCCCGCGTCCGGCGGTGATGCGCAGGCCGCGCTCGGGATGGCGAGCGCCTCCCCCGTCGCCGGCGCGGAGGCCTTCCGCGAGCTCACCGCCGCTTCGGAGACGTACCGGCTGATCGGCTGGGGTTCGGATCCCGCGTTCCCGGCGCTGCCGGCGGCCGCCGTCCGGGTGTCCACCGTCGAGTTCGACCTCGTGGTGCGCCGCGCCGGCGCCGAGGTGGAGCGCCTCGGGCCGGTCAGCATGGTGGATTCCCACGGCTCGTACGTCGAGGCCGTGGTGAACGATCCGCAGCGCGGGTCGGCATATCTGGTCGCCACCGACCTGGACAGCAGCTCCGGGGCCGGCGTGGACGCCCCGGCCGCGGGCGTCTACACACTGACCGGCGGCGCCGACGGCAGCGATCCGGCGGACACCGCGTTCCTCGGGGACCCGGCCGCGCGTACCGGGATGGAAGCGTTCAACGAGGTGGCGATTCAGCTTCTCGCCTGCCCGGAGAGCACGTCGATCGGGGTTGCCGCGGGGGCCATCAACTACTGCGAGCGGCGTGGCGACGCGATGTTCGTGGGCGCCGTCCCGTTCGGGTTCGACCGCGAGGGCGCCAAGGCGTACGCGGCGGCGCTGCGGGGGCGGAAGGTCTTCGGGGCGCTCTACGGGCCGTGGATCCAGGTCGTGAACCCGGATCCGCTGGCCGCCGCCGCGCAGCCGCTGGTCTACTGCCCGCCGGTCGGCCAGGTGCTCGGCGCGTACGCGCGGATCGCCGACGCCCATGGCGTGTGGAAGGCGCCGGCCGGCGACGAGGCGCGGCTCGGCGACGCGCTGGGCGTCGAGTACGACATGACCGACGCCGACCACACCGACCTGGTCCGAAACGGCGGCGTCAACGGCATCCGCGCGCTGCCCGGCGCCGGGATCGTGGTGGACGCCTCCAGGACGCTCTCCACCGACACCCGATGGCTGTTCGTGAACGTCCGCCGGCTGTTCAACTTCGTCAAGACCTCGCTGCGCGACGGGCTCACCTTCGTCGCGCAGGAGCCGAACGACGAGACGCTGCGGCGGATGGTCAAGTTCAACGTGGTGACACCCTTCCTGCTGGGGCTTTTCAAGCAGGGCGCGTTCGGGACGGGCACGGCGGACCAGGTGTTCACGGTGAAGTGCGACGCGGAGAACAACTCACCGCAGGACGTGACCAACGGGATCTTCACCGTCGAGGTCTTCTTCTTCCCGGCCAAACCGGCCGAATCGATCCTCATCGTCGTCGGGCAGCAGGACAGCGGCGCCACCGCGGCCGACAACTGACGCTTTCTGGGAAAGGCGAGAAGCATGGCAGAGCTGACGTTCCAGGAGTCCTTCCGCACACACGGATTCCTGGTCGAGATCGAGGGCACGCAATGCCCGGTCACGAAGGTCACCGGACTCAGCGAGGGCACGACCGAGACGATCGAGCAACCGGACGGCGGATCCTCGACCGTGCACAAGATCGCCGGCGCCGTCTTCAAATTCGAGACGCTGACCCTTGAGCGCAATGTGGACGGAAGCCGGTTCGACGACCTCTTCAAGGACTGGTTCAGCGAGATGTTCCAGCTCAACGGCAACACCCGGAATTCACAGGTACGCCGCAACGGCGCGATCATCAAGTTGGAGAACGGCGTCGAGGTGCTCCGCTTCGCCTTCTACGGCGCGTGGATCAAGTCCTCCAAGTTCTCCGATCTCGAGGCCGGCAGCTCCGGGCTGTTCAAGCAGACGCTGGAGCTCGAGCACGACGGTCTGGAGCGCGTCTCATGACGATGACGGACACCGTTTCCCCGCCGCGCCGGGCGCGGGAGCACGAGGTGACGTTGCCGGTCGGCTGTCTGGACGCCGACGGCCGGCTGCACCGCACCGCGATGCTGCGGAAGATGACCGGACACGAAGAGGCGTTGCTGTCCGACCGGAAACTGCGCGCCAACGGCGGCAAGCTGGTCACCGAGCTGCTGAACGGTTGTGTCCGGGCGGTCGGCGAGATCGCGCCGGCCGGGCGGGCCCTCCTCGGCTCCCTGACCTCCGCCGACCGCAACTTCCTGCTCCTGGAGCTGCGCAAGCTGACCTTCGGCACCGAACTGGAGGCCAGCTACACCTGCCCGTCGTGCCGCGAGACCGCCGTCGTGGTCGAGGACCTGGAGACCTTCCCGGTACGCGCGAGCGACGGCACCGGGCTCCCGGAGATCGTCGTGCGGCTCGAGGACGGTTTCGACGACCGCGCGAAGGACGGCTGGTACGACGTGCTGCGGTTCCGCCTGCCGGTCGGCACCGACGAGGAACGGGTGGCGACGATCGCCCGGGACAACGCGGCCAGGGGCACCAACGCGCTGCTGGCCCGCTGCCTGATCAGCGTCTCGGGCGACGGCGAGGAGATGCCGGAGAACCGGCGCGAGGCGCTGGGCACGAAGATTCTTTCCGACCTCACGATGGGCGACCGCGCCCTGATCGAGCGGGCGTTCCGCGACGAGATGCCCGGCGTCGACCTGTCCCGCGAGTTCGACTGCGGCTCGTGCGGCCGCCCGATGCGCACATCCCTGGATCTGACCAGTTTTTTTACCCCGAGCTGACCGGCGCCGACCAGCTCCGGCAGGAGGTCTTCGCGCTCGGATACCACCTGCACTGGAGCTGGTCCGAGGCGATGGGTCTGGAGATCGGCGAGCGGCGGGCGTATGTGCGCCTCCTCTCCGACGTGCTCGCGGAGCAGAGGGCCGAGATGGAACGAGCTAACCCAAGGAGGTGAACCACCGTGGACGGCGTGCTTCCCATGTCCCTGTCCCTGAACCGGATCGAGGCACGCCTCGACGACCTCGGCACCCAGCTGCGGATCCTCAGCATCGACATCATCGGCCTCTTCGAGGGGCTCGACGGCCGGCGTTTCAAGGTCCAGGTGATGAACCAGGATCTGCTCGACCATGTCGAGGCGACGCGCTGGGCGATGGCGGACGTCGCCTTCAAGAGCTTCCCGCAGCTGCTCGGCGAGATCGCCGGCATGCACTGGCTGGCGGAACGCTCACACCTGCACCTGCACGACATCATCGACGTGCTGGACCTGATCTGGTTCGAGACCGGCATGCTGACCGACATCGCCGGGATGCTGACCGAGCTGGTCGCCCAGGTCCGGGAGAAGATCGACGCGCTCATCCGCACGGTCGCCTTCGTCGGATTCGGCACTAACAGTCTGCTGTGGGCGATCCTGCAGAAGCTTAATCAGGGCATCGACGTCCACGGCACGATCAAGATCGAGATCACCGGCGGCGGCAAGGAGGGTCCGGGCTTCTGGGAGAAGCTCGGGATGCTGGCCGCGGCTGCCGCCCTCATCACCGGGTTCGTCGCGTCGCTCGGCCTGGCGTTCCGCACCTTCAAGGCCGGGGCGATCCTGGCCGCGATCGCGATCGGCAAGCTGGTGACCGGCCTGATCCCGTTGCTCAACGCGCTGGCCGCGTTCAACTGGAAGCAGCTCGGGAAGATCGGGGCCGGGTTCCTGGGCATCGCCGGCTTCGTGTGGCTGCTCGGCAAGGCGTTCCAGCAGTTCACCACCGACATCGGCAAGGTCGTCCCGCACCTCAACGCCTTCTTCGACGGCATCACCAAGCTCATGACCACACTGGCCAAGTTCAAGCCCGGCGAGATGATCACCATCGCCGCCGGCTTCCTGGCCATCGCCGGCTTCGTGTGGCTGCTCGGCAAGGCCTTCCAGCAGTTCACCACCGACATCGGCAAGGTCGTCCCGCACCTCAACACCTTCTTCGACGGCATCACCAAGCTCATGACCACACTGGCCAAGTTCAAACCCGGCGAGATGATCACCATCGCCGCCGGCTTCCTGGCCATCGCCGGCTTCGTATGGCTGCTCGGCAAGGCGATGGCCACGATCACCGATCAGGCGATCGCGGCGATGGACCCGCTGGCGAAGTTCGTCGGCGTGTTCCCCGAGCTGATGAATGCCATCGCCCGGTTCAGTCCCGGCGAGATGGCGACGATCGCCTTCGGGTTCCTCATCATCGCCGGCTTCGTCTGGCTGCTGTCGATGGCGTTGAACACGCTGACCGAGCAGTCGATCGGTGCGATGGAGCCGCTCGCCGGCCTGCTCGAGGCGATGTCCGCGCTCGCCACCAAGCTGGGGTCGATGACGGCCGGCGAGATGATCACGATGGCCATCGGCCTGCTGCTGATCGCCGGGTTCGTCTGGGCCGTCGCCGCCGCGTTGAAGTTCGCGGCGGGTCCGCTGGAGATCCTCGGCAAGATGTTCGAGACCTTCGGCGCGATCCTGTCGAAGATCGGCGACATCGCGGGCCGCGTGTGGGGCGTGATCTCCAGCATCGGCGGCTTCTTCAAGGACGTCGGCCGCGGCATCGGCGACTTCTTCAAACCGATGGACTTTCAGGCGCTGATCAATCAGCGGATCGCGATGTCCACCGAACCACCACCCCCGCCGCCCTCCGCTCCGCCGTCTGCTCCGCCGCCTGCCGGCGCGCCCGCGCTCGGTCCGCTCGCGCCGGGCGGAGCCCTCGCGGCCGCAACGATCGGCGGCGCCACCGCGGTCGACCAGACCGTCAACGCGGGCGGCATCAACGTCAGCATCACCGCCGACCGGCTCGAGGCGAATTCGGCGCAGCTGCTCACCGACGACATCGTGGCGCAGCTGCAGGAGCGGCTCACGTCGCTTCGGTCCACCCAGGACTTCCGGGCGGGCGGCCGCCCGATGACGGCGTAAGGGGCGGCGATGAGCAACCTGCAGGTACGCAATCCGGACCGCGGTTTCCTGCTGAGCGTGGGCGTGGACCCGGAGATCCTCGTGCACTTCCAATACAACCCGGAGAAGGTCATCGACAAGCGTTCGGTCCCGTACGCCACGCTGAACGCGCCGGGCATGCTGATGCCGCTCCGGCAGTACAGCGCGGGCGGCGAGCGCACCATCGCGTTCACGGTGATCGTCGACGGCCTGCTCAAGGGCCCGGCCGACGACGAGATCGACGTGGCCCGCGACGAGAACGGCGGGATCGTCGAGGAGCTGAACAAGTACCGGGCCTTCGTCTACCCGCAGACCGAGAGGTGGCAGGAGGTCGGCGGCGGCGGATTCGCCGGGCTGTACGCGGACCAGGAGACGGTGTTCGCGGCTCCGCCGGCCGCGATCTTCTGCTTCGGCGACCGGGTCGTCGACTGCGTCGTCACCGACATCTCGATCGTCGAGAAGACGTACAACGTCGACCTCAACCCGGTCCGCGCGGAGGTGCAGGTCACCTGCGTCGAACTGACCCCGTACGACCCCGATCCCACCATCGGAAGGCCGTCCTGATGCCGATCCCGCAGAGTTCCCGCTTCGCCGGCCTGCCGACCTTCGAGGTCACCGCACCCGACGGCAGCCGCCGGCGCGTGCTCGGCCTCCGGCTACGGGCCACCGGCGACGCCGGCCCGGGCACCCACCGCGTGCGGCAGGGCGACGCGATCGACCTGATCGCCCGCCGGCGCCTCGGCGACGAGCGGCTCTGGTGGCGCGTGCTGGACGTGAACCCGCCGCGATACCCGCTCGACCTGGCTCCCGGGGAGCAGCTCCGGCTGCCCGACCAGGCGCAGGCGACGCGGGCCGGCCGGGCGAGGAGCTTCCGGTGACCGCGCCGGGCCTGCCCGTCCGGGTGCCGTACTTCTCGGTCGTCATCGAGGACCAGGACATCACTCCCTGGGTCTCGTCGGTCCAGGTCGTCGAGGACGACCGGCTGTCCGACAGCGTCACGATCGCGGTCAACGACCCCCGGATGATCTACGCGGACGCGCTGATGGAGGGTTGTCACGCGGAGATCGACCTCGGTTACGCCGAGCCGGGGCAGCACGCACTCATGCTGCGGGCATTGATCACGAAGGTCGAGGTCACCTACCCGGAGAACGGGTCTCCCCAGGTGAAGATCAAGGGTGAGGACAAGTCCATCGAGATGGGCCTGGCCGAGCACCGGGTGAAGTGGCACGGCACGACGGTCAACCAGATCGTCAAGAAGATCGGCGACAAGTACAAGTTCGCCGACGTCGTCGCCTCCCTCAAGCCGGACCCGAAGGTCACGCTGGAGAACCAGGACGCCAAGACCGACCTGGCGTTCCTGCAGGAGCTGGCCAAGCGGTACACGGCGAAGTGTTTCGTCGAGCTGAACGAGGACGACGAGGAGATCCTCTACTTCATCCCGGACCGGCGGATCCTGCGCCTCAACCGCGCCGACAAGGTGGTGCTGCGCTACCGCCAGGGCCCGGTCAGCAACCTGATGTCGTTCAGCCCGCAGTTCGAGGCGAGCGACATCGACCGGGTCAAGGAGGTGCACACCATCGACCGCGGCGGCCGGGCCGTCAAGACCCCGCCGCAGCCGCCGGTCGAGGTGTTCGTCTGGCCGCTGGCCGACGACCTGGACGGCCGGGCGAACGCCGCCGACCTCGTCCGCATCGACGCGCTCTACAAAGCCGGCGTGGCGGCCCGCGAGAAGCTCCAGAAGGAGCTGGCCAAGCCGAAGCCGCACACCGGCAAGGCCGCGGTCTCGCAGCAGCAGGTCGACGACGAGGCCGGCGCGCTGGAATCGCGGCGGCTCGGCATGTCCTGCGGCGGCACCACGATCGGCTCGATCTGGATGCGGGCCAAGTGCAACGTGACCATCTCCGGCGTGCACGAGCGGTTCGCCGGCGACTGGTACGTCAACCGGGTCACGCACACCGTCGACAGCAACGGATACAAGACCGACTTCAAGGCCGTCCGGTGAGGGGGAACCGTGGCTGACCTCTACTTCGGCAAGTACAGCGGCGTCGTCAAGGACAACCGGGACGCCGACCAGCTCGGTGTCGTCCTGGTATCGGTGCCGACCGTCTTCCCGGAGGAGGACGTGGTGCCGGCCCGCGCCGCGCTGCCGTACGGGATGTTCTTCGTGCCCGAGAACGAGACCCACGTCTGGGTCGAGTTCGAGGGCGGCGACACGTCCAGTCCGCTGTGGACCGGCGTGCAGCACGTACCCGGCTCCTGGGCACCGGAGGCGGCGAAGAGCCCACCCACCGTGCGCGCCCTCAGGACGGCCTCGGGCCACCTGCTGGTCTTCGACGACACCGAGGGCAGCGAGTCGATCCTGCTGACCGACGGCAAGAACGCACACAAGCTCGAGTTCACCGCCGACGGCATCACCCTGACCGACGGCGTGAACGGCCACCGGATCGCGATGGGCTCGAGCGCGATCGAGATCGCACACCAGGGCGGTGCGACGGTGACCCTCGAGTCGGCGGCGGTCAAGGCGACGGCCGGAGCCGCGAAGGTCGAGCTGAGCGCCGGGGTCGTGACCGTCGACGGGTCGGTGGTGCTGCTCGGGGCGGGCGCGGCGCCGGTGCTGCACCTGGGCGACCAGGGCATCGGAAACCTCGGCGCGCCGGTGCCGATCACCATTTCCACTCAGACCAAAGTGCTCGCGTGAGGAGTCGGTGATGGCTCTCGGATCGGACAAGGCCGCCTGCGCGGCGGAACTGCGCGAGGCGATGCGCGCACAGCTCGACAAGCTCGATCCGCCCGCGGGATCCAACGTGGACAGGCCGGAAGTGAGCCCGAACTTCGACGCGCTCGGCGACGGGGTGTTCCGGATCCTGACTCGGGACGCCGAGACGATCAGCGCGTCCGCGCAGGATTCGGCCTTCTGGAAGTTCATCACCGACCTGTGCGCGGAGGTGGAGGCGCTGCGAGCCTTCGACGCCGGGCTGCAGAACGCCTTCAGCAACTGGAATCCGGCGCAGCCCGCGAGCGGCGCCATCTTCAGGACCGCCGTCCTCCAGCTCACCGTGCCCTCGTCCACCCCGCCCGCACCCACCACGCTGAACGGGAAGATCCGATGACAACCCTGCGCGGTATGGCAACACCCTTCCGGATCGCCGGCGGCGGTGTGCGGCAGAGCAGCGGCTCCCGCAAGATCGCCGACAACCTGCGCCATCTGCTGTCCACCCGGCTCGGCGAGCGCCTCCTGCGCCGCGGTTACGGCGGCGGCGTGCAGAATCGCCTGCAGCAGCCGAACGACAGCACGCTGCGCACCCTGATCCGGCGCGAGATCGAGAACGCGCTGCGGGCCCATCTGCCGCAGGCCCGCCTGACCGGGCCGATCCGGCTCACCCATGACGAGTCCTCGCTGACGGTGGCCTTCGACTACGCCATCGCCGCCACCGAGCCGGTCGAGCGGGTGTCCCTCACGCTGCCGAGGTCGTCATGACCGAGGTGCGAGGGCTGCCCATCGACTACACCAACCTCGGCTACGACGCCCTGCGCGAGTCGATGCTGGCCATCGCCCGGGAGACGTTGCCCGAGTGGACGGATCACTCCGAGAACGACCTCGGCGTCCTGCTGATCGAGCTGTTCGCCTACGCCAGCGACATCACGCTCTACTACCAGACCCGCATCGCGTCGCAACTGTTCCCGGCGACCAGCGACGAGCCCGAGTCGCTGGTTCAACTTCTGAGACTGCTCGGGCACGAGCTGCGCTCCGCTCCGCCGGCCACGGTCGAGCTGTCCGTCGCGGTCGACGCCGGGCAGGCGCTGCCGCTGACGATCCCGGCCGGAACGGCGTTTCAGACGCAGACGGCCGGCGGCGACCGCCTGCGGTTCGAGACGGTGCGGGACACCACGATCACCACCGGCTCGCTCGGCCCGGTGCTCGAGGGGAACCTGCGCTGGTTCCTGCCGGTCACCGCGGTCGAGGGCCGTACGGTCGCCGACGAGCTGGCTGGCGTCTCCGACGGCAGCCCCAATCAGCTCTACCGGCTCGGCGAGGGGCCCGTCATCGGGGGCTCGATCAGGGTCACCGTCACCGGCCCGGGCGGCTCGACGGTCTGGCACGAGGTGCGAACGCTGGCCACCGCCTCGCCGGACGAGCTCTGCTTCGCCACCCAGCGGGCCGCCGACGGCAAGGTGACGCTGCTGTTCGGCGACGGCGTGAACGGCGCGATCCCGCCGCGGGGCGGCATCTCGCTCGATCAGGTCGAGATCCTGGCGACCTACCGGGCCGGCGGCGGGCCGGAGGGCAACGTGCCGCCGGGAACCGCGTTCGACTCGCCGATCAGCGCGCTGCGCCAGGTCGTCACCCCGGCCGGTGGCACGGGCGGCGCGGTGGCCGAGAGCGTCGAGAGCGCGCGGGACCTCGCACCGCGGTTGTTCCGGGCGCAGGAGCGGGCCGTCACCGCCGACGACTACGTCGAGCTGGCCCTGCGTACCCCCGGGGTCGGCAAGGCTCGGGCGGTCGCGTTGAACTGGAACGACGTGCTGCTCTACATCGCGCCGAGCGGGCGCGTCGAGCAGCCGTCGGAGCTGCTGCGCCGCGACCTGCTGGCGGCGTTCGAGCAGTCCCGCATGGTGACCAGCGCGCTGCGCGTCCTCGGGCCGGACCCCGTCGACATCTACTTCCGGGCGACCGTGCGCGCCCAGCCGTACTTCCTGCGGGACGACGTGCGAGCGGTGGTCACCGCGGCGGCGGCCGACCTGCTCGCGTTCGACCGGGTCGACTTCGGCGAGCCGCTCTACCTGAGCCGGCTCTATGACGCCCTGCAGAGCCTCCCGCAGGTCGCCTCGTTGACGGTCACCCAATTCAGCCGCACGCCGGACGGCGGGGTGGATGCCGACGGTGTCCTCGACCTTGAGCCGTTCGAGCTGGCCCGTGCCGGATACCCGGAGACGATCCAGCTGGTCATCGAGGGCGGGGTGGTCCGATGACCGCCGCGATCGCGAGCCGGGCGCCCGTCGCGGCCCGCGCGCTGCCCCGGCTGCTCGGCCGGGAGATCGAGCTGTCCTGGACGAACCCGCCGGTGTCCGCGTTCGGCGGTGACTTCCTGCTCGGCGTCCGGGTGGTGCGCCGGGAACGGACCTTCCCGCTGCTGCCCGACGACGGCGACGTGGTGCACGACGAGACCGGCCCGGTGATCGACCGGCTCGTGGACACCCGGCGGACGCCGCTGACCCGCTACTACTACACGGTTTTCGCGTACGACGGGACCGACTTCCACGCCGGCGACGGCTCGCGGGCGAGCGCGCTGGCGACCGACGACCACGGCCTGGCCGAGACGCTGTACCGGCTGCTGCCGGCCGTGCACCAGCGCGACGATGTGGCGCTGCGGCCGGACGAGATCCGCGCCCTCCCGCCGGCGGTGCAGGAAGGCTTGCGGGTGCTGCCGCCGGAGCTGCGTGGGAGGGGGCAGCTCCGGCGGTTCCTCGCCGCCGCCACGGCTCCCCTGGCCCTGTTGCGCAGCACCGCCGAGGCGCTGCCCCAGTTGCATGACGTCGACCGGGTGCCGCCCGACTTCCTGCCGCTGCTGGCCGCGTTCCTCGACTGGCGTACCGACCGCACCCTGCCGGTCTTCGCCCAGCGCAACGAGGTACGGGCCGCGCCCCGGCTCTACCGGACCGTCGGCTCCGTGCCCAACCTGCGCTCGATCGTCACCCGGTACACCGGATTCAAGAGCCGGATCGTCGAATACGGCGAGCACATCGCGCGATCCACGCACGCGCCGGCGCAGAACATCTTCGCGCTGCGGCTCGACGACCCGACATCCGAGTCGACGCTGGTCACTTTGGACGGTGCCGCGCGCGGTCGCCTCGCGGTGGTGCCTGGCAGCGGCGGCGCGTTCCGCGTCTTCCACGCGGTCGGCGATCCGCTCGGTCCGGCCGAGGATCGGGCCGCCCGCCGCGCGGTGTCCGGCAACGCCTTCCCCCGCCCGCCGGTCGCGGGTGAGGCCGGGGTTCCGGTCGGCACGGGCCGCGGGTCACCCTTCCTGACCGCCGAGCCGGTGAGCGGGGTTCAGGTCAAGTCGTACCGGGGTGGCAAGTGGGGCGGGTCCGTGCGCCTGTTCCCGGGTGGTGAGCCCGCCGCGGCCGCGCTGCCGGCCGGCCGGATCCTGCTCGCCTGGGTCGATCGGCCGGGGATGCCAGACGCGCGCATCCTGTTCAGCACCGGCACCACCTCCGACCCGGCACCGGCCGTCCTCACCGGCCACACCGGGACGCCGTTCGCCGTTCCGCACGGGTCGTTCCTGCTCGTGCGGAACGGCACCGGCACGGCCCGGGCGGCGCAGTTCGCGCGTACCGACTTCGCCAACCCGGCCGCTCCCGCCGTCGGCGAGGTGGTCGCGATCCTCAACACCCGGCTGGCCGGGCTGCTGACCGCGTCGGTGGCGGACGGCGGGGCGCTGCGGCTGGCCTCCGCGCTTGCCGGCGGCGACGCGCGACTCACGGTGGATCTGCCGAACTCGTCGGCGGCCGCGGCGCTCGGCTTCGGCCCGGACAACGCCGTCGCGAACGGCGACTGGGGCGACGCGATCGCCTGGGACCAGCCGCGGGTGCTCGACCAGATCCCGGCCGGGCGGCTCGCCGACCTCGCCGCCACCGCGGACGGCACCGGCGTCCGGCTCGCGTACGCCCGGCACGATGGCACCGCCTGGCAGGTCCGCACGATCCGGTTCGACGGCACGGCGTGGAGCGGCGATGAGGCGCTCACGAGCGGCGCGCTGTCCAGCCGGGAGCCCAGCCTCGGGCGCGACCCGGACGGCCGGGTGTGGGCGGTCTGGGCGCGGCAGGGGGCCGTGGGCGCGGCGGGATGGTCGCTGCGGCAACGCAGTCGTCCGGCGAGCGGGCCGTGGAGCGCGGAGACGGCGCTCACCAACACGCCCGCGCCGGGCACGGCCGGGGACCGCGAGCCGGGGCTGACCGTGCGCCCCAGCCTGCCGCCGCAGGTGTACTTCCGCTCGGATCGCGGCGGCGGCACGGACTTGTGGGCCATCCCGATCGGCGGCTCGGCCACGCAGGTCACCTCCGGCGCCCCCGCGGACACCTCGCCCGCACCGGTGACCGTCGGCTCGGAGCACTGGCTGCTGCACCGCAGTGACCGCTCGGTGGGGCACGCGGCCGTCGGCAGTTCCGCAGCCCCGGACACCTTCACCGCCCGCCGATACGCGGGGTCCACCACGGTCGTGCTCGGCGACACCAACCGGCGGGACCGCATGGGCGCCTTCGACGACCTCGTCGCCTATACACCACAACGACCCGCGGACGGTCTGCTCCGGGAGGACGAGGTCTACAGCCGCGGCAGCGTCGGGCTCTTCCTCTCCCGGGCGGACTCGTCTCCGCTCGACGACAGCACGGCCGCGCGGTTGCGTGGCGTGCTGGGCCGCTTCCTGCCGATCAACGTACGCGCGGTCATCCGGCCGTTGTCCGAAACCGAGGAGTGATCCGTGGCCGTCATCACCGACAGCACGTTCAATCCGTTGCTGGCGCACGTCAACGTTCGCATGCAACAAGGCGTGCCCATTGTGGACGCCGACTGGAACACGCAGGACGACATCCGCAAGTTCGAGCTGCGCGCGTTCCTCAAGTGGTACGTGGGCGACGGCGTGCCGGACCAGAACGACGGGTTCCGCATCGCCGCGGGGGACCCGAACAGCTTCGTCATCAGGGCCGGCCGGCAAGGGGGGTTGGGCAGCTTGACGAACCAGGAGACCGCGCTGCGGCAGGTCGGACGGTTCATCGTCGACGGGCTGGACGTGTTTCTCCGTTCCGATGTCGCGTTCCACCAGCAACCGTTGCACGAGAGCCAGCCGGGTGCGGCGGCGCTGGCGACGCGGCTGGGCATACCCGTCATCACCGGACTGCAGACCCCGAAGAGCGACCAGTCGGTGGTGGTCGAGCTGGACGTGTGGGAACGCCTGCTCACGCCGGACGAGGAGCCGAAGCTGATCCACCCGGCGCTCGGCGTCGAGACCTGCGCCCGCACCCGCCGCGAGTGGGTGGTGCGCGCCTATCCCTCGACGGAGATCGGCGAACGGCTGGCCGGCCACTCCTACGCGACGCTGGCGATGCTGCAGCGCTTCGCCAACCAGGAAACCGTCGCCGACGGGCAGATCATCGACCGGCGGCAGCGCAAGCTGCTGGTGCCGCCGGCGAGCCTGGTCACCGACATGCTGGGTGTCGACCCGTACGAATACCGAGCCGGTCAGGGACGTCCGCCGATCAGCATCCGGGACGCGATCAACGCGCTGCTCGCGGGCCAGTTGCCTACGACCGTGGACCTCGCCGTGTCGGAAGCGCCCGGCAACGACGACATCCGGCGCGCCTTCGTGCTGGACTCGCAGAACGGGCTCGCCGCGTTCTGGATGTCGCCGCGGGCGACCAACGGCATCGTGCAGGTCTACGGCACCCGGATCGATCTGAACACGCCCGACGCCACCTTCGCGCCCGCGGTCCAGGTGACCAACGCCGGCACACCGGGCAACGAGCCGACGGCGGTCGCGCTGCCGAACGGCGAGTTCATCGTCGCCTACCAGACCGGGCAGACGGGCAACGCGGCCAGCGACGTCAAGTTCAAGCGGGGGACGCTCGCCGGGCTTCCGACCGCGTCCCCCCAGACCATCTCGGACACCGCGAACGCGGCCGAGGACCTCCCGTTCGCGGTGCTGACCGGTGACATCGTGACGTTCTTCTTCCGCCAGGGCACCGGGTGGAGCTTCCGGCGCTACAAGCACACCGACGGCACTTTCCTGGACCCCAGCCCGGTGAGCCTCGGCACGCCGACGGCGACCGGCAGCCCGATGCACGCCGCGGCGGCCGGCGGCTTCATCTGGTTCGCCTACGGGAACAGTGGCGCCACCACCCTGACGATGGGCCGGCTCAACCCCGGTCCGGCCGCGGCGGTCGTCGACACCGTCATTCCCGCGGCGTTGACCGGCACGACCCCGTTCGTCGTCGCCGTCAGCAGCACCGATGCGATGGTCTTCTACCGAGACAACGGGATCAAGACGATGGTCGCGTCGAGTACCGGCTGGGCGTCCTCCGGCGTCCTGGTTCCCGGCAGCGACACCGCCGCCGACGTTCAGCCGGCCGTGGCGCGTGACCCCGACGGAACCCTGTTCCTGCTGACCGCCCGGACGGTCTCCGGCACCAACACCGAGATCTTCCTGCGCCGGCGCGACCCGTTCACCAGCCTGTGGGGCGCCGCTCAGCAGGTGATCTCCAACCCCTCGGCCGACCAGAACCCGCACCCGCTCCGCGTCTCCGGACAGGGGATCTGGCTGCTCTGGCGCAGCGACCGCAACGGCGCCAGCAACGCGGACCTCTTCGCCAAACGGATCGTGACCTCCATCTAGATCACAGAAAGAAGGCACCATGCCCGCCATCACCCTGAACCCAGGCGACCCGGAGTCGTACGGCATCGCCGGCAGCACGGCCTTCGTGGCCAACTCGCTGATCTTCATCAACGACGAGACCAGCTCCTTCTTCATCACCTACCCCGATCCGGCGCCGGCCGGCCTGGCCATCCAGCTGGTCAAGCGCACCGCGCCCGGGGCTACGAAGGACCTCGTCGCCGCCCCGGACAACGTGCCGGACTCCACCACCTTCGACCACCGGATCGTGACCGTCTCGCGCACCACCAACGGCACGGACATCACGCTGCAGTGCTCGATCACGGAGCCCCTCTCCCCCGGCCGGCCGGACGAGCACTACGAGGTGCGCGTCTCCGCCGACGGCCCCGTCGCCTGGACCTTCGCGGCCGACGACCGGTCCGACATCATCCAGATCGTCTGCGACCCGGTGGCCGAATTCTCGGGCCTGGCGCCCAACCTGATCGAGAAGGATCCACTGGAGCTGAGCGCCAAGGTCGCCTCCAGTGCCGCCAACCGCACCGTGGTACGCGACAACGCCAAGGCCAACGCCGCCGGGCTGCCCGTGCCGACGGCGACCTATCGCTTCGGGCACGACGCCGATCTGGCCATCATCGGCCTGCCGTCGCCGGTGCTCACCAGCCAGACCTACACCCTGGCCCAGCCGCTTCCCGGCGTGTACGGGCCCACGCCGGTGCCGTTCACCGTGGACGTCACCTACCCCGGCGTCGGCGGGCCGTCGTTCCTCACCGGGCACGGCGTCTTCAACACCACGATCGCCGCGCGGCCACAGCGCGTCCAGATCATCCTGGACCGGTCGAACAGCATGAATGCCGAGCACCGCTGGGACAACGCCAAGACCGCCGCCCGGATCTTCATCAACTTCTTCGGCGAGTTCCGCGCCGGCGTCAACAGCGAAGACCGGATCGGCGTCACCGTCTTCGAGGATCCGGGCGCTCAGGAGTTCCGCAGCACCGATCCGGCCGGGCCGCCGTTCATCACCGACGTCATCCCGCTCGGCGCGCCCGACGCGGTGGCGAACGGTGACCTGGGAGCCGGCGTCTTCGGCCACCCCACCGGCAACACACCGCTCGGCGACGGCCTCTTCTTCGGCCTGAGGAAGCTTCAGGAAGCCGGGAAGCCGCCGAACGTGCGCTATACCGCGGTTCTGATGGCCGACGGTGAGAACAACTGCGGCACGATCACCTTCGACCCGGGCGTCGTACCCGGCAACCCCCGGAAGTGGGAGCAGGCCAAGCTGGACCCCGCGATCCGGCAGTTCTTCGATACCACGACCGACTTCAACCTGTTCGCCATCGGGCTCGGGGTGACGGCGGACTTCAAGCTGCTGAGGGACCTGGTCCCGCAGCGGAACTTCGGGGCTGCCGTCGATGTCGGCCGGCTCATCGACTTCTACGGCACGATGTTCGCCGGGAATCAGGAAGCCAACAAGCTGCTCACCCGGTTCACCCAGACGGTCGGCGCCCCGCTGCCGGCGCCGGAACTGCGCACCGAGATCTTCTTCGACACCACGGCCGCCGACCGCTTCGGCGTCGCGGTGCTCAAGGAGTTCGACGACGTGATCGGCGACATCGAGATCGCCGTCTGGGACGGCAATCAGTTCCAGGTTCAGGGCATCAAACCGCAGGAGTTCGAGGGGCACTTCTACATCGGCATCTCGAACGCGCAGGATTTCGGCGACGACGGCACCGCGACGTGGCGCATCCGGCGGCTCGGCGACATCACGGTCACGCCGCCACCGGTCAAGCTGATCGGGCTCGACGACGTGTTCGCCTTCGAGGACCTGCACGTGAAGTCCGTCCTGACGCTGGACAAGGAGGACTACCTGACCGGCGACCCCATGGTCGTCTCGGTGGAGATCCGCGATGACGGCGACCCGGTGCTCGGCGCCACCGTCCGCGCGGTGCTCGACGCGCCGGCCGACAGCGTCGGTTCGCTCCTGGCCACGCTCGACCAGGACGATCTGACCATCCAGCAGCGCGGCCTCAGCGGCAACGACATGGACCGGGCGACCGGCCGGGCGGCGCTCATCGAGGCGATCCTTCGCAAGTACGGCTGGGATCACCTGCCGCGCCACAACCCGGACCCGGGCGGGCTGTTCGAGGACGGCAGCGACCTGCTGATCGACAAGGACGGCGACGGGATCTACAAGAACACCTTCCGCAAGGTCAACGCGGAGGGCGTCTACAACTGGACCATCTCCGTCAGCGGCCAGGACGCGCACGGGCGGCCGTTCAGCCACAAGCTGGACCAGTCCGTGCTGGTGGAGATCGGGGTCAGCGCCCGGAAGACCATCGTGCAGAAGGAGAAGCTCAAGACCGAGCCGCCGGCTCCGCTGGCGGTGAAGGTGACCGTGACGCCGCGGGACGACTTCAAGAATCTGCTCGGTCCCGGTTTCGACCGCAAGGTGTTGTGGTCGGTGAACGACGGCCAGTTCGAGCACGTCGTCAACCACCAGCCGGCGCCGGTCAACACCGACGGCACGTACACCAGGACCGTGCTGTTCAAGCGCGGCCAGCACCCGACGCTGCGCGTAACGGTCAACGGCGTCGCCCTGCCGAGGATCTCCCTGACCTGATCGGTGCGATCCCCCAGGAAATGAGGGTGGCCCGGGCTTCGGCCCGGGTCACCCTTGGCGGTATCCGGCTGGGGCCGCGAAAGCGGCCCGGAAATCGGCGGAGATTCGGGTCAGGAGGTGATCGCCACGGTCTGGCGAAGGGGGCTGCCTGGGGTGAGTTGGGAGAGCATGAAGTCGGCGAGGTCGGCGACGGAGATCTTCGAGGTCCAGTGCAAGTGCAGGTCGGTGCCGGTTCGATACCGCCCGGCGTGGGACGTGCTACTGAGGACCGCGGGACGGATGGATGTTGCGCATGGCGTCGGCGCAGATGGTGGTTCCCCATTTGCGCTGGCCCAGTGCGCTGAGCACAGCGTCTGCGCCCTTGATCGTCCGGGTGACCGGTTCGAGGTTGCACGCGTCTCCGGCCACCGGGTGCAGGCGTTCATGTGTGGGTAGTTTGCCGGGGTCGCGGGCTAGCGCGGTGACCTCGTGCCCGGCGCAATGCCTGCTCCACGAGGTGACAGCCGGTGGTTCCGGTGCCGCCGAAGATTGCCAGGTGCACGGTGCTGCCTCTCGACTTGGTGAAGGTGGCAAGACCGCCGGCTGGTACCGGGCACTGGCGCGGTCGGGTGACGGTCACGTTCCTCACCGACCGACTCGAACAGCGCGGGCTGATCACCCGGAAGGTGCCTGCCAGTAACCGGCGGATCAAAGTGATCGTGCTGACTCCGCTGGGAGTCCAAGCGCGAGCGCGGCTCGTGCAGACACTTGCCGCCAGCTCGCCGCTTGCCCGCCTGTCCGCCACTGAGCAACAGCGTCTGTTCGCCCTGCTGGCCAAGGCGGGTGCCGACCCGGCCCAGTTCACCTGCCAGACAGCCAGTTCCGGATAGTCGGGTCCCTCATCGGATGCACGACGACAAGCCGGCCGACCGGCTTTGTCCGCCACCCACGCCTGCGATCCGCCCAGGCGTGTGGTCGGAGGACTCCCGCCCGGCGCGGCCAGTGACCAAGCCGACGTGGTAGGGATTCGAGCCAACGGACCTATTTCCGTCCGCTGCGGTGGCATGGACCGCTCCGGAAACCAGTTGATGCATCCAGTTTGTGCTGGCAGCGTGGCAGCTCGTGCCCAAAACCGAAGCATCCGAGCATCGGGATTCTGAACCGTCCGGAAGTGATGCAGAACCGGCATCCAGCGTCAGCTTCGCTCCTGACAGGCCTCTCCGCTCGCCCGCATTCCGATGGTTCTTCGCTGGCCGCTCGATCTCCATGGCCGGCAGCTTCATGTCACCGGTCGCGCTCGCCTTCGGGGTCCTGGAGAATACCGATAGCGCAGCCTGGCTGTCCGCGGTCACCACTGCCGCCTTGATCCCGATGGTCGCAACGATGCTCCTCGGTGGCGGCATCGCCGACCGCTATCGCCGCGACACCGTGCTGCGCCTCACCAGCCTCGGCGCCGGACTCACCCAGGCCGGCGTCGCGGTACTCCTGCTCACCCATCAGCACCCCGCGCTGCTGCTGCCACTATCCGCCCTCAACGGCATCTTCCAAGGCCTGACCACGCCGGCACTGCGCGGCATCGTCTCGAACCTGACAGCCGGGCGCGGTCTCCAGCAGGCCAGCTCGCTGCTGGCCTCCGCCAGAAACATCACCCGGATTCTCGGCCCGACCACCGCCGGCCTGCTGACCGCCTCCGTCGGCGCCGGCTGGGCGATCGCTGCGGACGCTGCCTCTTTTCTACTCGCAGCCGCCTGCTTCGCCCGGATCTCACTTCCCGGCCTACCCTCGCGAGCCAAGGACGGGCCGACGATGCTCGGCGACATGAGGGAGGGATCGAGATACTTCAGATCTCAGTCCTGGATCTGGTCGGTGACGTTGGCCTTCGCCGTCTTCAACGCCACCAACAGAGGGTTCTGGCAGATCCTCGGCCCCGTGATCGCGAACGACACGGTCGGCGCCAAGGGCTGGGGTCTGGTGTTGAGCGCCCAGGGCGTCGGCGCCCTGCTAGCCAGCGTCGTGCTGGTGAAGCTGCCGCTGATGCGACGGCCGATGACGCCCGCCCTGTCCTCGATGGCGCTGGCCACCCTGCCGCTCATCCTGCTCGGCACAGGCGCGAACACATTTTGGCTGGCTGCGGCGTCGCTCCTAGCCGGAGGGGTCGCTGAGTTCTTCACCGTCGTCTGGGAAACCGTCAACTACACCCACATCCCCGAGCGCCTGCTCTCACGAGTCGGCGCCCACGACGAGTTCTGGTCGTACGTGTCCTTCCCCACCGGTCAAATATCCGCGCCAGTCCTCGCCGCGGCGTTCGGCACGACGGCGGTCGCTCTCACCGGCGGCGGAATCGCGGCGGCGGCGATGCTGATGGCATCGCTCGTGCCATCGCTTCGGCGGATCGAGATCAACCAGGACGACATCTGAAGCAGAACGAACGGAACTTCACAGCCGACCGGACCAGATCACCTGAGCCCACGGCGCCGTCCCGCGGCTGACCAGACTGTCGTTGAGGTTGTTGGTCTCGATCCCGAAGACGACGAAGCCCGGTGCGGCCAGCCGGGGCCCAGCCGGGCGATCCCGGGCCACGTGCCGTTGAGACCGGGCGAGATGGCCGACCCTAGTAGTGGATAACGTTTCTCGACCCCAGAAGAACGATAGATGCCGATGTATAGCTGGTCAAGCGCCGGTCACAGCATCAACATCGCAGGCAGACGCGCACTCGGCCGAGCATCTCGCCCATCTTTCCCTTGACCGGCGACGACCTCGATGCCTATGGTCGTCGAAACATTTGAGAAACGTTACCCACCTCAATGAAACGTTACAAAGGTTCGTTCTCGCAGAGGGAGGAACGACGTTGCCACGTGCGTCCACCACACAGCGAACATTGGCTGTCGGCCTGGTGCTGGCCACCGGCCTCGCCGCCACACCGGCGGCTGCCACGGCATCGCCCCGATCGTGGCAGTCCTACGTTCTCGGGCCCGCATCCCCGCAGGTCACGGCGGTCCGCGCCGAAAGACGCGGCCAGGTGACCCATCCCGAGGCGTTGGTGCACGGCCACGGACGGCCGACCACCCTGACGACCGTCGCGGGACAGACACCCGCGTCCGTCGTCCTCGACTTCGGCAAGGACGTCGCCGGCACGCCACACCTGGACATCGCGAAGGTCAGCGGCCCCGCCACGCTGTCGCTGGTGACCGGTGAGGCCCGGCAGTACCTGCGCCGGCCGGCGGCGACCACGACCACCACCGACGCCGCTGCCGGGGCCCGTCGGGTGACGGTCGCGTCCATCGCGAGCCTCGAGGTCGGCAACACCATCAGCTTCGGCGGCGCGCAGCCGCGTACGATCATCGGCTTTGACCCCGCCGGCACCGTCGACCTCGACCGGCCGCTCGACCAGGCGGTCGCCGCAAGCGCCGCCGTCGCCACCACTCCGGGCGCACCGGCCTCCGACGAAGCCCGCGGGCTGGCCGGCGTCGGCGGCCCCGACACGCTGCAAGTCGCCGCCCCCGGCCGCGTCACCGGAGGCTTCCACGGTGGATTCCGGTTCATCCTGCTCACCCTCACCACGCCCGGCACCGTCACCCTTTCCGGCCTGGCCGTGGACTTCCAGGCCTACCGGGCCACACCTCGGGACTACCGCGGCTGGTTCCTGTCCAGCGACGACCAGCTCAACCGGATGTGGTATTCCGGCGCGTACACACTGCAGTTGAACATGAAGCCCGCCGGCCTCAACGGGCTGACCGACGCCCGGATCTACGACGGCGCGAAGCGGGACCGCAGCATCTGGACCGGTGACCTGCTGGTGCAGGGGCCCACCGCGATCAGCACCCTGGCCGACGTCGGCGCGGCCTACCTCAAGTCGTCGCTGGATGTGCTCTTCGCCGCGCAGCGCGCCGACGGGGCACTGCCCGGCTCGCCCGACTTCGCCAAGGGCCGCACGCCGGCCGGCTCGCCCCTGTTCTACTCGAACAACTACTCCGGATACGGTGTCCGGGCCGCGATCGACTACTACCGATACACCGGCGACCGCGACTACATCGTGAGCGTCCTGCCGAACCTGCGCCGCGAGCTGGCGTACAACGACACCTTCCTGACCGCGGACAATCTGGTGGCTTCCAACGACCGTGACTACTGGCAGGCCACCCAGACCGGCGCGGTGACGAAGTACAGCATCGACTACTACGCCCTGCTGCGCGAGATGGCCTGGCTGGAACGCACGGTCGGCTCGGCGGACACCGCCGCCGGCCACGACGCCAAGGCCGACGCCATCAAGACCGCGGTCAACGCCCGCCTGTGGAATCCCGCCCTGGGCGCGTACGGGCAGAGCATCGACCACCCGGACGTGCTCGTGGAGGATGCCAACGCGCTGGCCCTGCAGTACGACTTCGCCACCGCCGACCGGCGGGCCAGCGTGCTCAAGGCCTTGACGAGGCTCTGGACGCCGTACGGCGCCATCATCGGTCCGGGACTCCAGGACCCCACCGGGCACACCATCGAACCGTTCGGCAACGGCATGGAGACCGCCGGACGCTTCGGGGCCGGCGACACCGACGGCGCCTTCGCCCTCATGCGCCGCACCTGGGGCCCCATGGTCGACCCGCGCAACCCGCTCTACACCGGCGCCCTGTGGGAATTCAAGAACAACGACGGCGGCGTCAACCGGGCGACGGCCAGCCTCGCACACGGCTGGGCGGCGGCACCGACGGTGCAGCTCACCGAGCAGGTGCTCGGCATCCGGCCCGTCGGTCCCGGCTACGCGACCTGGATCATCCAGCCGCACCCGGGGCGGCTGGCCTGGGCGCGGGGCGTCGTTCCCACCAGGTACGGCGACATCAGCGCCGGGTGGACGTCGAGCGCGGGCGGGCACCGCTTCGACCTGCACGCCACCACACCGAGGAACACCAGCGGCACGATCGCCGTCCCGGCCGGCAAGCGCAGCCTCATCCTCGTCAATGGGCGCCCCGTCCACTCTGGAGTCACCGACGGGTATGCCCGGCTGCGGGTGCCGGGCGGCGCGTACCGCATCACCGTCCTGAACCGCTGACCATTTCTCATCACGACGCGCAAGGAGAAAGACCTGATGGTGGGTTCGGGAATGAACCGCAGGGAAATGATGGGCAAGTCGCTGGCCGTGGTCGCCGGGATAGGCCTGCCGCTTCCGGCGCTTGACCGGGGCGTCAGGAGAACGGACGAGGCGGCGACCTGCTACGGCAAGGTGCGGGGGAGACGCGAGGACGGCATCGTCAAGTTCCTCGGCGTGCCCTACGCCACGCCGCCGCTCGGCGAACTCCGGTTCAAGGCGCCGAAGCCGCCCCGAGGCTGGTCCGGTGTGCGCGACGCGGTGAGCTTCCCGAACCCGGCCTTCCAGGTAGCGGGTGGCGAGATGGGCCCCACCGGCAACGGCCGGATGCCGGCACCCTCCGAAGACTGCCTCTACCTCAACGTCTGGACCCCGGCCGCGGACCGCGGGCGGCGTCCGGTGATGTTCTACAACCATGGCGGCGGTTACATGATCGGCTCCGGCTCCGCCACCGGTCAGGACGGCACCCATCTGGCCCAGCTCTACGACGTGGTGGTGGTCGAGTCCAACCACCGGCTCGGCATGCTGGGCTACCTGTTCCTGGGCGATCTCGCCGGCGGCGACTACACGGCCAACCAGGGAATGCTGGACATCCTCGCGGCGCTGCGCTGGACCCGGGAGAACATCGACAATTTCGGCGGCGACCCGGACAACATCATGGTCTGGGGCGAGAGCGGCGGCGGCGCCAAGACCGCGGCCGTCTACACCATGCCGGGTGCCACGAGGTTGTTCCACAAGGCCTCGATCGAAAGCGCGGCACCGCTGC
>Ga0307516_10001296_pt1 | contig 34760 bp, 41 predicted proteins | sample 19_EM_MG_FD_203310 | JGI IMG/M metagenome (GOLD analysis project Ga0307516, IMG submission 203310) | Populus trichocarpa ectomycorrhiza microbial communities from riparian zone in the Pacific Northwest, United States - 19_EM | ecosystem: Host-associated > Plants > Roots > Unclassified | place...
CGCACGACGCTATTCTGGGAGGAGGACATGTCGGCGTTGAAAAGACAGCAGCAGCAGTAGCGTCACGGTACCACTGGCCATGACAGACGGACACCGTCGCGGAATGGGTGGCCGGATGTGACGTATGCCACCGTGTGAAGCACAAAAACGCCAGGCCCTACGGGCTTCTCCAGCTGCTCCCAATACCTACGGAACGGGCAGAGAGAGTTAATATTGACTTCATCACCAAGCTTCCAGCCGGGGAAGGGGGATATGATGCCGTGGCGACCATCATTGACCCGCTGACGAAGAGAGCCCAGTGGATCCCAGTCAGGGAGGCCGAATTGACAGCCGAAAGTTTCGCAGAGGCATTCGTCGCGGGATACGTCAGAAACTACGGGCTGCCACTGTCAATCGTCTCGGACCGGGATTCCAGGTTCACCTCAAAGTTCTGGCAAACTCTCTGCGCCCTACTCGGGATCAAGCTCCGAATGTCGACAGCCTATCACCCTCAATCGGACGGACAAGCGGAAAAGGCAAACGCCATGCTGGAAACGTTTTTAAAGGCGTAGATAGCACAGCTACCACTCCCAGAGCAGTGGGTGGGACTCTTGCCGTTGGCCGAGTTCACGTACAATGCAGCGAAGCATAAGGCGATTGGCATGGCACCTTTTGAAGCCGACATCGGCTACATTCCACGACTACCGCTGGACCTTCTGGCACCCAACCCATGACGTTTGGACTCGGAAGAAGGTTTAGCTTATGCTGAGAAGTTGTCCAAGACCCTCAGGATGCTCCGAGAGAGGATGGAAGAAACCCAGGTAGCAATGACCGCAGAGGCCAATGAGAAGCGGCAGGCTCACCCGTTCCGGGTAGGGGATGAGGTGTTTTTGGACACCCGTTTACTGCCCATCGGATACGCCAACGTCACGGGAACCGCAAACGACAGCAACAACTCTCGGAAGTTCCAGCATCCGTACGCGGGACCATTCAAGTTGTTGAAAAAGGTGGGAGAGAATGCGTTCGTGTTGGATATTCCAGCCCACTGGCGCCTACACCCCGTTTTCAACGTTAGCCGCCTCAAGCCATCGAAGGTTGACAGGAGCCGGGAACACCCACCACCGCCGCCACTGCATTCTACAGCGGCAGTCGAATACGAAGTGGAAGCCATTCGGGAGCATCGAGGCAGTACCGTCCGAGACCTGGAATATTTGGTCAAGTGGGTGGGGTACACCGACACTACATGGGAACCATTGGCAAACCTGAGAGGCAGCAGCAACGCCCTGCTTCGCGAATACCACGCGGCAAATGGTCTACGCACCTACCGGTGGATGGAACGGGGGTGAGGAGAAAAGAGACGGAAGAAGGGAGAATGATTGCATGTTTGCTGTGTTTTTGTTTGCTGTTTATGTTTTGTTTGACATTTCTTGTTATTGTTGTTTGTTTTGTCGAGTGGTATACGTTGTTGGGCAGGGGGCTGGTTTTGTTAAGAGGGGAGTGGTTGTAGGAGGAGGATTCCGGCCGCTGCGGGTGCTGCGGACGCGACGCCCAGCGGGGTGTCTAGAGTTCCGGTGACACGGACAGTGCTACGGGAGTGTGACATAGGGCTACATAGGACAGTCACAGTAGACAGTCACAGGCGGCGCATGGACACTCGTATATAGTGTCCGGCGCTCACCTCTCTAGAATGGACATGCTTCTTGCTACCCCTCAGCCGAGAGCGACTTAAAACGGCTTACGGAGCTGAGCGGTGACGCCTACGATAGAACTGACCGACGAATGCGGGAGATTGAACAAGCCTATCAAACCTTGGCAGATGGCACTAGGTACGTATATGACTGAGTCAACGCTAACGAGCAAATAGCAGAAGAATGGATACTTAGAGAACTGTCAAAAGCAGCGAACGCATACCAATCTCTTGACAGAAATATCTGGCAGGCCATCATTGAGTGTACCAATGAGGCCAACGAGCGACAAATATGTCAAGCCACTTAGCTGGCTCGGGTAAACAATGCCCTGTCCTTCCTGGCAGAAGCCAACACGGCCCGGAATCAACACCTGGCCAACTTTCAGGGAAACGTGGAATTATGGGCAGCCGTACACCAGATCCGGGTGTCCACCATGGAAAACCAACTCCGGGAAGCAAGAGCAGAAATTCAACGCATTCCGACCAGAATCCCGCTACCTGCAATGCCACCAGTGCCAGCGGGACCACCTGCATGAAGAAGCCCCGTCCAACAAACCAGCACCAGCGCTCCATCGGCTCACTCACCACCAGCATTGGGAACCCCACTACGCCTGAATCCGGGACCAACCCTCCGATGACAGAGACCCCCGGCGCTACCCACGACGCCAGAAATGAGGCAGCAACTGGAGCAATTACGATGCCACATATCCCCAAGGCCACCGGCACACGAACCCGCGGCAGGACAGGGAGGAGATCCCCGCACGACACCACCCGGATCATCTGCAGGGCCACCCGCATGCCCGCTGTCTGAACCACCCCGACCCCCTTTCCAGCACCCCCGCTCTCCTTCACTGCCTAGGAATCCTACAATTACCAGGCAGGACCTTGTACGGCTAGTGACAGAGGGAGTGGAACGGGCTCGATAGGACCAACCAACGCGTCCCGAACGGGACAACATTGCGCGATTAAAAATGAAGAACCCGGAATCCTTCGACGGAAAGAGTTCGACTGCCTTAAACCAGTGGTGGGAAGCATTCACCATGTTCCTTGGGTTCTACCCGGAAACGGGGGATCAACAGAAAATTGCCTGGGTAGTAACAATACTTTCGGATACGGCTCTAGTATGGCACCTACAGTGCTTGCGTGAGCTAAAGGGAAATGACACCTGGGTCAACTATGTGGCAGCCATCCAGGCAGAATATCGTAACGAAAGGGAAGCAGCCGACGCCCAACTCAAACTAGGGCAGCTAAAATATCAGGGGTCGATCCGCACGTACCTCACAGAGTTGCGAGCCCTGAACAACTTCGCAAAGGCAACGGGAGAAGGCCTGTGTGAGAAAATCGACCTAGCAATGCCAGACAGCATCCTGGACATGCGATTCAACCAGAACCCAGACGAGGCCACAGACGATGAAGGGTTCATGAGTGCCACCTACCGAGCGGGAATCCAGGTAGAAAAGAAAAAGGTGCTCAAAGCGGCTAGGGAAGCCTTGAAGGGAGGACCTGCCCCAGGGAAGAAGGACGACAAACCAAAGAACGAAAAAAGGGGGGACGACTGGAGCAAAAAGAGACCTGAACAACGCTCCGAAAAAACCCGGAAATGGTGGGGAGCAAGAAACCACAGGGCCTCAAAGAAAGAAGCGTTAAAAGGCGTTCCGCAAAAGGAACAAGAAGCGTACTTCCGAAACCGCGACGATTGCTGGCGATGGGGGCCACCCGGGCACAAAAGATTCGAATGCTTCTCGTTCAACACGTTGCAAGGAACTACACTACCAAAAGCCCCTTGGAAGGCGGCAGGAGCCTCGGAAGGAAAAAGAAAACGGGACGAAGAAGTTGAAGAGCACCCGGCAGCCAAGCAGCAAAAAGTGGCAGCGGCCGAGATCATGGATACCGACGCCATGGCGCCGCTATGGGAAGACTCCGAATCGGATTTTTAGGAGGTCGGGAACAGCTGCGGCCTAAGACCTCGACAATAATATGCAGACTATCCAAGAAACCAAGGAATGAAGAACCAAGTGCTATAACCCCGTCAAAGAAATCAAGGACAGTCTACAGCGGCACTCGCCCAATCATCACTATGTTACTACACTTGGGTAAAAAGAAACACCCGATTTGGGTACTACTGGACACCGGCTGCTCCGTTGCGCTCCTCAATCAACAAACAGTGGAAAAAATCGGGATCAAAAAGAAAACACATCGGTAACCTCACAGCATAGAGAACTATACCGGGGAAAGCGTCAAAGGAGCAGGACAATTTTATACTGAGCCAATGCTCCTCCAACACCGAAGACACTATTCCAAGGAGAAATTCAAAATTTCACCAATGGAGACCAATATCGACACTTTCCTGTCTTTCGATTGGATAGCGGCACACCCACCCCAGGAGACCTGGACAAACGAAGAAATTCGATTTGATAGTCCGAAATGCATAAAGGAGTGCACCAAGTACAAAACAGGCGAGTACTTGCTAACCTGGGACGAATCGGTAGCCACCGACCCTGATGCTTTGGTTATTGGGTAAGTATCGGCCGCAGAAGATGACGCGCTAAAAAGAGTCCCCATGGAATTCCGGCAGTATTTGGGAAAAATGGGAAAAGAAGCCACCGACGCTCTTCCAATATATCGACCTTATGATTGCAAGATCGACCTCCAAGAAGGAAGCACAGCGCCCTGGGGACCAATATACCCCCTCTCGGAGGAGGAGCTTCGAACTCTCTGGGAATGGCTGCAGGAGATGGAACGAACAGGAAAAATCAAGTGTTCCACGTCGCCAGCGGGATCCCCGATCCTTTTCGTACCTAAGCCGTACGGACGCGAACTCCGCCTCTGTGTCGACTACCAAGCGCTGAACCGCATCACAATCCTGAACTGATACCCGTTACCACTAATGCAAGAACTACTGGACAGAGTTTGAGGGGCCCAATGGTTCACCAAAATGGACCTAAAAAACAGGTTCCACCTCATCCAAGTAAAAGAGGGGGATGAATGGAAAACCGCATTTCGAACCCGCTACAGTCTCTTCGAATTCCAGGTGATGCCGTTCGGGCTGACCAATGCCCCCTCCACCTTCCAAGACATGATGAATCATGTGTTTTCCGACATGCTAGATGTGGGAGTAATAGCATACATAGACGACATACTTGTTTATGCTGACACCGAAGAAGGACACGACCGCATGGTTAAGGAAGTGCTCAAGAGGCTGCAAACGAACGGGCTGGCAATCTCCCTGGAAAAGTGCGTCTGGAAGGCCAAGGAAGTGGAATTTCTAAGATACATAGTCGGAAGAAACGGAATAAGGATGTCAGATGAAAAAGTGGAGGCGGTACTAGGGTGGAAAACTCCGAACTCGCTAACAGAAGTCCAATCCTTTCTGGGATTCGCCAACTTCTACAGACGCTTCATATAAAACTACTCCCAAGTGGCGAAACCCCTCACGGAATTAACAAAAAAGGAAAAAGGAAAGGAGTGGGCATGGAACCACGAAGCAGAGACCGCCTTCAAGGACCTTAAGCAACAGTTCACCACAGCCTCAATCCTGGCTCATTTTGACCCAGCAAAACCGGTCATCGTCGAAAGGGACGCAGCTGACCTCGCCCTAGGAGCCGTCCTATCACAACGGGATGAGGAAGGACGCCTCCACCCGTTAGCCTTCCACTCCAGGAAGTTCCAACCCGCGGAGATCAATTACGAAATCCACGACAAAGAACTCCTAGCAATAGTGGATGCCTTCAAACACTGGAGACGCTACTGCCAGGGAGCTACCCACCAGGTCCAAGTGCTCTCGGACCATCATAATCTGGAATACTTTACCACCACCAAAGTATTAAACCGATGGCAAGCTCGCTGGGCGTAGGAATTAGCCGGGATAGACTTCAAAATCTTCTATCGACCCAGGTCGCAGAACGGCAAACCAGATGCACTATGCAGGCGCCCGGAGTACCACCCGGAAAAAGGGCGGATAGAAAACCAGCCGGTCACGACGGTTTTGGGAAAAAATCATTTCGAGGAACAATTAACACGTTCATTCATCTGTTCCTCGGCACGGCTGGCATCACTCACGGAAAGAAGGTGGACAGCAGAATTCCTGGCGAATGTTAGGGAGGAAGGAAAGAAGGGCAAACCCTATGAGCAGGCGAGGAAACAGACAGCAGTGACAGAAGAACCGTTGCCGAAGGAGCGAAAGGTCAAGGAACTAAGTTGCGAGAACGACCTACTGTACAGACGGAACCTGCTCTGGGTACTAAAGGGACTGGTGCAAAGGATTATGGAATCAGAACATGACACAAAAGTGGCCAGACACATGGGACAGGACAAGACCATCGAGCTAATCCGACAAAACTTCTCGTGGCCAAAAATGAACGAACGGATCATTGACTTTGTCAGAAGCTGCCCGGAATGCCTGCAGAATAAGGTATCCCGACACCAACCCTACGGGCTGTCCTCCCCGCTAGAATTTCCCTACGCCCCATGGCAATCCATAGCAAGGGACTTCATCACGAATCTCCCAGTCTCGGAAGACTGCAACCAGCTATGGGTAATCATCGACCGATTCACCAAGATGGCGCACTTTCTCCTCTTAAGAACAGAAGGAAAGACAGCGGCAGATCTGGCCGTCATCGTTGCCCGAGAGGTATGGAAGTATCACGGCCTCCCCACTGATATTGTGTCAGACCGCGACTCCAGGTTTACCTCGGAAACCTGGAAGGAGTTCCTACGACTCTCGGGGATCTGGCCCCAAATGTCAACCGGGTTCTATCCGCAGACCGACGGACAAACGGAGCGGCTCAACCAGACGATCAAAGCCTACCTCCGAGCGTCTGTCAGCAAAGAGCAGGACGACTGGGTACGCCTGCTGCCGATGGCCGAGTTCGCCTACAACAACTCGACCTCTACAGACAATGGTATGTCCCCGTTTTACGCTAACCATGGCTTCCACCCAACGGCCACCGACCCCGCATCAACAGTGCCTCTGAACCCAGCGAGCCAAGTCTATGCCCACTGGATGCGCGCCGTGCACGACGAATCCTGGAAAGGGCTGGAAGACGCCGAGGAGCGAATGCACCGATACACCGACCCGACGCGAAAGAAACCCCCGGCATACCAAGTAGGAGACTTGGTAATGCTCAACGGACGCAACATCAAAACGCGCCGCCCCTCAAAGAAACTGGACCACAACAATCATGGTCCCTTCCAGATCGAGAAAATCGTCTCCCCCCTGGCCGTCCACCTCACGCTGCCTGGGAAATGGAAGATCCACAACGGCTTCCACGTCTCGCTGCTTGAACCCTACCGAACTAGCGAGCACCGAGCACCACCGGACCCGTCAAAGGTGCTCCGAGAGGCTGACGACCTCGAACAATCGGAGGAATACGATGTCAACGAAGTTATGTCCTCGGTCGAACGCGGCCGAGGAAACAACAGAAGGATCATATACCTTGTCAAGTGGCTCGACTATCCGGAACGCAAAGACTGGATGGAAGAACCATTTGACAACTTTTCGGTAGGCGGTCGGGAGAAACTCCAGGAGTTCCACCAACGAAATCCAGATGCGCCGAGGGACTACCGGCTCACTGATGCCTAGACAGGATGTCCATAAAAGGGCCCGACGAAGCACCAGTGGTGGTAGGGATGAAGGGGTTGGAGGACTTCATCTCACGCACACCTATGACACCCGGTTGACCAACTTTTGGGATAAGGAACTGGCGGTTCCGATCCAGGGCCGCGGGTGCACCCCGCCCCCGTCAGCGCGGGCACTCCTCGACACGCCCGTAGGAGGCCACTACCCGGATCCCGGTTACCAGCACGAAGGGGACCATAGGCTCTCTCCGCACACTAAGAGCTCGGTTCGAATCGACCCCGGAACTGAAACCTGAAACAAGGAACAACCCGAAGAAAGACCTGCTTCTCGGGCACCGATCCCACAGTGCAACAAAGCCGCCGACCCGGCGCCTGACGAAGAGTGCACGCGAACAAAAACGTTGAGAGTCAGGAAAACTGTTCAGAACAGACGTATTGACCTCTTGGCAACCGACTCGGACCGGCGGAACCGGCGCAGCCGGCACATATGCGGTGAAGTGAGTCCCCGACAGCGCTGTCACTGCTCCAGCATACTAGTCTCCCCCGGGAAGGACGTGGGCGCGGTCACTGCCGAGTATACGGGTTACTAGCACGAAGGACACCATGCCTCTCCCGATTCCCTGTGCCGAATGCGACCCCGGAACCCCACCGAGCCGGCCAAGCCTTAACGCAGCGCGGAGGCGAGTACGACTCAATATGACACGACAAGTATCAGTACGCACCGGCCTACTCAGAGGGCCCAGTCATTCCGACGGATTACAGAGCCATATCCTGATCCGGTGACTGGGAGGGCTGTAGGGGAGGAGGACTACAGTCACAATAACTACATTCGCGAAAAGTACCCCACGAAAGACACACATCCAGAAAGAGACGGGCTACCTAGATAGAAAGAAAAGTGTTAGTGCTCGGGACGAGGCTAAGGGAGAGGGGAGGTAGTGTTACACCTGAGATATCTCGAGTACATAGCTAAGATGGAGAGGAGTACATAAGGATGACGGAACACACTCAGAGAGTCTAGGAGGGAGAAATGGTCCGGAGATGAGCTTACGGCCGAGACGGACCTAAGATACATATCTCCGGAGGTGAGGGGAAGATTGCAAAAACGACGAGATGCTTGGGCTATGACCTCCCCCCGAAAGGAGGGGATGCCACGTCGCCTGCTGATGGTGTATGGACCGCCGGACTTGGGCTATGACCCCTCCCCCGAAAGGAGGGGATGCCATGTCGCCTGCTGATGGCGCATGGAAAAGAGTCCAGTAAGGAAGGCACCCCGCCCGCTTGCATGAAACCTCATCTTCCCTTATCTACACCCTGCCAGGACCAATGGGTCACCCACGAGGACCATGCGCCTCGGGGGAATCCAAGTCCGAGTCACCATCTCTCACGACAGCTTCACTCAGATATAAGACAGAGGTTTTCCGCCCGCCGGAAGGAAAATCAGCAGGAACATCCTCACCAACACTACCACCAAACCCACACACAAGATCTAAGATTATTCCGCTGTGAATTATCGAAAGTAGCATGATTACCTTTGATTGTCTCTACACTCCGGTTACGATACAACCCCAGTGTCACATCCAACACCTTCACTTCCGGCTCCGCTCCACTTCCAACACCTTCTATTATCAAGCCTCGACCCGACAGCTTTCACATGTTCAGGTGGAATGCTCGTTGCCCAATCGAGTTGGTTGAGATGAATGGTGATGCTATAGTTGATCGTTCGTAGGATATTCCTCGTTTTCGGTCATTGCTATGATGTTGAACATAGACTTTTAAATCTCAAAGTGATACTTCTTCGTGTTGTCTGGTGCGTTGTGCAGTTCCCGGATGAGTGCTGTGTTAACGTCCTCCGCGATCGTTTACACAATTCTCGGCGCGTGCCACTGGGGCTGTAACTTTCTACCCTTCTGGTTGTCCAATGCTCTGTCTCTCATGAGTACTAGATCACCCTCCCGAGGGCCCTCCCACTTTGGCTCGTACTTCGATTCTTTCTTCTCTTGAGACTGGCACAACTGGGTATTTGCATGTTCTCAATGCGCCATCGTGAAGTATTTGAACTGATTGGCGTCGGATCCCAGAATCTCATCGATGGACGCTGCCGATGCTAGCCATCCTCGTCCTGTCTTCGGTTCGTGCTGGCTTGCTACTGGAATGTATCCGAGCAGGATTTCAGGTGGCGAGATTCCGTGGATACGTAATTGACGAGTGTTGATATCGATTACTGCCAGTGAGATATGAAGACCCCAGTTGTCTGTAGAACCTTTCACGATGCACTGAAGACAAATCCTACCGACTATCATCTCGACGTAGCGCTCCGACAGTCCCACCGATGACGGATGTGTGATCGGGGCGTTGATCATCTTTACTCCGATGGTGTCCAATAGCTTCCTTACTTCTTTTCCCACAAAGTGACTGCCATTATCACAGAATATTGTCTTTGGCCAGCCAAAACTCGGTGTGATTGTATCCAGTAGCATCGACATTGTTGTAGCTTGTGATGGGTATTCAGAAAAACCGCGAGCGAACAGGAATCTCGAGAAGTTGTCGACCATTATGAGGATGAATCGGTTGCCGGTAGCTTTGCATGGCGGCGAAACCAGTCCCACATAGTCCATCCCGATCATGTCGAATGGACAGAATTGGACTATCGTCTTCAGCTGACCTGACTGTCTCAGTGGTCCCACCCGTTGGCAAACCGGACACGATGCCACATAGGACCCTATATCCCGCATTCTGGTTGGCCAGTAGTATCGACCGTAAACTCGACTGGCTGTTATCCCTGTGCTAAAATGACCATGTGTGTCGTGGATAGTTGCCAGATTCCGCTCGATATCCCTATTTTTGACACAATGACTCAGTGATCCATCCTCCTCTCTGTAGAATAATGGTTGATACTCCCCTGTACTGTGTCCCAGGATGAACCGCTTAGCCCTCTCTCTCAACTTTCTCTTCTCCTGACATCCTAAGTCCTCACTCTGCCATCCCAACTCTCCTCCAAGCTTATATAGTAGTAATAACCTGTAGTCCTTCTCCGCCAGCCAGTCTTTCTATGCTTCTTTCAGAATACCCATTCTTGCTTCCATTGTCTTTATCTTTGCTTCTGGCGTTTCTTCTTCTCCTATCTGTTCTACCTGCGTTTCTTCTTCAACAATCTGCTTCGCCAGCGTTGCCGCCACTCTCTTCGCACTAGCCGATGCTCTCTCTACCACAGCCACCACCCTTTCTGCCACTGCCAACACTCTGTCCGTGGTAACCGATACTCTCTCTGGCTTGGTGAATGATGTTGATGATTCTAGGAGCGAGACATGGATGACATTGTGTATCTTCCATTTTCGGGGCAGCGTGAGGCGGATGGCAAGTGGTGACACAATTTTTTCCACTTGGAAGGGACCATGATTCTTATGATCCAACTTCTTCGAGGGTCAGCGCGTTTTGATGTTGCGACCGCTGAGCATTACCAAGTCTCCTATCTGATATGCCGGAGGTTCTTTTCGTTTCGTATCCATATATTACCGCATTCGTTCCTGCGCTGCTTCCAGCCCTTTGCGGGATTCTTTATGTACTGTTCGCATGCAATAGGCATATACCGTGCTGGCTGGATTTAATGGTTCCGAGGTTGGGGGGTTGACTGCTGCTGGGTGGAAGCCGTAGTTGGCAGAGAAGGGCAACATTTTGTTTCCTATCGTGATGGAGTTGTTGTAAGCGAATTTGGCTATTGGGAGCAATCCGGCCCAGTTGTCTTGTTCCCAGTCCACGAAGGCGCAAAGGTAAGTCTCGATCGTCTGATTCAGGCGTTCCTTTCGCCCGTCCGTTTGCAGGTGGAAAGCTGTGGATATTCGGGGACGAATTTCGGAGAGTCGTAGGAACTCCTTCCATACTTCCAACGTAAACCGCGAGTCTCGGTCTGACATGATATCCGTGGGTTGCCCGTGGTGTTTCCAGACTTCCCTAGCGAAAACGATGGCTAGGTCTGCCGCAGTTTTTTCTCGGAGCGGAATGAAGTGGGCCATCTTAGTGAATCGGTCGACGATTACCCACAACTGATCACATCCTTCCGAGAGCGGTAGTTCCGTAATGAAGTCCATCGCTATTGACTGCCAGGGTGCGTACGGAAGTTCCAACGGCGAAGATAGTCCATAGGGCTAGTGTCAGGAGGCCTTATTGCGCTGGCATTCTGGGCAGCTTTGGACAAACTCCAATATTCGCACGTTTATTTTGGCCCCCAGAAGTTTCGTCGAACGAGCTCGATCGTTTTGTTCTGACCTTTGTGGCCGGCTACCTTCGTGTCTTGTTCCGATTCCAAGATTTGCTGTATTAGTCCTTTCAGTACCCAGAGTAAATTCTTTCTGTATAGCATTCTGTCCCGTATTTCCATTACGCTCCTGGCCTTTCGGTCCGTCCGCTGTTCCTTCGAGCGCACGGCTTCCTCTTGTGTCCCTTCTTCTTCCTGTAGCGTCTTCCATGCCAGCTGGTAGTCGGTGTCCTCTTTGGTCTTTTTTAAGACTTCTTCCTTGAAGTCCGAGTTCCATTTCCGTTTCAGATTTGATTTTAACCGTGCCGACGTACAAATAAACGACCGTGCTTGCCTTTCCTCAATTTAGTTTCCGTGTAGAGCCGTTGTTATCGGCTGGTTTTCACCCACCTCTTTCTTAGGGTGGTACTCCGGCGGTCTGGACAGTGCATCTGGCTTCCAGTTCTGGCTCCCTGGTCTGTAATATATACGAAAGTTGATTCCTGCTAGTTCTTGGGCCCACCTTACCTGTCGTCCGTTTAGTATTTTGGTCGTCGTGAAGTATTCCATGTCTTGTTGATCTGAGAATACCTGTACCTGGTGAACGGCTCCCTTGCAATACCTTCTCCAGTGCTTAAAGGCGTCCACTATTGCCAATAGTTCCTTGTCGTGGATCTCGTAGTTGATTTTCACGGGTTGGAATTTTCTGGAGTGGAAGGCCACCGGATGCAGTCTTCCTTCGCTATCCCGTTGTGACAGGATCGCTCCAATAGCAAAGTCTGAAGCATCTGTTTCGATGATTACCGGTTTTTGGGCGTCGAAGTGGCTCAGGATTGGTGCCGTGGTGAACCTTTTCTTGAGCTCCTGAAACGTTTTTTCCACCTGCTGGTTCCAGGCCCATTTTTCCGTTTTCTTCGTTAATTCTGTGAGTGGCCATGCTACTCGGGAGTAGTCCTGAATGAATCGTCGGTAAAAGTTGGCGAAGCCCAAGAACGACTGCACTTCTGTTAAGGAAGTGGGGGATTTCCAGTCCAGCACTGCTTGCACTTTCTCCTACACCATCTTGACTCCTTCCCGGCTTAGGATATAGCCTAGAAATTCCACCTCAGTCGTCCTCCAGACGCATTTGTCTGCTGCTACCGCCAGCCCGTTTTCCTGCAATCTCCTGAGGGTTTCCCGCACCATTCGATCATGCTCGGCTTGCGTCTTAGCGTATATTTGGATGTCGTCCACGTATGCTATTAGTCCTAGGTCGAGCATGTCGGAGAAGATGTGGTTCATCATGTCTTTGAATGTAGATGGTGTGTTGGTGAGTCCGAACAGCATTACCTGGAATTTATAGAGGCCATATCGGATTCGGAAGGCGGTTTTCCACTCGTCGCCTTCTCGGATGCGGATTAAATTGAGCCCATTCTTCAGATCCATCTTGGTAAACCACCGGGCTCCTTGGACGCGGTCCTGCAGTTCTTGCATTAGTGGGAGCGGGTATCGATTTGGGATGGTGATGCGGTTCAGCCCCCTATAATCGACACAGAGTCTGAGACCCCGTCTGTTTGGCTTTGGTACGAACAGGATTGGAGAGCCGGCCGGACAGGTGGAGTGCCGAATTTTCCCATTTTTCAGCATTTCTTTCTACCACTCTCTCAAAGCTTCCAGCTCTTTTTCTGACAGGGGGTATATTGATCCCCACGGAGCTACTCCTCCCTCTTTTAGCTCGATACGGCAGTCGTAGCTTTTGTGCTCTGGTAGGGCTTCTGCGGGTTCCCTGGACATTACCCCCAGGTATTCCCTGAACTCCTCTGGGACTCTGTCGAGAGGGTTTGCTGTTTCTTCGCCTGCTTGCATCATGGCCATGTATCCGATTACTCTGGTGTCGGGTTCTCGAAGTATGCTCTCATCCCAGATAAGCGCGAAGTCGGCAACTTCGTGCTTGGTGCATTTCTCCAGGCAGCTCTGGCTGTTGAACCGGATTTCGGGGTCTCGCCACACTCCCTGCGGTGGGTGTCTCTCGATCCACCAGAAAGGGAGGAATATGTCGATTTCCGCCTCCATTGGTGATACCTCAATGCTTTCCCGAGAGTAGTGACGGTGGTGTTGTAATGTCACAAGGCCAGTGTAATGGCTTCCTGCGTCGTCCACTGTCTTTCCTTCATAGTTTTCGATAATCCTTTTGCTCTCGTGTTTTCGGAGGGGGATCTGAAGTTTTGCCGCGGTTTTCTGATTGATTAGGGGTACTGAACAGCTGGTGTCCAGCAACGTTCTGACTGTGTGTTGTTTTATGCCGTGGTGCAGTACCATCTGTATCATTGGTCGAGTGCCGCTGGTGGGTTACTTTTTCTGTCTCTTCGGGGTTCCTTTGCCCGTTTCCACAGTTCTTCGTTTTCGGGACGTCCCACAGATTATTGCAAAGGCCTGCGCCGGTGGCTTCGGCGGGCCTCTTAAAAATCCGACTGGTCACTGTCGTCGGCCCATATCGGTAGGGTCCGGGATGGCTCCACTTTCACGGTGTTGACGGCGGCAATTTTTTGTTGCTTGGGTGCCGGAATTTCTTCCGGCTCCTCTGAGCGCTTTCCTTTTTCCGAGGTTGTGACTCCTGCGGCTTTCCATGGTGCTTTTGGAAGAGGGGTTCCGTGCTGGGTGGTATGGGCGAAGCATTTGTAGGTGCGGTATCCCTTCTGTCCGCAGCGCCAGCAGCTTTCCGGGCTTTGGAAGTATTCCTCGTGCTCTTGCGAGGGTACTCCCTTCAGGGCTGCTTCTTTAGTGGCCCATCGGCCCGGCTGTCCCCAGGGGCTAGAGCGGGGGGTTGGTTCTTGGTTCGTCCCAGAGCTCCTAGCGCCCTCCGCCTGTTTCCTTCCTTCTGGTCGTTTCTCTTCCTTCCTTTTTTCTTGTTTGGGTGCTGCCCGTTGCTCCTGTCCTCATTTGTTCCTTCGCCTGTTTAAGGGCTTTTTTCTTTTCCACTAGCAGCGCCGCTTGGTAAGTGGCTTGTAGGAACCCTTCGTCATCCGCGAATTCCTCCCTATAATGGGCGAACCGTATGTCGATTACGCTGTCCGGCATGGTGAGGTTCACTTTCTCCTGAAGTCCTTCCCCTGTAGCCCAGGTGTAGTTATTGAGGGCCCGGAACTCCGTCATGTATGCCTGGATGTCGCCGGTATATCTTAGCTGGTTTAGCTTGAGCTGGACGTTTGCCACTTCTCCGGTGTCCTCATACTCCGTCCGGATAGCCGCTGCATACTTGGCCCAGGTGTCGTTTTCTCCGAGTGTGTTATAGCGGTGTAGATCCCAGGCTCTTGCTGTGCCAGTAAGCAGCGTTCCGACCCAGGCGATCTTCTGCTGTTCCCTTGTTTCGGGGTAGAAGCTCAGGTACTTTGTCACTGACTTCCACCAAGGGTTGAACGGGGTTGTCGGTTTTCCGTCAAATATCTTGGGGTTGGTCATCTTAGGCCGAGACATGTGAGGCCGCTCCTCCCGTGGTGCGGTGTGCTGAGTTGCTCGGGCCACCCCTTCGGCCACTAGTTGGATCAGCTCCTGCGAGGAGATCGTTGGCTGAGGGTCACGGGGCGGCGAAGGGGATCCCCTTGGTCTTCGCGGTGAGGGTGGCAATGGTGGACTGGGTGGAAGTCCTCCTGCTTCCCCTGCATGTGGGTCCCTCCAGGGCGGAGGAGTAGCATATCCTGCTGGGATAGGCGGGATAGCCGGAGACCTTACCCGTCTGGTTTCCGGAGGGTAACTGAGTCGAATGGGACTCCGTAGTGGAGGGTACGGGGGTCGACTGATCATGGCCCTCGGCTGCGGTGCTGGTGGCGGGCGGCTGGAGGGTACCGAGGGTCACCGGTTGGTAGGGTCTGACGCGCTGGTACTTGGTGCGCGGAGCGGCCTCCTCCATGGTTGTGGTGCCGGTGAAGGTGGTAATGGTGGTGGCGAGGGGCTTACTGATGCGGGCGGCAGCGGGACTTGTACGGCTAGTCGTCGTATATCGTTCCGCGCTTGTCGCAACTCCTGTTGTAGTTCCGCCACTTTCTGTTGGTGGTCAGCAGCCCATAGCTCTACGTTATCTTGGAAGGTGGCCAGGTGTTGATTCCAGGTGGTGTTGGCGTCTCCCAGGATGGACAGCGCGTCATTGACTCGAGCGAGCTGCGTTGCTGGGCAAACCTGCTGCTTCGTTGCCTCGTTGGTCCATTCGATAATGGCTTGCCAAATGTCCTGGGCGAAGGCTTGGTAGGCGTTTGCCGCGGCGGCCAGCTCGCTGCCTACCCAGGCTTCTTCTATCTCCCGGTTAGCGGTTACTCGGTCATATACGTACCAGGTTCCATCGCCTAAGGTGTGATAGGCCTGCTCAATGCGTTGTATCCTCTGGTCGGTTCGATCAATAGTGTTCCCGCACAGCTCCGTAAGCTCTTTTAAGTCGTTTTCGGCCTGTTTTTGGTGCCATACCATCCCTCTCAGCCAGGTAGCGGGATTGGCTAGTTCCACGGGCTGATCCGTCGGGTGTGTCCCATCGGTGATCTGGAGGACATCCTTGGGCTCCTCGAGCCGGAGCATGTTGACGTCTGACGACGTCATTTCCTTAGTAATCGTCAAAGATGTCTCCGGTGTAGATGGTTGAGTCGTAGTCGAAGTGGTAATCGAAGAGGTCAAAGAGTTCGTCTTCGTCGAAATCAGCAGGTTGGGATGATAGCGCACAGTTCCACCACTGCTGAGTATACCACTGGTATGGGACGCACTCGATTGTTTTGTGGATCGGCTTAGGTCCGTCACTCGTTTCTTCCCACTTTTAGTAGTTGGCAAGTTCGCTGTCAATTGACTGAAAGGTGTAGTCTAAGGTGTAGTCTAAGGAATACTGTGACTTTGGTTCCAATAGGTTGGATAACTCATAGGTAGAGGTGGTCTTCAAAGTGAATTCCGTGAGGGTGATTCATTCGTTGTGAGAATCTTCCTGGTAGGGTGATTTTTGGATCGAAGATTATAGTGTGACACTGGGGTCATATCGTAACCGGAGTGTGGGGAGAATCAAAGCTAATCAGGCTACTTTTGATAATTCACAACGGAATAATCTTAGATCTTGTATGTGGGTTTTGTCGGTAGTGTTCGGTCTCTTCTCTCTCGTCGGGGCGAGAAAGGTCGACCTATATAGGTACAGAGTGGGTGAGATCTTGTGACTCGGGCTAACTATTACGCCGAGGTCGGCGAACCCCCACCTGAGCGAGGGCCCGTCTGAGACTCCTATTGGTCCTGGTCGGTACTGGCAATGAGGTGAGAGGCCACGTCCGATTGGCACCGCGGAATTCCCTCAGTTCTAGACTGACTTCTTTTCGTGGCCCGGTAGCCATCAGGAGCTGGGTGGCTATGACAAACGAGCTCTCGGAAGAGTCTCGACCAAGCTCTCTGGACAGTCTCATCCTAGCACCTTCCCTCTCATGTCTCCGGTTTGCCATGGCCCCCTCTCCGGAATTAATCCATACAACTGATTGGCGGCCGTAACCTTTAACTCCGTTCTTATCTCCTGCCTAGACTCTCTAGGGTCCACCTATGGAATAGCTAGCTACCGGTAGGAATCTCCCCTTAGTACCTACCTTTCCAAGGATACGTACCTCACTCCCGTACGTACCAGAGTATGTACCGACTTGTGATATTTCAGTGTAACACCTGGTGCAACAGCGCGCACCAAGAAAGAAGAAGGGAAAGGAGAAAGTGGGTTTGCTAGCCGAACCGGTGAGAGTGTTGGACAGCCGTCTCTCCGCGAACCAATTCGGACCACTGGGGCATGCTTTGCCGGAAGCTGTTGGCCGGATTGTCAACTTCTACACATCTGCCCGAGTTACACAGTCCGGAGGAGGACACCTGTCAGCCAAGCAGAAGAAAGTTCTGGTGGACTGGGGTTTAGTATGACTCTGGGGTTGTATTCGTAACCAGAGTGTGGAGAGAATCAAAGGTAATCAGGCTACTTTCGATAATTCACAGCGGAATAATCTTAGATCTTGTGTGTGGGTTCGGTGGTAGTGTTGGTGAAGGTGTTCATCCTGATTTCTTTCCGTTGAGGCGGAAAATCTTTTTCCTTTTATCCACGAGCGCGCGAGTGAGAAGTGGTGATCTGGACCGTACTCTTGCTTTCGGGGGAAGCGTGTGTCTCCTCCTCGAGGTACGGGTGGGTCGGACTTGGATTCCTCCGAGGTGGTTGCCCCTCTTTGGAACGTGGGCGGCTTCATTGGTCATGGTCGGGGTGTTGATAAGGGAGATGAGTTTCCGTTTGTATTGCTGCATGTGTGATGTGGCCGAGCGGGGACTCCAGCCCGAGAGCTCCCCGCTCACCCTGAGGTGTGGTGGTCTGCATGAGGGCCATGTAGCCGAGCGGGGTCTCCGGTCCAGAGCTTCCGTTCACCCTGAGGTGACGTGGCTTCCTCTCCCTGAGGTAGTGGGGCCACTTCCGGAACTGCATGAGAAAGGCAGCTGCTCGTTTATACAAATTATTCCCCCCATTCTCGGGGTTCCTACTCATGCGGCTGGTGTCTCGACCGAGGGCTAGACTCTGTTTCCTTATCTCCTTCCTAGACTCTCTGATTCCCCAGCCACGGCCTGAGTCTCCTTCGTCTTTTTTAGCCACAGAATCTTCTAGCTACGTACTCGTGATAATTTGTTCAGGTGTAACACTACCTCCCCTCACCCTTAGCCTCGTCCCGATTGCTAATTCTTTCTTTTCTAAGTAGCCCGTCTCTTTCTGTGTGCGTTTTTCCGTGGGGTAACTTTTTGTGATGTGGTTGCCGTGACAGGTGGTGCCACTTACCGTGACTGTAGTCCTCCTCCCCTACAGCCCTCCCAGCCACCGGATCAGGACATGACTCTGTAATCCGTCGGCGTGACTGGGACCTCTGAGTAGGCCGGTGCGTACTCGTACTGTCGTGTCATATTGAGTCGTACTCGCCGCCGCGCTGCATCAAGGCGTTGGCCGGCTCGGTGGCGTTCCTGGGTTGCAGTCGTCCCAGGGAATCGGGAGAGGCATGGTGTCCTTCGTGCTAGTAACCCGTATGCTCAGCAGTGACTGCGCCCACATCCTTCCGGGGGGAGACTAGTATGCTGGAGCAGTGACAGCGCTATCGGGGACTCACCTCACCGCTTGTGTGACGCCTGCGCCGGTTCCGCCGGTCCGAGTCGGTCCGCCGAGAGGTCGACACGTCTGTTTCGAACGGTTTTCCTGACTCTCAACGTTTTACGTTCGCGTGCACTGCTCGTCGGGCGCCCAGTCGGCGGCTTTCTCCGTGGTTGCCCAGGCAACAGGTCTTTTTGTCGGTCTCGTTTGGTGCGGGAGTCTTTCGTCCCTTCAGTCCACTACTGCCAGGTCCTCGGTGAGCCAGTAGTCTTTCCGCGCGTCTGGATTACGTTGGTGAAACTCCCGGAGTTTCTCCAGGCCGCGTACTGAGAAGTTGTTGAATGGTTCTTCCGTCCAATCCTTGCGTTCCGGATAGTCGAGCCATTTGACCAGGTAGAGGATTCGTTTGTTGTTTCCCCGGCCGCATTCGACCGAGGTCATGACCTCGTCCACGTCATATTCCTCTGACTGTTCGATGTCGTCGGCCTCTCGCAATACCTTAGATGGATCCAGAGGTGCTCGGTGCTCGCTGGTTCGGTAGGGTTCAAGCAGTGACATATGGAAAACATTGTGTATTTTCCATTTGCGGGGAAGCGTGAGTCGTACCGCGAGTGGGGAGATGATTTCCTCGATTTCGAAGAGACCGTGATTCTTGTGATCCAGCTTCTTCGACGGTCGGCGCGTTTTGATGTTGCGTCCGCTGAGCATCACCAAGTCCCCTTCTTGGAATGCTGGGGGTTCCTTCCGTGTTGGGTCCGTATATCGCCGCATTTGTTCCTGTGCCTCTTCCAGCCCTTTTCGGGATTCGTCGTGCACGGTGTTCATCCAATGGGCGTATACTTTGCTCACTGGGTTGAGAGGCTCCGTCGACGCCGGGTTCATGGCCACCGGGTGAAAGCCGTAGTTGGCGTAGAACGGGGACATCCCGTTTCCTGTTGTGACAGAGTTGTTATACGCGAAATCCGCCATTGGTAACAATCGCACCCAGTCGTCTTGCTCTTTGCTAACGAATGCGCGGAGATAGGCCTCGATCGTCTGGTTGAGCCGTTCCGTCTGTCTATCGGTTTGCGGGTGGAACGCTGTCGACATCCGCGGCCGAATTCCGGATAGCCGTAGAAACTCCTTCCAGATTTCAGAAGTAAAGCCGGAGTCTCTGTCCGACACGATATCTGTGGGGAGGCCGTGGAACTTCCATATTTCCTGGGCAAATACGACCGCTAAGTCTGCCGCCGTCTTTCCTTCCTTCCGTAGTGGGAGGAAGTGTGCCATTTTGGTGAACCGGTCGATGACTACCCAAAGCTAGTCGCATCCTTCCGATTCCGGGAGCTCTGTGATGAAATCCATGGCTATCGATTGCCAAGGTGCGTATGGGAGTTCCAGTGGCGAGGATAGTCCGTATGGCTGATGTCGAGAGGCTTTGTTCTGCTGACATTTCGGGCAGCTTTTGACGAAGTCGATGATTCGTTCGTTCATCTTCGGCCACAAGAAGTTTCGTCGGACTAGTTCGATAGTCTTGTCCTGGCCCATGCGCCCAGCTACCTTTGTGTCGTGTTCAACTTCCATTATCTGCTGTATTAGACCGTTTGGGATCCAGAGTAGGTTTTTCCGGTATACCAGGCCGCCTTTGATTCTTATTTCCTTGTCCTTTTGGTCCTTCGGTGCCGGCTCTCCTGCCATTGCCTCCTGTTTTATTGCTTGCTCGTAGTTGTTATCCTTTTTTCCTTCTTCCTTGACTTTTTCCAGGAATTCTTTTGACCATTTTCTTGTCGGGAGCGATGATAATTGGGCTGATGAGCAGTTGAAGGTGCTTGCCAAACGTTCTTCGAAATGGTTTCTTTTCAAAACCGACGTTATTGGCTGGTTTTCTACCCCCCCCCTTTTCAGGGCGGTACTCCGAACGCCTAGAAAGGGCATCCGGTTTTCCATTTTGGGTTGAGCTGCCGTAGCTGCCGTAGCTCGCGTAAGCATCGCTAACTCCCATAAGAGGAGAAGTTATATTTTGCTACCATAAGGATTTTTAAAAAAAAAAAGTGCTTTATTTTTAGTTGAAACCTCGAGAAATATTAGTTCAAATTTATGTCTCACCTGTAAAAAAAGCAATATACTTCAACTTTTCATTTTTTTGCTGATGAGGTTGACCTTGCGGCCTCAGAGGGAGGTTGTCACGAAGATGGCAGTTTCCACATTCCATAAGATCAAGTACTATGTGAATCTGGACGTGACAGTGGATGGTGTGACAGCCTCTATTCGCTGTTACCGTTTACCGGGGCGGGATAGTAGGTCGTCATACACGTTGTTGCTAGGTTGGCGATGGATGAAGCAGGTACGGGCCATAGGGGATTATGGAAACGACACCTATCATATTCATGACATGGCCGGGTACCGATATGCGCTGGAGGCTACAATAATGGCTTCCGATATTCAGGGTGAAATTCCTCAAATGTGTACTAATACTCATACTCACACAGGGCAGCCTTGGGACGAGGAGTCAGTAAGCGAGTTGCGGCTGTCCAGGAACAATTTGTGCAAGAAGTTACACAGCACAATCTGGGACCAAGTCATTGAGGCTGTGACCGAAAGGGAGGCGGACACGGACAGCAAGACAGACAGCGAAGTGACAGACAGCGCAGAGGAAAGGGAGTCCACTTTCGACGCCGATGAAGAATCAGGTTCAACTGAAGCCGAGGATTCAGACGATGGATCGGAAAACAAGTCCCACCACAAGGTGCCGAGCATCCGAGTGGTGGATATGACCCAAGTGGCTCGGATTTAGACCAAGAAGGAGTAGGACCAGTCTTCGATTGCTCTGAGTTGGTAGAAGTGGGGAATTGGGTTGAGGGACCATTGAGGTCGAAAGTGGTGGAGTTGGAAGAAATCACTGATGTGCAGTATGGAGCAGGGGCGGAAAAGTTTTTGGATTTGTCAGGGGATGTTGATTTGGGTACTGATTTTTGTGTTTGGGATGAGGATGCCGAGGAGAAGCAAGTTGGGTTGGTGGAGAAGTTTTCTGTTATGAGTATTGATTGTAAGGGGGATGTGGATGTTGATGCGCCGAATGCCGAAAAGAAGATCAAAAAGAACGAAAAACACGCCGAAAAGAAGACCAAAAAACACGAAGAAAAGAACGCCGAAATGGAGAAGACCGAAAAGCATGAAGAAAAGAAAGTCAAAAAAGAGAAGACTGAGTTTTACGAGGGTGGAGAGAGGAGGTTCGTCGCTGGCTGTTCCCAGGCCGAAGAGAAAGGAAGAAAGGAGGAATGGGTCGGGGCCGCTCTCCTCTCCAGTACGCACTGGAGCAGGACGAGATGGGCGCTCACCAAAGAAGGCGGAGAAAGAAGGGGAAAAAGGAACCGGAAGAAAGTGGGGAAAGAGTCGTTGTATTCTCCAGTATCCACCACGAAGACTATGTAAAAGAAAGAAGGAAAAGAACTAGACGACCAAAGAAAAAGCTAGCAGCGCCGACACCACCCCAATCACTCCACTTTCCTCCACAAAATCGAGTGCTAGCGAGTGCACCGCAACATGAGAAGAAGAAGACCGGAAAACACACTGAAGAAAAGAAAGCTGAAAAGGAGAAGACCGAAAAGAAGATCAAAAAGAACACCGAAAAGAAGAATAAAACCGAAAAGAACGCCGAAAAGGATATCAAGAGGAATGAAGAAAAGAGGAATGAAAAGAATACCGAAACACAGAAAGAAAAGAGGATGGAAAAGAAGAACGAAAATGATGCCGAAACAAGAAAAGAAAGAAAACCCAGTGAGAAGAGAACCAAGGAGAAACTTCGAAATGATGTCGACGTTGAGTAGAGAAACAAGGAGAAGCATCGAAACGATGTCGAAGCCGAAGACGGGGCTTAACAAAGTGCAGCTGGAAACGGGCGTCAACGAAATGCTGTCGAGAATGTAAATGTGCGAGCCGCGAATGGGCAGTTAAGATTTGCCAGAGAGGATGGACAGGGACGCGCCGACGGGACCGGATATCTAGGATCAGCTGCCAAGGACATTGCTTTGCGATCGTACACTGAGAGCGTCAGTTTACGATTGACTGACGGGGACGTCGGAATACAAGAGAAGAGGATGAAGGAAGGGATCGGATAAAAGACGGACAAGGTGGACACGGCTGAAGTCACAGCCGAAGGGGACGCAGAGGAAGAAGGGGAAGTGGAGGCAATGGGAGGAGGGAACGTTGAGTCGGACGGACAACTGCAAGAGGTGTTTGGCAATACTCTTAGGTTCCCAACACACCAACGACCGGCCGAAAGCAAGAGGAGTATGGACTTGACAAGTTCAGATGAGGAAATCACAAAATGGTTCACCCAGGACGAAGGGAAGGACATCGAACTCGGGGAGCAGCTGACAGAAACAGAGAAATTGCAAGGGATGCAGCTGCTTTATACCTGAAGGGACCGATTTTGCAACGATGTGAGGGAGTTACCGGCGACGGACTTGATCGAACACCGGATTCCTACGATCAAATGCAACCCAGTTCGGTCAAAACCCAAGCTGTACACGCAGAAGGAAGTGGAATGGCAAAAGAAGCACCTGCTGCAGCTATTGGATGCTGTAATCATTGACTGGGTCAATTCGCCTTGGAGCACTAGTTGCAAGTTCCCGGTGAAGAAAAACAGAGACTTGGGATGGTTCACATCTATTGCCGGATCAATCATGCCACGATCAAAACGAATTATCCTATGAAAAGGACGGAGACGATCATAAATGCTATGGGTATGTCCTTGTTCAAGTTGTATTGGTGGACTGACGGTGCAAATGGTTATTGGGCGATTCCGATGTACCGGCCCCACGCTTACAAGACAGCCTTCAGCTTGATCCTTGGACAGTTTACCTATCTAAGGATGGGACAAGGCTTGACGGGAGCACCTCATACGTATGCGCAGATGAAGGACTTGGTAATGGGCCCGATCCCGGAACCGAGCGGAGAACGGCGCTTAGCCCAGAGACAAAGGAATTCGCTTTCATGACCTTCTTTGATGAAGATATGGAAGCGACCACTTCATTCGAAGCACAGCTGAATTTCCTTCACTATCAGTACTTCCCTCGAATGCATTGGGCCAAATTGGTGTTGAACCCAGCTAAGAGTTATTTCTTAATACCGAAGACCGAGATGTTGGGACTCCAGGCAGATGGGAATGGGATTCGTCCTGGCAACGATAAGTTGAGAGCGTTCAGAAACTACCCGACACCCACCGGTGAGAAGGAGTTGGACCAGTTTGAGTATATGACAACCTATCTGAGGAAGTTCGTTCCGGGCCGAGTGGATCATATCCGCATTCTGCGCAAATCGGTTATCAAGATTCCGGAATTGGCAGCAGTATGCACCGCCGAGAACGCCGCCGAGAGTAACGCCGCCAAAACGAAAGCTGCCGAGATGAAGGCTGCCAAAAACCAGAATAAGGCTGTAGGCAACCGGAGGATGGCCGATAAGCGGAAGGTCAAGATGAGAGAAATCGGGTTCAAGTGGTCCGAGGAAGAGGAGAAGCCCTTTCAAGTGGTGAAGCGCTCGGTGTTAGCAAACGCTTGTCATGGAGGTGATCCGGACAGGCAATATCACCTTGCTCGTGATGCTTCCGGCTTTGCCTACGGAGGAGTGCTATTCCAGCTCGCCGCTGAACATCCTGTGGGAACTGTCATGTCGTCGAAACTCGTCGGATCAATGCGAATCGTCCAGTTCACATCAGCAAAAAAATTAAAAGTTGAAGTATATTGCTTTTTTTACAGGTGAGACATAAATTTGAACTAATATTTCTTGAGGTTTCAGCTAAAAATGAAGCACTTTTTCTTTTTAAATCCTTACGGGAGCAAAATATAACTTCTCCTCTTACGGGAGGTAGCCATGCTTACAGGAGCTACGGGAGCTACGGGAGCTCCCTAGGAATTCTCAAATTTTTTGCTGATGCATTTCGAAGAAGTTCTTAGACGCCGAAAGCCGATATCATACTACTGAGCGAGAAGCCTTGGCAATTGTCAGATGTCTGGAGGAGACCAGGTGGCCTGTCAATGAAAATCAACATCGGGTTCTCATATACACTGATCACGAATGTTTGAAGACTGCCTTACAGGACTCGAACAAAGGCCGCATCGTGGGATGGCAGCTGTGATTAAGTGAGTACGATTTCCGGATAATTCACATCAAAGACAAGGAAAACGCTCAGGCAGATGGAATGTCAAGATTAGCGGTGGAAGTCATGGATTTTGGCAGGTTGGGAAAAGAAGAGAGCGCCTTGGAATTGATGAACGCTGTAACATTTACGATAACGCCGCCGACACGAGTGGCAGTTAAGTGACCGACGACAAATAGTGTTGCATTCACAAAACCGTCGACATCGAATTTTGTGGCAGTTAAGAGACCTACGACAAATAGTGTGGCATTCACACGACCGGCAACATCGAATTTCGTGGCAGTAAAGGGACCAACGACAAATAGTATGGCATTCAAGAGACCGTTGACGTCGAATTTTGTGGCAGTTAAGGGACCAACGAAAAATATTGTGGCATTATCAACACCGGGGATGAGCGAGGTGGCAGTTGTGTCAGACGAGGAAGGAGCAGACAAGAGGTGCGAATATTGGTTGGCCGATGAGTGGTATGCAGGAGTGGTGTTTTTAAAGTTATTTGGGAGGTTGCCAAAGAAGGATGGAGGGAAGGATAGTTTGACAGTATGGAGGTGGTGGATCCGGAAGGCAGCCGCCTATCCACTTATTGAAGAGCCGGACGACTACCCGCTCCTGGCTTATACGGAGCGCAATGGATGACGGTCCTGTTGTGTCTGGGAGTCGGAGGTCAACAAAGTTCTCGAGTGGGCTCACGATTGCCATGGCCATTAGGCAGTGGATCTGACAGTGAAACGACTAATCGGCCACTATTACTGGCCTACTCGAGTCAAGGATACTCACTCCTATTGCCGGAGTTGCCGGAGTTGCCAATTGACAGGAGTGAAACGACCTGCCCAAATTCTGAGACCAATCATTCTGTTGCAACCGATGGACATGATAGGGAGTGATAGCCTTGGTCCTATTTCTCCGGAATCGAATCCAGGAGGGCATCGATATATCCTCATAGCGGTGGATTATTTTACGAGGTACGCTTGAGCGCAAGCATTGCCGGCCGTCAACCGTCCAGCCGTCATCGACCTTGTGGCGACAATATCTAGAACCTTCGGGCTACCGAGAAGCGTTTACACCGACAACGCGACTTATTTCGTCAGTGGCGCATTTCGGAATTTCTTGGCTTCTTGAGGAGTACCACAGTTTCCAGCACCTAAGACGCATCCTTCGTCAGTTGGGCTCCTGGAACGGTTTGTCCAACTGGTTCTTTATTGGATCAGGAAGATCGTTGTCGGAGGAGGAAATCCCCAGTGTTGGAGTGCATACTTGGATCAAGTTGTTCATTCAATGAATATCCGCGAAGTCCGAATCCATGGATAATCGCTGGCGAAATTGTCCTTCGGATATAAACCTATCATTCATCACGACGATTTCTCCTTTCGAGACAGGCACGCGGCTCAAGATCTACAGAGGAGGAAACAGAGTTGCGAGGACGCGGAAGACACTCGAAATGTGCAACTTGACAATCATCTGGTCACCCGTGACGAAGCCCTCGAGTTGACAGGCCAACGGTACTTGACTCGATTTGGAGCCCAGCAGGAAAAGAAATGGAGATTTCCGGCCCCGAAGGAAGGCGATCTGGTTTTGCTCCGACTGTCACGAATCTCGCTCGACAGGCTCGTTAGCGCCGCTGCTGGGGCCGCAGTCACCCTCGCCATCCAATGGCTTGGCCTGGTCTCCGCGGCCACAGTTGCGGTCATTTTCCGCACCTAGGCGCCTTGCTCGATCATATCGCTCTGGCAGCAATATCCCTCACACGCGACCGCTGGCCAGTCTAGGTCCTTCCCCTTGTTGCCATTTGGGTATGCTTGCGCGTCCTTTCTCCTGTCATCATTACGTCTGTTATTTCCCTTTGGTTATGCTAGCACGTCCTTTCTCTGTCCCTTACTGCTTGCGTGTCTTTGCTTCTGTTGCCATGAGTAGAGTGTTGGCCGCGCGGCGGCCGAGTGCGATGATGTGTTTTCCTTGGGCGCAGCGATCAAGTCATGATGGTAGACAGAGGAACTGTGTCAGTCTTGCGGGTAAGCTGTAGTTCCACAGAGGGATGGGAAAAGTATAAAGGAGGAGCGCAGTAGCTAGTCTGGAGATTCTTCTCCACACAAGCTATTGTCCACTCCAACACCCCCAACCTTGCACGAGCGCAACAACAACAACTTCTCCCCACAGCCATCAGAGTCTACCTCTGATGGCCAAGGGCATCTACAACACTTCCTCTGTGGCGCCATCTCGAAAGATCCAACTCTTTCGTTTCCTGTTGTGCTCGCGCGACAGAAAACGACAACTTCTCTCTGGTCATGTCTTTTGCGTCGGCGCAACCAGACCCCTCCTCAAAACCCTGGGAGCATGGCTCTGAACCAGAAAAGTCAGCCAAGCCCACACCCACCCACACCTCGGCTACAGCAGGACCCCTGTCCTGGCTGCCAGTCACCAACCACATCAGCAAAAATTTTGAGAATTCCTAGGGAGCTCCCGTAGCTCCCGTAGCTCCCGTAAGCATCACTAACTCCCGTAAGAGGAGAAGTTATATTTTGCTCCCGTATGTTGGAAAAGCTTCTCGGCGCTGGAGGTACGGCGCTGGAGGTACGTCGCTGGAGGCATGGTGCCGGACGCACGGCGCTGTGAGTCAGCGACTAGTGCAGTCTGGGCGCCAAGTATGGCAGTAGTATAGCTGCGAGCGAGCAGAGCGAGACTCGATAACTCTTACAACCATATACATAGAAAACGAAAGATTGTCGCCCCCCCCATTGTCTCTGCATCCTCATAGTGAAGAACTTCATCTCGCTCACTCCTCCTCTCATCCATCACTCTGAAGAAGAAGAACTACCTTGAGCCGAAGTAGGCGAACGCACACACACATACACACACAACGGCCATAATCTTCAACAGGTTATGAGCCCGGTGCCGTAACCGTCACGCAGAAGAATCGAACGATCGAACGACCGCTAAAAACCGAATACTCCGTCCTCCTCCTCCTCCTCTCCTATCCAAAGATCACAAGAACCGATCAAGAAACCCTCCCCCCAATTGAATCATCATGTCCTCCATCGACGCCACGAACGAGAAGGTCTTCAAGCACCCGCTTGGCACCATCACCCTTCTGAACGATATAAACTACGCCAGCTGGAAGGCAGACTGTGAACAAGTCCTTCATGGAATCAAGGCTTGGAGAATTGTCATGGGAGAAGAAGGAGAACCTGAAAACCCCGAAGGAATGACCAAGGCTGCCATTCATGGGCGCAGAGGCTATGAGGATTATGCCACAAGAAGAGCTCAGGCTGGTGCTATTATCTATGGATCGTGCAGCCCTGAAGTCAAGACCCACCTCAACCAGGTTAGGGACCCGGTGAGGATGTGGGAAATATTGACCGAGCAGATGGATACGGCAAACACAACTGTTGGCCGCCTGACACTCTTCAGGCAATTCACCTTACTGCGTCCGATTCCAGGACAGCCAATCAGCACCTACTTCTCGCAACTACTTAACATCACAAATCAACTCCCCGGTACTCCCGAGGCCGTTCCTGACATGGTCCTGAAAAACCACATTTTCACAACCCTCCCTGAAATGTTTAAAATCAGCATTAAAGTCCTGCAATCCCGAGCAGATGTCACGATCCGCCAAATAATGAGCGATCTCAAGGAGTGCGAACAGAATGAAGCACTAGCCATGAAGCCAGATGCTGTCTCAGAAGCTCTGTACTCTCAGCAAGTAGGAAGAGGTAGTGGTCGTGGAGGACGAGGAGGACGAGGAAATCATCGCGCAGGAAGAGGACATGGGGGTTGGCAGCGCCCCCAAACCCAGAAGTGGTGCAGCTGGTGCAACTCCAACACCCACAACTTCGAAAACTGTTGGAAGAAAGATAGTAATAACAACAAACGGCCACGAGGAGGTGATCAGGAAAGCAGAGACTGCTATGAATGTGGAGAAGCAGGACACATCAAGAGAGATTGTCCTAAGCGACGAAATGGAAATGGAAATGGAGGTGGAGATGGAAGCGGCAGCAGATTCTACGGCCAAGGCGATGCAACCGGTCCGGGAAATGGAAGTGGATTCTACAGCCAAGGCCATGGAACCGGTCCCGAAAGTGGAAGTGGATTCTACGGCCAAGGCCATGGAACCGGTCCCGGAAGTGGAAGTGGATTCTACGGCCAAGGCCATGGAACCGGTCCCAGAAGTGGAGGTGGATTCTGCGGTCGAGGCGAGCAAGAAAATTCAGGATCAGGAGGTCAAGGATCCGGTCAAGGAAATGGATACTACGGACAGAAGCTTCTTGGAAATGGCTCCAACAATCAGCAATGACTCGCGGGGTCAACCTCACTCAATTCAGAGGTGATGGTCGCTTCAAGGTCATCATCGGACTTGAGGCTTGGGATCTGGGCCATTGACTCCGGAGCCTCCCACAACTATTGCAATGACTTTACAGAATTCAAAAAGGACTCGATTACTGAAGCCAATATGACCATCAAGCTGGGGGACAAGAATGAAGTGCACGCCAGGAAGAAGGGGACAGTACAATTGAATGGGGTATGTATTGAGGCATTCTTTGTACCAGAATTTCGAATATCTCCTCTTTCCGTCAGCCAGCTCGACTCCCAAGGCCTCACAGCGATATTCAAGGACGGAATGTGTACGATAATCGACCAGTACGGCAACAACCCCCTCAGTGCTACCCTTGATCGTCGCCTATATATTCTCCCATGACTAGGATACGCCCACACCTCCACAACAGAAACACCTGCTCAACTCGGATCCGTTCGTTCCTCTTGCAAATCAGACTCGATTGAAGTATGGCACCGGCGACTTGCGCATCTCAACTACGCAGACCTGAAGCTCATCCTGGATTCGGAGAAGAAGACCAAAACCCCGTGGGAAACACCGAGATTGTGCCAAACCTGTGTTAAAACAAAGCAACAACAACGTGTGATCTGGACGAAGTCGACCCGCTCCTCAACTCCTTTCGAACTCATACACTCTGATCTCGGTGGACCTATGAAACACAGTATCGGAGGTGCCCAGTTCTACATCATCTACATCGATGACTGCACCCGCTACACTGAGGTTTACTTCCTTATCACAAAATCGGCAGACGAAATATCGGCCAAGTTTCAAACGTATCAGGCATGGGTTAAGGCACGGGGCTTTCAGATCAAGCGGTTTCGATGTGACAATGGATCCGGTGAATACAACAACTCCCTATTTCTGGGAATACTGGGGGCGAATGGGATCACTTACGAACCGTCACCGCCCTACACCCAGCACAAGAATGGTGTAGCCGAGAGAATGATACGCACACTCAACACAAAGGCAAGAAGTATGTTGCAGGACGGAAATGTGCCAATACGATTCTGGCCCGAAGCTGTTCGAACGGCTTGCTACCTCCACAGAAGATCTGCTACCTCAAGCCTATCCGGAAACCGCTCACCATACGAGGCACTGTTTGGAACCGTTCCACAAATCAAGCACCTAAGGCGATTTGGCTGCAAAGTATTCAAGCACATCCCACCCGCACAACGAACTGAAAAGAAGTTTGGGAGCCGCTCAAATATCTGCATGATGCTGGGAAATGTGCATGATACCACAAAGATTTGGCGAATCTGGGACTTTAAGTCCGGAAGAAGCGGAAGAGCGGTAGAATTCTCAAGCCTGATATTCCAAGAAGAAGAGAATGCGCATGGAAGAAGCGTAGCAGAAGAAAAGGAGATTGGGTTTCCCGAGCAGACAGAGAGAGGCTATGAAATTGTTGAAGACCATCCGGACCCAGAAGGTAAGTAGGAAAGAAGAAAGAAAAGCATGTGGCGCTCTCCCTCCCCGTTCCCCACCTTCAGTAGACCCTGCTGGGAGAAGAAGATACAAAAAAAAAAAAAAAAAAAAAAAAAAAAAAAAAAAAAAAGGAAAACAGCCTATGGAGGCGGAGCCAGAGAAAGCTGAGCCCGCCGGGAAAGACTGGGAGCAGCCTATGGAGGTGGAGCCAGAGAAAGCTGAGCCCACCGGGAAAGGCTGGAAGCCGAAGCATATGGAGGCGGAGCCAGAGAAGCCGAGCCCGCCGGGAAAGGCTGGAAGCCAAGCCTATGGAGGCGGAGCCAGAGAAGCTGAGCCCGCCGGGAAAGGCTGGAGTTGTGTTTATTTATTTTATTTTATTTTATTTTTATTTATTTTTGCTTTTTTTTGCTTTTTTTTTTTTATTTTACTGCTACATCCTTTAAAAAAAAAAAAAAAAAAAAAAAAAAAAAAAGAATAAAGAGAATAAGGCTAACGAAATTGATAACAGATGACTACGTATCCACTCGAACAAGAAGCAAGGCAAGGCTTGAGACGAACAAAGCGGTGATGAGCAAGGCGCACGAAGAAGGGGGTGATTGGACGTCTTCGGAGCGTCTTGAATCAGCCTTTCTGACCCTGGGAATTGCCGGAAATGCTGGGGCGGCCGAAGCCGGTGAAGATGAGATTGAGATGATCAATGGGCCTGAGAATGAGCCAGCTACATATGAAGCGGCACCCAGAAGCCCACAAACGAGAGAATGGGAGGAGGCCATGCGCTAGGAGTGGCATGCTCTGATTGAAAACCACACGTTTGATGCTGTCCGAGGAAATCACATGCCTGGTGCTGACCGAGGAAGGAGGCAGACCGAAGGAAATGGAGAACCAATTGGATGCAAATGGGTTTACCGGAGAAAGATCAACCCGGATGGATCTACGCGGTATATGGCGCGATTGGTCATCAAAGGATATGCCCAGAAAGAAGGAATCGATTATGATGAAACATACGCTGCGGTCTCCAATTTGACAACCTTTCGACTCTTATTGTCACTCTCAGCGCAATATGGATGGAATGTAGATCACATGGACGTGGTTACAACATTCCTGAATCCAAAAATCGATCGTGACAACATCCATATGGAAACACCTCCCGGGATTGAGTGGTTGGAGCCATATATGCCGGACGGAAGCATGCTGGTTCTTCAGAAAGCTCTGTACGGACTGAAACATTCGCCAAGGCTGTGGGATGAGGATATCAACGGATATCTACAGTCTATAGGATTCCAACAATCAGCCGAGGACCCAAACCTATATCTCCAGCCCGGAGTACTCCTGATACTCTATGTGGATGATTTGCTGATAGCGTATGATGGAACCGATGGAAAAGGACATGAAATCAAGCGTCTACTTCAGGCGAAGTACAAGATGTGTGATCTCGGAGCAGCCAAGAGGTTTCTAGGTATAGAAATTCAGAGAGGCGAAGATGGAAGTATAAGTATCTGCCAGCAGGCGTACATTGACACGATTCTGAAGAGGTTTGGACAGCAGGATGCAAAATCAGCAAAGACGCCGCTTGACCATCAAGTGGATCTCACGAACACCAACTGCGAAGACAAGACAGCCAATAGCAAGGAGTACCTGTCAATTGTCGGCTCACTGATGTACGCGGCACTCGGAAGCAGACCAGACATTGCCTTCAGCGTCTCTACGCTTAGCCGGTACAATGTTCAACCCCTCGAAATGCACCTGACCGCCGCAAGGAGAGTACTACGATACTTGAAAACGACGTCCGAACTCTGTATTCACTACCGAAGACTGGGGCAATCACACGGCGACTATCCACCCGCTAAATCCTCACATGTTTACAACCCACACATCTCGGTAGTGGGCTTCACCGACTCGGACTGGGCCGGAAATCTTACAACCCGGAAATCGATTGGAGGATGCGTGTTCAGCCTTGGCTACATCGATAACAACAATAAGCTAGTGACATCCGGACTGATTCACTGGCAAGCGAAATCTCAAAGCGTGGTAGCTCTTTCAACACTCGAGGCTGAGTATATCGCTTGCTCCCACGCCACTCGGGAGAGTCTTTGGTTGAAGCGCATAATCAAGGAGGCAGCAGATGGAATGTCTGTGCAGGTGTCGGAAGGCCCGGTGCCTATTGGATGTGATAATCAAGGTGCCCTCAAGTTAATCGCTTCCGGAGTTGTACGCCAGAAGTCGAAACACATCGATGTCAAATACCACCATGTCCACGTCGAGCAGCAGCGAGGATCAGTCAGGTTCCAGTATGTTACCTCGGCAGCAAATCCGGCTGACCTCCTCACAAAACCACTCGCCGCACCCCGACATGAGCAGCTGTTACAACTCACCAGCTTGGTACAGCACCCATCACAGCTACACCAGCAAGGAAGAGGGGGTGTGGATCTCCCGCAAGGAAGAGGGGGTGCGGATCACCGGCAAGGGAGAAAGGATGAGGACCCGATGGAAAAGAGAACCAATCAAGGAGATTAAGGAACCAGAGAAGCGAGCAAGAAGTGGAATGAGAGGAGGAACGGAAATGTCGTTTTTTAATAATAATCGGGTAGTCGTAGAAAATGGCCTTGAAGGTGCTTTATTAAGTACTAAACCAGTGAAAAGTATTGAAGAATCTTTAACGCAAAGAGTTTACAGTCGGTTAACAAGAGGTTCATAATTGAGTTGTGATTTTTTTTGATTTCGGGTTTGCACTTGATTTGATTTGATCTGATTGACTTTGGTATTGTTGGAGTCGGCACTCTTTTTCCTGATAGCAGATGTTTTTCCCACAGGGTTTTCACTGCACAGGTTTTAATGAGGTCGACGGGAACGGGGTAATGGTTGTCCTGTATTTTGTTCTTTGCATTTGGTCCTTTAGAAAGTCTCAGCGCGAGAAGAGGGGGTGTGTTGGAAGAGCTTCTCGGCGTTGGAGGCACGGCGCTGGAGGTACGTCGCTGGAGGCACGGCGCCGGACGCATGGCGCTGGGAGTCAGCGACTAGTGCAGTCTGGGCGCCAAGCATGGCAGTAGTATAGCGGCGAGCGAGCAGAGCGAGACTCGATAACTCTTACAACCATATACATAGAAAACGAAAGATTGTCGCCCCCCCCATTGTCTCTGCATCCTCATAGTGAAGAACTTCATCTCGCTCACTCCTCCTCTCATCCATCGCTCTGAAGAAGAAGAACTACCTTGAGCCGAAGTAGGCGAACGCACACACACATACACACACAACGGCCATAATCTTCAACACCGTAACTTTAAAAAAAATAAAGTGCTTTATTTTTAGCTGAAACCTCGAGAAGCAATATACTTCAACTTTTCATTTTTTTGCTGATGCACAAACCCTTCCGGCAGCCGCACGTATCCACGTATGCAACTGTCGGCCCACCACCACCCGGCGGCCGCAAGTTTCGGCTTGTGTAAACTGCCACTACGATGCCCACCGGTCATAGGCTCCGGCTCGTGCATCCACCAGGCCTCTTGGCGGTCGTATGCCCGGCGTATACAACCAATAACCCTAACCAACCCCTCCCCCAACGGCCATATACACCCGGGTATACTCCCGACGGCCCACCACCACCTGGCAGCTGTTGGCCACAGCCCTCACTGCCCCGCACACCACCGGCAATCGAATGCCCCGTCACATCCGAACACCAAAACACCACCACCCGGCGACTGATGGCCCCGGCTGTCAAGATCCTGCCTTGACTACTCCGTGCTGCTCAACAGGTAACGTAGGCTCGGTTCTTCGGGGCAGGCTCGTGATCACACTGCCGGCATACTCACGCGCCGCTCGTAGTCACACTTCCGGCGTACTCACGCGCCGCTCGTAGTCACACTTCCGGCGTACTCACACGCTGCTCGTCGTCTCGCGGTATCCGTCACGCCCGGCGTGGTCTCGTCGCGGTCCTCTCACACGCCTTGCGTGGGCTCATTGTTCTCGCGGTATCCGTCACGCTTGGCGTGGTCTCGTCGCGATCTTCTCACACGCCTTGCGTGGGCTCGTTGTTCTTTGCGGTATTCGACACGCCTGGCGTGGTCTCGTCGCGGTCTTCTCACATGCCTTGCGTGGGCTCGTTGTTCTCGCGGTATCCGTCACGCCTGGCGTGGTCTCGTTGTTCTTATCGGGATTGTGGTAGCAGCGCCGGTTCACGCGTAGAGAGAGGTAGGTCTGTGGAGAGAGATAATACGCCATTTATTTCTCTTGTGCTTCAGTACTACAGACTATATGCACTCCTCCACGCCATACCACCCCCATGGGGTTCCCACCTTTCCAAACCGCCAAACAGAAAATTCGCAC
>Ga0307516_10001297_pt1 | contig 34758 bp, 48 predicted proteins | sample 19_EM_MG_FD_203310 | JGI IMG/M metagenome (GOLD analysis project Ga0307516, IMG submission 203310) | Populus trichocarpa ectomycorrhiza microbial communities from riparian zone in the Pacific Northwest, United States - 19_EM | ecosystem: Host-associated > Plants > Roots > Unclassified | place...
TCTCTCGCTCCGCTAACCTCGCCTCGAGATCCTCAATTTCCTTCCTGTATCGCTCAATCAGCGCATCTGTGTCTTCGAATTCCTTCTTCTGCGCATTCAACTATTCGCTTCGCATCAGTACAACTATATATGGAAAAAAAGGAAAAAAGAGACGACCCTTGACTTCACCGGCCCTCTTTGCAAAACTCAACCTGCTCAGGCGCATCGGAATCAGGATTCAAAGTGCACACAACACTTATCCGTGCGTTGCAAGATAGAGACGGCAGCAGCGGAGTTGCGATACGAGATGTGGTCACTGGGGAAGAGGGAAAATTAGCTTTCGAATAGAGGTAGAATTGACAGTGAGGGAACCAAAGGGACAAGCAGCGATGACAAACATGGAAGGGACTGGGATGAAAGGGGCATGCGTTCGATCAAATGGACTAAAAGGAACCAGGGATAAGCAAGATCTCAAGGGTTGGTAGCGAAATCCCCGCACAGCGCCAAATCGACAGTGAGGAGAAAGGCGTTACATTTTCCATTTAGCAGCATTATCGGCCAAGGTCCCAATGACGGTTCCAAGAGTCAACAAACTGGATTTTTTTTGAGAATGGATGCGAGGCGTAAGAAAATTATCGAACCTTGTGTTGCTGTACTTTCCCTCTTTCATCCTTTCCTTGCCACTGGTGGCTTACTCTGAGCTTGCCAAGTAGATTAAACTCTAAAGACAATTCGTCGTCGACAGTCGAAGGCCTTTAGCGCACGACACCCACCAGCTGGCAGATACTTCCCCCCCTGGCTTGCAACCTCGGCCCTGCGTCAGGTCCTGGCATCTGTGGTCTCGTTCCGGGGCCAGGGGTATGCGACCTCGTCCGTAGGGAACGGGCGGACCGGAGATAGAGAAGTTTGGTCGAGGGAGAGGTGTGGATGACGGGAAACGTGTACGTCGTGGGCGTAGTAGGGCCTTTGGCGTGTTTGGATTTGAGGGTGAGGGTTGCGAGAGTCGGAGGGAGGAAAGCGGAGGATGATCGATGACCCATTGGAGGAACAGATCCTGGGATGGGGTGGTCCCGGTTACGTAGAGAATGAAGCTTAGAAGGCTGACTGGATCGACGCCCTGACGTTTTCGTCATCTTGATCGATGTCCAGCCGCGTATCGCACATTCAACCTTGGTCTATCTCGCCAGATATCTCTTCATTCCCTGGTTCGATGATCTGATAATCCACAAAGATCTCTTCCGGATTGACGTTGCTCACGTCCATCTCTCCCGCTGCAGGCGGGAGCGACGGAATATTGGTGCCTTTGCGAGGTGTACCAAGTGTTCTGGGTCTGCTTGGTGACTTGAGTGATACGGCGCTATTGCTTGGCGCCGGTTGGCGGTTGTGTTGGTGGGAATCGCGACGCATCAAGTTGGCGTCAGGTGATCGTGTCCGCTCACATGATCGGCAGCCACAGCCAACGCCGCCACCTTGTCGACGTCGGGGTTCCCCCGAATTCCACGGTGACTCTCTGTCGCCGATTCCGGATTGACGCTCTTGACAGATGATAGCGATTCCAAAAACATACCGGTGATTCTTCGGTTTCCGATTCTGGCTTGACACGGATTCAGATTCTTTGTCGATCTCTGAACACGGCAACTTTTTGTTCGAATGAAAGCGAGCAGACAAAGGAATAAATTTATCCTTGCGAGGCCCTGCTGTTATTCTACGAATCTCTGGTTCAGGCCCTCTTGGCTGGGAATGACTTGGAGAATTCAGGAGGTGAATTCCTGCCACTATCGCGGTAGGTCGGGGTCAACGTTAAAGCCAGATGGCAGGGACTGGCCCACCCTGCGCGCTCCCTCTCGTGACGCATTGCGATGTTTTGACGACCACTTTCCTGCCCGCTCTGCCCCCGTGTACCCTCTAATCGGCAACCCGGCTAATACTGCCCAGTCGCCCCAAGGTAAAATCACATATTCAAGTCGGTGGTGGCCAGACGAGTCACAACATCATCTGCAGTCGCATTTCCACCTTTCCCTCCAGTCTTCAGAATGTCTTTCTTCAGTTCTCCCTACTTCGTTACGGGTGTTATCCTCGCCGCCATCGTCGGTTTGATCGCCTGGTCAGTGACACCACCTACCCCAGAACCTGATCTCCTCGAGTCCAGAGGATGGCTCATCGTCGGAAGCCTCTTCCAGCTTGGTCCTGGCCCTGCACACACCATATATAAAACAAGATCTACGGACCCGTGTTCAAAATTCGCTTGGCCAATAGATGGATCGTCGTCGTCAACGGCGCTGAGGCTGGAGATGAGCTCCTTGGAAGTGCACCATATGGAGACATCTTCCAGCCTCGTCCAAAAGTACGTATTATCTAATTCATCGCAGTTTTTTCGACAGATGAATCCCATACATGACATTCCAGCCTTATACCTTGAGCAAACTCCTCAGTTTGGTTTCGCAGGGGACCGTCACCCTTGGAACCTCCCCTTACGATGATCTCTTGAAGCGTAAACGTCGTTTGGCCATTTCCTCCGTGAGCCCTGCTGCAACCAAGAGGTGACTGCTCTACAACTACATCGTGCTGTCAACCCGCTGACGATCACTCTAGGTACGGGAACATCCTCGACAAGGCCTCTCAATACTCCGTCCGCTCGCTCAACGATGCCCACAAGAAGGAAAACGGCGATCCCATCGATCCCTTCCCCATCTTCTTCCAGGGCGCAACCGTTCTCGCGGTAACCGTCCTATGCGGTGCATCCGTCGAAGAAGCCTCTAATGTCCTCAAAATTATACCCTTCTCCATGAAACGCATTGGAGAGTACGGCGCTCCCGCCTGCTCGTTCGAAAAAAAACTGTATCTCACACATTGATTCCAGAATCCGCAACATCAATGATCACTGGTGCGACTTTTTACCCTTCCTCCGTTGGCTCCCGGACTCGAAGGTGTTCAGAGAGGCAGCCGTCGTCGCCAAGGACCGTAATCAAAAACTCGAGAGGATGCTGGACCGAGCACGCTCATACGCCGCTGAAGGCATCGACCAACCTTGCGCTGCTAGAACCATTCTCGGCGAGAACAAGTTTGGACTGTCTGATGATGCTCTCACCAGCGTCACTAACTCGATGGTCTCTTCCGGTCTTGGTAAGTGCTCTTCTAGTTATCCCATCGACGGTGGCTCATCATATGTTTTCCTAAAGAGGCTCACATGCCCAATACCTTCTTGTGTCTCGGGATCCTCGCTTCACGGAAGGATATTCAGGAAAAGGCCCTCGAAGTCGCTCTCCTTCAGGACAAGCTCGGCGACGCGATGAACTGGGACAAAGACAACTATCTCGCCGCCTTTGTCAAGGAAACCGGCCAGTACTTCACCACATTCCGTCTGGAAATCCAGCGTGAGACGATGAGCAAGGATCTGCTCTGGAAAGGTCACATCATCCCTGTCGGAATTACGGTTTACACCAACACGCACGGGATGAACCGAGGTAAAAACGGTCGAGTTTATCCTATTCATTGTTCCGATACTGACGCCTGGTGATTTTTACATAGACGAGGCGCGCTTCGTCAACCCTGAATGGTTCTGGCCCGAGCGTTTCATGACGGGTGTGGCACCCGAATCCGAGCGCACGATGCCTCACTACGGTTTCGGTGTTGGTCGCAGGTAAGGACGGATCTCTCGCCGAAAGCGCGTGTCCTGATCACACTTCATCTAGGAACTGCCCTGCCATCAACCTAGTGCACGAGGAGCTCTACACCGTCTTCAAACACATCATCCTGAACTACTCGCTCAAGATTTCTGACGGAGAGAAGGAGTTCCACGCGGTCGATAGCTGCGCTGATGGTCTCGAGTTCAACCAAGCGCCGAAACAGTTCCGGATACAGGTGCAGGTCCGGGACCAGAAGTTGGACGCCTATCTGGCGACAGAGTTTTCAAGCCTAGAGTAAATATCCATCATCGTTGGCATTGCTTTTATACGACTCAAATTTTTATTTCGGATCATTTATACAATGAATAGAATCTTTCCCGAACCAAATGGCCTGTTGTCTATGACCCTGTTGGGCTCGCTCGGTCATTCGTATGATAATAAAGTCGTGTGGTAGAGACTATCTTGTCATTTATCACCATTATCTCACTGTATTCGAATCACTAGTTCACACTTGTCTCCCCTAGACAGACTATATATGATCGTCTATCATTGATAGGACGGTTATGAACACCCTCATCCACGTCATATCACGATTCACGACGGTATCATCTTCATCGATCTTCCGTCTTCCGCGTTTGTCGGTCTTTGTCAGTTTCATTACTAGCATTCAAGGAGGTGAATGGTGCATCTTATGGATATGTTCAGGGTGAATTTCGAGCATGTACGGGACCTCGACTCAACGACGAATAGTCCCCAGGATTTTTTCGATTTTCTAGCATTTTCAGCATTTTTCAATATTTTGAATGCATCAGACACGCGAGGCCATGATTTTCCGACTCCTCTGTAGACGTTTCAAGAAACTGAAAGACAGGAGTTGTGTGCCACTGTACCGAAATATAAAACCGTTATTCAGGAAATGAGAACCATCCTCAACCATCCAGGTCCCACAAAGAAAGCAGTCAGAAACTTCGCACTCTCTACGTCGATGGTCAGCAAACACTCTGCTCCTTTCCAGTGACTTTTTCACAAGGTGTCATCACCAGGAAGCCTTAACTTTGATCCGACGCGACTATCTCTCCTTCATGGGCGACCTCGAGCTGATTCAAAAAGTACGCCTCTATTTTCTTCAAATGAGCTAGTCTCACCGCGGGACTGACAATGGACTCGAATCAACTCCAGCTCCCGACATCCAAGGCGCAGAAACACCTTATGAATCCGGCTGCGCGACCCTCATCGTCGCCGGCGCTCAACACGTACAACGCGGCCCCAGGCCATACCCTCCAACATCTCCAAGGTGTCGTGGTGTCGAAATTGGTGCATCGACGAGAAAGAAAGGAGGCACCACAGTCGGAAAAGAAGTGTGACGGATGTGGGAAAGCCGACTCGCCTTTCAAGAACTGCGGTAGATGCCAGGTCGCGCGGTACTGCTCTGGGCCTCTGGCGACTGTCAACGCACGCATCGTTCCTTTCGCCTCTCTGACCCATAGTACAAAGCCTCTGTTGTTTTCTTAGGAAAACCATGGTCGACACACAAACCCGCTTGCGCCAGACACCATCCAACCATTCTATGTACACCAACTCCGGTACTGCTCTACCGACCGTTATGGTGACTGGACAACTTTTGGGAATCTCACAATCGACACCTCCATCCAATTCCCTCGGTGCACATGTGCCCAGCAACGAAAGCACAAAAAGCATGCTCATCAAAGTACAAAAACTCCCACTCAACTGGGAAGGCGGCGCCCTGTTTGTATACACCGAAGAGAGAGATTATATGTGCTCTGTGTGCGTCGAGTCCGTACGATCGGATCGTGAAGGTAGTAAAACAAGGGGTCGGCGGGGTTAAAGCATACTTTGCGGCCGAGATGAGAAGCAAGGATAAACTTGTGAAGCCCTCCGAGTGCTGCTGGACCAACCGTTTTGAGTTCCTCAAGTGGCGCATACATGAATCAAACTGCACGGCTGCGTGAGTGCCGTCTAACGTAGTACGCTTGATTATTGATTAGTTGTATATGGGTAAGTGATCTGCTTCAGTCTTAATAGTCTTATCATCATACCGTTTAGCAGGTGAATTGCTTCCCAAGCACAATTGGCGTTAGATCAAACGCTCACGATGGCAAGGAAAAACTCTTCGTTTTGCCATAAGTATCACCGTCTTTCCAATTCCAGCCTGAGGACGGTAGGTACTATCTATGTACGTACACACTGAAAAAGCCTCTGAATTGGTTTTGATGGAATTGCAGGTTCTGAAAATGAGCCAACTTTCCAGAACATCATTCCAAAACCGCTGGCACGCATGCATCCAGGTTTAAAAACCTGCCGGAAAGAATCCCTTCGGCCTTTTTAGACGCATTTGTCGAGTCAAGAAGGTGCATTCCGAGTGGCCAGCTACCTTTTGGAGTACGCATCGTCGGATACACTACCCTCAATATTTCTGATTGGTGCCAGCTACTTTATAACGGTCATGTTTCTAAAACCGCTGGCACCCATGCCTCCAGATTTGAAAACTTGCTGGAAAGAATAACTTCGGCCTTTTTAGACATTTCTCACGAATTGGGGCCAGGTGATTTCTGCACGGTCATGATCAGGCCGTCCCCCGAGCCCGAAGCAACACCATGGGTGGCATCAACAGGAATCGAGTGGTCCTCCAATGTTGCACCTTGGACAGCGTGTCGATGCGGGATGTGAAGCGATGGCTCGTAAATTCAATCAGGTCGCGTAGTGCGCGAAACCAACTAAACGAAGCACAAGTGGGTGTGGAAATAATACCTAGCCTTGACTTGTGGTTTGCCTCCCATCAGCTTTCTTAAGTTTGTCCTAATAGGTCTTGCCCCAATGTTCAACTCAAAGCATGAGGATATGTGTCGCGTACAATTATGAAAACAGTTGTGCGACAAGACGGCATGCATCTCTTTCTGGTCAACCCTTGATCTCGATCTTTATTTAAAAGCATCCTTATCGATTCGAATTCGTCAAGCTCATACGAGTTCTTCAGCCTCATACAAGTCCTTCACTAGCATTCACAATGTCCGAGTCTAACATTGAAGAAGGCCAATACTCCATTAAATCTATCAAGTACCCCAGTCAAGACATCGCCATTGGTGTTGACAGAGTCAGCGGTTCGTCTGCCATACTTTTCCGCAATCATAGACTTCATGTCCCCCCTCTTCAGCCATTGGCTGGGAAGAAACAGTAACCACAGGACAGCGCGTATGTCTTTTGAGTTGACCGTTATGCGGCTTCTTTGACCAACCTATCATTATTCAGTGGGTCATCCAGGGCAATGACGAGAGCGGTTACATCGTCATGAACGTCGGGACTGGGCAGTTCCTTGCTGCAGCTGCAGACAGTGACAGAGTCATTGTTTCGTCTTCAAGTTCCACATGGAACATTACCCATCAGTTTCAAGGATACTTCAAGTTCGTCTAAGCAGTCTTTGTCGTTGATCTTCATTAACATGGTATCGTCAGGATCGAACTTAGGGGTGATGGCAGAGCTGCTAAGCTGACTGGTGGTGGTAATGAAGCCCTCATCGTGCTGAGAAACTTCACTGGCGAGAGAGACGAGTTGTGGCACTTCCAGCCCCAGTAAGTTCATGCTCATCTGTTGGTGCTTCAGTGATGACCAATCTCATTACCTTGTCGAGGTCGTGATCGCCACACGAACTGTTTCCGAAATTTGTGTACCATACTTGTATTGAATGATGTTCTATTGAATCCACAGTGTGTTCCAAGTCATACAGGCGACTGAAGCTCTCAAGGAAAATTGTAATACTCATCAGACCAATTGCCTGTGAGCCTCAGTGAGTCAGGCCTTCAAATTATGAGCCTCCCTAGATGTTGTGTCGATTCATCCGCATTTGGAGCAGCGTCTTATCCGGCGCTCGGCGCAAACACCGAGATCTTGACAGAAGATGTTTCGGTATATACCGAAGAACGTAGCGCTCTCGTAACTTGTAAGTGGTTTTCGAGGGGAAAGGGACAGCATGCATCATTTTCTCTTTTTGGTTTCTCGAACTATAAAAGCACCCTCATCCATATGAATTCTCCAAGCCCATACGAGTTCTTCACTCTCGTACAACTCCTTCACCAGCGCTCACAATGTCCAAGTCTAGCATCAGAGCAGGGGAATACTCCATTAAATCTTACGGGTACCCCGGTCAAGTCACCGACATTGGAGGGTCCCAAGGTCTGTCTGCCACCGTCGTTTTCCGCGATCGTAGAACTCACGTTCCCCCCTCTTCAGCCGTTGGCAAGAGAAATCAAGAAACTCTAGAGCAGCGCGTACGTCTTTGTAGTTGACCCTTACTATGCAACCGCCTTAATCAACCTATCATTATGCAGTGGTTCGTCCGTAACGCTGAAGGTGGTTCCACTATCAAGAACCGCGTGACTGGGCAGTTCCTTCTTGCAGACGGTGACAAGGTCATCGTTTCTGACCGGTATGCCATATGGGACATTGTCGTCGGGCACCCAGGATACTTCCAGTTCGTCTATGCAGCCGTTCTCGTTGATTCTTAGATTCTTATTAACATTGCATCGTCAGGATCCAACTTAGAGGAGATACTAATGGCAGAGTTGCTACCCTGACTGGTGGTAATAATGACGACCCCATCATGCTGAAAAGCTTTATTGGCAGCAACAGTTTGTGGCGCTTCCAGAGCCAGTAAGTTCACATTCCTCCCGTCACAGACTTATTATTCATTTTGAAGTTTCAGTGATGATGATATTGATCTCATTACCACAGACTCGGACTAGCCGAGGTCGTAATCACTCGCAGGTAGTATGCAAGCGAGAATGATTGTAAAAATGAACTGTCTCGGAATTACAGAGAATTTGTGTACCGTGTAGGACCTGTTTTTGAATGATGTTCTATTGAATCCGATGCCGTGCCTTATTAGTGTTTCAAGTACTATATCGTGTAATGCTCCAACTCTCCAAAAATACGAGTCGGTGGGTCTAGTATTGCACCTCAAGTATAAAAAACTATCAGGTTTAGCAAGCGGGAAAAAAAAAACGCATTCATCAAGCAGGTGAAGGCCTCCATCCCGCCAACGTCCTATCCACACGGTCAATCAAGTGCGAGCAATCAACCCGACACAGTCGTCCACCACTCACGATCGGCTCAAAAACCGAGTGCCATGCGCATAGTATATATTAGGGATATATTAACAGCCCCGTGGCAAGTATGTAGTGTAAAAGTCCCACGAGTCTTCAGCATGATATTTTTGAAAAAATACACTAGAAAGCATGCAAGAAAACCAGCCAGCCAATGAAAAGATCAAATGAAAGAAACGAACGACGGGATATATATAAAAAAAGAAAATAGCCAATGAAAGCCTTCCGGAATCCCAAGCATCAAATCGAATTCATGCAACCTCTCTCGTCTCACCGCTGGCAGGAGACGTTACAAGACGGACTTGTAGCCTAAACCATAGCCAAACACATGATCAGATCGTGTGATTTTTGGCGGTGTATCCATGACGACCGCAGGTGATCAGATTATGGTTATCTATACAGGTATGTGTACAAGTCTGACTTGTAATGTTTCCTGCCAGCAGTGTCTCCCAACCACTCTCAATAATTTCATCCAATTTCCGCATCACAACTACCATATGCGCGTCTATCTCGTCTCCACTCTGAACGACTTCTTCAGTGTCAGATCCAGGCGCAGGAGAAGCCTCCCCTTTTGACCCCGCTGCAGACGACGCCTTGTCAATGGATGGATGGGTTTCCGGACTTCTCCTCCGTTTGGCTTGGGCCTTCCTCTTGGCGGCAGCCGCAGCCGCAATGAGCGACATGACCTGCCTCGGGCGAACCTTGAGGCGAGTTCACAACCATCACACCCCGAACCAGGTCATAACGCGACACCAAAGCCTCAGGGATCCGCTCAGAGAACGTGTGTTCCTCTTCCCCTCGTTACTCGTCGGTGTTGGTGTCGGCTCGGGCGAGGTAAGACTCGATCTGAGATAAGAAGACATCTTCGCCTTGGCTGGAGGCGTCGGCGTGAGGAACAAGTGACTTTCCAAGTAAGGGCTCGTGATCACCGGCGGGCTTTGGGGTAGCACCGCAGCGTGGTTGACATTGCCGGTCCCGAAGGAAGACCCACGTTCTGAGAGGCGTCCCCTTGATCGAACTAGCACTGCGACTGTTGTTGCGGCTATGTATGCGACTCGTGCTAAACTTGACAGGCATCGGGATATATCGGTCCACTTCAACCCTCGCACCTGGTCCTTTTCCCTCCCCCCCACCAGGCCGAAGGAGAAGGACATAGAACCTCTGCCTTGGGCCCCCGGCATTCCATTACTGGCGTCGGCAAAGGCGCCTCGTCCACAATCTGGAACCCGACTCCAGACCGCGAAGAGGAACTAGCAGATGCGGTTGTGTGGTCGGTTTCTGTGCGAAGCCTTACGGGCCGGCTCATGCTGAGACTTGGATGGTCGTGACGATCCATTTGTGCTGCGTTCCTATGCTGTTGCAAATTCAGATCCTCGATGTATAGATCTGAATCCGTCTTCTCACGTCTTCTCCCAATAGGCTTCCCAAGTACGTTTGGATTCCCTGTGCCCAATGGAACCACGGTACCAACTGTGTCTGCTCCACTGGGTTCGGCCTCGTCATCATCAGCAGCTAGCGAAAAGAGGCGCCCGCGAACCCCCGGAGAGACTTAATCCAATTGTCTTCTTTCTTCGCCTGCTTCAGAATGCTGCGCATGATACTCTTGTGACGAAGACTTTCCCATGGGACTTGGTGCTCTTCCTCTTGCTCCTCATCCTCTCCTTCCGATCCGAGCGCGCGTAAGAATCATCATGCTGTGGTAGACATCGCATCCACTGGCGCAGTCACAGTTGACCGCTTTCTCATCGAAGGCCGGCGTTTAGGACGCGTCAATTTGCTTCTGGGTTGCTTGGAAGGAGTTCCACCTTGAAAGGCCACCAACAACGCCATGGGTGGGTCAAGAAACGGATCGTCTTCTCCCTCCCTCTCCCTCTCCCTCGTCCGCCCAGGACCAAGGTGGACACTGCCATTTGTACATTCTGATACTCTCATCACCTCCGCAGCCCGGTACCCATCTAGTTGTGGCGGTCACCCATGCCGGGGGGTGGAACATATCTCTGGCGCGCGGGTGGCGGGTGGCCCATCCGAACGCAAGCCATGCTGTGAGGATACCACATGAGGCCCAAGGTGGCGAATACCGGGATGAAGTAAACGCATTTGAAGCGATGCGGCGTGAAGGAGTGTTTGATGGTTGAGGGCTAAAATTGGTATAAGGAGGGTCCTGAGGCAGATTTCGTTGGACCAGGAAACGACCCAAGAGGGGATTGCGGAGGGTCTGTCTCTTGGAGGGTCCGGGTGGGTGAATTCGGAAAGGGAGGAGGGGCGCATTGATGACAACAGGGGGTGCGCCTATTTACAGGCCGATAATTGTTGCTATACAAGCACTCAGACGAGCACTGAGGATCATGGCATAAACAGTAACCTATCCTCACCATTTACGAATCGTAAATCTACATTACGATGGAGGCATACGAGAAATGAGGTGCAGCGGCGAGAAGGAAAGGAGGCACCACGGTTGGAGAAGAAGTGCGACGGATGTGGGGAAGACGAGTTGCCTCTCGAGAACTGCGGTAGATGCCAGGTTGCTCCTTGAAGGTCGCGCAGTACTGCTCTGTCGACTGCCAACGTGCGCATCGTTCCTTTCACCCTCATCTCATCGTACTAAACCTCTTTTTTCTTAGGCAAAGCATGGCCGACGCATAAACCCGCTTTCTCGGCGCCAAATACCATCACCGTCGAACCATTCTGTACCAATTCTGGTACTGCTTTTGCCAGTCCAAAGTAGGTTTACTTGCAGTACGCTTGATTGCTGATCACCCGTACATAGGTACATTGATAAGGTGACCTGCTTCAGTCCTGGCAATTGTCTGATCGTCATGCCTTTTCGCAGGTATGAGAAAAATCCACGTCCTATATCGCACAATTGTTTTCATAGTCATATGGATGTTCTGATTGGTGCCGGCTGATCTCTGCAGTCATGAGGAATGTCCTAGTCGCTTACCGGCAGGCCGCAAGGCCGTCCCAGGGGAACCGAACGTTCCTCCCTGACAGTGTCAATGTTGCACATTGGACAGCGTTTTGACGTGAGGTGTGAAACGATGGTTCGTAAATTCCATTAGGTCGCGCAATGTGCAATATACTAATTAAACAGAGCATAAGTGGGTGCGGAAATAATTGCTGGCCTTGACTTGTGTTTCGCGTTCCATTAGGTCGTTTCTGAACGGTTGATTTACGTCCATTTCCCTTTTCTTGGTTTATCCAAATCAGACCTTGCCCCCAGTTTCAACTCATGGGATTGCGTACGAAATTGCCATCGCGGGAAGAGTATTTTGAGATGTGGGTCGATCTCGATGCAATCATGATTCATGTGTATCCATTAATATTGGTCCGTAATCTTCCACTATTAGGCAACGGCGGGCACAGATTCCTTTCCCTTGCAGAATTCCTCCTTGCTTCGCAAGACGAGGGATGCCTTTGTCCCCAACGCCTTGAGAGCAACAACATTGCCGCTTCTACTGGTGTATGTCAAAATTTCAGGCCGTTTCTCGACCCTGCCTACACAGGATCGCGACATCGTGGCCTACGAAGTATGAAGTCCCCAAGATGTTGTGTCGATTCATCTGCATTTGGAACAGCGTCTTCTCCGGCGTTCGCAAACACCGAGATCTTGACAGAAGTTTCGGTAATGATGTACCGAAGAATGTTCGTGATTCATGCAATCCCTGTGGCGGGAGAAAGCCAGCATGCATCACGTTCTCTTTTTGGTTTACCACTGATCTCGAGCTATAAAAGCACCCTTGTCCATCCGAATTCTCCAAGCTCATACGAGTTCTTCAGCCTCATACAACTCTTTCACCACCATTCACAATGTCCGGGGATAAACTCGCACCAGGCCGATACGTCATTAAAGCTGCCGGCCCAGACCCCACGCCAGTCATCGACGTTTGCGGATGCCAAGGTGTGTCTGCCGTCCTTTTCCGCAATCGTAAAATTCACGTTCCCCCCTTCTTCAGCCGTCTACAGGGAAGAACAAGGAACTCCATCGCAACGCGTACGTCTTTGTAGTTAACCGTTATGCAACTTGGCTTTGGCCAACCTACCATTATGCAGTGGGACGTCAATTGCAATGACGACGGCAGTTACATCATCCAGAACTACTCGACTAAACAGTTCCTTGCTGCGGACGGTGACAATGTCATTGTTTCTGACGAGTCTTTCACGTGTGGCATTGAAGATCAGTACCGCTATGGAGGCTTCGCGTTCGTCTATGCAGGTGTTGTCGTTGATCTTTATTAACATTGCATCATCAGGATCTATATGAAAGATGGCAAAGTTGCTACGATGGGTGAAGGCGACAGCATTGTGCTGGACTATAATATGGGCCGCTATAACGGGCATTGGCAGTTCAAGCCCTGGTAAGTTCACACCTGTCCTGTCCCAGACGGATTGTTAATCTTTGGTGCTTCAGTGACGATTGATCTCATTACCTTGTCGAGGTAGTGATCACTCGAATCGTAATAATGGACTGTCTCGAAATTGCAAGGAATTTGTGTGCCATGTATATGTAGTCCCGTTGTTGAATGATGTTCTTTTGAATCCGTCGCAGTGTGTTTCAAGTCGGGCAGGAGCTCCTCAAGGAAAATTAACACCCAATGAATCGGTTGAGGAATGCGTAACGCTTTTCAACTCTCCAAGAATATCGGCGGGTCGACGTCTGTCGCACCTTAAAAAATTACCAAGTTTAGCAGGCGAAAAAAAAGGAATAGTAACCACGTTTCCGCTATGATTCATCAAGTAGGGGATGGCCTCCATCCCGTCCCGTCCACACGATCAATCAAGTAACTCCATGGCCGCAGTTCGTCCACCACTCACGATCGACTCTAAAACCCTATTGCCATGCGCATACTATATATTAGGCATATATTTTCGGATCCTGCACACTTGCTTTCGAATCCTTCAAATGTTCCAAGTAAAATTTGAAGGCGATGATATTGCGGCTGTGGCTGCTGCCCGGAGGAGGCCTCAAGCTCAAGGGATGGAAAGACTGGAGACCTCCCATCCATCGACCAGGCATCGTCATAGTATGAATTCGATTTGATGTTCGGCTCCAAGGCTTTTTCGTCGGCTATTTTCTCTTTTTCTTTGTTTATTTACATCTCGTCCTTCGTTCGTTCCTTCGATCTTTTTCAATGGCACATTCGTTGGCTGGTTTTCTTCAAGTTGAATGCTTTCTAGAGTATTTTTAAACATAATGCTGAAGATGGGATTGTTACACTACCTGCCACAGAATGCTAATAAACGATGTGACTTTCTGACTCTCACCGCCACGACGCAACGCTGATGTTTCCAAACCCGTCGTGCATGCCTCCAGGTTTGAGAGCGTGCTCGAATGAAGAGCTTCGGCCTTGTAGACATTTGTCTCGCGAAAGCTATCTTTCGGGGGTACGCATCGAGATATCCTCGATAGTTGTGATCGGTGTCTTTCAGCATGGCACGAGTTGGAACTTCGTTCGGCTCGATTACCGGCAGACCGTCGTAAGGCCGTCCCCGAAACAACGCCCCCATCCATCAGCGTTACAGTAATAGGAATCGAACGGTCTCAGGGCCTTGACAGTGTCAATGTTACACCTTGGACAGCGTGTCGATGGTTCGTAAATTCCATTAGGTCGAGTCGTGTGCAATATACTAAACCAAACACAAGTAGTTGCGGAAATAATAGCTAGCCTTGACTTGTGGTTTGCCTTCCATCAGGTGGTTTCTGAACGGTATAATTCACGTACTTCCCCCAACTTCTCCGCCTATCCCCCCTCCCGGAGCCGGATTGAATCGTTGTCCAACGAAAGTGCCACCGGACGAGTATTTTGAGATGTGAGTCGGTTTCAATACAATTATGTGTATCCATGGGTCCGTAATCTTGCACTGGTACGCAGCGGCCGGCACACACTCCTTTGCCTTGCAGAACTTTCCTTCCTAAGACTCGGCCGTTTCTCGACCCTGTCTACGCAACATTGCGACATCGTGGCCTACGAATCATGAAACGCCCCAAGATATTGTGTCGATTCATCTGCATTTGGAGCAGCGTCTTCTCCGGCGTTCGCAAATACCGAGACCTTGACAGAAGAACTTTCGCTATGTCATTACCGAAGAATGTTTCGTGATCCATGCAATCCCTGTGGCACTCTCGTGACTTGTCAGTGCTTTTAGAGGGGAAAAAGGCGGCATGCATCACATTCTCTATTTGGTCTACCACTGATCTCGAGCTATAAAAGCACCCTCGTCCATTCGAATGCTTCAAGCTCATACGAGTTCTTCAGCCTCATACAACTCCTTCACCAGCATTTACAATGTCCGACCCAAAAATCAAACCTGGCCCATACACCATTAAGGCTGCCGGCCCGGACCCCACGCCAGTCATTGACATTTGCGGATGCGATGGTCCGTCTGCCGTCCTTTTCCGCGGCCGTAAAATTAACGTTCCCCCTCTCTCTTCAGCCGTTACTAGGGAGGATCAAGGAACTCCAGAGCAGCGCGTACGTCTCTGTAGTTGACCGTTATACAAATTGGCTTTGACCAACCTACCGTTATGAAGTGGTTGGTCAGTGGCAATAATGACAGCGGTTACATCATCAAGAACGGCGCGACTGGGCAGTTCCTTGCTGCGGCCGATGGCAAAGTCATTGTTTCTGACGAACCTTCCATGTGGAGCTTTATGGATGAGTACCGCTATGGAGGCATCGCGTTCGTCACCTATACAGGTGTTGTCGTTGATCTTTATTAACATTGCATCGTCAGGATGGCACCTTCGGGAGGAGAGGGCAAAATTGCTACAATGGGTGATGGCGACAGCCTTGTGCTGGAGTATAGTCAGGGCCGCTATAATGGGCATTGGAAGTTCCAGCCCCAGTAGTAAGTTCACACTTGTCCGTTCCCAGTCGGATTGTTCATCTTTAATGCTTTAGTGACGACTGATCTCATAACTTACCTTGTCGAGTTCGTGATCACTCGTCGGTAGTTTGAAAGCGAGAATTGGCGCGAGAATGGACTGTCTCCAATTTGCAGAGAATTTGTGTACCATGTAGTCCCGTTTTAGAATGATGTCCTATTGAATCCGATGCAGTGCAACTGGGGCTCCTCAAGGAAAATTAACACCCAATGAATCGGTTGTGAGAAATGTGTAACGCTTTTAAACTCTCCAAGAATATCGGCGGCTCGACTTAGCAGGACAACCATAAAAAAACAATCAGGTTTAGCAGGCGAAAGAAAAAGGAATGCACGGTAACCACGTTTCCGCTATAATTCATCAAGCAGGTGAAAGCCTTCATCCCGTTCCATCCACAGTCCGTCCACCCCTCGATTCATGATCGGACCATGCACATACTATATATTAGGCATATACAGTAATTAACAGCTCTGTGGCAGGTAGTGTAATAATCCCATCTTCAGCATTACGCTTAAAAATACTCTAGAAAGCATGCAAGAAAACCAGCCAACGAATGTGCACTTGAAAAGCATCAAATGAAAGGAAAGAAGAACGAGATATAAAAAAAAAGCAAATAGTCCACGAAAAAAAGCCTTGCCAAACATCGAATCAAATTCATGCAACCTCCCTCGTCTCCCGTGTACCCCAACCACTCTCGATAAATTCATCCAATCTCCGCATCGCACTCGCCATATGCGCGTCTACCTCGTCTCCACTCTGAACGATGTCTTCAATGTCAGATTCAGGCGCAGAAGAAGCCTCCCCTTCTGACCCCACTGCAGACGACGCCTTGTCGTTGGATGGGAGGGACTCCGGCCCTCCCCTCTCTTGGGCTTGGGCCTTCCTCTTGGCAGCAGCCGGAGCCGCAATGGGCGACCTGACCTGCCTCGGCCGAACCTTGACATCCGGTCTCGGCGAGTTCACATCCATCACACCCCGAATCGGGTCATGACGCGACACCGAAGCCACCAGGAATCCGTCCAGAGAACCCATCTTCCTCCTCTTCCCTTCGCCTCTCATCGGCGTCAGTGTCGGCTCGGGCGAGGTAAGACTCGATCTCGGATACGAAGAGGAAGACATCTTCGCCTTGGCCTTGGTTGGTGGGGTCGGGGTGAAGAACAAGTGACTTTCCAAGTGAGGGCTCGTGATCACCGGCGGGCTTTGGGGCAGCACTGCAACGTGGTTGACGTTGCTAGTCCCTAAGGAAAACCCGCGTTCTCTCACAGGCGTCCCCTTGATCGGGCTTGCACTGCGACTGTTGTTGCGGCTGTGCGTGCGACTCGTGCTCAACTTGACAGGCATCGGGGTATATCGGTCCACTTCAACCCTCACACTTGGTCTTTCCCCTTCCTTCCGCCACCAAGCTGAAGGGGGGCCATCTGGAACCTCTCCCTCGAGCACTGGGCGTTCTATTCCCGGCGTCGGCAAAGGTGAGTCGTCCAAAATCTGGAACCCGTCTCTAGACCGCGAGGAGGAACCAGCAGATGCGGTCGTGTGGTCGGTTTCTGTGCGAAGCCTTACAGGTCGGGTCATGCTGAGACTTGGATGGTCATAAAGATCCATTTGCGCGGCGTTCCTATGCTGTTGTAAATTCAGATCTTCGATGTATAGATCTGAATCCGTCCTCTCATGTCTTCTCCCTATACGCTTCTCAAGCACGTTTGAGTTCGCTATGCTCGATGGAACCACAGTTCCCACATTGTCTGCTCCACTGGGTTGGGCCTCGTCATCATCAGCCGCCATCTGGTAGCGAAAAGAGGCGCCGGCGAAACCCCGGAGAGACTGGATCCAATTATTTTCCTTCTTCACCTGCTCCAGAATGCCGCGCTTGATGCTCTTGTGACGAAGACTTTCCCATGGGACTTGGTGCTCTTCCTCTTCCTGCTCCTCATCCTCTTCGTCCGATCCGAGGGCGCGCAAGAACGCTGTGGTGGAAATCGCATCCGCTGGCGCAATCCCAGTTGACCGCTTCCTGATCGCAGGCCTGCGTTTGGGACGCATCAATTTGTTTCTGCGTTGCTTGGAAGGAGTTCCACCCTGAGAGACCACCAACGACGCAGGTGGGTCAAGAAACGGATCGTCCTCTCCTGCCCTCTCCCTTTCAGCCCCAAGGTGGACACTGGGCCATTTGAACATCCGGATCTCTCTCATCACCTCCCCTTCAGATCGACCCTCCTCCGCAGCCCGGTAGAACAACGACCGGTATTGATGCCCATCCGTCTTGTCGTGTTCATCCATACCGGGAGGTGGAACGTATCTTGGCCCACCGATGGCGAGGAGCCCATTTGGATCCCTGACGCGTGGGTGGCGGGTAGCCCATCCGAACGCAAGCCATGCCGCGAGGATGCCCCACATGAGGCCCAATGTGGCGAATACCGGGACGAGGTAGACGAATTTGAAGTGATGCGGTGTGGATGAAGTTGTGTTTGATGGTCGAGGTGGTAAGATTGCGAGTGCAGACGGGGGTACCGAGGGCGTTGAAATGGGTATGGAGGAGGGTCCTGGTGGAGATTTCGTTGAAACGGGAAACGACCCAAGAGGGGATTGCGGGGGATCTGTCTTGGAGGGTCCGGGTGTGGGTGGATTGAGAGAGGGAGGTGGGTGGGTGGGTGGTACTCCAGGGGTTGCATTGTTGTTTGTAGGAGCTGTCGGGAGGGAGATGACAGCAAGGGGTGCGTCGATTTGTCGATTTACATGCCGAAGATTAATATTATATACTGAATGTGTCCTCGAGTCACTTGGAGATGCGGATGAGGCTGACGACACGAGACGCGCGAAGCCGATAAATAAAATGAGGATGAACCTTCTCCACATGCTCGGACCTCTCGTCGTTAGAGTTCCTGTTCGGGCTGTACCACGATGAATCCAACTCGGCTTTCTACGCAAAATGCACTGAGGTCATACACAGGAGCCTCGAATGAGAGGCCGGCTGCGATAAAAGTCGACCGCCTGATGAGATGGGAAGCTGGGGAGAAAGAGGCAGCGGTGACGCCTGACTTTGGAGTTTTGCGCCAAAAGGTGGTTGGACGAACTGCGCCGTAGATGAGACGATTGAGACATTCAATATTTTTGAAAAACTCACGGAGCGGGGGAGGGGGACGAATGAGTTCACCTCCTTGAGTGGTCGGCCCAGAAGGAAAAGCGACGATGTGCTTCTTTGCTGGCTGTACGAATGGGACGTGAACAACAACACTTGAAACCTCCTCTTCCGGCGTTTCTGCAGTCTCCGGTACTCTTTCACGTTTCCCGCCTTCGGGGGGAGCGCTCCTCGAGCGTGTCGGTCGATGGCGACGTCTCGGCGTCCGATTGTGTGGGGGCGGGGACAAGAGAGAGGAATCGAATCGGGGAGACCAACTTCTCCTAGGAGTGGAATGACGTGACTGCGCGCCGTCAGCCTCCTCTGACGATCCTGGGTCGACTTCAGACTCCAGAGTGACCATGATGCGGCTGGCAGGCTTGGGACTTCTTCTGCCGAAACGAAAGCCTTGATTCATAGATGGGTATAGAGGTAACGGGGAGATTAGAACAGTAAGATCGGTCATCGTTAGCTCGTCGTCGTTGTCGTCAACAAAGTTGAATGAAAATGTTGTTGTTTTGGCATCAAAATTCAACACTACGATCAGGTGTTGATCCGGGTGTGCATATGTACCTAACTCACCTCTATCAGACAAGCGTAGCCAGGAATCCTTTTGATGGGCAACGTAAATACAAGACGGACGCATGGCAATCCACGAAAATTTAAAACCGAGGGATGTGCTACAAAACGGATTTGGTATCCTCAAAGCAAAGAAGCAAGGATGTACATGAACGCGGCATTTCGCGTACAAGGCCAACTCGGAATGAGTTGCATAGAAATTCCAGAGCTTCTTCGCCCTCGAAACGGTCGAAAAAAAAAGCCGACTGATGAGAAAACATGTCACATTCCGAGACGGGGAAAAATGTCGGGAACAGGATTGGCGATTCGTGTCCGCATCATCGGCAGGGACAGTCCACCTCGAGAACTCGGAGGGTTTTTAGAACAAGAACTTCTGAACGTCATCGGCATTGTGGGGCCGCCTATCTGCCGCGATAAAATCTGAGTCCGAAGTACGGAAAAGTATCTCCGATTTAAATGAATCTACTGTTTAAATTCAATATTTACAGCTGTGTGCACTCCTCGGCATTGTCAGTCTTTCGCGAGAAGACTCGAACTCGAGGGGCGCCGAGCCATTCCTCCTGGTCTATCATGCCTGCCCTCTCGCCTCGTCAGGAAATAGAGACTCCTGATAACTTTGGCCTCGATACCCAGAAGCTTTACTCGCCACTCCCTGCCGCAGCGTGCCGGAGAAAAGTACTAGGGCCCCTGTCCGCGTCGGGGTCCGCCCAGGACAGTTTCATCAGACTTTCTGCAGACACCTCGGCTCGAGGTATTCAAAAATTACCATGTGCCCTGGAACCTTCCTATCTCCTTGCAGTTGACTAGCCCCCCACTGTCTCTCAGAACAGTTATATATCTTTCATATTCACAGACCCCCAACTTCCAGACGGTCGTCCCCCGGTTGAGCACCGAGTATCAAACCTTCAAATATAGGGCGATGAGATTTTTTCCATTCATTATCAGAATTTCTCTGGCGAACCAAAACCCGATAAGTAAAGTCGTCGACGCGAAACCTAATCCTCTTGGGGCAATCATAAAAACGACAACCACGGGATCTCAAGGCTCAGGCCCAAACGGAGGCATCCGGTAGCATCCGGTTCGCCGGCTGGTCAGAAGCTTCTAAAGAAGGCAGGAGCGACTGATCATCAGGTCAAGCCCATGACTGGGACTCTGATCATGATCAGACGTCGGACGAACCTGACAAGATGCTGATGATCCAATCCTCACACGTGCGATTTTACCTCACTCCATGGTGAAGGTTAAAGAAAAGAAAAAGAAAACGACGGCCTCATTTCATTTCTTCTCGAGCTGGGGTTTGGGGAAAACGTGTAGACGGCGGCAATAATTCAGACCAAGTTCTGGAACACGGTCCGCGATACGGGACGCTTTTTTGAGTTTGGCACATCGTGGCGAGGTTGACTGCCTCTTCGAGCTTCAAGTTGCGGATTTGGGAACAAGGGCTTGCGCCACGAATAGCCATGGAGGCGCGAGAGGGTTCGCTATACATCCAAATACAAGAGCTTTCTGGGTGCATGACGAACAACGTTTTCCTTTGAGGGTTGGGCACTTGTCGGTTGTCACCGTTGTCCTGGTCCTGAGCATTTCCAACGAACATACTTAGTGGCATGACTCGAAACCTTGTTTTTTGGACTTGACATGACGTTCAAGATCACGAGGGACAACGAGGGTCTCCGTCTTTCTAAATCTCCAGGCATCTCTGGTGTGATGGGGAAGATTTGTTCATCGGAATCGAGACCCATTGGAATGACAGAACAGGCTAAGGCACACATGTATTCATTCAATACTACTTACTGATCACTATCTACATACAAGGACGCGCCAGCTCCTGGAAATTGGGGACTAAGTAATATACATTGGAATTGTATAACGTCAACAAAGGTTTCTGTTGGAAATCAAGAAATCCCGGTCTTGTGAATCCAACATTTCAACAGAACAAAGATGGGAGTGGTAATACATTGAGTGGTGGATTAAGGGGGTGACGCCGGTAGCAAGATAAAAGACCACATCTTGTGGTATTGACACGGTGGCGGGTGGACGTATGAGAAGGAAACGCAGAGTGGGGGTGACGAGGAAGTCGCCTTAGCCCAAAGTAATGGACTCGGGTAGATCGGAAAAGAACCCCTAAAGGGAATATTCAGGCAGAGATGCTATGAACGCCGAAAAATCGAGATCAGGCGGAGTCACTGCATGGAACTTGGGGAGACAATGCTCATACGAGGGATAGGCGGATGGGGAATCGGCGTCCGTGTATTCTTCCATGAATGAGTTATTCTGGTACATGGGAAATTCGTTGCCGAACGCCTTCGCCAGCGAATGTTCGAGGGAGTCGAGTGTATAGGTCCCGTAGTCGGGGTAGGGGCTGTTCATGTAGGAAGAAGGCGTCGCTGGGGTGCTGATACTGCTCGCCGAAGAAAGGGGAGACGGGCAGTCAGAACTCCAATCGTCGAAGCCCAAAAATGAAGTGTCGATAGACAGTTCGGGAAGGTGGTTCATGATGCTCTCGTCGAAGAGAACGTTGTTGGTATCGCAAGGGCTGATTGGCTCAGAGGCTGAAGGACAGGGGTAGATCGTGGCGGGATCCTCGAAAGCGAATGTATGGAGTTCCTGGCCATGCTCAGTGTCAGCAAAAGGTTGCCTTAAATGATGGATGGTGAACACTCACAAATGATGGAGAGGGATGAGTTGAGAACGAGAAATGATCGAAAGACGCGTCGAACGCTGATTCTGATGGCGCAGAACTCGACATAGAGAATGGTGTGGAGGGAATGACTGGTGTGTTAGGTTGGGTACTCACAGACCTCGATTTCTGCGGGGGGCTTGGCTTTGGCCGGCGCGGTTCGTCCGGTATGGGAACAGAGGAGGAGCGACGGTACATTCGAGCGGTGAGGGGCTTATCGAAACGTGTTTCGACCTTCGGGACATGGTGCTTGTCGAACTCCTGAATCGCAGCGTCCAGCTCCCACCCCTTCTTTCCTTCGACTAGTAACTCCGCTATTTTGGCACAGCGCACAGGGTCCTTCGGTCCTACCTCTCTGACCTTCCGTTTCTCGGCAGGAGGTTTCGCTTTCCCCTGCGTCGGCCGAAACGCATACTGAGGAAACTTGCGTTTGTGTTCGTCGAGCGCTGCCTTCGCCTTTGCATGCCAGAAAAGCCTCTCCTCGTTAGGAAGGTTCTTCCAAGTGAGACCGATGATTTTAGAGAGGGTGCTGTGGTTGGTCTCGACCTCAGTCGGGACGTGCTGGCCTTTGATGAAGGAGGAGCGGAAGAGGATGAACGCATTCGGGGGGCGCGGAATGTGATCTTGCGGCTTCTTCTTGCCGTGGGTGACCTTGCGAGGAGAGGAAGTGTATTCGTCGGTGGGGGGACAGAAGATAAAGAAGTCCCGATCGACCAGCGGAGGTGGTCCGTCATCAAAATCGATCGGAGAGGGATTTGACAAGAACGCAGTTCCGTCCGCATCAACATTGGCCGGCTCGACGGGAATAGTCCACACTAATTGGTGTGCTGCTTGAACGGAATAAGTCAGTCACGCCGGTGTCAAGTCATGCCGTGATCGTACCATCTTCGCCACTGCGCTTTGTGGCTTTGGATCGTTCTGCAGGCATCGGTGCTCGACAGGACTTTGGGAATACGAGGTGGTTCGTTCACAAGGAGACAGACGATAGAGGGCGGAAGAAATAACGAGGAGGGGGGTATCGCTAAAGGGCGTCCTCCCGCCTCGAGGCATCACCTTTATACCGTCTCATGAATGTCGTTGTACCGACTTACCAAATTTGGATACAATCCCAGGCCCGGTCACCCGGTGAACACCTGATCTAAAATCAAACATTCACACTCATCGACATCCCTGTGCCTATCGACGCCAAATTTGTGGGGGAACTTAGTGGGTAATATCCACTGAAACGTTGCAAAACTTTACCTCTGAAATTTTCAATTCCCTACGCCACCGCAGAGTCGTTCGATTACACTGGCCTCAGGAGGCGGAGCCAAACCCGAATGGGATCAAATTAGTTAGTTCAATGGGGCCTGGTCGCCTGACGGAAGCAGATAAAATGCGCGCGTAAATAAATACATCTTGAACCTAACCGACCCTTAATGAAATTTAATCTCCGAGAGGTATGTGTGACTATGCGTGACCAAGATTGCACCCCAAAATTCAAACTCCACCCGAAGCCGGGTTTCCTCCGGTCCTCACCGTCACCGGGATCTGAGAACTGAGAACTCGCATGTCCCCCAGCTATCAGCTCCCAGATCTCTTATCCCTCACCCGAAATTTCGAACTGAGGACAAATCGGTTTTGTCGTCCCGCGACTGTAGCCTCCGAAGCATGGTTGTTTAGCTTGAAGACGGTCGACATGCATGATGCCCTTACCAAGGCCGAAAAGACTCTCCTTCATCCCATGAAAGGCGGATTATTGGCAGCTGTTTGCTTTCCCGATCTCGATCTCCCTCAACTCCGATTCTTGACAGATTTCTTGAATATATTGTTTCTATCTGCTCGACGACTACAAAACGCTCCTAATTCTGATGGGTCTGGGTGGAAATGTGGCGGGATGGGAATTGATCATTCTTTGGGTCATCATGAATTATTTCAGTAGTTCGTAATATCCTCTTCATTCATAGAATTAACCTTGATATTACTTTCTCGAAGCCTAGAGTCAGAGTTAGAGAGGTTCACCGCCAGAGCACCATCTGCATGGAAAGCGCAGTTTGCACGTGGGGTCCACACCTACCGTGCAGCCCTGTTGCAGATGATTACGAACCGTTCAAGCACCCTGATTCCTGATCTAGAAGCATACGTCTCAATCAGACGGGATGTCTCTGGGCTCCACATAATGTTCGATCTCGTCCAGCTAGCCCAGAATCTGACCTTACCGTCTATGGACCACGAAGCAGCTGATCAATTGAATAAATTGAAACAATGTACAGCTGAAGTGATATCTTTTTCGTTGGTACGCATCTGGGCTCCAAATCGCGATTCTAAATTGAGAAAATGTTGTTTAAACAGGATGTCGTAGCCTTCAACAACGACCAGGCCCAGGGGAACTCCCACAATTTAATTTCAGTCCTCATCGCCAACAAAAATCTGTCAGTACAAGGCGCTCTCACCTTCGCTGGAACCATGATCAAGCAGAAGCTTGATGCCTTTATCGCTACCGAACAGGCTCTCCTGGATTCGTTGACAGTTCCGCAAAGCCACCGTTCCGATAATATTCCATCGTACTGGAGGTGGACCTCGTATGTGCGCATGGAAATGACGCCCGCGGGGGCGGCTGCGGACCCGCTGTTAATGGAAGATCTGCCGAAATTCGTTCAAATCTTGAAAGACTGTATCGTCGGTACGATCAACTGGGCCTATGAAACTGAACTGTACTTTGGAACGAAAGGCGAAGAGATCAGGACCTTTGGGTGGATATTTTTGACTCCGAGGGCAGAAACGCCAAGAGTATGATTTGTCGTTTAACGAGAAATACAGCAAAAGGTGTTCCGCCGGGCTTTGGTATTCGCTTCGGAAACGCCATCTCCGCGATCTCCTGCTATCTCTCCTCCCCTTTCTGTGGAATAGAGGATTGAGTGACGTTGACACGTCTACATTTTAGCGCTAGACAACCGATCGCCGCAGACCAACCCCACCCCTTGCAATTAGTGGTCGACGTCGTGACGATTCTTACATGCATCTTATCGATGCCTCCAAGTCAGGATATATTTTCACGTTTCAAGTACGATCGATGGCGCAACTATGTACCCGGATTATGCTTATTTACTCCCGCCTCCCATCCCAGTATTCAGGTTGGTACCTGTCTGTCGGCTGCCTAGTTACATACATACATTGATCTAACCTCTAGAGGCCTTAAACCAAAATAAGGGTGCTCCGAAGACAGCTACTTACCTGAAGTCGTCATGAGACACTGGAACCTACGACTCGAAGGGGTTTCCCATGCTCGCCGATCCCCCCATCCAGAACATTCATATGTCGGCCGCGGGTTTCCTTAAACGTTTATAGGTGATATCTATCACATGGCTGGTTCCGGTCAGAGTCAGAGCCTGGATCAAGTGTGTGGTGCAATGAAGGCGGGGATGGTTGAATATCGTCCAGCTCACACCCACAGTTTAAGTGAACGGGAAGGCGACAGGGTGCCGAGCAAAGTTTCCTTGATAAGAATTCAGAAAAGCAAGGCATTGGCAGTACGCTTAGGTTTGAAGGACGTTAAAAATTAACGTTGAGGTCAGACTCATTCAATACGAGAAGGAACTGATCTGCACTTGACAGATAATCCGTTCAACGATGGCTCTAAACACGGAGTCCCAGATACCACCTCCATACCTCTTCGTCTAGTGAGTTGCGCGCGGATCATTGGACGCTGACCGTGCAGTGTCTCCCATACTAATATTATCCAGACACAACGTTGGCCGGGAGATCGCTGATGCAGCTGTCCAACAAGTGGGGTAGGTCCTTTGAGACTCTGAGAAATTCAAGATTATTTGACGGTGAATACCCTCAGAAATAAGAAGGTGGTGCTACCATGGGGGCGGCGCCAAGAATAACCCGCACTTCGTCCGCCCAGGCATTGTTCGAAAGAAGAAGAAAAATTGGATCTTAGCTAGTTGTGTCTGGAGGCTCTGAAAAGGAATCGGTCATAGCAAAATTTGGACGTAAGGTTATCTGAAGTTAAAAGGAACCACAGATTTCGCCGATTTCTGCAGCCTGAGCGGATAGATGAAATATTGAAGAACGTAAGTCACGTTGATCGAGCCACGTTTGTTCCGATGTTCGCGCCTCTAGTTGAATGTTGAATGTCGAACGACTCCTTGAACGACTCCAATCACCCGATAGCAATACCGTCCGCTTTCATGACTCGAGTGTAGTCAGAGAGATTCATGTTTTGATCTCCGGAGGTTTCTAAGTTGTCGTAATTGCTTATCAAATGTCAGTCATGGCCTAGGGACACATACCTGTGAGTCCGCAGCTGCCTCGCCTGCAAGCCGCCGCAGTATTTTGACCTTTCTTCTCTTGACCTTCACCATCCGCCCATTTTAACCCCACGAACGATGAGCAACAGAGGCTACAGAGGCGGAGGTGGTGACAGAGGTAGTGGCCGAGGCGGACCTGGCGGTAGCAGAGGAGATCCAGGGGGATATCGTGGTGGAAGTGGCGGTGGAGGTGGCAGTAGTGGATTCCGCGGCAGCTCTGACCGTGGCCGTGGAGGCTCCGGCTTTCGTGGTGGTCCGCCTCGCGGGGGTTTTGGCGGGCCAGTCATATTCAACGAAGGCGTTCCCGCTCAACTCCCGCCGCGACTCGCGGACGCCAGTCTTTCTGCCTTGATTAATGGGTTAAATAAACTTCAAGTGACACCGGAGCGCCCCATACGACCAGGATACGGGAAGGAGGGAGTGCCAATCACTCTGCGTGCGAACTTCTTTGCCATAAAGTTGCCGAAGGGCCCTATCTACGACTATGTTGTCGAGATCGACCCCCCACCGCCTTCCAAGAAGCAGGGTGGCGACGGCCTCAGGGCGCGCATCTTCCAGGTGCTGGAACAACAAGCCAAATTCGTCCCACACCTTTCGTATATTGCACACGACAAGAGTCAACGGATTGTTTCTGCGCGCGAGCTACCTCAACCCCTCGTCATAACTGTCACCCTTGACGATGGTCCCCAGCAATCTCAGCCTCCTCCTCGACAGCAAGGCGGCAAAGGCCAGAAGAAAATGGGTCAGAAGTCTCCCGAGACATTCACAGTGAACATCAAAAAACTCGAAGGAAAGCTCGAAATGAGTCAACTCAATCAGTAAATGCTTTCCCTCGCGCTTTTATCGACTCTGGTCAAATCTCTCTCGCAGACACCTTGATGGGAAATCCCCGAACTACGACTTTCTCCCACTGGTCTCGGCGCTGAACCTCGTTCTCCAGCAGAAAGCTAGCCGTACTGGCATTCGTGTTGGTAAGAACAGGTACTTCTTCCCGTCGTCGGCGCAAAAGGTCAGACTTGAGCCTGGGGTTGAAGCGATTCAAGGCTTTTATGCTTCCGTCCGACCCGCGTACAAGGAATTAATGGTCAACGTGTCAGCAAAATATTTTTCTTGACTTCCTTACACCTGCTGAGTTCTTCCTGCCTTAGGAACGCCTGCATGACGGCTTTCTTCGAACCCGGCAATTTAGCCGACGCGTTGTTCACCTTTGGAGCAAGTTCGTCCGGCGCCATGCCCACTCTACCACCGGGGATGGTCGGAAAGCTCAAGGTCAAAACTCGGCATCTCAATTACAAGAAACAGATAAAGAGAGTCGGGACTACCTCCGCTCGCAACACCAAGTTTCCATGCGATGACCCCGCCGCTGGATTGAAAGGCGAAGTGTCGGTCGAAGAATTTTTCTTGAAGAGTAAGTGGTCCACATCTGCGTCCATGGCCGCAGCGGAGCTCACGTACGTCTATATCCAGAATACAAGATCAAACTCAAGTACCCAGCCGAACTCCCGGTCATCGACCTTGCCAGCCCAAAGAAACCTCAGCCCGTTTGGGTTCCCGCTGAGCTGTGCGACATCGAGCCAGGACAGCCGTATGGGAAGCTTAATGATAAACAAACAGCCCAAATGATCCGCTATGCCTGCAACCCTCCCAAAGTGAATGCCGAGGCCATCGTAAATCAGGGGTTCAATTCTCTCGGGTTCAACCCCAGCTCCGACCCCATCGACGGGTTTGGGATGACGATTGACACTAATATGGCTGTTATCCCTGCCCGCCAACTCAGGCCACCGGGTTTGTCATATAAAGTAGGGACGGCGAAAGTTGTTGGAGGGAGTTGGAACATTCTTGAAGTCAAGTTTCACAAAGGCGCGAGCGTGGCGAGCTGGTGGGTCGTGGTCGTGCGGGATGGATTTGGGATAGTCGAAGGACCGCAGGACCCAAAGCTGCGGAACCTTGTTACTGGGTTCAAAGCAAAGTGTCAGCGGAGCGGCATGATTTTGCCAGAGGCGTTGCCAACGTTGATTCCGATCAACCTTCCAAATCCACATGGCGACCCCGCGCGAATGAGGGCGATTGAGATGATCAAGAACATGTTCAAAAGCAAGCTGGCGGAGTTGAAGAAGAAGCCGAGTTTTGTGCTCGTTTTGTTGGAGAGGCGTGATAACTTCATCTATCCAGCGATCAAGGTATGGTGATCGATGGTATTGCTCAACCTCCCTCTCGACTCTAAAATGTTACATCCTTCTTAGCACATTGGCGACACGTTGCTCGGGATTCACACCGTTCATATGCAACTCGAGAAAGCGTTCAATGAAAAGAAGCAAGATCAGTACTTCTCCAATGTCGCTTTGAAGGTGAACTCGAAACTTGGTGGCCATAATCATCTCGTATGCCTTTTTTTACTCTTCATCGTATATGACTTTACTTTGCTTTGGCAGCTCGACGAGTCTGCAATGAAGTGGTTGAGAAAGGAGAGCACTATGCTCGTCGGAATCGACGTCACGCATCCGGGAATAGGTAGTAAGGGTGGAACACCGTCGATCGCTGCTGTTGTGGCGAGTGTCGATGATTCGTTTGTCCAATTCCCGGCGAGCTTAAGGATCCAGGAGAGCAAGAAAGAGGTAGCTCTTCCTCTAGCGTGTATTAGATCCCTGACTGATGGACGTTGGCATTCAGATGTTGGATGAACTAAGCGATATGCTCGTCGAGCGATTGTTGCTTTATGAGAAGAAGAACAGGAAGCTCCCGAAGAGAATCTATGTTTTCCGTGACGGTGTTTCAGAGGTACGGACGGCGTCGTATTAGTAAGAGAATGTCGGTCTCACCATGTCGGGAACAGGGTCAATATGACACTGTCATCCGGGAAGAGTTGCCGCAAATTTTTGAAGCTTTCAAGAAGCTCAGCACCGTGGAACGCAAGGAACAATACCGGCCCAAGTTGTCGATTATCATATGCGGGTAGGCAGCTCCTCTATCTGCCATGGACGATTGTGCTGAGGATGCTCTTCTCGCAGTAAACGTCACCATGCCCGGTTAGTAATCTGTTAGAAGGATGACATCGTGTTGTCTTATGCTTCCCCAGATTCTTTCCTGAGGATTCTGCTCATGCCGACAAGAACGGAAATACTCTGCCTGGCACTGTAGTTGACAAGGGTATTACGGCAATGTTCGTTGTTCCTCTCACATCGTACCCCACTGACAGTCTCACTGACAGATACGATTTCGACTTTTATCTCCAAGCCCACGCCGGTCTCCAAGGCACTGTGAAAGCGACGCACTACACGGTCGTCTACGACGAGAGCAAGTTGCAAGCGGACGAGATCCAGCAAGGCGCGCACAACGCCAGCTATCTGTATGCGCGCGCGACCAAAGCAGTGAGCCTGATCCCGCCCGCTTACTATGCGGACCTGGCTTGCGAACGCGGGCGGTGCTATTTGAACAACTTTTTGGTGGATTTGGAGGGGAAGACTTCTGTGAGTGGGAGGTCGAAGGCCGATACTGAGGAAGAGGAGAAAAGGGTGTTTCAGGCTGCGAAGAATGCGTGGGGGAACGGGGTATGTTTTCAGTGTATTTTTGTGTGTGTCTGGCTCTTGTTCTGATGGTGTTGTTCTCTTGCAGCTACACCCGGAGCTCAGAGACAGCATGTTCTATATTTGAGGCCTACACCTGAAGCCTTACATGCGCCCATGGGGGACGAAGGCTGAGCCTTTTTGCTAGATTGTCGTTTTGCTTGTCGTCTTTTCGTGCTGTCGAATGTTTTGTACTTGTAAGTTGTCAGATTGTATTATAGGTCTTGGTTGTGAATGTAAAAGATGGTCATGACTTCAAGAGTAGTGATGCGCTCAATTGATATTGGCGCCACGGCCTTTTCTATGAGTGATTGCAAGCTCTCCCGTCCAGCACGAGGCTAGGCTTCCCACTGTCTACCTATTGAAGAACGGGATTCTTTCACCTTTAATTTCGCCATGCCAGCTGATAGTCCTCCGCCATACACCCCGACACCAACAACGCCTTTGACCAAGTCAAAATCGTCACCTCTACTCCAAACAAGCCTCTCACAAATGCCTCGGCCCAGGTCCACTCATGTGGCGATGGAGAGCGAGGCAGATGACTGGCCGTCGGAGGACGAGGCCATCTACGTACTGAGTTCAAGTTCAAGGAATCTCAAGCCAAGCGCTCCTGGTTCGCGGAGTAACATTTTTAGCGCTAGGTCGTCATCCAGCGTGTATGGTCTACCCAGGATGATATGTACGGCCCGCGGAGCACAATGCGCAGGGGAAACAGAAACGGAGATCGACGAACCGGTGCCTAGCGCATATACCTTCCACGTCATTCCTCACTAACATCTTTCTTTTCAAGCCGAAACATCTCCCCACATCACGCATTGTCCCCCGTTCGGGTCCTTTGATCCCCCCCAATACCCTGCAACAACGACTGACACCCCTTCTTTTTGAATTCTCCCGTCTTCTCTCCATCGTCCCTGCCCTCTTCGGAACACTTTACAACCTATACCACGTCTTTCGCCCTCCTCCCTCTCGCTCCGACGGGCGAAGTCCTCCTGAACGTGTCGACTATGCTGTTTCTGCTATTTGGGTACTTTATACTTCTCCTTTCGCTACTCTTCCGGCTGACGGATTGGGCCTACACCAGGCTATCCTGACAGGTTACCAATGCCTCTGCCTCGCAACCGGTCTGCTCACCCGCTGGCGACTCTATTACTCCCCACTCTCGACCCTCATCCGCCTCCTTGCGCTGCAGGGCATCTGCTGGCCTGCGACGCAGTTGACGTGCACGATCTTGGAGCACGGCAAGCGGCCGGTGATCGTGTGGGCTTTGATTGGGACGACGACGTGTGTCAGCCGGAGCTTGCAGATATGGGTGACGAGCAATTTGTGGTGGGAGACAAGGGATCATGGCGGTGCGGATGGTGATAGTGGTGGTGGTGGTGGGGATGGTGATGGAAATGTGAACGTGAACACAAGGAGAGGGTACTGGAGGAGGTGGGGCGGGAAGTGGGGTGGGAGAAGATGGGATTGGAAGGAGGTGGCCGTCAAATGTGTTTTGCCGGCTGGGCTGGTTTACTTCGTGATGGCGTGGGCAGAACAATTAAGGAGGGAGTTTTCGGGGAGGTAGTGTGCGTGCGCTTTAGCCTTGTTTTGCTCCTGCCTCTTTGCTCCGTATATGAAGACCGGGTGTGATAAACGTGATACTGTTCTATAAAAGTGTTCAAGGCCTTGTGTTTTTATTAATACTGTCAAATCCAACCTGAACGACACAGTATTACTAAAGTAACTCCCTGGTTCTAGCAACAATTGCCTTGGCTTCTGGAAAACCCGGTGTGATCACACAATCAAACGGCAAAGGGCGGCTACAAGGAGAACGCAGGGTTGTTTTCTTGGGATCAGTCATTCTGTCAATATCATGAAGAGGACGAATGACTCTTACATGATCGTTGAAGCATTCCCTGGTGTTTTCAAGGTATCCGGAATAATGGGTTTGCCCGCTTTGTCCTTTACAGGGGAGATGTTGGCTGCCCAGAGAATTGAAGCGACATTGATAAAGAGTGCGGTATTAGCCATGCGCCGTCCAAGGCAAATCCTGCAGCAAAGGACCTGGATTACGAAAACGTCTGGAATAGTCACACTGGAATTATTACCTGGGTCCAAAACCCTGTTCATGAAACCTTCCATGAGCAGCTAGATGAACAATCTTTGAGGACTTACAAAGGACACGTGTCCTGTGTGTAGTTGTGATGCATGCTTGAGCACAGGAATGATGAAGGGTTAGCAGGAAACGTCACCTTCTGGGAAAGGACACGGCCGGGGGAAGCATCAACATAGCATACATGGTCGATACTGGAACAAATACACACCACCCCTCGTATCTGCCAACGGGGAAGTAAGCTGTCCATTTCCGTCGATGAAGCGGTCGGGATTGAAATCGTCAGCGTCCTCTCCCTATGTAAAATTGACGATAAGTGAGAAGTACGCGGTGCGGGCTAGAGGAGGGCTCAAGGTATAACTGACATAAACAGCCCGATCGCGGTTCAAACACCTACCATTGCATATTAGCTTTCTCACTGATTAAGGGGAGAATATCGCAGACAGCATACCAGACGTTGGGTAGACAAATTGTGCCTTTGGGAATGAAGTATCCTTCGTACCAATCATCCTACACCGATATGTCACTGACGGATAGGGTAAGGATCAGGAATGCTACCTCGATTGAATAGTGCACGAACCCTAATTATTACGGAAGTTTAGTATTACAACCGTTCATCCATGGACAGGGCTCACCGAGCGGGATGACGGGTCTCCAGCGGAGGAGTTCCCTGATAATTGCGCGGATGTAGGGAAGGCTATCTTGGTCAACAAGTGTGGGCATGCGAGATCGACCGATGACACGCTCAAGCTCCTCTTGACACTTCCTTTGCTTCTCCGGGTATGCGATCATGGCGAGGAAAAACCAGGTCATTGAGGTGGCAGTCTGCAAATCGTAAGTGAAACCCTCTAATGGGCCTCTATAAGACCCTTCTCACAGTTTCGGCTCCTCCTACACTACACGAAGTGAACATGAGTATCTGGAGTTCAAAGGACCAACAAAAGAAACCAGACATACTACATCGTACAAGACAGCCAAGTAAGTTCCAAGCCACTCAGGTGGTTACGATCGCGTTCCCGAAGTAAGTTTCCAACGAAACTCGGGCGGTCATCCCCTTGGTCCTGCAACCATGTGATTTAGCAAACGAGAAGCGAAGCGAAATAGGAACGGACGATTCGGTGCTGCACGTCATGAACCATGCCCTCAAAAAGTTCGGTAAAATGGCGATACCTTTCCCTCGCCTCCCTTTTCCACTTGGCCAAGGATGAGGGAATATAGAGCATCCATGGGAAGAATTCGACCAAGTAATTTCTCGGACTTACATACTCAATCCCGATTTCGGCAAACCTATTTATATTTGTAACAGTAGGGTCATCGGGGAAGGAGACGGTTGGGATGTCGTATACAGTTGAAAGAATCGTCGACGCGGCCGCTCTGGGTATATTTCAGGGCCGGTTCCGAATGAGCGAATATATGTACTCACCTACGTAGTTCACCATCCCAGCCACCGTCGTTGCGTAGCAGACCATCCGTCAACAATACGTCATTTGCAGGACGTATGGGAGCTTGATCCACACTTGGCAGTTTCAAAGACTTACGGCAGCGAGAAGGGATCCCTCTAAGACACTTGCCGCATAGGCGTTTTCCGGAGTGCGCGTGACGAGGAGAACATGATGTGGGCGGTTTTTTGTCAGTTATAGATCTGTTGCTGTATGCTGGGACGATGCAATTCTCATTACATAATATCTAGTCCCCCTCGGAAAGACTCGCACGCCACGGCGTTGACAATGCCTCTACGCCTTCAGGCCATAGGATTTCAGTGGATATCGTAAGGGGATATCGAGCTACCCCCACCTTCCCCGCCCAGTCAAAGTCAATCAACTTGACTTCCTTGTTTTCCGTAATCATGACATTTGGTCGCCGGAGGTCGCCAAAGACGTATCCCGCCTCGTGCAAGTCTTTGCAGCTCGCTTTTCACCGTCTTGGGGATCTTCCGCGCGGAACTCTCCAGTGCGTCCTCCAGCATCTGACCTTCAAGATACTCCATCACGATCATCCGGAGAGTGCCATACGACGGGTCACCCTCGAACACCCACCTGGCCAGAGTAAAAGAGCTTCGGAGCGATATTCTGTTCGGCGACTAGGAGATGCGCTTCCTTTTGCCATCAGGTTGTGTTCCATCAAGGTTAGGGGCGCAGTCAACGACTGCACCCAGGATGCGGGAAAAGATGGGTTGTATCGCGTCCGTGAAGTCACCTTTGCTGTCATAAATGGTTGAAGTAGCTTGCATATAACGGACGGTAAGTCTAGCGATTTCTTCGGGTACAGGTATCTGGCTCTGCAAGTCCTCCAGGAAGTGGGCAAAGACGGGGTGGAACAGTTGGACAGGAGGTGCTATCGTTCCCGCGCCGTCCGGATTATGACGACCGTCGTAGTAGACGGGAAGGTCGCATTGATAATTTTTGTATTCACTGTATTTCGCTGCGTCGGAGGGGGCTCTCGCCCCTAATATTTTTGCTACAGTGTCGCGATAACCTGAGGAAAATTAGGAACATCTAGTCCAGGCAAGAAAATAAATCTCGTACGGGTAATGAGAGGTGTGACGTTTTCCTCTTCTACGCGCTCGATTTTTGCAATGAGGCGGACGCACAGATCGTATGCAAATGGGAAACAGCTGGACAGTACAACTTTGCCTCGCGGTAATTCCCGGTCTTGGATTCTGAAGTTATCGTCGCGGGGGATCGAAACATTCCACATTTTAATCATTTTTTTTTTTTTTTTTTTTTTTTTTGAGTTGAGTTTATTGTCTACGGAGGCGTTGTAACCTATATGAGACATTACTTTATTTATGCGCTACGGTGGGCCCCTAGTGCTCCTCTGTCCCTCAGTCCC
>Ga0307516_10001298_pt1 | contig 34744 bp, 48 predicted proteins | sample 19_EM_MG_FD_203310 | JGI IMG/M metagenome (GOLD analysis project Ga0307516, IMG submission 203310) | Populus trichocarpa ectomycorrhiza microbial communities from riparian zone in the Pacific Northwest, United States - 19_EM | ecosystem: Host-associated > Plants > Roots > Unclassified | place...
GGCGCCCCTCACGATCCTTGCGTTCCCCCCTAACAATAATCTACATAGACACACACATATCTATCCGCTGATATATATATATACGCTAGATAGTCTACGCTTTTACCCCGCAACCTTCCGATCGGTATTTCGTCCGCCGGATGCAGATCATTTTCTTTTTTTCTTCCGAGAGATGAGCCGCGTTTCGGCTACCTCATCGCATGCGACCAATCTGCTTCCCGGCGGTGCACATATGTAGTCTATGTATGTACGTTACTTTTTACATTACGCATTCAGATTCACGTGTCGCGCGAGTGAGAGGCAATGAGGGCTCAGCAAACCGCAGCTATTGTTTACCGGCTCTCAGCCCGATGAATCGCGGCAGCGGGAGCGGTGCGTAAAAACAATAATAATCTAAGTAGAGCCGCGTGGATGGCGAGCGATTCATACCGGAGTTTTTTTTTTTGCTGGGTATGTATCGTTATCGGAATGATGAATAACTACAGAGAGAACTCCCAACAGCAGGAGCCGGGCTGAAACCCGACGCAGGGTGGAAGCTCTGTCGGTTTTTGCCGTGGTCCCTTAAGCCTAGCCTCTGAATATCTGCTCTCCAGGCCCCATTGACTCTCGACGTGCGCGAATCACACCTGATGACTTGCTAGCGCCATCGAGTCGTTCTCGCGACAAATCGTGGCCGCAAAAAGTCAAGCCATGTGTGACCCGAAGCTTAACGTTGTACGCTCACACAGTGCACCCAGCCGTATATCCAGTGTAGGATCCGTCGGTTTCACGCCAGTTGCTGCTCCTCACGTGTGCTGTGTTGATTGTGCGTGTCGCCACGGGTTGCTCCCTGCGAATTTACAACATACTCTCTCACTCGAAAACAACGGGTGATGAATTTTGTAATCAGCCATTTATCTGGGTCCTCAGATGGTGGAACGGGGGGAAGAAAGAAAAAGGTGATATCGGAGTCAATTGCCGATCATAGCAGCGTTTGGCGGCATTCGCTACTCGTGCAATTGCATCTTGGGCTCCTCTTTTGTTTGTTTAATCAGTCGTTGCAGGCAGGCAATCTAGATCATGGCGACAATTACTATCTGCCCTCACATCTCGTTGTTGCCCCCCAGAATGCAGCGTTTCCGTGGCGGTATCGGGAAATAAAATCAGTGCTCGGCGAGTGAGAAGTTGTGAGGATTAACAAACAGCAGGTTACAGTATAGCTGTACTATGGTATTTTTCAGTCACTCGGCACGATGATAGCGGTAGTGAGAGCTGTGTGTCGAAGCGTGGATTGAGTTTTTACAGTCACTTGGTGGCAAGCAATATGCCGGAGTTGAAGACGCCACACGGAATGCACACAATTAAAGGTTGGTATGATTATCAAAAGAATAAAAGTACAAAAAAGAAGAAGGAAGGGGAGAAATAAAAGCCCAACGCTGGCCCATTCTACCACAGTCCGCAGTGTCGCTCCTCGTCAGTAGTCGCCGGTCGCCACCCGTACCAGACCGGAATTGACGCCTGGTAGATGTGGAGGCCCAGGTGGCACGCCTCCAGGAACGTCGGCTGGCGGTATCCGGTCGGCGGGCCTCGGGGATAGGCACGTGCCCAGAGCGGAGGGTCGAACGTCTCGACCGGGTACATATGGAACGGGTGCAGTCCCATATTGATCGCTTCCAGCACCGTGGGCGTGCGGTGCATGAACTGGAGGAGGATTCACGCGGCTGGAGCGGGCGGGGATGGCGGGGGGTGAGCGGCGACGCTCTGCCAGCTGATGGGGACGGAGGAGCTGGATTGGAAGCCGACGCAGTGTCGGGGGAGCTGGGGACGGTCGCGGTGGCAGCCGGTATCAAAAGCTGCGACCAGAGTCGCGCTGGCGGGGGCTGGAGCTGGAGTGGGAGCTGGGGAGGCAGCTCGACCAGTCGCACGCGCATTGCTCGCCTTGACGGAGCCTTTGGTCTGCGCCGGCGCGCGAGGGAGCAGGCGTTTGCCGTCTTCACCGTAGCTGTTGGCGGTGGACTTGTTGATATCCTTACCCTTGTAGAACGGGTCGGCGGCAGCTCTCTCCCTGAGGAGCTTTGCGTCCTCGCGAGCGGCGGCCATTCGAGCGGCTATGGCTTGGCCGTCGACCATTGCCGCAATTTGGATGTTGGGTAGAATCGTGGGTGTGGGCGCGGTCGTGGGTGGGAGCGTGAGTATGAGCGCAGAGAAAGGTAGAGGGAGCAAGACAGGAGCGATGTCGAGGTGTGGTGGAGGAAAGAAGAGATGGAGATGGCGAGTGGAAGTTCTGTCGGTTTTGCTGTGGTCCTTAAGCCTAGCATCCGAATATCTGCTCTCCAGCCCCCATTGACTCTCGGCGTGTGCGAATCATAAATGATGACTTGCTAGCGCTGCTGAGTCGTACTCACCAAATATCGCGGCCAAGCCAAGATCTGACAATTGAGTGGATACGGCAATTGACCCCCACGAGTGCGGGCCACAGCCACAACATCTGGCGGTAGTAGGCAAGGTGGAAATAATAGTGTGCCCTTGCGCTCCACTTGGGACAGCAGTTTACAGGTTATGCTGCCTTCGATGTCTTCACACACCACTGGTCTGTCGAGAACCACTTTGAGACTCGTCACGCCATATCTGACACGAATCTTAACGTTGGTGTTCCCTCGCATGTGCACCCAGCCGTAGTTATATCGAGTGCAGGATCTCCCAACTCATGCCAGTTGCTGCTCCTCATATGTGCTCTGTTGATTGTGCTGTGTTGCAACGGTTGTTTTGCTCGGCGAATTTATATACATATTTAGATACTATCTCCTTCGGAAATAATGGGAGATATGCGAGCCCATTGCGATCATACCAGTTTTTGGTGGCAATCACCATACTCGTGCAATTGCATCCTGGGCTCCTTTTTTTTATTGCCTAATCAATAATTGCAGGCGATCTAAATCATGAAAATATATGTACACTTTTCCGGTTCCCATCCACTGTCCTCACGGCTGGTTGTGGCTCCCCGTAAGCAGCTTTTCGTGGTGGTATCAGGCATTAAGATCACGTGCCGGACGAGTGAGGGCTTAACAAACCGTAGCTGTTGTTACAGGCTCTCAGCTGGCTCGATGCTCGTGGCAGTAGGAGCTGTGCGTCCAAGCGTGGGTTGCGTATCTGCAGTCACATGGTGGCGAGCGGTATACCGGAGTTGGAGAGGCTACACGGAATGCACAATTAAAATTTGTTATCATACGGTTATCGTAAGAATGAAATTACAAAAAAAAAGAAGTAAGGGAAAAAAAGCCCAACACCGGCCTATCCTACCACAGCCCACGGTATCGCTCCCCCAGAACGGCCTCGTCAGTAGTCGCCGGTCGCCGCCCGTACCAGACCGGGATCGACGCCCGGTAGATGTCGAGACCCAGCTGGCACGCTTCCAGGAACGCCGGCTGGCGGTATCCGGTCACCGGGCCGCGTGGATCGGCACTTGCCCAGAGCGGGGGGTCGAACGCCTCGAACGGGTACAACTGGAGCGGGTGCAACCCGATATTGATCGCTTCCAGCACCGTGGGCGTGCGGTGCGTGAACTGAAGGGGGATTCCCGCGGCCGGAGCGGGGTTGGCGGGGGTAGGCGGCGGCGCTCTGCCAGCCGGCGGGAATGGGAGGAGCCGGGCAGAAACCCGACGCAGCGCCGGGGACGATAGGGGCCGAGCTTAAGACGGTCGCGCCGAAGAAGCCGGCATTGAATGCAGCAACCGGAGCTGGAGCGGGGGCTGGGGCAGCGGCTCGACCGGCGCACGCGTCTTGCTAATCTTGACGTAGGCTTTGTTCTTCGCCGCCCCGAGAGGGAGCTGGTGTTTGCCGTCTTGGTCGTAGCAGTTGGTGGGGACCTTGTTGATGTCCTTGCCCTTGTGGAACGGGTTGGCGGCGACAGCGGCGACAGCCCTCTCCCGTAGGAGCTTTGCGTCCTCGCGGGCAGTGGCCATGCGAGCGGCAATGGCTTGGTCGTCGGCCATTTTCGGGTGTTGGTTGTTTGGTTCGGGGTTGGCGTGGGCGTGATTAGGGTCTGACAAGCCATAAAACTCACTCTCCAAGAAATTTTACGGGAGGGAGAACCTACACAAAAAGATAGGCCCTGATCGTGTGAGACTGGGGGTGAGGATTGTTAGGAACGGCAAGAGTTGTCTGCGTGGATCTGGGGATCCAAGGCTTGCCAAACACTGCATGAGCCACTAACAGGGGCCCTCAGGTGAGCTTTCTTGAGTGTAAAGAAAGCTTGATTCTAAAGGAAGATGCTAACGATTGAAGTTGTAAAAATTTGAGCGAGAGGATCTGTTCGAGGGACTCCTTCCAACGCGCCGATCGTTAAACCGGCTAGACGGGACTCTCGGTAGAGGCCTGATCGTTGGTTGGTGAAAAATTCCTCAGATTTAGTATTTGTTTGACTAAACCTACTGGTGGCTGGTGACCACTTAGGAGCCACTAGAGGATTTTATCCTGAAAGCTCTGTCCACGGCTCACCGGGCTTCGCTGGACCTGGGTGTTACTACATCGTAACCCCATAAGTTAGAGTTAGAGTCTTAGGCACTTTAGCAGTGTGATTTGGGTTTGCCTCTCCTGAATCCTAGCCTTGCAAGCTAGGCTCGCCGTGATCTATTAACTAAGGTCTGTGGATGCGAGTACTAATGCAAAAAAAAAAACGTGGGCGTGATAGTAGAGAGTGGTTTCGAGGGCAAGATCGGGAGCCGTGTAAAGAGATGGAGATGGCGAGTGGAAGTTCTGTCACTTTTGCGGTGGTCCTTCAGCCTGGCCTCCGGATATCTGCTCTTCGGGCGCCATTGACTCTCGAGGTGCGCGAATCACACTTGATGGTTTGCTAGCGCCATCGAGTCGTTCACCCGACATATCGCAGCCGCGATAAGCCAAACCAAGATCTGACAATCGAGTGGATACGGCAATTGGCTCCCATGAGTGCCGCCACAGCCATTGCAGCTGGCGGTACTAGGCAATATGAGAATAGTAGTGTGCCCTTGCCCTCCGCTTGGGATAGCGGTTTACCGGTCATGCTGCCTTCGAAGGCTCCATACAGCGCTGGACTTGTCGAAGACCACTTTGTAATTCGTCACGCCATATCTAATCAGAAGTGAAACAATTTTGTGTTTGCATGTGAACCCAACTGTATATCTAGAGTAGAATCCGTCAATGCCAATTGCTACTCCTCATGTGTGCTGTGTTGATTAGCTTACAGTTTCGCAACAGTTGTTTTGCTCCCGGCGAATTTACGAGGGATTTTGTAATCAGCCATGACCTGTGTAGGTCAGATGCTCACATGGTGAGACAAAAAAAAAGGGCGGTATGGGAGTCGGTTGCCGATCGCGGCAGCGTTTGGTGGCAATAGAGGCGTTCCGCAGAAGTTTCCTGACCAAGTTGCCCGACCAAGTTAATTAGGATAGGATAGGGAACAGATGAACGCCTGGATTGGATAACTGGGTAAGATCCAGATGAATTAGTTGGCTACCTATCCTATACTGGCGTGCTAAAATCGGCCCCCATGCCAAGAGTCAGGCAACTTGGTCGGGCAACCAGGTCAGGCAACTTTTGCGGAACGCCTCTAATCACCCTACTATGTAGTGCGGCTGCATTCTAGGCTCCTCTTTTGTTTGTTTAACCAATAATTGCAAGGGACCTATCTAGATCATGGCATTATACACTTTTCTGGTTCCCGTCCACTGTCCTCACGCTCGTTGTGGCTCCCCGAACGCGGGTTTTCGCGGTGGTACCGGGGATTATGATCACGTGATAGTCGAGTGAGACGATATGAGTCCTAACAAACGGAAGGTCACAATAGCGTACTATGCTATTGCTACAGGCTGAATATCTACAGCCACGTGGTGGCGAGCGACATACCGGAGTTGAAAACGCCACACGGAATGCACAATTAAGGTTGGTATGACAACCAAAAGAAAATAAGTACAAAAACAGGAAGGGAAAAAACTTAGCCCTGGCCCGTCCTACCAGAACCCACGGCGCCGTTCCTCCAGCACGGCCTCGCCAGCAGTCGCCGGACGCCACCCGTACCAGACCGGGATCGACGCCCGGTAGATATTGAGGCCCAGCTGGCACGCCTCCAGGAACGTCGGCTGGCGGTATCCGGTCGGCGGGCCGCGGGGATCAGCACGTGCCCAGAGCGGAGGGTCGAACGTCTCGACCGGGTACACCTGGAACAGGTGCAGGCTCAGATTGATCGCTTCTAGCACCGTGGGCGTACGGTGCGTGAACTGGAGGGGGATTCCCGCGGCCGGAGCGAGCGGGGCAGACGGGGCTGGCGGGGGGTAGGCGGCGGCGCTCTGCCAGCCAATGGAGAAGGGAGGAGCTGCACTGGAAACCGACGTAGTGTCGGGGGAGCTGGGGGCGTTCACGGCGTCGATGCCGCCATCGAAAGCTGCGACCGGAGTCGCGCTGGCGGGAGTCGGAGCCAGAGTCGGAGCTGGGGTGGCGACTTGACATAGCGCACGCGCCTTGCCAGTCTTGACGGAGTCTTTGCTCTTCGCCGGCGCGCGAGGGAGCAGGCGTTTACCGTCTTCACCGTAGCTGTTGGCGGCGGATTTGTTGATATCCTTACCCTTGTAGAACGGGTCGGCGGCAGCGGCAGCAGCAGCTCTCTCTCGGAGAAGCTTCGCGTCCTCGCGGGCGGCGGCCATGCGAGCGGTTATGGCTTGGTCGTCTTCCATTTTCGGGGGTTGGATGCTTGGTTCGGGCTTCGGAGTAGGTGTGGGCGTGAGAGTACAGAATGGTTGCGAGGGCAAGATCGGAAGCCGTGCGAAGGAGAGGAGAGATGGAGATGGTGGGTGGAAGTTCTGCCGGTTTTGCTGTGGTTCTTAAGCTTAGCCTCCGAATATCTGCTCTCCAGGCCCCATTGACTCTCGACGTGTGCGAATCACACTTGATGACTTGCTAGCGCCGTTGAGTCGTTCTCACGACCTATTCAGTCATGATAAGCCACGCCAAGTTCTGACAACCGAGTAGATTCCATCGTGATACGGCAATCGACTCCCATGAGCGCTGACACACACTACGGCTGGCAGCAGTAGCAAGACGAGAATAATAGTGAGCCCCAGCACAAGTGCCGATGGCTCTCCGCTTGCGACAGTAGTTTACCGGTTATGATGCCTTCGAGGTCTTTACACAGCGCTGGCGTGTCGAGGACCACTTCATGATTTGTCATGTCATATCTAATTGGAAGTGTAACGATTTGGTACGCTCGTACAGTGTGCCCAGCCGTACACCTATGTCCTAGCGTAGAATCATCAATTTCCTGCCAATTGCTACTCCTCATGTGTGCTGTGACGATTGTGTTACAGTGCCACAGCGGTTTTTTTGCTCGCGGCGAATATATTTACATACTTTATCAATCAAAAGAAAAAAATGGGTGTAGAGGAGGGGTTTTGTAATCAGCCATGATCTATATAGGTCCGATGCTCAGATGGTGAAACAAAAACAAATGGGTGATATAGGAGCCAATTGCTAACCATAATAGCGTTTGGCGACATTAATCACTGGCGCAATTTGCGTCTGGTTTCCTCTTTTGTTTTATTGATCAATCATTGCAGGCAACCTATCTAGACCATGTCAATATACACTTTTCCTGTCCCCGTCCATGTCCTCACGGCTCGCTGTGACTCGCGGGATGCTGCCTTGTGTGGGTGTGAGAGAGAGAGTCTCACTGATCGCATGCGACCCTACTGGGTCATAGCGATGTTGTGTACAGTCCAGTTCCTGTTTAGCGTCCGCCCCGAGCACGAACAGTCCCTGTCCCCGCCTGGCTTCTCCCCGCCTCGTCACCACAAGGAAAGACAGATGACAAATGAGAGACTGAAAGGAGCGGCTAAAAAGAAACGGGAGGAAAAGGAAAAAAGATTCGTCCTACTCCGCGTCCGTTCTCCCTGTCCTCATCCTCATGCTCCCCTTCATCTTCCCGCACTGAGTCCCCAGTCATTTCCTCCACTTCCTGGCTCTGGGCCGCCTCCCTTGCCCCGCACGACTCCGCCCTGCACCCCACCTTGGTGGTTCGCAAGAAGTCTTAAACTGATCGGGTGCACCGCGCGTCTGCCAATAGGTCACGGACCCTGAAGCGATTTTTCCTCCTCCCGGTAGCCCCCCGTACCTCTGTCCACAAGGTCTTCTGTTGCGGCTCCTAGCGCGGACACTTCTTGAGCAGGTAATCCCGTGTTTGCATCTTGTATCGGCGCCACCCACATTCTACAGTGTTGCGGTCCTTCGTCCACTGAAGGAATTGCCCTGTGATACAATGGCCCGCCTTCAACCGATACTATCCTCCAGCCAGGCGCTCGAGCATTCCGCCACTGTCCTGTCAGACCGCCCATTCTTCGGCATCCCATACGTCCTTGAGGTGATCCCGACTTTTATCCAGGCCTTGTCTTCCTCTCACTTCTTTCCTGAGATTTCCCTGCTGATGTCGGCCAGCGATCTGGGTGGTGGCATCCGCCCTCCCATACCGGTAGCTGTAACCCAACCATTCCACCCCATGGCCCATTGGCACCGGACCCTTTTGCCTCCAGCTCCGTCCATTCGTCTGCCTTCTCACCGCCAGCCACCCCCTTGTGGGCTGGGTACCACCGGAATTCTATACGGGTCTCCGGTCTGCTCGCCCTCGAGGCTATCCGCTTCTGGGCCTGGATAGTATATTTCTGCCCTGGGCCCAGCTCGTCTGTTGCCATACGCCTCAACGCCGCCTGCGCATCCGCGAAGACCGCTACTCCGCTGCCGCCTCCAGCGCCCTCGCTAACGCTGCATACTCCGCATCGAAGCCGTCCTGGTTGTATCCCAGGTGGTTTCCACACCCTTCCATTGCTCTCCTTTCTTCCAAGCTACCGCATATCCCGTTGCCCCACTCCATCCCCGACCCATACGTGAAGAGAGTGAGGCCTCGCCTGGGATGTAAGGAATGCAGCCCTGCGGGGTGGTTTCGGGGATTAAGATCACCTGCTGGGTGATTGGGGAGTTGTGGTGCTTAGCGGCCGGCGAGTCGCCGCATAGCTGTACTATGATATTGTTACAGGCTTTCCGCTCGATGATCGTGGCAGTGGAAGCAGTGCACCGAAGCGTGGACTCAGTATCGACAATCACGTGGCGGCGAGCAATATGCCGGAGTTGAAGACGCTACACGGAATGCACACAATCAAAGGTTGGTATGATTATTAAAAAGGGATAAAATTACAAAAGAAAAAAGAAGGGAAAAAAACCCCCAACCCCGGCCTGTTCTACCAAAATCCACGCCGCCGCTCTTCCAGCACGGCCTCGTCAGTAGTCGCCGGACGCCACCCGTACCAAACCGGGATCGACGCCTGGTAGAAGTGGAGACCCAGCTGACACGCCTCCAGAAACGTCGGCTGACGGTATCCGCTCGGCGGGCCTCGGGGATCGGCGCGCGCCCAGAGCGGAGGGTCGAACGTCTCAAACGGATAAAGCTGGAACGGGTGCAAGCCCAGGTTAATCGCTTCTAGCACCGTGGGCGTGCGGTGCGTGAACCGGAGGGGAACACATGTGGCCGGAGCGGCCGGAGCGGGTGGGGTGGTCGGAGCGAACTGAGCGGTTGGAACGAACTGAGCGGGCGGGGTGGGCGGGGCAGACGGAGAATAAGCGGCGGCGCTCTGCCAGCCGACGGATATGGGAGAAGCCGGGCTTAAACCCGATGCAGTGCCGGGGAAGCAGGGGGTGGACGTGGCGGCAGCGCTGGCATCGAAAGCTGCGACCGGAGTCGCGTTGGCGGAAGCCGGAGCCGGAGTCAATGGTGATGCGGCGACTTGGCATGGCGCACGCGCCTTCCTAGTCTTGACATAGCCTTTCTCCGCCGGCGCGCGAGGGAGCAGACGTTTTCCGTCTTCGCCGTAGCAGTTGGTGGAAGCCTTGTTGATATCCTTCCCCTTATAAAACGGGTTGGCGGCGGCGGCGGCGGCAGCTCTCTCCCGGAGGAGCTTTGCGTCCTCGCGGGCGGCGGCCATGCGAGCGGCTATGGCTTGGTCGTCCGCCATTTTCGGGGGTTGGATGCTTGGTTCGGACTTCGGAGTTGGTGTGAGCGTGAGAGTACAGAATGGTTGCGAGGGCAAGATCGGAGGCCGTGCGAAGGAGAGAAGAGATGGAGATGGCGAGTGGAAGTTCTGTTGGTTTTGGTGTGGCCGTTAAGCCTAGCATCCGATTATCTGCTTTCCACGCCCCATTGACTCTCGACGTGCGCGAATCACACTTGATGACTTTCCGGTACCATCCAGTCGTTCTCACACGTACCGCAATCACGATAGGCCAAGCCAAGATCGATCTGACAACTGAGTGGATTCCATTATACTACGGCAATGGGCTATCGTGAGCGCCGCAACAACCACTGCAGCTGGTGGTAGTAGCCAAGATGGGAGAATAATAGTGAGCCCAGCGCAAGTGCCGGCGGCCATCCGCTTGGGACAGCAGTTTAGCGGTTGTGCTGCCTTCGAAGGCTCCACACAACGCTGGTCTGTCGAGGACTACTTTGAGAATCGTCACGCCATATCTGATCCGAAGCGTAACGTTATTGTACGCTCGCACAGTGCACCTAGCCGTATGTAGGATTTATTAATTTCATCCTAGTTGCTACCCCTCAAGTGTACTGTGTTTATTATATTACAGTGTCGCAACGGCTGTTTTGTGTTGGAATATAGGGATCGATAGAGATGAAGATAGTGAATTGATTGATTGATACAACGTCGAAGGAGTAACATTCTTTCTATATACAACGGGCCTGAGGGACTCACCAGGGGGTAAAGACGGAAGACTGTCTCCCGAGCCGGTGCTCGGAGACTCGGGTAGCTGTCATCTCCGGACGCCGTCTTCGGTCCTTCATCTCAGGACGCCGCGGCGAATTTACATAATCTCTCACTCGAAAAAATGGTGTCGCTGGAAACGAGAAGGCAGACGAATGGGCGAAGCTGGCGTCAGAAGAGCCTGGCGCTCACGGCATTGAGTGGCTAGGATATAGGAACCATTATGGGGGATGGAGGGTCCTTCTCCCCAGATCGCTAGCCACCATCAGGCGGGAAATTACAGAGAAGAAATGGGCAGAGGCCGAGAGCTGGGCGGATTGCCGGATCACCACGCGAATATGTAGAATGTGGAGGAACCAACACACGAACAGAACGGTGGAAGAATGCCCAAGGCGTCTGGCTGGGCGATATTTACCAGTTGAAGACGGGCCATTGTGTCACAGGCCAATACCTCCAAGGGACGAAGAACCGGACCTCCGCAAAGTATGTGTGGGTGCCAATACAAGGTACAGACGCGGGTGCATCTGCTCAAGAATTGCCCGCGCTCGAAGCTGCAACAGAAGACCCTGTGGGTAGAGGTACGGAGAACGACTGGGAAGGAGAAGAACAGCTTTTAGAACCGGGGCCTGTTCGCGGACAAGGCACCCGGCCGATTTTAGATTCTTGCGTACCACTGAGGTGGGGCGCAGGGCGGAACCGCGTGGGGCAAGGGAGACGGCTATGGCCAGAGACTCGGAACGGGAAGACGAGGTGGAGCAGGAGAATGAGGAGGAGTGGAAAGTGGGGAGGATTCTTTCCTTTCGGTCGGTCTTTTCAGTCTCTCCTTTATGACTTTGTCATCCATTTTCGAAGTGGGAATAGGCCAGGCAGGGGCAGGGAGCTACCGCACACGCCGCATGCGGACTGTTGGGGGTTGGGGCGGACGGTGAACGGGAACGAACTGTACATAATATCGCCATAATCCAGTAGGTCGCATGCGATTGATGAGAATCTCTCCCGCGTTTTGGCGACGTTGACCCTATTCGCGCAATTGCATCTTAGGTTCCTCTTTTGTCCATCCAATCAATAGTTGCAATCTTTCTAGATCATGGCAGTAATCGCTTTTCCGGTTCCCGTCCACTGTTCTGTGGCTCCCGGAATGCAACATTGCGTGGTGGTTTCGCGTATTAAGATCACGTGCCACACGAGTGAGAGGTTATGAGGCCTACCAAACTGCAGCTATTGTTACAGGCTCTCAGCCAGCTGGATGCTCACGACAGTAGGAACTGTGCGTCCAAGTGTGAAGTGAGCATCTCAGCCGCGTGGTGGCGCGTGATATACTAGGGTTGAAAACGCCCACACGGAATGCACACAATTAATGGTTGGTACACACTGTATGACTACCAAGAATGCTAGATTCGCTCGCTGGACCCGCTCGCTGGATTCACTCAGAATTCTCTCACTCTATTCGCTCACCGGATTCGCTCAGGATTTACTCGCTGGATTTGCTCGGTGGATTTGTTCGCTGGATTCGCTCGCTGGATTACCTGGCTGGATTACCTTGCTGGATTCAATCACTGCATTCACTCTGGATTCGCTTGCAGTATTCACTCACTGTATTTGCTCCGGATTCTCTGCCACTATTCTCTCGCTGCGCTGGATTCTCTCACTAATTCTTTTGCTAGATTAACTTGCTGTATTCGCTCAGGATTCTCTCGTTCTATTCACTCGCTGTTTCCACTTGCTGGATTCGCTCGTTAGATTCGTTCCGGATTTGTTGGTTAGATTTCCTCGCTTTATGTGCTTGCTGGATTTTCTTGCCGGAAATACTCTCCGAATACTTTTGTTGCTGCCATTACAGTGTCTTTCGGTTAGCTGTCGGTGTATTCTATTGCTACATAGTTTATATACGCTCCCAACGCAAAAGAATTTATTTCTGATTGGTACACGCAGCGATTCCGTACGGAGTAGGGGGTTGTCGTTAATGAACATGATGCTGCGTTGGTTACAGTGACAGTTGGCATTGGCGTCACCACGCAGAGAGCATCGTCTACACGCTGTGCTCCCGTTCGGAGTATAAATTTGTCGTTAGTTGACGCGACGCTGCGTTGGTTTCAGAGACGGTAATGGGCGTCGGCGTCGCAACGTAGGGAGTGTCGTCTACACGCTGTAATCCCGCTCGGAGTAGAGGGTTTTCGTTAATCTATGCGACACTGCGTTGGTAATGGAGATGGTGTGCGTCGGAGTCGCCACGCAGAGAGTATCGTCTACACACTGTGATCCCTTTCGGAGTACAGGGTTTTCGTTAATCTACCCGACCCTGCGTTGGTAACGGAGATGGATGACGTCTGCGTTGATACGAATATTTTACGTTTAGTTAAGCGCGGATTGGTAAGAATCCCTGCGTTCGCAAGAGGGGGTTTTCGGTGAAAGCGTTAGAAGCGCAGGAAGCATGTACGCGCTCCCAGCGCAATTATTTTTTTCCGATGATTCCCACCATCTTCGTTTACACGCAGAGGCCCGTCCATCAGCGGTAACTCACTACTACGAACGATTTTACTGCGTGTAGACGATAACGTACTGTAGGGGTTACCCGGCTACTACCCATCAACCGGACACCCCGTCGACGTCGCACCCCACCACGCAAATTCACGATACCTCAACAACACATACCAGATCGCCATAAAAGTTCGCGCGACCGAGGAGAATGCATTGAGGAAGGTTCGGTAAGTCTCAAAAAATCAATTTTCTAAATAATCCCCACTAATCGCCTCACTCCCCATCCCACCCGTGTAGGAGTATATGTAAGATATTATGTAAATAGCTAGAGGCACGTGTAAGAGTAAGGCTGGGCAACAACCAATAGGGTTAAGTGCCGACGTGTAGTATTAGAGGCGAGAGCTCGCGGCGAATAGAGACTAAGACTCTTGTATGTCACGCCCACAGAATCTTTTACTAGGCCTTCCAGCGAGAGTGATTTTAAGACGTGCTCCCGCGTCTGAGTCCTGTCAGGGCACTACCAGCACGTGGCGGCGGGCTGGTTTTTTGCACATTCAGGTACCGGCCGGTGAGACAGCGGCTTGTCTTCAGCTGGCAACCCCGGATGCGAGCCTCTTGGAGCTACCGGCCACCGCCCCGTCCGGCCGCCGTTTGGTCGGCAGCGTATACCTCTTTCCGGTGACACGGCTCCCTGCCCAGCAATGGGCTTTGGCCCACTTTTTTTCCTATATCCCCCGCTTGAGGTGTGCGGGAGACCTGGGCAGCCGCACCGGCCGCCCCCCGAGCCGATCCGACTAGCTTTGCCATTCCACCCAGCGAGCGTCAGGCGCCTCCACCACGAGGCTGCACGAGCTTGGCCCACTCGTCAGCTTTTTTGTTTCCCCAAGGCGCCCTTGTGGGTGGGGCACCACCGGAGCTCAACGATGAGTCCTGGCCTGGCCATCTGCAACGCTACGATGTGTTCCTGGCCTGGACCGCGTACACCTGGCTGGCCAGGGTCATCCAAGGACAGATGATGGCGGCCTGGGCGTCGGTGAAGATCGTGACCCTCTCTGAGGTAGTCTGTTGCCTTGCGGCAGTTTCTAGCACTTTGACGAGGGCAGCGTACTCCGCATCGTAGGCCCCCTTGTTGTAGGCCATGTGGATTTTGAGGCCCACCCAGCGTTGACCGTTCTGCCACACGGCCGAGTATCCGACGGCACCACTGCCGAGTCGCGACCCATCCGTCAACACCGTGAGCTCAGGCCGGCGCGCTCCGCCTCCCCCTTGGTCTCGGCCTCTTCCTCCTGCAGTAGTTCAGCATCGAGGGTCTTCGGTTCCTCCAGTAATTCAGTGCTCTCCAGCATTCCCGAGAACCCTAGGGCGCACTCAAACCGCTATCTAATAGGATCGATGCTGCACCCGCGACTTCTTTGACTTGGTCACTTAATTAGTGTCCGCAGCCTGAGCCGCCGCAGCCTGTTTTCCGGCTGGGCCGCCGCCAGCCTGAGTCCCGACTCCATCGCCAATGCTCCCACGTTGGTTGTCCGGAAACAGCCTGTGATTGTGCGGGCAGTCGCTCCTCCTGCTGATGACGAGTCATATATCGGATGCGAGGTTGTATTCAGAACACGTGTTGGGCGAGTGAGATGTAATGAGGCTTCGCAAACTGCAGGTCACAACTATACGCTATTGTTACAGGTTCTCAGCGCTGACTCTACAATCACGGCAGTAGGAGCTGTGCGTCGAAGCGTGGATTGGGTATCTACAGTCACGTGGCGACGAGTGATATACACTCCCGAAAGAAGCCACCAGAGTTGAAACGACACGGCCGGAATGCACGCAGTTAATGGTTGGTATGATTATCAAAAAAAAAAAAAACCAGGAGAAAATTGCAGGGAAAAAAAAGGAAGGGAAGTAAACCCAAACTCCAGCCCGTTCTACCAGAGGCCACGGCGTCGCTCCTCCAACACGGCCTCGTCGGTAGTCGAGGGTCTCCAGCCGTACCAGACCGGGATTGACGCCTGGTAGATATGGAGGCCCAACTGGCACGCCTCCAGGAATGTGGGCTGGCGGCATCCGGTCGGCGGACCCCTGGGATCGGCGCGGGCCCAGAGCGGGGGGTCGAACGTCTCCAACGGGTACATCTGGAATGGATGCAACCCCATCGCGATCGCTTCCAGCACCGTGGGAGTGCGGTGCGTGAACCAGAGGGGGGCCCCCGCGGCCGGAGCCAGTGGAGCGGGCGAAGCGGACGGAACGAATGAAGCCGCCGAGGCGGACGGAGTGGGCGGGGCGGACAAAGGGTAGGCGGCGGCGCTCTGCCAGCCGCCGGAAACGGGAGAAGCCGGACTGGAACCCGGCGCCGCGCTGGGAAAGCTGGAACCTGTCGCAGCGGCGCAGCCGGCATCGAATGTTGCAACCTGCGGCGTGCTGGCGGGAGCCTGGGTGGATCCTGGGACGAGAGCCGGAGCTGGTGCCGAAGCAGGTGCGGCGACTCGTCCGGCCGCAGGAGTCTTTCTAGTCTTGGCGGAGCCACTGGTCTTCGCCGCCGGGCGAGGGAGCAGGCGTTTGCCGTCCTGGTCGTAGCAGTTGCTGCTGACCTTGTTTATGTCCTTACCCTTGTAGAAGGGGTTCGCGGCGGCGACGGTGTCAGCTCTCTCCTTGAGATGCTTTGCGCTCTCGCGGGCAGCGGCCATCCGAGCGGCTATGGCTTGGTCGTCTGCCATCTCGGAAGCTGATGTTGCGTCGGGGTCGGGTCGTAAGTGGGCGAGAGCGTGTGCGAGCTTGGAAAATTGGTTGTGGGAGCAAGACAGGAGCGATGTCAAGGTGCGGTGAAGGAAAGAAGAGATGGAGATGGCGAGTGGGAGTTCTGCCGGTTTTGTTGTGGTTCTTAAGCCTTGCCTCCGAATATCTACTCTCCAGGCCCCATTGACTCTGGGTGTACACGAATCACACTTGATGACTTGCTAGCGCCATCGAGTCACAATAAACCAAGCCAAGATCTGATAACCCTCATAGTTTGTTTTTTTGTTTAATCATTACTTCCATGCGATCTATCGAGATTATGTGTAGTCCGTTTCGATAACCTCATAGTGGAGTCGATCACAATACGGCAATTGACTCCCATACCACCCATTTTTGTTATCCATCGATCGCACGCGACCTATCTAGATCGTGGTGGGTTATCCACACACTTTGCCACCGTCTTAACGGCTCGTTGTGGCTCCTCCGCCAGAAAGCCCTGCGTGATGGTCGTCAGATCACGTGCTCGGCGAGTGAGATGAAATGGCGCTTCACAAACGACATGTCACGACACAGCTGCACTGCTGCCCGTCCAGGACGCAGAGGTAGGAGCACGTCTTCAAGAACTGCCTTCGCTAGAAGGCATAGCCAAATATCCTGTTGGCGAAGGTTTGGAAGGACACTGGGAGGGAAAGACTGGTCTAAGATCCAGACCCTCGCTGATCCGAGGTGCAGCCAGGGCGATACTGGAGTCCCACTCCACGCCCTCCTCCATGGCCTCCGTAGGAGAAGAGTAGTGAGACGGGGTGGTTTTCTTTGGCCTTTCCTTTGTAATTTCCTTCGTGTGCTCCGAATTTCTTGGGACAGGCCTGGGCTGAGGGCAAAGAGGACCCCGCAATGAGCAACCTGCAGACTGATCGCGGGCGGGGCGGGCTGCGGACGGGTACTTTTTTCTTGCTTATTCATACTCGCATTCAGCTTATCTAGACTATGGCGGCGTGCATTTTGTCCGGTTTCCGTCCGCTGAGGGCGTGATGACAGCACACTGCAAACTCCCCTTTGCCCTCCGCCCAGGCCTGTCCCAATAAAGGAAATGCGCACCGCCGTGCCAAAGAAACCCCAACCGAGAATCCAAATGAGAGGACATGAAGGAGGAACAAAAGAAACCGCACCGCCCCCTGCTCCTCTTTTGTAGGTGTCATGACGGAGAGCGTGGGCTGGAACAACGGTGATCCCTCCCCGCTCCCCAGCTCCTCAGCGTCCGCCCTCCTCTCCTCTCCCTACTCCCTGCGCTCCCTGCACTCCCATTCAGACAACTCGCTCCCCGTGTCTTCCTCAGCCGATAGTCCGGGACCACCCTTCCCACATCCGTGGTGGAGGGGAAGTCTAGTACCACCTGGCTATACCTCGCGTTGGAAAGGAGGTGCCGGACCTTGGACCGGCCCTCCCCCCTCTCTACCTGCTCCCGTACCTCTGCTCAGAGGATCTTCCGCTGGGCCTTCCATTCGGGACACACCTTGAAGAAGTGATCCCGCGTCTGCGTCCGGCACCGACACCAGCAGCACTGAGCGGTGGGCTGCTCTCCGCCCAGTGTAGGTACTGCCCAGTGAGGCAGTGACCTGTCTCCAACTGATAAACCCTCGAGGCGAGCCTCTTGCAGCTACCCGCAGCCGTGCCGCCCCGCCTCTGCCTGCTCAGCATCTTGTACTTCTTCCTGGAGGCCCGGCCTCCAACCCATCGGCGGGCTCCCGCCCACTTCTTCTCGCCTGAGATGTGCGAGGGATCTGGGAAGCGGCATCGTGCGCGCCTCCACCCGGCCCGAATACCCTCGCCACGGATCCACCCCGCGGAGGTCTGGCTGCTCCGCTGCAGGCTTCGCCCGTTCGTCGGCCTTCTCGTTCCCTGGTACTCCCTTGTGTGCAGGGCACCACCGGATCTCGATGGTGATGTCAGGTCTGGCCTTCCGTAGCACCGCGTGTGCTTCAAGTTCCTTGCCTGGAGCGCGTACATCTGGCCGTGGTCAGTCTCCTCCGAGGCCATCCACCTGATTGTCACGCGAGCATCCGTGATGATCGTGACCGGTCTTTCGGGGGGCATTCGTCTTCTCGATGCTGTTTCCTGCGCCCTGGCGAGAACGGCACACTCTGCACTGTAGGCCTCCTGGTTGCAGTCGAGGTTGGTTCCGATGCCCACCCAAGATTGCCCGTTCTTCCACACCACCGAGGGTCCCGCAGTTCCATTGTCCAGTCGCTACCCGTCCGTAAACATGGCCATTCCGAGTCGTATCTTCTCCGCCACTGCGGACGTGAACTGGACAGTGTGAAATATCGCCATGATCTACGTAGGTGCGCGCGAGATTAACGACTAAAAATGAAAAGAAAAAAGATATGCATCTAGGTTACAGGCTCTCCGCTGGCTCGTCATTCACGGCAGTGGGGACTGTGATTCGAAGCATGGGTTGAGAGGCGAGTGATGTGCAATCCCGAAAGAAGCCACCAGAATCGAAAAGGACATACGTTATGCACGCAGTTAATAGTTGGTATGATTATTATTAAAAAAAAATTACAAAAAAAAGCAGAAGGGAAGAACAATCCGACTCCGGCCCGTTCTACCAGAGGCCACGGCGTCGCTCCTCCAACACGGCCTCGTCGGTAGTCGAGGGTCTCCACCCGTGCCAGACCGGGATCGACGCCTTGTAGAAGTGAAGGCCCAGCTGGCACGCCTCCAAGAATGTGGGCTGGCGATATCCGGTCGGCGGCCCCCTGGGATCGGCGCGGGCCCAGAGCGGGGGGTCGAATGTCTCGAACGGGTACATCTGGAATGGGTGCAGCCCCATCGAGATCGCTTCCAGCACCGTGGGCGTGCGGTGCGTGAATTGGAGGGGGACGCCCGTGGCCGGAGTGTGCGCCACGAACGGAGCCACCGGAACGAACGCAGACGCCGGGGCAGGCGGAACAGACTGGGCGGCCGGGGCGGACAGAGCGGACAGAGCGGACGGAGGGTAGGCGGCGGAAACGGGGGGAGCCGGACTGAAACGCGGCCCAGCGCCTGGGGGGACAGGGGTCGGGCTGGGGGCGGTCGCGGCGGCGAAACCGGCACTGAGTGCGGCGACCGGAGTCGCGCTAGTAGGAGCCGGAGCGGCAGCCAGAGCTGGAGCTGTGGCGATCACTCGACCAGGCGCACGCGCCTTGCTAGCCTTAGCGGGTTCTTTGGGCTTTGCCACCGCGCGAGGCAGCAGGCGTTTCCCGTCCTGGTCGTAGCAGTTGCTGCTGACCTTGTTGATGTCTTTGCCCTTGTAGAAAGGGTTGGCGGTGGCAACGGCGTCAGCTCTCTCCTTGAGATGCTTTGCGCTCTCGCGGGCAGCGGCCATCCGAGCGACAATGGTTTGGTCGTCGGCCATTTCGGAAGCCGATGTTGCGTCGGGGTCGAGTCGTGGGTATGGGCGAGTGAGTGTGCGAGAGCGTAGAGAATGGTTGTGGAGCAAGACAGGAGCGATGTCGAGGTGTGGTGAAGGAAAGAAGAGATGGGGATGGCGAGTGGGAGTTCTGCCGGTTTTGCTGTGGTCCCTAAGCCTTGCCTCCGAATATCTGCTCTGCAGGCCCTATTGACTCTCGGCGTGAACGAGTCACACATGATGACGTGCTAGCGCCATCGAGTCGACGATGATATATCAGATCATAGCGAGGTACACACTTTTCCGGTTACTGTCCACTGTCTTTTCGGCTGTTGTGGAGTATTGGCTGCTACGGGAGGCCATCAAGCGGTAGCAGCCGCCCCCACGGTCGTCTGCATTGCTTCTATCGCGGTAGTGAAAGGACTATGTAGTGGTTTGCCGCATGCCGCGGAGTGGCGCACGGCGGGAAGAAGAGCAAGACGGAAAAAAGGCCAGCGCATAGAAAAAAGAACGGCACTTCCGCTACGGGGAATTGAACCCCGGTCTGGCCGGTTTGATGCTCTGTTTGAGAGCGGCCGATGCTAGCCACTGCACCTAACGGATGCTGTGCACACTTGGCGGTGAGGAGGAACACGACTTGGAAGGGCGATGAGGGCTCGTTCACTGGGGAACGTGACCGGCAACGAAGAGGATACATACTGCACAATGGGAGTCCAGGTGCGCATGGTGTTGGTCGTGATGGCCAACGCTCTGGCTGTGCGGAGATCCCACCCATTGATCAGTCGTAATTTCAGCCTCACGGAGCTGATGACAAATAGCACAGGGTTTAGCGCGCTACACATCAAACGCCTCGTCACGCACGTCAGTCGCGGAGCGATTGCAGTTGGTTACCGTCAGCCGCAGGATCGATAACTTTAACCCGACTGCCCGTCGTGGTCGAGTGCGAAATAAAATTGATTCCCCCCCGCCGTGGTCGAGATGTCACGCGCGCTCCCCCCACAGCTGGACCGCTCGTCGTACGCCGACCAGATATCTCTCTTCTCGCACTTCCACGTCGCCCCCGCTCCGCCCTCCGGCGCGGCGGCCGAGGCATCGCTGAACGCGGCCGTTCGGTACTTGAGTCAGGAATCCGGCTCTGCTCCCGACCACCACCACCACCACCACCACCACCAGCAGCAGCATGGCTGTCGGTGCGAAACAGGCGGGCCGGACAACACCGCGGTCTCGCAGAAACTGTCGATGTTCGGCCGTCTGCTGACCGTCCGTCCGCCGTCGCCGCCGCTTCCGCACGACGTGCTGCAAGACGTACACACCGTCCTCGCCTTCACGTCTCGCCGACGCGCTCTTACCGCATTGGACGACGTGCCCGCCGTCCCCGGCAGCGCGAGGCTCTCTGTCTGGAAGGGCGACATCACGAAGCTGGCCGGCGTCACCGCGATCGTCAACGCCGCAAACTCGCGGCTGTTGGGGTGTTTCCGCCCAGACCACCCGTGCATCGACAACGCCATCCACGCCGCCGCGGGCCCTCGGCTGCGGACGGACTGCGAGACCATCGTCCGGCTACAGGGCGGCGAGGAGCCTACCGGCCAGGTGAAGGTCACCCGCGGGTACTTCCTGCCGGCGAAGTTCGTCCTCCACACCGTCGGGCCGATCGTGGTCGCCGGACGGCCGTCGCAGGCACAAGCGGCGGAGCTGGCGAGCTGCTACGAAATGTGCCTCGAGGCGGCGGAGGCGCTGCCGGCGGACGGCGGCGCGTCGCTGGCTTTCTGCTGCATCTCGACCGGAATGTTCGGGTACCCGGCCGACCAGGCCGCGGACGTCGCCATCGCGGCGGTAGCGGCGTACTTTCGGACGAATCCCGCGTCGCAGATACGGCGGGTCGTCTTCAACGTCTTCACCGAAACCGACCTGGCGCTGTACGCGTCACGGCTCTCACCGTCGGCGCCGCTCGTCCAGCCGGCGCCTCCGCTGCCGCCGACGGTCGCCACCGCGATACGGCTGCTCTCGTCCGCCGATGCGCTGCTCGTGACCGCCGGCGCGGGGATGTCCGCCAGCTGCGGTCTCGACTGCACCTCTCGCGGCCTGTTCTCGGAGCGCTTTCCGGGGGCGGCGTCTCGCGGTCCGCGCTGTCTCTACGACGCCTTCGGGTACAGCTTCGCCGACGAGCTCGACAGGTGGGGCTGCTTCTTCTCGCACGGGTCGACGGTGTTCTCGTGTGCGCTCGGCGAGTCCGACGCGTACACGCACGTCAAGGCGCTCGTCTCACGCTTCGACGACGACGCGTGGTTCGTGCGGACGTCTAACGCCGACGGGATGTTTCTTCGGCACGGGTTCCCCGCGGAGCGGTTGTCGACGCCGCAGGGGGACTACCAGTTCGTGCAGTGCATATCGCGGTGTCGGCCGGAGTCGGTATTCGCAACGATGCCGTTTCTAGAGCGCGCGCGGCCGCACCTCGACGAGCGTCGGCAAGCGCTGCGGTCGCCGGCGGCGGTCCCCGCGTGTCCACATTGCGGCGGCGCGATGTCCCTCTGCGTGCGCGCGGACGCCAGCTTCAACGACCGCCCGTTCCGCGAGGGCAACCGCCGCTACCGCGAGTTCCTCGCCCGCATCGCCGCCGGCCAGCGCGCGAAGCTGGTCGTGCTCGAGATCGGCGTCGGTCGGAAAACCCCCGCGGCCCTGCGCCAGCCCGACGAGGAGCTCGTCGAGAATGGACACGCCGCCGCCATCGTTAGGATCGGTCTCGCGGGCGCACAGGAGGTGCCGTGGACAATGGTCGGCGGCGAGGGGGAGCCAGTCCGGGCTGTCGGAATCGAGGGCGACGCGACCTGGGTGCTGCGGGCGATCGTGGAGGGGTTGGGGAACATTGCATAGCTGCGATACCTGAACAGTGCATGTTATGTGCTACCCTCCGCTCTGGTACATGGTGCACTTGGATAGACGTATATTGTCCAGTCATCCGTTATGGTGTAGTGGCTAGCATCGGCCGCTCTCAAGAAGAGCATCAAACCGGCCAGACCGGGGTTCAATTCCCCGTAACGGAACATATATTTTTGGAGGCTTCTTGATCTCACCCCTGCTCACTGTCTTTACCATCCCAAATCACAGACAGGTCGTATCTTCTTCGAACGAAGTGAGTCTACTGTACGGATCAGCAACCACGCGGCCGAGTCCAAAGTTGATCGGTTTATGTTCACAGTGTTAATCTACGCAAAACCAAATCTCGGATACTCCTCATAGCCCCAAGCCATATTATAGATGTCCGGTCATGAGTCAAAAAACGCAAAAGATTTGGTATTATGGTGCCCTAGTTGCGGCTCTTCAGAGAAGTGGCTGCCCCCCCAGCCAAAATCACAGAGTTGAAGGAGTTGCAACTGAACGAATTACTGGACGGAAAACGATGCTTGAGATTGCTGTCATGCCAAAAAAGACTAGAAGAAACAGCTCCCTTATATACACACTGCTGCCATGATCCCCGTACACGGCAATCGTCGGGAGTATAACCATTAACTTTTCCTCGCCCATTTTACCTTTTCCTCGGACTCAGCCTTCTCGACCACAATCGGCGGGCCTCGCCCTCGCCTCACCAGATCTTCAACGGCGATCCCTCACGGGAAAGATTAACCAACCAGTACCGCGGGGAGCCCTCGAGAATTACACAAGGATGGAGATAATCACGGAATAATCTCCCCATACGGCCAAACATTGCACGAACCGCATGGTCCAGAAATGAGTGAATCATCGCGAAGAAGAAATCCGGCGCGACGGTTGGTGAATCGGAGTGCGAATCGGCATTGGAAAGCTACGATCTTGGGGATAGAGGTTGCGTTGGTCTGTAAGGGACGGAGCTACTCGCAAAAGTTGGTGAGCAAAAAAAGAGTAAAACAATAGTTGCATCCGTCGGGAGTCGAACCCGAGCCAATTGCTTGGAAGGCAATTATCCTACCGTTGGACCACGGAAGCTGCTTAATATTCATGTTCGGATGTGGCAAACATAAGTCAGCGTCCCATAACATAGAACTATGCAACTCTGGTGTTTCGCCGTTGTCCGGCGGCTGCTAGAGACATTACCGCACCATGTGCACCGGGCAGAACGTGAGACCAGCGTGGATCACGAGCGAACAGAGTGGCAGAAATCGCCAAGCAACTCGTGGCTGGGCGGAGGCCGCTCTCTCCTTTTGGGTTGTCGCGGTGGAGCGACCAAACTGTACAGTGCCGGGAGGCTCGTTTCCGTAAACATCGTTCCGAACGATGGCTACAACACGGAGGCACGGGGACGGTGATCGGTCCCTTAACTATATCGCAGATTCGATGCAAAGAGAAGTAAATACACGAGATGAACACGGCCCAGCAACCCCCCCTAGCCGGACAAGAGCCGGACGGACTTTCCCGCGACCATCCTCCCGAAGAGCTCCTCGACGTAGGCGATCGCCTTCCCCCGCTTGTCCTTGAAGCCGTCGCAGTTGCGGCCCATCAGGTGGCGGATCAGGCTCTCCAGCGACTTGAACTCCCTCTGTTTTGCGCGCGCGTGGTCCGCCTGCCCACCGAAAAGGGACGCCGGACAGCGGTATATCGCGGGCGCGTGCGCCACCGAGGCCAGGTGCTGCTCGAGCGCACTCTCGTGCGCGAACCGTCTGGTGCAGAGCGGACAGATGCGAATGGCGACCACCATGTCCTCGTGCTGGCTGTAGCTGGCGTCGGTGCCGCTCGGCGTTAGGAGGCCGGAATCGGTACGGGTGTCCGGCGTCATGATGAGCGTGCCCGCTTCGTCGTCGTCGTCGTCGCCGTCGGCATCGGAATTCGGAGTCAGGGCGCTGAAGCTCCAGGACGACGTGCTGTCTCGACTCGAGAGGAGGCCGGCCGGGATGACGGAGCCTCCGCCGTCGGAGTCGGAATCGGAATCATCGTTAACCTCGCGCACCGTCCCCGCCGCGCTCCTCGCCGCAGACATCTCCGCCAGATCGGCCCTGGCGGTCGTCTCCGGGACGCCCCGCTTGACGAGCAGGTTCGCGCCGTCGTGCTGCCGCAGCTTGGCCGCGATGGACTGGCGATCCAAACCGGACACGCACGCGCCGCTCTCGAGATGTGCGAGCATCGCGGCGGGAATCGCGAACCTGCGGGAGCAGAGCGAGCTACCCGCGCAGCGCACGGGCTTGTGTTCCTTCGACCGCAGGTGGTCGCCGAGGAGCGGCTCGGACGCGAACGCGAGGCCGCAGGGGACGCAGGCGAAGCTGGCGACCCGTTCGCGGTGCACCCACTCGTTCCCGATGTGGGCGTTGAGCGCGCACTCGGTCGCGAAGTCGAGCGCGCACTCGAGGCAGCGGTACAACGTCTCCGGCGCATGGAACGCGACCGCGTGCTCGTCGAACTCACGCCGGCTCAGGAACGACTCAGCGCCGTCCTCGCACGAGAGCCCGTCGCGCACCGCCCGCCGGAGGTGCTTAGTCGTGCCCTTGTGCACCCGCAGCCCGAATTCGCAGAGTTCCATCGTGCGGCCGCACGGCGAGCAGTGCCGCCGCACCGCCGGATCCGCAGCCGGCTGGGGGTTCGCGCAGCTCCGTCTGTCGTCGACGCCGTTAGCCGCGATCCATCACCGCGAATGAGGGAGAGGCAATGGACAGCGCACCCCCTGCATTCGTCGCAGTCACAGCCCTCCTCTATCCGCTTGATGTGCTCGCGGAACTGCTTCTTCGTTCTCGAGTACGCGCCGCACAGGTTGCATGTCCGAAGTTTCTTCCAGGGCTTCGTCGGTTCCGCTGCGGATTCCATAGCAGCTGCGTCGATGGCGATTCCAGCGCAAGGGGGATCGAGAGCTCCGAGCTGTGTTGTGCGGAGTAGACAGCAGGGAAAGGTAGTTTGCGATGTGCATGTCCCATACCGAGGTGCTAGGCAGTACTACAAGGTTATTTTTGTAAACCCACCACCCGCATACTGTTCATATATACCTATTCCTTTTCTCCCATCCTCCGGCCCAACGGCTCTTCCCCACCACGGATATAAAAGAAAGCGCCCAAGCACAGAGCACACTTACAGTGACAATAACAAGTGCACCCTCCCCTCAAGGTAGAGTAGATATGCCAACTTCTACGGAAAACGGCCAGACAAACACCACCCAATAGCCCCCATGAGCACACCGAACACGATCAAAGCAGAGGAAAAGTAAGTAAAAAGGCAAATCTTAGTGTACAACATACCACCCTCCCCTCCCTTCATTATTTCCGCCATGATCTGACAAGGTCGCATGCGATCAATGAATCGGATAGATACAAAAACGGAAACAGAAGCAGTCCGAACCCTGCTTTTTTTTTTTTACCGACACTTAGACGAGCTAGCGTCTTGGCGTTCTTGGCAAAGCTCGTTCCCGGCGACGACATTTTCCGAAACGACTTTAACCACCAGCAAGTGGCAAAGCGGACTCGAATTGTTGGTATCCAGATCCTCTTGCCACCAGCTTTCTACATAGACATTCGGCCATGTGAACGGCGAGAAGATGGAGTTTGCCGGTATAATGCCTGGGACGTATCTGCAGGCCGTGACGGTGTATGCTAACTCCAAATGGAAACCACGTTGTCCGCAAGAAATGCGAAAAGCGGGCATGCTCCTTTGGTACCCAGGTTTCCTTGACAGCGACTGCTTGTATCAAAATTCGACCTGCCTTGAGAACGGCCGGCGGGCCATGACTAGTGGTGTCTTTTCTGCAGTACCTATACTGTAATGCACAATCTGCAGGCAACGATAAGTTTTCTCTTGCCAATCTGTTAAGACTATTCTTGTGATGACGGCGAGCTCATGTAAGATCTTTCAGATACTAAGGAGGGGTATATCATATTCCTATGGCATCCATCAGAGGACACGGCATACAGCACGGAATTCTGATACTTCTACTGAACGAAACCGTCTGCTAAGCCTTCAGCTGACCACGGGCGATGATTACAGACTCAGTCAAGATTCTCAGTTGCTACGGAAGCGTGTTTACGATTCTGATGGCCGTCAACACTGAGAAAGAGTAACGGCGGGGACGTTGTGGCGCTGCCCACTGTAGCGGTTGATTAGAAAACCTCAACACCATGACGAGACCGCTTTTCGGCGAGGAGTGCGAGACAGCAAAAGCGGCTACTAGCGCCTCGGCATTCAACAAGCGTACATCCTCTCTAGTCTACGTGTGCCGCACGGCAGTCACGGGACGCGCTCAAAACGGACGCGCTAGACACAGGCGCTCACTCGGCCTCCACAGCACCACATCTGTCGAGAGGCATCACGGCAAATTCGCTCCTTATGTGTGTTTCCTGTCTTTTCGCTCTCTTTTCTTTCAGTTTCAGTGGGAAGGCCAGGCGGGGGCAGGGGGAGTTACCGCGGGCCGTCGGCGGACTGTGGGAGGTCGCGGCGGACGGTGAACAGGAAAGGACTGTATATAATATCGTCATGATCCAGTAGGCTCGCACACGATTAATGAAACATCATCATCATCACGGCAAATTCGCAACTTGGGCAGTAGGCTATGCGCTCACCTGGCTCAAGGGAGAACTACGGAGGGGCCACAGAGCCACACGGGATACAGCCAAGAAGCATATGACGCTGAGTGCGCAGCGATTGCCAGCCTAACAGCCAGCTGCCCGCCCGCGCCATTCCTTGGGACGGGTGGCAGTCTACACAGATGCGAAGGTGACGGGCAGCAATCCTGCGGGTGGCCGCAGATGAGCCTGGTCCAGGCCAGACGTACACGCTCGAGGCCCGAAAGCACCTCACCACTCTCGAGTCTCTGACTAAGATAGCCAACAGTTACGATCAAGACGAGATGGTGCCCCGCCAACAAGAGAGTACCTAGGAACGAAGAGCGCAGATGAGTAGGTCAGTCTGGCAGCAGATGAACCAGACTCCAATAGGGTAGAGTGGCTAAGCGATGGAGTCCGGTTCAGCAGAAGGGCACAGCCCCTATCCAAGTCGCTTACACATCTCGAGCGAGAGATCTCGAGACAAATGGGTGGGAGAAAAAGGCATGGGCGGAATCCCGTATCACTGGGAGGAAATATTGATATTTCTGACGTGAGGAGCTTCGTCAGAAACCAGACTCGGTTCCGGCCATGACTAGCAAGCGGATTGCTTCGACGTTTTGCCAGCTGAAGACAGGCCATTGCCTCGCCGGCCGGCTCCTCCACTGGACGAGGAGCCAGTCCACCGCCAATTTGGTGGTGTCGGTACAAGGCTTAGACGCAGGGACATCTTTTCAAGAACTTCCCATGATGTTGACAGGTCGGACGCAACTAACTATTACGACGTCTGGACATCAAGCTGCTTCCGCGTTGCAGCCTAGCACCTTACTCCAGCGGAGCCGGGATCGTGTCCGAGTCGGTCGGCACCGCATTCCCCGCCCGCAGAAACCGGATGCAGGACATACAGCTCACGCCAGACGAGCCAAGCTCCAGGTGCCTACGCGACGCCGCCGATAGCCCTGGTGCCAGCGGCGGTCACGCGGCATCACTCACGCTCTTCGGCTTGCTTCACCGACGCACAGGCGTCGTCAGCTACTCCAGCAGGGCAGTTGTGAGCAGTCCGCGGGCACTCCGCTGGTGGAATTACCATTCCGCAATCCACTCGTCCGCCGCGCACCGAGTGACGTCGCCGCGCCAAGCCAAGCTAACGGTCTGCAAAATACGTGGACTGGGCGAGCAGGCTGAACCGCCCCCACCACCATCCCCACCAGCCTGCAGACTTATCTCGTGTAATCTTACACGTCCCCTTGTCAGTGCCCAACCCCCGCCCCCCGCCCCCCCCCACCGCGCCCAACCGGAAGGAGCAGATCCCTGCTGACGTCGCCGCGGCAACTGCGCCCCCTGATCGCATTGAGCGTGAAGAAAACAAACAGCTGGATGCGGATTGGGCTGCTGCGTGGGAGCAGGCATCGCTGCAGATACTGTCGGCTGTTGGTGGGTGGTTGGGAGACGGCTGGTTGCGGCGGAAAAGAAGGATTAAAAAAGTGGGAGGGATGAGTGGCAGCTAGATAGATAGGGCGACCCACCAACCAGCCACCTCAATTCCCATCCTCGCACAGTCGGTCCTCCCCACCCACCCTACAGCGAAGCAGAGCGGAAGTCACGAACCGAATGCACGGAGTCATCCATCATCTCGCCAAACAAAACATGTGGAAAGCAGTAAAAGCTGGTGATAAAATGACTGAAGAGACAAAGAGACCATTATATTTCCCAATCTCGTGAAATCATGTATATCCCAAATGCTCCCCCAATGTAAAAATCCTTTCCATCCCGCCGTGAGAAAAATCTTTCGAATCTTTCGAGAGAAAAAATAAAAAAGATCGAGAAGAAATCTCATTCCTCCTTAACATCCCCCCCTCCTACCATTTCCAAGAATCCAAACCCCCGATGTTGCCCCTGCCAATCGTAGAAGAAACACATAATTGCATTGAAGACAAAAAACATGCAACCTTTGCGGAAAGGGTGAAGGCAAATAATGAATTGGAAAAATGAAGAGGAAAACAAAGAGAACCAAAATCTCCCTCAATTCCGAAAAGACCCAATCAACTTTCTCCTTCCTCCTCACCAGCCCCAACCTAAACGACCTCCAAAAGGTAGCACACGTAAAGCAGATGACAGAAGAAAAGGAAACACGTAAAGCAACTTCACAAATACACGGCTACAGCAACCAATAATACAAGGACAGGGTGCCACCTCTACAACTTGTGGGCGAGGTGGACGACCTTGTAGTCGACGGCGAGCTCCTTGCCGGCGTCGGCGACGACGAGGACGCGAACCGAGCCAGAGCCGCGACCGAAAGCCTCCTTGAGGCGGCTCCAGAGGTGGCCCTGGTCGACGACCTTAAGGCCCTGCTTGATCTCGCCAGTCTCGGTCATGGCAACGAGCTTGCCGTCGTCACGGATGTCGATGAGACGGTACTGCTTGAAGACCGGGCCGAGCAGCGAGTGGAGCACAACTGAGGGCGACGGGTGCGAGACCACGCAGGGCTCCTCGTGGAGCTGCTTGGTGAACAGGTCAACACCGAGGTAGCGGTGCTGACCAGTCTGCGCCGAGGTGGTGATGCGGATGATCTGGCAGGGGCGGTGCTGCAGGATCACCAGGTCGCCGATGCGGATGTGGTGGCAGGGGATGGTGAAGGTCGTGGCCTTGGGCTGGTGGACCGAAGAGATCGGGCCGACCGGCTTGTACGAAGGGTACTCCTTCGCCTTGTAGGCCACGTCCGAGACCGAGGCGCGGTCATCGTAGTTGTGGGAGTGGGTGTTATCGTAGTCGTAGTTGTCGTACTTGCCCATGGTGTCGGTGGAGGCGGAACAGGTGTCGGAGACGGAAGAGCAGTTGTTATCGGCGCTATGGGAGACGACGGAGCGAGCCTTTACACACTTGACGGAAGGCTTGGGCCGAAGAACAGGGAGGACGGTGTGGTGGGTTTCCTGGACGACCTTGGTCTCGGAAACGACGGTGGCGGCGGAAGGGGGGGCGGGAAGAGCCTTGATGGAGTAGGTCTTGTCGGAGTAGGACTTGTCGGAGTAGGACTTGTCAGAGAAGGACTTGCCGGAGTAGGACTCGTCCGAGTAGGAAGCGGTTGACCTGTCGGACGAGGAAGGATGGACGACGCGGGGGTGCTGCTGGACGGTAGGGTGGACGGTAGGGTGGACGGTGGTGGTGCTTACCGAAGAGGACTGGGGCTGGTAGGCGGCAGAGGTGTGTGCGGCGTTGTGGTGAAGTGAGTGGTCAAGGTTCGTAGAGGAGGAAGAGTGGTGAGAGTGATGGGTTGAGTGAGCGGCCTGGTGGTTGTGGTGGTTGTCGGTGAGGTGAGGGAGGTGGGGGAGGTGCTGCTTTATGGATGAGATCACAGAGTGGGCACCCCGGTGATTCTGGTGGCGCAGGTGTCCAGCCGCTAAGTGGTGCTTACGCGATTTGGTCTTGTCCGAGGACGAGGAAGACGAGGAGGACGACGAAGAGGACGACGAGGACGGGGAGGAATCGCCTTCCCGGTAGACCTTCTTGGTGATTAGGATGTCAACGTGCGAGGCAGGCGCGTGCTGCTGGTGATGGTGATGGGGCAGGTGAGGACGGTGGAGGTGCTTCAACGGATTGAGCGAGTGATGATGCTGGTGCTCTTGGTGCTGCTGGTGCTGGACCTGGTGGACCTGGTGGACCTGTTGGTGCTGGTGCCCCTGAAGCTGAAGCTGCTGGGTATTCTGGTGCTGGTGATGCTGGTGGTGCTGGTGCTGGTGCTGGTGCTCGAGCTGGTGCTGCTGCTGGGTACTGTGGTGCTGGTGCTGGGTACTGTGGTGCTGCTGCTGGGTACTGTGGTGCTGGTGCTGGTGCTGCTGGTGATGCTGCTGGTGCTGCTGGTGATGCTGGTGGCCGAGGCCGGCGTGGTGGGCGGTGGTGTGGGTTACGTGTTCTTCCGTGATTTGGAGATGGTTCTCGCCGTGACCTTCCCGCCCGTGCTCGTAAAGCGAGGAGGAGGAGGAGGACGAGGCGGGCTTGCGGTGGACCTCCGAGATTGTCTCCTCGTGGATGGATGTAATGCCTTCCTGGTGGCTGTAGGACGAGGGGAAGACACTTAGGGGGATCGGGACTCGGGCTTCAAAGTCCAGATTGCCAGCGGGAATGATTCTCCGGGAAGTTCTTGTCGTCCGAACACCGAGTGAAGGATGACAAGAACGGGAGAATCCTTCTAGCTAACTGAAGGGGGATATTGGAATTGGGGGGTGGGAACAGCGGAAGACACGTAAGTGGATGGCTGAAGCGGGATCTGGCGGGGGGGGATGAGCGTGAGAGAATTGGAATGAAGGGGAGACTGAAGGGCGAAGAAAGGAGCAAGAAGTAGGCGAGCGGAAAAGCAGCAGGCTGGGCGGCGGGACGGACGAGCAGACTGGGAGACACGGAGGCAGTCACGGCACACTTTCTTTGGGGGGGAATGATGCGGTGCGGAAGGGAAGAGTGAGGGGGAGTGAGTATCGAGGCACTGAGGGCGTTGGGGGTTGCGTCCGAGACACAGGCTCACCAATTGAGGGGCGGGGGGGGCAATTGCGGTGGGCGGCGCAATCGATGCTAACGCGTCCAGCGGGCGATTGCTGGGGAGCGAGGCAGGGTAGGGCTGCCGGGCCAATCAGCGCGCGGTGGCTGGCCGAAACCAAACACGATCCCTCGTTCGGACCGTTCGCTCGCTCGCGCGCCCGCTCACTCGCTCTCGCTCTCCACTCACCAGCGTCCACATCACCCACACCGCCGCTCCACCGGCCAGAATCGCGCCCGTCCGCCAGCCTCCCACTTTTCGATCCGGGGTTGCGCCGATCACCAATCCCCGCGCGTCGATGACCACCATTCGCCTGGCCGTGGATGGCTGGGGAGCTAATCACGGTGCTCACCAGGTTGTCCGCATCCCTTCCCGCCCAGCCCCCCGTGTCCGTCGTGGAGAACCGGAAACCCCAGAAACCGCCAGCAAATCTCGTGCCCAGCTGGCTGCGGCTTCCGAAACGCCCAGCTGCCCGCTGCAACTGCAGAAAAAGCAACGCCAGCTGCGTCGCGATGGCGATGGCGATACGTACCCCCCCCCCGGGACGTCGCTTCCCGTGGCGCAATCAACCCGCGACCCATTCGCACCTCGAGATTGTGCCGTATATTTAGCCCGCGCTCAGCTCGCCCCTCTCAGCTGCCGCCGGCTGCTGGCTCGTTTTCCCCAGCCTTCTCGCAACCGCGGCGTCCGCGTTGTCGGCAGCCCCAGTCTCCATCGATCGCGGACGGAGTGTTGTTCTGCTGGCTAGGGCCGCGCTCGCAGCTAATGCACTTGCGCGCTCTGCACCACAGGGATCTTGGGAGATTGCAGTCGGAGGGGGGGCCTCCCCCGCACCATTGTGGCAGGTGGCCACAATCGTCGCATGGCGCGATCTTCTTCAGCGGTCGGAGAACGGAAACGCGGCGGAGTGGAACGGGAAAGGAAAAGAACAGAAGGAGAAAAAAAAAATCAGAAAAAAATGAGAAAAAACAAAAGTAGCTCCGTGTGAAACCGCCGTCGCACAGGCCTGCAGACTTCAGCTGAGTCCGTCCCTTCCGTTGTGTGAATCCGAGAATTGCCAGCTAACGCGGACTAAACAGCACCATGGGTGGGTGGTAGCTCGAGTTGAGTACGTACCGCTGCTGTGGTGCAGTCCGCGCACAATGCGGAAACTGATCGTGAGCCGGGCCTCCACCCCGCCAGCGGCCGGCCAGCCATCCGTCCTGCCAGCCAGCCAGCCAGAACCGCTGTTGCGTCCGCTTCGGCCGTGTCTTCCCCGGGCGGGCATGCAGATGCAAATCCCAAATTCCCAGAAATGAATGGATACGAGGTCGTTTCCTCCGACCGACGACGGTTGAATGATACGCTGCGGTCTCCCCCCGCGAATGAACAGAAACGGATATCGCAATTGCTGCCGCCGCATCGCCGCTGATTCGCCCCGATTCTGCGCGATAGCTGCACTGCAGTCAATCGAGCTGTTTCGGACGCTGATCGTGCGTTTGCTTCTGTTTGCCCTTGCTGGTTTCGCCGGACGCAGTGGGGCTCGGCTGGCAGGATGCACACCTGCGGAGGTAGCGCACATGCAGCATGTGTTCTGCCTGCTTATCCCCGCCCTCCGGCGATGGAGGGCTTCCCCTGCCTCGTCGTCGCTGTTCGACGCGTCCGTTTCGGGCAAGGAGGGAAACGGCATTCCTGCTATTTTGCTCTGGATACTATCTTGTCGTCCATCGTCCTGATTCGAATGCTGTGGCGCTTGGTGAGCTGGCGGCCCGCGAATCGCGAGTGTCCGGCATGGGTTGGGCGTGGCAGGACTCCCAGCTACAAGGCGGACGGCGGACGCGAGATGATACGTATCTATCGATCGTGCCGCGCGATATTCATGGCTGGTCGGCCCCGGACCGCGCCGCCGAGGGGGCTGGCGCTGCCCGACTGTTGCGCACGACTTGCCTCGGCCGCGGTCGTGGTTCATGCAGTCTTCCGAACGGCGAGAGGCTCGTGCTCCGCGTGAAGCACCGAGCTGAAGTGCCTGTTCTGGTTCGCATGCTTCGAAATTTCACTTGCTGGGGCTTGCTTTCGACCGCCTGCCTTTCCTGCCTAGCCCACTCTCCAGATCCCACATCTACGATATCATGCGGTCAACTGCGATCTTGATTGATCTGCTAATCTCGCCCCCCTCCGAGCCGTATGGAGCCGAGAAAAGATTCAGATTCGCCATGTTGTCCTGTTCGCAGGTCCTGCGTACGGCGGGTGTGAATGGAGAGACGTGATCATCCGCGTCCGCGCGAATCATCACGGACCAGCGACCTAGTGCATTCCAATGTAGAGTATGTGAGTACTTGCCGGAACCCGCGAAACCAACCAAACGGACGGGTGGACGGCAAGTAGAGCGTAGTAACTGGAGTAGCGACGTCCGTTTGCACGCACTGCCACTGCTCCACGTTTGCCCTCTCTAGCCGTCAGTACGCAAGTAGACGGCGAGCGTGTACGTACCCATCCCAAAAGTAGCACGCAAAGAGTAGACAAATCGACGAGTTCCGCGTTTGCCATTGACGTTTGTGGGGGGCGAGGAGTAGAACGCTGCGAATCGGAACGACGACAAACCGAACGGCCGGACGGACGGGTACCTGGCATGTGGATGGTACGGGGCCAATTGTTTTGCGATGAGCATCGCCATCCGCTGGTCTCCAGCGACACAACGGTTTCTTTCTTTTTTTTTTCCACCCCGCGCTGCCGCGTGCAGCGACGGCGAGTGATATCCTGTGGCGCAGAAAGGAGACAAAGAGTAAGTAGCAGGACGAACGGACGGGGGAGTCGTGAGTTGGCAGACCGCAGCCGTGGGGGGGGCTACCCGCTGCAGATACGCGGGCTGGAACGATGTGTACCTGCTCCACGTATATGGTGCCGTCGGCCGCACACGCGGGACCTGTGCTCAGCCACCTCGAGTATGGACAGCGGCGGTTGGCAGTCGGTGCGACTTGTGGCAGCGACGCGTACCGGCCGTCACTCGGCGGCACAGCCGGACTGTGATGTCCTCGCCGCGCCGGGTACACGCAGCTGCATTCCGTCCTGCGGTGCTGTCCCTCCCGCCGGCGGATGCTCCATCACATGCCACACGCCGGTTCTCCGAGACGGCGGCGAGTGGCTTATGCTAGCTAGTGCCGCGTTGCGCGGGTGGGTGTGCCGACGTCGTGAGTAATCGCTCGCGTCTGTGTCGGTGCAGCAGGGTATCACGGCGCATCACTCGCAGCGTCCCTCGTTGCTCGTGTCAAGATTATGATGGAAGTTTGATGGAACGATGAAGTCTTGTGTGTATTGTCTTGTCTTAGAGAGAAAGGCAGGAAAAGTGAAAAGTCTGAATACACGTATATGACGTGATTCTACACGTGAC
>Ga0307516_10001299_pt1 | contig 34738 bp, 39 predicted proteins | sample 19_EM_MG_FD_203310 | JGI IMG/M metagenome (GOLD analysis project Ga0307516, IMG submission 203310) | Populus trichocarpa ectomycorrhiza microbial communities from riparian zone in the Pacific Northwest, United States - 19_EM | ecosystem: Host-associated > Plants > Roots > Unclassified | place...
GGGTCTTGGGAACTCAACTTGTGTAGACTAATTACATGTTCCTGGTAGAAATGGCTCCCCCAAGAGCACATGAAAATGGCTTCGGGTGCGCCTGTGAAGCGTTGGAAGGATTTTGCAATCGCGAGCGAGCACGGCTTCGACATCCATTACGGCCCAACGTGTATAAGCGGTACATAGGCGCGTAGCGCCCTCAACTAGTTACATAATACACATGCAAAAAAAAAGACAGGTCTGTACGTGAAATGGATCGGAAGCCGAGAAGATGATACGTGCTGGTGGTGCTGCAGACCTGGGGTTACTCAAACACGTGAACATCTGCTCAAGGTATGCACTGCATGGCGCAAGCAGCAAAAGGTGCTATGGAAGGAAGTCGGATCACAGACCAAGCGTGGACGGGATCGTTTCCGAATTGCCGATCTGTTCACAGATGAACGCCGCACTGACGCGATTCTCACGTTTCTCAAGACTACCGATGTGGGACGGAAGGTCAGAGAAGAGGAATGGGAGAGAGGAAGCGATGGTTTTGTGGAGGAGAATGACGAATTGGTGGAGATGGAAGCTGAGGTAGTGGTGGTGGAGGAAGATGGTGATTTGTTGTATGTGGAGTATTGTTGTTGACTGGGCCAAAGGGAGAGCCGCAATGCCAGACCCGCGGACGGATATCCACGGGTTGGTGTTGGTGGTCGCCGTAGTCTGGACAGGCATATGATACATGGGTAGATAGACACGAAATAAAATTGATGTTCTATCCCCCCTGCAAAAAAAAGTCGCATCCACAGCCGAGGCCCCAGCCCTATATGTATGTAGGTAGTAAAGTCCCTTGGTCATGTCACTAGAGGGATTTTGCAACCGGTTGGGGATCGAGTTGGGGATGGGTTTCGGGGTATAACTGTGGCAACCAGTTAAAACCAGCAACAACAATTGATCCTGAACTTCTTGGGGATCGCTAGCGGGTTGGGGATGTCTTTGTTAGGAATAGTGAATATGCTCATCTAAGGCAGATGAGGAACAGCGCTGACATGGTGAAATCTAAATTTTTCGCCAACTCAGCACCAGCGATGAGGAATACCAACGGCAATTCGGGTCCTGCAGAGAAGCAACTTGATGGCCCTTCGACTGAACTCTGGTCCATCACATAGAGTGGTGGGCGATACCGATAGGGATGCTGCCTGGCAAGTCGCTCGGCCTCGAGATTATCCTCCTGTTGCGACCAGTGGATAAACTACCAGCTCATAGCCAAATTCCACCGTTGAACAGTGCTGAGTGCGGGCATGAGAAAAAAATTCACTCAAATTTTTTTAGTCTTGTATTGGTAGCGCTACATCTCCCGTCCCCAACCCGAATTTAAGTTGGGGTTCGGCCAGAATTCCACTAGTATCACCCCAGCTTACATCCCCAACTAAACTGCAAAATCTCTCTACTCTGAAGCCCAAGCCAACTTCAACTCAGCCCTGCGATTCACCGTCAGGTATCTGGTAGGATAGATACCTCATGATGTTTAGACATAAGTAGGGAAGCTTATTGTTTGCTGGGGAAGCTTATTGTTTGCTAGGGAAGCCTCCGTTTGGTGGTGGTTGGCGGATCGGGGGATCGGGCATCGAGATCCTCGGAAACGACTCGCCGCTAGACATGGATGACATCTATCAGGTCTCATACTGACCTCTTACTTACGCATGTGTATTTGGTTTGCCGTGCCTGGGCTGATATGTGAGCTGCCTAGCTGTAAATGACGGTCTGTCTGTGGAAAATCAAATCGTAAACAACCTTAAGTCCAAGCTACAACCCCCGTGAATTACCAGGTATATAATATACAACACACTTCATTCCGATCGCATAGGAGACGAAGCCGCCAGTCAATCCAAGTTCGCTCCAAACCCTATGAAAGAAAGAAAACAAACAAGTCTTTTAAAAGCACTTGAGCAAGAAAAATGATTCAGTTCATCACAGTTTACTCTAGATCTTTAACAACCGCATACAATACTTCCTCCAGATTCTTGAACCTTGTGCGCGGATCCTTCGCAACCCTCTGCCACACCTCACCATGCCGTGGCTCAGTGATCGAGAGTTTTGCCAACACATCCGCACGCTTCTCTTCGCTACCGTGTTGGACTAGGAACTTCCAGTACCACGCCCAGGTATCGCCGTAGTCCGGATCCACGAGGATCGCTTTCTCAAACCAGTTCATAGCCTTTGGAAGCTTTCGTTCTGCCCAGAAGTTGCGGGCAACGGCAACGTAAAGGATGGGATCGTTGCCGACTTTCTCAATAGCTTCGACAAGTCGCGGACGGCGGTGTGTGCGCGCTTCAAGATACCATACACTCTCCGCCCATAGAAGTCCACTGTGGGGGCACTCCTGTAGGGCCTTTGCCATAAGGGTTTTTGCTTGCGTAAGGTTATTGCCGCGCCGCTCGATGCGGACTGATTCGCACCATAGCTCAGGACATTTGGGCACGGCGAGACGAGCGCGGTCGAGGATGGAACGGGCACGGACTAGGACGCCAGCTTTTTCTTCGAGACGCGCAAGGAGAAGCCATAGTGGCACCGATTTGGGGCAGGCTTTGGTGCCGGCATTGTAGGCTTCTCGAGCGGGCGGAAGCTTGTTCTCGGATTCGTAAATTTGGCCTTTCATCATCCATAGCTTGTCGGCCTTTGGGTAGAGCTGGAGACCCTCGTTGACAAGTTCGAGGGCGGCGTCGATGTTACCTTGTTGTCGCTCGAACGCCACACTCTTGATCCATACTCTATCAGTACCTGCTTCCTGCCGTGCTGTGGCAAGAAGTGTCCGCGCAGCCTCGTGCTGTTGGTTCTCCGCTTCTAGTTTGACGGCTGCAAGCCAGATGTCTTCATTGTTAGGATTCTGGTTGAATGCCTTCCCGAGAACGACGCGGGCACCGTCAATCTCGCCGGCTTGCCACTTCTCCTTGGCGAGCATCATCCACAAGATCTCACTCTGCGGACACGCCTCGACCGCTTTTTCGAGGAGACTCCACAGCGCTTCTTTCGTACCGTGGTTCTTCTCCAATTCTGCGGCGGCGCGCCAGACACTCTTCTTGGTGTAGAAGACTCGCAGAGCATAGGCGTAGATTGCCCGTGCGGTTTCGTATCTGCCGCGAGAGGCGCTAGCTTCGGCATCATCCATCCAGATCTTTTTACGACCGTCGTCCTCTTCCACTTGCCAGCCAAGGGTTTCGCGGATGATGGCATGGCAAGTTTCCACCGCTCCTTCTTCTTCGCACTTTTCGGCTTCCTTAATCCAATCCTCGCGGGACAACATGGCTTCCACACGCGCGAGTGCTTGGACAGCACGCTTCATGACGTTGATTTTGTTCGCGTTGCCTTGCTGCTCCTGAAGTCTTGCAGCGGCCAACCAAATCTCATGACTTGTCGGGATGGCTTTTCGAGCTTTGTTGAGGACTGCCTGGGCATTCTCAAACGTCTCCAAGCGCGCCAATGCTAGCCATAACTCTACGCTCAGAGGGATGAGTTCCACCGCACGAGCTAGGAGGATCTTAGCATCATTCGGATCGGCCTCCAGTTTAACAGCCTCCTTCCACAGCATTACCGACTGTGGAATGATATCCAACGCCTTTCTGATGACCTTCTTTTTTGCTCTGGGGTCGGTTTCCAGCTTCATGGCCTCCACCCATAGTCGTACCGCCTTCGGATTGTGTTTCACCGCATTTGCCGCAATGATTTTAGCGTTATGGACTTCGTTCAACCGCATAGCTTCTAACCACACGTCTTCATTCTTGGGGCAATGTTCGCAGCCACGCTGCATTATTGTCCGCGCAGCTACCATCTTCCCGGCTACCTCCTCCAGTCTAGCTGCCGCAATCCAGCCCGGCCCGTGCTTGGGATTGGTGCGAATAACACTCTCCAATAACTCGCGTACTCGTTTAATGTCGCCGATCTGCTCCGCGCTCTGCGTTGTATTCCGTGACAAGCTGGTGAGATAACCCTTTGGGTCGATATTGGTCGAGCCTGACGCTGAATCGCTTGTGCTCGTCCCAGAGATACTCCTATCCAGCCTAGCCTCAAGCACCTTCGTCTTCGCCTTTCCGATATTGACGAAATTTGTCATCGTGCCATCGACCTGATCTTGGCTTACCGAGGTTGCCACTCCGTCCTCCTGCACAGAGGTCTCGAATTCTGATCCACTGACCGCACCGGCAAGCACCGAATCCGGGGTAGGATAGAACTTCTGCCGCATGGCTTGCCTTGCGCGGCGATTGCGACCAGTCAAATCCCCCACTTCCGGTAGATTCGCCCATTCGTCGTCGCTAACAGTGGACAACGATCGCTTTAAGTCGGCAAACTGTTGCTGGATCTTCGGGTTCTTCGCTTCGTATTCCTCTCGCTCGGCCTTTTCTCTCAACTCCCTAACGCGTCGCAAAAGATCTCGTCGGTAAACGTTTTCCAACTAAAGTAAAGATCACAAGCAGACGGGATAAACAAAGTACCGTAGAAAGGATATAGTTGAGGAGGTAATACCTTTGGGTTTTCCGCCGCTTTTCCATCTTCTCGTCAACCGTTTGGTATATCCTATCAGCCTCGTCGTCGTCTTCATCATACGCGCCACCGGCAAAAAGCCCTACTTCATTCTCGGGATCTTGGAAGCGTGGGTCATCATCGTCGTCGTCGTCCTTTTTCTTGTCGGCGCCGTAGGCAGTGGGAGGCGCGAGACCTTGAGCTTCCGCACGCCGGGCGAGAGCCGCTTTGATAGCCTCTTCTGATGGTCCCTCTCGTGCAGGACCGATATCGGAGCGGGTAGTGAAGCCGGTGGCGCCACGGCCCAGTCCAGCTACGTAGTTTGCCGGCGCTTCTTGCTCAAGGAAGTTGCGTTTCGACATTGATGGGATGTTTCGGGGGTGTTGGTTTGATCTTTCACTCGCGAAGGCTGGTAGTTAGTGCCAAGGGGTCTGGGCCGATGGTAACTAAACGCTTACCCTGCGCTCCAATTTAGTCTCAAGCAGCAAAGCATCGCGCTTTTTTTTTTGGAAGAAACACTTCCAAGCTGTGACTTGTTAGACAACTCAACGGATATGGTCAAATCATACCTGTACGTCAAAAATCCTGCGTGCTTTCTTGTTTGTCTGCTAATAAAAATTAATAAAATTCCAGCCGGTGGGAACACCTAAAAACTTTCGGTGTTATTGCCTCCGGCACCGCGAACGCCGTCTGGACACCCGAACCATCTACCGCTGGCTACACAACACGCACCACAGCTGCAGGCCGGGCAGTCGTTCCTGCCAACGAAGAGGTTCTAACCTGGGACATCAAGAGGGGCGAGCTTCTCTCCCGTTGGAACGACCCTAAGAACAAGTCGGAAGTGTCGGTGATCTCACAGAGCAGGACGGACAACGATATCTTTGCGGTCGGTTACGTCGATGGGTCGATTCGCCTGTGGGATTCGAAGACGGCGACGGTGGTGATCTCGTTTAATGGGCACAAATCTGCAGTTTCCGCACTGGCATGGGATGAGAGCGGTACCAGGCTAGCGAGTGGTGGGCGGGATGCACATATTATTGTGTGGGACTTGATTGCGGAAGTGGGGCTGTACCGTCTTCGTGGGCATAAGGATCAGATCACCGGGCTGGAGTTTTTGCGACACGATTGGGGCAATACTATGCGGGATGCGGCTGACGGCGGTGGATGGATTCTCAGCACTGGAAAGGACACTCTGATAAAGTTGTGGGATCTGTCTACGCAACATTGCGTGGAGACACATGTGGCACACCACGGAGAATGTTGGACGATGGCGCTCATGCCTGATCACCAGGGGTGTATAACTGCCGGTCAAGACGGGGAGATGAAAGTATGGTCAATCGACACGGAGAATCTTGAGTCGCGTGCTAGCAGTGGCGTGGATTGCCTGATCGACCGGGGGACATTATATCGGCAGATCAGGGACCGAACAGCATCAATCAATTTCCACCCGGATGGGAACTTCTTTGCAGTGCATGGAATCGACAAGAATGCGGAGGTTTGGCGGATACGAAGTGCGGACGAGGTCCAAAAAGCGATGAAGCGGAAACGAAAGCGCAAGGAGCAAAAGGGAGAGAAGGTGGAAGATGACGAGGGAATGATGCCAGCGAGTATAGTGGACATAATTGTCTCCTATGTAGTAGTTCGGTCTGGTGGAAAAGTCAAGAGCGTAGATTGGGCTGCGAGGCCTCGAAGTAAGGGCTCTGATCTGGAGTTGCTCGTATCCTGCACCAACAATTCATTGGAATTTTACACGATCCAGAAGCAGGGGGGAAAGAAGACCACAGAGCTACCCGAGTACAATAGACTGTATTCCGTTGAGCTCCCAGGACACAGAACAGATATCCGGTCGATATCATTGAGCACTGACGATCGAATGTTGGCATCTGCGTCTAACGGCTCTTTGAAAATATGGAACGTGAAGACGGGAGTATGTATTAGGACATTTGAATGCGGTTATGCTCTATGCTGTTCTTTCCTGCCCGGTGACAAGATTGTGAGCCCTTCTCTCACTCCCCATGGCGTCTCGAGTTGCTAACCGGATGAAATAGGTCGTAGTGGGAACTAAGACCGGAGAAATCGAAATGTTTGATGTAGCATCCTCACAACTGATCGAGACGGTCAATGCCCACGAGAGTGCAGTGTGGGCCTTGCAGGTCCACCCGAATGGAAAGAGCTTGGTGACCAGCAGTGCCGACAAATCCGCAAAATTCTGGGATTTCCTAGTTGTAGAGGAAGAGATCCCGGGAACAAAGGTCTGGAAGAATCGCCCATCTGGAAATGTTAGTATTTGCTAACATTATTCAAGAGAACCACCCCGCGGCTGAGACTCAAACAGACCCGCGCCCTGAAAGTCACCGATGACATTCTCAGCGTCTGCTACTCTCCCAACGGAAAGCTCCTTGCCCTGGCTCTTCTCGACAACACTGTCAAAGTATTCTTCACCGACACCTTGAAGCATCTCCTCAACCTGTACGGACACAAGCTGCCTGTGCTGAACATGGACATCTCCCACGACTCGAAGCTGATCGCCACATGTTCTGCAGACAAGAACGTCAAACTCTGGGGCCTTGACTTTGGTGATTGCCACAAGAGCCTCTTTGCTCACCAGGACTCGATTATGCAGGTCAAATTCGAGAAGAATTCGCACAACTTTTTCTCCGCCAGCAAGGACAAATTGATCAAATACTGGGATGGCGACAAGTTCGAACATATCATGAAGCTTGATGGCCATTTTGGAGAGGTACTTGCGCTTGTGGCTGGTAAGACTAGTGACATCATTGTCAGTGCGAGTCATGATAAGAGTATCCGAGTATGGGAGCAAACCGATGAGCCCGTGAGTTTATGCATGCCAAATCGTTGCGATACCACTAACAATCTCTGCAGATATTCCTCGAAGAAGAACGGGAGAAGGAGCTCGAAGAACTCTACGAGACCACTCTTACTACGTCCATTGAGGGCGCAGGTGAGGATGGTGAAGCAACGTCGGCCGGAAAACAGACAATGGAGACTCTCACTGCAGGAGAGAACATCATGGAAGCTCTTGAACTGGGTATTCACGATCTTGCCCTGATAGGGGAGTACTATGCTGCGAAGGAGTCCACACCAAATCTTGCCATGCCACCACGAAACGCGCTTTATATCGCACTCGGTGGGATAAGTGCGGAGAAGCATGTGCTCGGCGTTGTCGGGAAAATCAAGACAGCAAGCTTGCAAGATGCTTTGTTAGTCTTGCCGTTTGACAAAGTTGTGGATATGCTCACCTTCCTTGATATATGGGCTGAAAAGGTATTGGCTCTCCTTCGTATAATGCGTTCGCCTCATTACTGACACAGTTCCTAGGAATGGAATATCCCCCTCACCTGCCGTGTCCTATTCTTCCTGCTGAAGACACACCACAAACAGATCGTGGCGAGCAAGACGATGAGAAACATGCTGGACAGCGTGCGCGGCCACTTGCGGGCAGCGTTGAGACACCAGAAGGATGAGATGGGCTTCAACCTTGCGGCAGTGCGTTACATCAATGGTGGAGTCGACGCGAAGAAGTCCAAGAACTTCATGGACGAGGAGGAGTTCAAGGGTATGGAGGAGCGCAACAAGAAGAAGCGTGGGTTTGCAACTCTGGCATAGTGGGGGGAAGCGGACGGAACCACATCTCGATGTAATATAGACGTAGGCTGGTGCGATTACAAAGAGTTCGACATTTCCAGCACTCGTAATTTTCATCATCGCAAGAACAGACACCGATGCTATCAAAAATACACACACCTCCTGGCCAACTATGCCTTTATGCCCGCACAAGATTATAGAATAGTGTCCATGTCAACACGAAGGAGAAAAATGAATTCGTCCCGAACACCTCATGCGTCCAAATGTCAAATTGGCTTCGAAAGTAGTTCTTTGGCGCGCGGTCGGCGATGAGGAAGAGCATAAGCACTCCGACGAATAAGCTGCCCACGAGATAGAAAATGAATCCCACGAGCGACTCGAGCCCGAGGATGCCCGCTGCAACACCGAGGACGGAGGATGTGAGGGAGCGAATATCGGTGATCGTCTGGCTCCGAGTTAGCTAACTGGAGAGCTGTCTCAGCTTCCAGCTTACCTTGGTGTTGTGCATGACATTCTCCACAACCAATGGGGTGATCTGGAGATCTCGTTCTTCAGTGAGCGACATATCGAACGGTGTGTATGTGATGGTGAAGGTGTAGGTCAGGGGTGTTGCGGTATTGAATCTGGTCGTATTGCAGAGTTGAATGGGGGTTCTTACAGGTAGAGTCGTAATGTTGTTAGTCATTGATTAGCTACAGAAATCACGTGAGGGGTGACACCAAAAAGTCGCGCTAGCATACGCAATCGCCTTGGCATATTCTGCCAGCTATGCTCGAACTTCTCCGATTAAGCAACACACGACGCAGACCACCATTCACGCGACACAAATCGGCACAAATCGGCATTAACTCACCCGAAACGAGCGCGCGACGATGGCGAATAAAGAGCGAAGCCCTCCCGTCGAGGAAGAATTGGACGACGACGATGCACTCATATCTTCAATCCTGAACAATCAAGGAATGGATGACGGCGGTGGGACTTTTGACTTCGGTGACACTGTTGGAAAAGTTGACGACGCAGTCGACTATGAGGACATATCCGATGAAGATCTACCTTCAGAGGAAGATGCGCCTTCGAAACCTGCCGTGGACGATGTAAATCTGGGCATGGACGGCGACCTGCTGGGCGAGCTGGCGCAGGAGGGGGAAGAGGTGGAGGGGGAAGTGGACTACTCAGAACTGTTTGGCGATATGGAGGATCAGACCATGTTGAGCGATCCTGTAGTACCGCGTGCAGACAATGAGCTGGAAGGTCTGGATGGCGACATGGACTTGGGTTTCGGGATTTCCGACGATGCTGTGCCGCCGTTGTCGAGTGCTGGGCCGGCGAACGACATATATCGCTACGATATGCAGGATGTGGCGATGGGACGCGTTGCTCCAGAGCACGACCGGGTAGAGCTCGCGAAGCAGTATTACCCCGACTTCACACCGCACTCTGTCCTGAGTTTTTCGACGCTGTTCAAGGCGAGGCCTGGAACACTGCAGACTGGTCCTCAGAAGGTTCCCAAGATCTGCGTGCCGACTAAGATCAACATCGAGATGGCACCCGACGAAGCCAACCTGTTCAGCAAGGCTACTAGCGCCACGCATAAGGGCACTGTCGCAAGCCGTAGCAGAGGAGTGGTGGTTATCGCGCCCCTAAAAGAGGAAGTGGGCGATGACGATGAGGAGATGGAAGATGCGAAGGACATGAGGGATGAAATCTTTGATCGCGACCTTGAGATCGCCTGTGACGATTGGGACAGTAAACTTGAAGTGGCGATGTTGACCCCTCCGCCATCACCACCAAGGGAATATCACGGCCCAGAGGATATCATTGAGCTTGGGCGCCCCATCAAGGTATGCTTTCCAACATTTGGGATTATTCAATGACTGAAGATCCCCAGCGTCGACGACTTGAGCCCATGTATCTCGATGAGATGCCCGATTCATGGATTGATGAGGAGGCTGTCTATGAGGGCAACCTTTCGATGTTGGCTTCTAAAGTTGTGCTCGATCTGAATGACCCTCATCTTCTGGTGGATGTCCGACAACCCGACCAGATCCGACGAACACGACGGATTGGCGGTGAGTTCAAACGACGTCTCAATAAGGATATCACGCACAAGTACAACATCAGCAATGATGAAGCATACGACCTGCTGAAGGAGAACCACCAGAACCGGGTCAGGAGCACAATCGGGCAACTTAACATTGAGCACACCATGCCTGCTCTGAGAATGCAATCACCCTACTACAAGACGAAACTTTCTGTCAAGGAAGCCCGTGCCTTCCATCGGCCAAACATGCACTTTACCACGGGGCATGAAATCCGGTTTGATAAGATCAAAAGTCGGAAAAGAAGAACGTGGAAAGGCAAGGAGATCCAGGAGATCTTTGCTAGTACGAAGGACGTCTCGCTCTCGGACGGCTCTACGTTCGTTCTTCTCGAATACTCGGAAGAATACCCCACCGTCTTGTCGAACTTTGGTATGGGAAGTCGTCTCATTAATTACTACCGACGAAAGAGCCCGGAGGATGAGTCCCGGCCCAAGATTGAAGTAGGCGAGACGCATGTGCTTATGCCGCAGGACAGGTCGCCGTTCTGGAACTTCGGAACTGTCGATCCAGGCGAGACGGTGCCTACATTGTACAATAAAATGGTGCGCGCGCCGATCTTCAGGCACGAGCCGAAGAACACGGATTTCTTGGTCGTTAGAAGCAGTTACGACAATGCCAGCCGATACTACATGAGGAATATCCCATATTTGTTTGTAGTGGGGCAGCTGTTTCCTGTTACCGAAGTTCCGGGGCCACATTCGAGAAAGGTCACCACTGCAGCTAAGAACAGGCTCAAGATGATTGCCTACCGAGTAATCAAGCAGAAGGAGCAGAAGGCGATTGCTGTGAGGGACATCTCAAAGCATTTTCCCGAGAATAACGACATGCAGAACCGCCAGAAAATGAAAGAATTCATGCATTACCAGAAGAATAGTGGCTTGTGGGAAATAAGGCCTGGCGAGGGAGTCATGGACGAGCGTCAAATCCGGAGTATGGTTAAGCCTGAGGATATTTGCCTGCTCGAAGCCATGCAAGTCGGTGTTCGCAACTTGGAAGATTCCGGATATTCGAAGACGGTGGAAGACACAGATGACGACGGCAAGGATATTATGAGCTTGGAGCAGCAACTCACGCCGTGGGTTTCGACGAAGAACTTCATCAACGCGACCCAAGGTAAAGCCATGCTCCAACTGCACGGTGAAGGGGACCCCAGTGGGCGCGGAGAGGCGTTTAGTTTCGTGAGGACGAGCATGAAGGGAGGATTTAAAGATGTTGGTGAGAGTATTGATGAGAAGATGGACAAACAAAGACTGAAGGAGCTCGGTGGCCATAGCTACAACGTTGCACGACAGCAAAAGCAGTACGAAGAGGCCATCGATCGTATCTGGCGTGCACAGTTCAAGTCTCTCTCCTCAACCGAGGAACCCCAGGATGTCGACATGGATGGCGACAACGGTGGTGATGATGACGACGACCTATTCGAAGAGGGCCGCACACCACGATCGGAGAGCACCTGGATGCACCGCGATGATGAGACTACGAGCCAATTCTCCCGCATGAGTGCCAAGACCCAGAGTCGTAAAGTTCTTCGAATTACTAGGAAGGTCATTAATAAGGATACTGGCGAGCCTGAAACCGTGGTGGAAGTCGTTCGAGATCCCACGGTTATCCGGCAATACCTCCAGCGGCGCCGAGAAATCGATGCCGAAAGAACCCAAGTAGAAACGTTGCAGCCAACTGGAAACCCTGAGGAAGATCGGCTCTCAAGAAGAAGGTAACATTAATCCGCTGAGCGGACACCCCGATCGCATTTTCGTGTGTAAATTACTAACTCGGCTTCCATTGCAGGTTGCAAATCGAACTTGCCCGCCTTCACCGTAATCGCGAACGTCGCGAAGCCCGCGAACGCCAATCCGGCAAGCGACCGGCCGCGGATGTCATGTCTCCAGACGCGTTGATGAGTCCCGCTTCACCCATGGTGACTACTCCAACTGTCGGCAAAGCGGCGACCACCAGAAAATGCGCCACTTGCGGTCAAGCTGGACACATCCGTAAGTCCACCCTCACATCCCATTTCACCTTGCGGCCACTGAATCTCGTGAGTAGGTACCAACAAGAAGCTCTGCCCGAAACTCAATGGTCAATGGAAGGAACTCGGAATGAGTCCTCCAGCGACGCCAGGGCCTACCCAGTAATTTCATAACAATTGTATATTATGTATTTTCTCGTCATTGGAATGGATGGCAAGATTTGGCGTGATTGCTTAGGGGGTTTTCTTTTATGGAGTTCGGTGTTCTTATCATTGCGCTAAGGGTGAGGTCGGTTATATGTAAGCTAGGAGAGCGAGTGGTGCTAAAACAATGATAGCACCTTGGGATGGAGGGTGGGTGAGGAGTCGAGATTGGGGAGGTAAAGTCAATCACACGAGATCACCCGCTGCTTCGTACTGGAGGGATAATATCGAATCCCAACAGCACGGACTACGCAGACAAGGGAACACCTGTTCAAGAACTGTGACAGGTGGAGGCCGCAACAGAAGATAATGTGGGCGGAGATACGGAAAAAGACAGGAAAAGGAAAGAACCGGTTCACGATCAGGGAAATGTTCGCGGACGAGCGGTGCACTGGAGCGGTCCTGGACTTCTTGAGAACGACGAGGGTGGGGGCGAGGACGGGGCCGCGAGAGCCGCCACCGGAACCGGGGGAGGAGGAAGAGGGGGGCGACAGACGGTCGCTGTAGCTTCACTTGTGTCTTTCCTTTCGAGTCTTTCCTCTCTCTTATGTCACTCCTTTCGAGTCTTTCTCTCTCTCTCTCTCGCTCTCTTTCCTTCCTTCTTACCTTTCATTTCTCGTATCGTGGGACAGGCCAGGCGGGGGCAGGGGGAGTTGCCGCGAGCCGCTGGCGGACTGCTCGAGGTCGCAGCGGACGGCGAACAGGAAAGGACTGTATATAATATCGTCATGATCCAATAGGGTCGCACACGATTAATGAAGCATCATCATCAACAGCACGGACTATTTCATCAAGGGGCGGCCACAACGAGCCGCAAGGACGGTGGGAAAGTATCGCCATTGATCTAGATAGGTCACATGTGATCAATGAACAAAAAATAAACGGCTTTTATCCCCGTGGACCCTCTATGCCGATGGACCCACAAACCTCTATAGCTGGTTTGAAGCAGGGTAAATTGAATCACTACTTCTATTCTTGAGGCGCACATTTGTTCCCCACACCGCAGACTTTCACCTCCAGACAAGTGATATGCGCACAGCGTCGTCCGCAGCCTCCACAGTACCAGGCCGCCTGCGTGCCCAGCGGCCCCGGCAACACCTGGATCGCCACTTCAACCACCTTCCCACACCACCCTTCGTGCTCTCACAATACACACTTCTCGTTTTAGGGCAGCAGTTCGACTCCTTTCTGGACTTCAAAGCCGGTATAACACGTTGGCCCGAGGCCGGTATCTCAAATCAAGGAGCACATTGGATGTGGTTGTTTGCGTGGACATAGACTGCAACTTTCGAGTCCGACCCAGTTAGAAGAAAAGCTGTCAAATGTGCGGAAGTCGAGCCCAAACATACGCCATAACAAGCCCCATCGAAACATCCCGTTTTGGGGGATGGTACCTAATAAATGCTCTCGTACGGATACGGTATCAACCCGTTTATCGGATCCATAGTGTTAATCTTACCCTGTTTTTTTGCTACCATACGTAAGTGCCCAACTGGTGGTCGTCTCCGGTGGACAGGAACAAAAGGGCAAGGTATTTATTCAAAATAACAAATTCCGGAACCTACAACACCAGACCGCAGCCAGCCAGAAGTAGCTTTCAAACAATAAATCAGGCATGAGAACAAAGCTGGAGCTTAACGATCAACGATCCTCGGTCCAATTCCACGGCTTCATCCCCCCGGGTGTACGCACCCTATCTTCGTCTCTCACCTCACCTAGACATCGCCAACCCACCCCAAAACTACACCCACAATCGCCGTAGCGCCAACCCAAACTCCACTCAACCCTGCCGCACCCATCAGATCCCCGCCCTTGACCGTCGCCGCGACACCTGCGGTCGCACCCGCAGCCTGGTATGCCGCAACCAGTGCGGTCCTCTTAAGAATCTTCCTCGTCTTCAAGCTCAGCTTCTCCATCCACATCTTCCCAATCCAATCCAACAGGCCCCCCACATCCTCCTCGATCCCTTCTGCCTTCGTCTGCTTGTTCTCCCCACCACTGAACACCTCCGTAACCGCCCATCCAACTGGCAGCATCATAATCGCACGCAACAACATGAGGGCTTCAGTAACCAAGTACACACTCCCCACACTCTCCAACTCCCACCCAGCACCGATGAGCCATGTGGTGAGGAACTTTTTGGAAGCGACCTGCAGGACAAATTGGTAGATCATGGAGATGAGGAGAGCAGTCGTGATGCGTGCAGAACCAGACGCAGAAGACCGCGCGTTGTTGTCGGGACGCAGGAAACGCATCGGGAGGTACACAGAGAGAACGTCAATCAGCGTGCTGACGGTGAGAGTAGGGACCAGCGGGGAGTGCGTGGGGTGATAGGTGTAGGAGTAGTGAAGCCCTGGAGCAAGAGAGAGCATGCTCAGGGACGCAGCTTGAGTGGCTGTGAAGTTCATCAGTTCTTGGTTCCGCGTTACTTGGAGGAAGACGAGGTGCTACCATCCCAACCACCAATCCAGTAACCCAGGATCTCCACGATACGCCAGGATGCCAGGCTCGAGTAATCAGCCAGTGTCTTGATGGGCCTTTCTACGGCCGCGAGATCACTGCTGATCCACGGAGACGCGAGGTATTGGAGCAGCATGGAAAGACCCATGTTTAGCCCGACAGCCAGTACCGGCTTCAGCTTTGTAGGTATTTTGTGCGAGGCGCGTCGAAGTGGCGAAGCGGGCGACATTGCGTGGTGGTCGGTGGTGAAATCTTCTGTGTATGTGTGTGTGATGCGCGGTACGGGTGATGCGGAGGGATGGTGGAGGTTGGCGAGGGATATAGAGTAGGTAGCAGCCTGGTTGGGAGCTGGCTAGTGTGTGTAACGTAGCAGCGAGTTAGTGACTCTCTTGAACTTCACCGCACATTATTCGTCCCAAAAAACTGAATACTTTTTACATAAGTACTTCTTAGCGCGTAGGTAGCCAACCTACATACCCATCTGCGTAATTATAACATACAAAGTACCGCATCATCACTATTTTTTGGCGTCTGTACCGAGTCATCACCATAGGCACACCCCATTTACAAGTTAGTTGGCTTGATGGAGTGCCAATTTTCCCCACCCTTTGCTGCTGTAGCTGCTAGCTACATAGTACACATAACATAGATTCACTTGCTAAACTTACAGGTAGCCAGCATAAGGTGGCTAGCAGAAATCGGGTTCACCGACTATCACCAGACGCCGGTTGATACTGCGCACAATGCTATATACTTGTATGCAAATACGGCTTTTCGCAGGCCCCACACAGATGAAACATTCAGACCAATTTTTTTTTAGTGAGAACCGCAACACTGAGAAGATGGATTTTCTTTAGCATATGGCGCCGGCTCTCCGTTCGAGAATTGATCTACCATCAGATATATATAATCAAGTTTACCACAACCTCTTGGGGTCCGAGCCTGTTAAACGGACAGATAAGGTATCTGTCATTCCAGTGCTGCCTTGAGCAGTTGCGGTCCTCCTCTGTTCAGTTATTCTAATAGTGAACGGTGACTGTAGAAGCCGCAACGACGAAGGGATGTGATCTTTGTGGATTATCAAGGTAAAGAAGTATAAAGCCAGTGGATGCGACTGGAGTTTTGTCACAACATTGCAAGCTCCCATTCAAGCAGAGGTGACTATTCTAGAACCCGCCGAAAATACAACCAAGTACTAAAACAGAACTACCAATCAACGACAGTATCGGTCGGAGGCGCCTCCTGCGGGTAGCCCTCATTTCCGGTCTCAATTCCTTGGTCCTCCTGAGAAGTCTCTTGGGCAGCTTGCTGGGCAGCAGCGGAAGCAGCGGCAAGCTTGGCACCCTGTAATGTCGGATTAGCTCTTTGTTGTACGTGATATTGAGATTGAGGGTACGTACGTAGTCCTGAGATGAGGGTGTTGTGATGGGCACCTCCTCCTTGGGCTCAATGACGGTGACAGTGTCAGGAAGCGACTTGTTGTTTCCGGCCTTGGAATCAGGGTCGGTTCCACGCATGATCTTAACCTTGATACCGAGAACACCCTGGCGGAGGAGAACGTGACGAGTGGCAGAGTCGATGAAGTCACGGACGGGCTGACCGGAGTGGATCATGAAGCCGTCCTATATAGTGTGAGCATATTTTACTTTCTTCCCAACCGGGCAGACATACGGTGAACTTCATGGACTTGGCACGGGCAGCACGCAGCTTTCCGGACACAACAACCTCACAACCCTTGGCTCCCGACTCCATGATGAATCGCAAAACTCCGTAGCACGCTCTTCGCACAGCAAGACCGTTAAGGAGCTTGTAGCGGAGGGACTCGCACTGGGCAACAGCGCAAAGACCACGGTTCTGGACCTTGGCGGCGTACAGGGTGACCGAGTTCTCGGGGAACTTAAATCGCTTCTGGACGAGCGAGGTGAGCTCACGGATGCGGCGTCCCTGGTCACCGAGAACCTCCTGGGTGTGTGTGGCAGAGATGACTGGGAACTACATGTTAGCTAACGTCCCTCTGCAGCCTCGACAGGCATCGCTTTCCGATGCCTCTCCGTTGTGTGGGTGTATGGCGTACTGATGGCGGTGACGGTGGGCGTAACGCGGACCTCAACACCAGAGTATCCCTCCTCAGCCAACTCACGAGTGAAGAACTCGTTCAACTCGGCGTAGAAAACACCGTCGGCAACGAACTTGCGACGCTTGGACATGGTGGTAGATTGAGCAGCACTACACGCGCAACCTTCCGTCAGCCCACTCTGCACCCACCAAACCCTCTCCGCACCGTATCCACCACTCCGCGCCCGCCATCCACCATTCTCTCCAGCTTGGCATTCGCCCACAACCGCAACCTCATTTTCGCAGCTGACAAGTTCGTGAAGAGGGGGAAGCTTACGCCATGGTTGTGGATTTGTTGATATCGGAGACCGGGGTTGTCGGGCTGTATGAGGGCAGTGGTCGTCGTTCGTTAGGTCGTGGTCTCGTTGCGTTTCAACTGAATTTCGGTGGGGTTGCAAATGTTCGTGTGGGAATCGCGGACGGTGGGCTCGCTTGGGGTAAAGCCCTAACTCGGCGCTAACAGCAGCGTCACAACAACTTTTCATGTGATAGGATCTGTACTCGGGTAAGTACCATGTATGTACTAACTAGTACTTGCTACTGTGTAACTGTACATATCTAGAGTGAGGGGTTTCTCCTGATTGGATTTGGATGTGACTACTCAAAACGGGGTCATGTGCCAATTCTTCGCTGTGGGATGTTTAACCCTCATCCATCACTCGCTCATGGTGATTAACGTCAGGATAAATACGAGTCAACTTGAGAGGATGCTTCCTGTAGGACCCGAAAGAGCTGCTCGATATGCCAGCCCAGCCTACGACTCATCCTCTAACAGTTGACCCGGAATAGATAGTGCTTTTTTACCTTTATATCGGAACTAGACACACAAAAGCATGGAGGCGATGGCATCAGGTTATGGATTTACAAGCCTTACGTATAGGAGGATACCACACGATCAATCGGGTGCGGTTCAACAACATCTCTAGTCTACATATCTGTAGAATTGTCGGCCTATCTTAATCCTCGTTCTGCTTCATCACCTGGTGTCCTCGAGCTTGCCAACCCCTCGTCAGAGCTACGAATCGACATAACCTTAAATCGCATCGGACAAAATCCGTTCTCCTTCGTATCCAGCATGACCACTCCCGGCACCATCGAGCCCAACAGTTCTCAGAGTCCCCGACGAGCTCTTCCCCCAGATCAACGAGCCCATATAAGCTGCTCAGTAGCCGCTCGTTTTATAAGCCCATGAACAGCGACCTCTACAAATTCAAAATAGAGAATCCGCTCTATTGAGATGCTACTGACAACCTTATGCCTGGGGACATACCATGACCGACAAGCGATTATCAGCTTTTGCGCGCTTCCCGGACGCGGGTCGAGATGTCAATGTGGCAATTAATTCTCCAAACCTTTCTTAGTTCCAAAACAGAGGCGAGAACTACTTGGACCGGCAGAGAAAACGGCTTATTTTGAGGCTCCCGGATTTCTCCTCCAGTGAAAGATGTCGGTGCTGTGGGCTGAAACGATGCAACTGCACTCCAGTATATCCGACAAGGTGCGTCGAGTCTCAGGAAGTTTGGCATTGGCGTCGGTGTCTCTGGTTTCTTCAATTTTGCGGCATACTGGCGATTTTGGGAGGGACACGCGCCTTCTGGCTCCTGGTGGAGGATGGGGCTGCGCCGAATGACGAGACGGTTGGTTTGGGGATCTGACACTGGGCACTCGGCCCCTGAAAGATTCCGGCTCCTATCTGAAGTTCTGCTGCAGCCCGGGGGATACAAGAGTCGACCCGGATTGCTGCCAACGGTGCTTGCTGTTGGTCCTTCCATTGTGGAAAGTTCTTGAAGAGGTGCCCGCTGGGTCAAGTCTTTTTCTAACATCACCAGCACCTAGAAGAGGGGCGGTTCGCTGCTCATCGCAGGTAGTGCTAGTGCTCGCCACGACCCAGTCCAGTCTTCAGGATGAAGAAACAATGAGTTGGTGAGCCTCAAGGGATTGCAGCGAAATTACGGCAGATTACAGGTCTGTCTCGCCGCCCCGCTTCGACCGGCCCCCGCCGCCCCCTAGGTCTAGACAGCACTATGATCAAATGTCCTACATACGTTTCAGTCACACAAGATCACCCGTTTCGGACCGCGGTGTGTCTGTCCAGTCCCACCTTCCCAAACGACTATCAGTTCTAGTTCTTGCCAAAGACCGAGCGGACCGTCTCGAGCACTGGTCGGGGCATGGCCGGCCTTAGCTGGTGGAATCGCGAGGTGGGCGTCTTCCGGCCTTTGGCCCTGTTGACGTCCCATTGCCGGACATTGATCCACTATGTACTTCTCTGAGATCTCGCGCTCCAGATGGGTCAGTGGCTATGGGGAGGGCACATATCTCTCGCAGTCAGAAACGCCCCGAATAGTGCAAATACTCTGCCCTTTGAGTTTCAGATTCGTCTGCTACCATTAACCCCCATTCATCAAATCGTCTCGTTCCCAGCCACCCCATCGGGAGCTGGATATCGCCGAATCTCAGTGGCCATGTCCGGTCTGGTTCTCCGCAGTGTTTCGGTGCGCTCTTTACCTTGAATGGGTTATGTCTGGCCAGGGCCTAGGTCGTCTGAGGCTATAACGATGATGAATCCTTGATTACATACGACCTTGTCAGGGCATGGCGATATTATGTGCAGTCCAATTTTGTTCACCGTCCGCCCTAACCTCGGTTAGTCCGCAGGCGGATCGCGGTAGCTCTCCCTTACCCGCGTGACCTGTCCCAGTTAATAGACATAGGTGAGGACACAGGAAAGACAATTTTTATTGATTGATTGATTGATTAATCGCATGCGACCTAGCTAGACCATGGCGATGAACAGACTAACCGGGCCCCGACGATCGGTCTGCAGGCGGTCCGTTATGGTTCCCCTTTGCCCTCCGCCCGGGCTTGTCCCAGGAGCGGTAGAACACACCGGGGGAATTGCGGGGGGGGGAGGGGGGGGATTGGCGGAGGGAAGGCGGACGGAAGCGTCTCTCGAGCTCCCTGCTCTTCCGCAGAATCCATGAAGGAGGGCGCGAGAAGGAACAGCAGCTGTTCTTCACCCTCCGCACCCACCACCTCAGCCTCTTCCCCTCCTGCCTCTCCCGGAGTTCGTCCTCCGACGCCTCACTCTGTGTGTCTTCCTAGCCAGGATTAGGGAAAGAGAAAGGAATTTACACTCTTTGAAAGGCCCGAGAAGCCATAAAATACGAGGCAGTCTTACTTATTCAAGGGCACCAACTCAATGAGAGCAGATAATCCAAAAATCATCCGGCCCTTTTTTATAACCATGTCTTAACTAGGGCAGGTGTAGGTTGCTGAGGACAAATACAGAGTCCTAGACTTCCTTGACAGCCTATTTCCGGGAGGTTTCTATTCTACTCCATGAGAATGATGAGTTTATATGGTAGGCATCCCAGGTCTGAGTCTAGAGACAGATCCTCACGCCTGAGTGTTAAGGACCTCACTGATCTGGATGTATTCCCCCAGAGCTGGACAAGCAGCTTCTCTTGGCTCCAGCAAGCATAGGAGGCGCTTACTAGAAAGTGGTGGGTATTTACAGTTGGCAAGACTCCTCCCCAGACCAGCATTCCCACTCCTAGCCCCAGGCACAAGAGGCCACTAAGAAAAGCCTCCCTTTGTTGCATGCCCATGCAGAGCGAGTTTTACGACTTCTCGGGCCCCGAGGGGGGACAAAATCGCTATGTCGGACAGCCATTGGGTCGAGCTGCGAGTGATAAATTGCGATTAATTGCATAAGTAAGGTCTCAATAGCAAGTGCAACCTATTAGTGAGAAGCGTTCCAGTGTTTCTTTCCATTAGAGTACTTAATTACGTACGCACGTACGCCTCTCTACGACCAGTTTGAGTTTCTGGGTTCAAGCAGCGGCCACTCTGCAGTTAAATTTTCCTTCCGGATATGATCTGCTCTTACAAATTAAGTTCCTGCTCCACAGAGTCAATTGTAGATATTACTTTGGGTTTCCAATGACTTGGGTCTTGTGGTTTCCGATTTCAAAACGGCGTAGCTTCGCTCTATGGCCGTTATTGAAGCTGGAACCGGCCCGTCAGTGCAAACTACATACTTAGTTAGCTAGTATCTAGAGCGGAGACATGATTACGTAAGCACGTGCGGCTGCGTAGGATAGCGGGGGAGCTCTATCACCTGCTAATAACAACGGTCAGATTGACACTATCGACACTTCACCTGCTGTCGCCGCTATTCTCGGTCAACTATCTCCTACAGCTTCGCCTTCTCGGAATCGCACTCTCTTCAACGGACGGCCGGGCCGAAACCACTTAGAGGGGTTTCGCCTGCTCCAGGTGAGGCGGACAATTTGTCATGGAGCATATCAAAGTCGCGAAAGTAAATCTGCCGACTCGCCGCTAAAACGATAGGACTGACATCGTGTCTGAAGGTAGACAACGTCGCTATCCTGCATCACGGATCCGAGCAGCGGGGAACCTTACACTTGACCGCCCATCATCTTATCTTCAGACGTTTCTCTTCCGAGGCCGAGCAAGAAGAGCAATCGACGTCGTCCGCCCCTCAACCCCCGACCGAGATATGGATCGCCTATCCCATCATTGCTACGGCATTTAAGTATCCGTCGTGCGCATCGGCGCCTGCCAATGTTAGGCTACGGAACAGAGATTTCTCGTTCCTGCAGTTCCGCTTTGAGACAGATCGCGACTGTCGAGATGTATTTGATTCGATCAAGGCTTTAACAGTAGTGAGAGGTGGACTTGAGAAGCTTTACGCTTTCTACTACCAGCCGAAGTCGAGCGAGAGGAGGTGCAACGGATGGACGCTTTACAACCCCGTAAAAGAGTTTGAGCGCATGGGAGTCGGAACAGATAGAAGTAAAGGATGGAGGGTCACTAACATCAACAATGATTACTCGGTGCGGTTCACCGATGCGTTATGGTCCCCGTGTGTACGCTGATGGTCGGGTGTAGTTTTCTCCCACATATCCTGCGACACTGGCAGTTCCAGCAACAATAAGCGATACGACATTGACCCATGCCAAATCTTATCGTTCTCGAGCTCGAATCCCCGCTTTAACGTCTGTTTCCGATCCAGATTGCCAACGTGCCTGCCAACTGACCCAGCCATGTGATACAGCTACTTGCATCCCCTCAATAATTGTACAATCACACGATGCGCGCAACCGCTCACAGGCGTGCGGGGTAATCGCAGCATACAGGATGAAAAGCTGGTGGCAGCGATATTTGCCTCTTCGCAGCCGCCAGGGTCTTTTCAAACTCCCGCGTATCTACAGAACGCGACCCCATCGCCATCTGGGTCATCCTCGGATCTACTAGCTTTGGAAGCTGCGGCGACGCCAACGTCAGATCCAGATTCGCCGGTTGGACGGGTGTACGGCGCGCAGCAACGCAATGTCATTGTCGATGCTCGCCCAACAGTCAATGCGTACGCGATGCAAGTAATAGGCATGGGGAGTGAAGATATGGACAACTATCGACACTGCTCCTCGCCGCCATGTACGAAGATATACCTTGGTATCGATAACATCCACGTCATGCGTGACTCCCTGAACAAAGTGATAGAAGCGATCAAGGACTCGGATATCACTCCACTTCCTCCGAACCGAGAGCTTCTGGCCAAGTCTGGATGGTTGAAGCATATCGGTCTCTTGATGGATGGCACCAGTACGATAGTCAGACAGATCGCCGTGGAGCACGCCCACGTTCTGGTACATTGCTCGGACGGTTGGGACCGTACCAGTCAACTCTCCTCGCTCGCTCAGATCTGTTTGGACCCATACTTCAGAACTGTCGACGGTTTTATCACCCTCGTAGAAAAGGACTGGGTGTCGTTTGGTCATCGCTTCCGCGAGCGTTCGGGCTATCTTGGTCATGAGAAGTGGTTCGTCGAGAAGAACAGTTACGGACAATCGGCAGCAGCTCCGGAAGAGGGTATCGTCGGTGATGACGAGGACGAGCCGGTGCCGTCAGCACCATCGGCCCCCGGTAGAGCTGCCGCAGCGTTCGGCGAAGCGATGTTCGGCCAGGCGAAGAACTTCTTCAGCACCGTTTCGAGTGCCAATAACGGACGCGCAGCTTCTCCGGGTCCGGACGCGGATCCGGATGATTACGACCGCCGTACCAAGATTGCTCGTGTAGCCGAAGCCCCGATGTTGACGAAACCGAAAGAAGTGTCTCCGATGTTCCAGCAGTTCCTCGACGGCACGTATCAACTCATGGCTCAGTATCCTACCCGCTTCGAGTACAACGAACGATTCCTCCGCAGGTTGTTGTTCCACCTATATTCGTGTCAGTACGGTACGTTCCTGCATAACAATGACAAAGAGAGGTTGGATGCAAGGGTGAAGGAACGCACGCGCAGCGTGTGGGACTATTTCCTAGCAAGGAAGAAGATGTGGCTCAACGACCAGTACAATCCTGCCTTTGACGGACAAGAGCACGAGCGCGAGGTGGAGGGAGGCCGGGTGCTCTTCCCCAGGGCTGGACCTGGTGCCATCAAGTGGTGGGCTCAATGCTGGGGGCGCGAAGACCACGAGATGAACGGGGCGTCTAACATCGCCAGTGTTACTGTGGCTGATGCAACTCCGTCCAGTAGCTCGCCCGGTGCTGTTCCCGCACTTTCAGGAGTCAGCGGTATGGTTGACAGCGTCAAGGGGCTGACGCTGGGCGTGGGCGCGAAAACCCCAGCACGCAAGGCGAGTGGCGAAGATCTGGGGGTCGAGATGATGTGACGATACAACGGGGTACGAATGGCTGGCTGGGTCGGAAGGCGTTGGGGGAGGGGGGGGGGAGGGGGGGGAGGATTTCTGTTTGCAGGGTTTGCTTGCTTGCCTCTTGTCATGATTGCTCTACGATTGATATTCAGGAGAAGTGGTTCAATATGCATGCAGAAAGAGAGAGCGGGTATTCAGGAGATATTCAGGAGTTCTAGCTTTTTGTTTGGCTCGTCAAGGTGGGGTTTTACTCCGTCTTTACATGATTCGATCAATGCATTCGCATCAGTTTCTCTGGGCCGGGTCGTTGACCCACTGCTATGATTTCCATGGACGGATTGCAATGTCCCCCCCCCTCCCCCTTAGTTCTCGGTTCTCCGGTCATTGAATATGAAGGCTGGGATCGGTAACTTCATACCAAAGGCCCGTCCGACGTTGCTGGGATGGGTATTTACCCGTTACAATATACAAGAGGAGTGCGTCGATTCGCCTCCCAGTTGCTGCAGGTCCGGCCAGCATCACTGGCTGCTGCGACGCACACACGAGCAACACCAGTGTTGTCGTTTGTCTGTGGTTTTTTTTTTTTCTTCTTTCGTTTTTTTTTTAGTCCCACCACGCACATTATCTTGTAGATGGTTCGCCATCAGTCGATGGGATCGCACGATTCGCATCGAAAGGATTTCCCAACCACGCAGAGATTGCCGCGCGTTGCCTGCCCCGACATCGTGTGGCGATATACTCTATATATGTATCTATGAAAGCAGTGCATAGCCCGTGGCGGGATGGGCGGGTCAGCACTGTGTTGTCGCGTCACCTGCCTGGATACCCGTCTATCTACATACATGCAACAAACATGGCAACCGCGTTTCTATTTCCGCCCTGCCCGGCCCAATAATCAAAACTTGGTGGGCACAGCTTCGCCACTCCGATGCCGTCGTCGGCGGGCTGTCGTTCGTCAACACTCCGTGAAAAAGCAGCAGCGATGCGGCAACACCCGTGAAAAGAAAAGAAAAGAAAAGAAAAGAAGAAGAAGAAAAAAAAGCGGCGATGCGGCAACGCACGGAAAAGGGGTGGCAATGCCGATGGATGGCGACGATGACGGATAGATAATCCTTTCGTTCCTTTTCGTTCCGTGCATGATTGATAGGAATAATACGCAGGAAGGTCCATCCTCCCTCCATCCTCCATCCTCCATCCTCCATCCTCCATCCCATCTCTTGCATCTTGCATCCCACTCAGGCGTGCATCCCATTGCGCGTTTTGATTGGGGAGGCAAATGGGGCTGTGCTTGTGGCGAAGGCCGGAACGGGACGGCGACGTTGGGATAGAGTTTCTGGGGCGCGGTGCCCTACTCCACTCTGCCACTTCACATACATATGACTTCTTCTCTCGCTTTGGGGGTGTTGCGCTGGAGAGGATGGACAGGATGGACGGGATGGACGGGATGGACGGGATGGACGGGATGGACGGGTTGGAACGGGATGAACGGGTGTGTACGATGAATCATGTGCTTTCGTCCCAATGATCCAGTGTTTAGAGCAGATGGATGAAGGCGATCGTCCGTCCAACCGTCAAGTTCAAGGTGACAGCCCTATCCTGGATGCACATGTTGGCACTGTAAGACGCGTGCATACCTACGCATTCGCCACTGGCCTGGGCTGGAAATGGGGGGTTCCTTCCCTCGCGCAAGCAACAGCGGCAGCAACAGGTGCATCTCCGAGACAACTATGCCACCCCATTGCCTGCTTCTATAGAGCACCTGCTTGCGTGGATGGAACATCTATGTAAATATCCATGGAACCACTTTACTGGAAGAGCCCGCAAGGCGGCGGATGAGTGCGGTACCCACGCGGCTCCGGGATGTTTTACCATGCGGGGCGAGATTCCCCTCCTCGGGGAGCGCTCTAAACACTCTCCAGAGGCACATATGCACCATAGATACTCTGTTATACAGTACATATCGTCTCTGGCAGCTACAGAAGTATGTGCATATCTAGAGTACCTAGAGTATGTACACTTACATACAGACATACATACATAGATACCGGAGATTTTGCTCCCTTCCTGCAGACATACATACCATGTAGGGGATATGTAATCGAAGGGATGATGCAGCGAAGAAGGCGGGCAGGTGCGGTGCGGGATAGAAGAAGAAGAAGAAGAAAAGAAAAAAAAAGGAAGGAAGCTCGGACCGAATACCGAGACACCTTCGTGAGGCAGCAGGCATGGTGAGTAGATGTCCGAACAGAGCACCTAGACCGACAATTGGAAGATGGGGGGGTTTCCTTCTTTTTTTTTTTTTTTTTTTTTGGGCAATTATTTGTGAAAGGCAGTTGGAGTTGGGGGGTGGCCGATGACCTCGGCTGATAGATATCTAGTTATGGTTGTGCCCGCGAGCGAGTGCCTTGTACTACGGCCGCTAGATCATACTGGAGCAGAACGCTATGTATGTTAGCGAGAGTGCTGGCAGGAAATCTGATTGGCGAACGGATGTCCCGAGAAGGCCCAGGGCGAAGACGGATGGAGGATAAGTACATCTTGCGAATGGATGCTTGCGGGCTTTTTGTTTTGCTTTCTTTTCTTTTCCTTTTTCCTTTTTCTTCTTTTTCTTTCTTTTGCTTATGTACATTTTCCCGCCACAATTTCATGGGCCCGAGTATGTATGTACATAGCTCGCTCCCGTGCACAGCATATGTATCATATTGTCATATTGCGAGGGGAGCCGCCAACAAAGTGTTCCATGTATCATAACCCTCCGGATGGATAGAGCACATACATAACCTAGATATGTGACATAAGTTCTGCGCAGTACAGATGCGTCCGCGCAGACCGAGATACATACACATGCGCGGCAGCGTGGCTTCGGGCTTTCTTCTCGAACCGCAGAAGGGCTTCTCGCACCGCTGTGCTGGACATAGATATGATAGTACATATGACTCCGCGGCCAGAAGGACCCGTCCCATCGCGTCGACGCGGACGCGACCTGGGGCAAGGATGTCAGGATGTCCCTTCCCTCCCTCCCACCACACACGTCACACGTGGTGCGGTACCGTTATTAATTTGCTTTTGGCGCGGAGGCCATCAAGTCCATCCGAAGCGTCCGTCCGTCCGCGTGTATGTATGTATGTATCCTTCTCCGGAATTCGAGCAGAAATGGCACACCTGTGCGGATCGAGCATGTATGCAGATGGCTCGACACTCAGCCCGGCTGTCACCACTGCTGAGTAACCGTGCACTCTGGTTGTGTGCAGAATACATACATACGGAAGGCGTGCTTGCATGCAAAACACACACTGTGCGGAGCAGTGAGACACCGCATGTCCACAATCCCATTGTGCGCAAGATCCCTGCATATTCTACATACATAGACTATCTATACATACATACACGGCCGATGCGATGTGTGTGCTTGCGCCCGTAGCTACATAGCCTGGGGGGGGGGGGGACCTGGTCTAGGACTGCGAAAGGAAGATAGCGTTGGTGATTGCCCGTCAGAGCAGACCAAAACTAAACCCGGTGCGCTTGCTTGGGGCTCGCGGCTTCTCTCAACCCTCCCCTTCCGCTCGCCATCGCCAGGTCGGCCAGCGTCGACGTCGTCCCAGTCGGTGGTCTCCCGGCATTCTCGTCGCCCGTCCGTCCCGTCCGTCCGTCCTTCGTCTGGAATCTCTCCGGCCAGTCCTGCCCGCCCACCACCGGTTCGGCCTTCATCATTGGTAAGCCGACCGCATCAGGAAACCCGAACGAGCTCAGAAGAATCGTCCGAGCCCATCCCCAACCCCCCCCCCCCTATCCCGCCGACCCGGACCATCCCAACCAACCAAATCCGCCTGCCTTCTCCGGAACTCGCGGCCAGGCTCGCGCGCTCGACCGCCTCGCTCGCCCGTCCTACCTGGCCGTACATACCACCCAAACGCCCTGCCCCCCCCCCCCCCCGCCCCTTGGCGCGTCTACTACCCATCCTCCCTTCCCTGCCCTCCTACCCACCCACCACCCCACTGGAAGGAACGTACGACAGTCGCGTTTGAGAGCTCTGGGGCGTCCGCTGCCCACACGCGTCGATCTGCAAACCACTGTGTCACCTAGGGTTAGTCTATCCATCCGGAAATCCCCACACGCTCTTGTGTGCCCTGTCTACTTCGCCGCCGCCGCCGCCGCCGCCGCCGCTCGAACCTCCAATAGGGCCCGGCTCTCCACTGCACATCTCAAATCTGCATCCCAGTCCGCTGGCGCGGTCCTCGCCGGCTTGCGTCCTCCAAACTACTCTGCGCTTCTCAATTGCATCGGTACGTGCGTGTATGGTACGGCGGCGGTGCAAGAATCCTACTATTCGCCCCCAAATCTCTGGAGACGCCGCACCTACACGTGCATACAGCAGCAGCAGCAGCACCGCACCCGACAGGATCTCCACGATATCCCGACTTCAGACCTCCCCCCGGCCTTTCCCCGGCAGATCTATTTCGAGAAACCTGCCATCATTGCTCAGGATTATCAATTGACACCACCACCACCACCACCACCATCACCATCACCACCACCACCACCACCACCACCACCACAACCACCACCACCACCACAACCACAACCACCACAACCATCGTCGCCAACAGCGAATCCGTTCCTGGTCTCAAACCATTACGCGTTGCCTCCGGAGGCTGTGCTCTTTCTACCGTGCGCGCGGAAGAAAAAGATCTAGATCACCGTGCTTAGCGACGCCCCACTCACTTACTCACCCAAACTGTTCGGACGTTAGGAACAAGCTTGACGCATGAAGCGAGGGCGGCCAGCAGAGGCCTTGAGTTTCGCCGCCAAGAGCCACACCACCGGGTCGTGTCGGTTTCTCAGTTTCTTCTTCTTCTTCGCATCCTTTCCGCGCCTCCGATTGCGCCTCGTTGATCCTCCTCCGGAGGGAAGCAGCCGGAACAGCACTCGTTGCCGGAGTGTAATTGGTTGACGTTAACGACGACCATCAGCACCGGCACAAGCTCCATCAGCAGCTGCACCACCACCGGCGCCAGGTACCATCACAGCCATCAGCATCAAGCAATAGCAGCCCCACCAGCCAAGGTGTCACCTTTCCTCCTGCGAACAGCCCGATTCGTGAAGTGTGAGCTTTTCCTCGGCTGCTGCGGCGGCGTCCCTTGTTTTTTTATTATTTGTTTTCTTGTTTTATTTTATCTTTTATCTTTTAGTTTTATTATTTTCCCCATACGGATTTATCGCTGGGCGACTCGCTTTATCCATCCAGGCCCTTCTGTGGAAGCTTCTGTTGCTTCGAAGCGAGATTCGCAGACAGGCGGCTGACTCAACAAGCGAGAATCAAAAACAGAGGCGTGCGGGAGGATCTTCGTCGGGGAAAATTTTATAATTAAGACCACCTTGCCCGTGCCCTACGCGCAGAGAGGACTGTCTCCTGTTGGAAACCAGACCTTCGCCTTCTGCTTGTCCGCTGGCCAACGAACTTTGTTCGTCCTCACATCTCCATCTCGCGGCCTCCGAAATAAGGGCCACCGTCTCGACGAAAAAGCAACATCCCTTCGCACCGAGGAGAGCTTCGAGCTAGTCTGCAACGCGGGGAGCTACTTTGCAGGGGGGGTGGGCTGTGGAGTGGAAGCTTTGTCCGTGCCCCGAGGCAAGAGGAACGCGTATTGTTGCTGCGGGGGGACTGTTTGTTGCAGCCCGGCCGGCCACTGGATCCCAGACGGTACAAGTACCTGCGTCGCTACAAGTATAAGGATGCCTGCCGCCCATACAACCCGTCTTAGTGCATCGGCCCAGATCACGACCACCATCCCTACCGCCTCGACGACGTCTCGCGCCGCGCGCAACGGCCGGCCTATACAACTACAGCAGTCATCGTCCCCGTCCCCATCTCAGGCTCAGGATCAGGCCCGCGCCAACTTCTCTCACGGCGGGCACTCTCCCCACCGCTATTCCTCCTCCGCCGCCCAGAGTCCGGTCAGTCCGGACATCGGCGGGCGCACCATTGCCGAAGAAACAAGCCCAGCAACAGATAGTCTATCGCCCTGGCGGAGCTCAAGCACGAAACAAAACATTCCTCCATCAGCAGATGCAGACAGTGGAGAAACCTATTCTACAGGTAGCATCTCACCAACCCATGAAATGGCCCAGTCGCAACGACGGATGAGCGAACATGAAGCGGCCGTGATGGCCGGAAACAGATCTATCGGCGCGCCCACACCCACCTCTACTAGCTCGTACGGTGGAGCCAAAGACGAGGGCGGCTATGGGGTGATGCGGGAGAGTGAGTTTGGCGGCACCGACGATGGCTATGGCGGTGGCATGGTGGGTGCCGTTGGACTCGGGGAGCTTGGAATGCACGGCGGCAGCGCCAGTCCGAGCTATGAGATGGACGCCGGAGACCATGACGGCGGCCAAGAACCGACCGGTGATGCCGGCGAGCAGGATGGCATCGACGATTCGGACGCCGTGCGTGGTCTCTTCAAGATGAGGTCCGAGGGCGAAGGACAGGATCAGGAACAGTCAGGTATCTGGACCGAGATGAAGACGAAGGTAAGCTCCAGCGGGCCTGCCGATGGGGCTCTCGAGCCTGTGAAACCTTTGGTATTGCAGTCTGGAACCGAAAGCCATCTCAACAGGAGCAGCAAGCTGACTTTCCGGCAGGCGGGGAAAGAACGGAAACGATTACCGCTGGCATGCATTATGTGTCGAAGAAAGAAGTGGGATCACCCTAGCCTCCGTGCGTCTGCGGCAGGGGGTTTTTTTTTGTTTTTTTACTGACCGTTTGGGTACATAGGATACGGTGTTCGGGAGAAAAGCCGGCCTGCAAACACTGCCTTCGCTCACGAATACCCTGCGTTTACAAGCAGACCGCCCGGAAAACGGTGCCTCGGACGGATTACATGACCATGTTGGACCGACGGCTCAAGCGGCTGGAAGAACGACTGCTCAAGAGCGTGCCGAAGGAAGAGATCAGCACTATCCTTGCCAACACTGGCCGTTCCGTGGTCAGGCCTGCGATAACAGCGGCAGCCAAGAAACGCACGGCTGAGGTGGCATTCGAGGATGAAATCGGCTCCTGGAGCCGGACAGGGCCCAGGGTAAAGCAACGTATCACCGACGGAAGTGTGTCCGGCGGACCACCATCACTGGTTAACAGTGCGTCCGTGGACACCGACGATGGTTCCCACGCTCTGCCATCGAAGGACATCCAGGAACACCTCGCCGAGGTTTTCTTCAATTGCGTTTATGGTCAGCCCTACTTTCTACTGCACAAACCATCGTTTATGCGGAGTCTAAGGTAAGATTCACTTCCCCCTGGTCTCGTTGAGGAGGGACGAGTGATTAATCGTGTTGGATCGTAGGGCTGGGACAGTACCTGTAGTCTTGGTGCTGGCAGTATGCGCCGTGTCTGCCCGATTCTCGAAACATCCAGCCGTACGGCACGACCCGCCCTTCCTTGCTGGTGAGAACTTCGCCTCCGAAGCTCGTCGGTTGCTGTTGAAGAGTTTCGACACACCCAACATAACGAACCTGATCGTCTCCATCATCCTGGGACTACACGAGTTCGGGACGTGCCACGGAGGTAGGAGTTGGGCGCTGGGAGGGATGGCAACCAGAATGGCGCACGCCTTACAACTGCACAAGGAGGCGAACCAAGATCCCATGGGAAAGGTCCATCCACTTATGCGGCCGGACTACAACCACGACGGCGGGAGCATGAGCGGTTACATGTCATTCACCGACAAGGAGATACGGAGGCGGTGCATGTGGGCTTGCTTCGTGATGGATCGCTTCAACTCATCCGGCACGGAGAGGCCGTGCATCATCAACGAAAGCGAGTTGGAGATACAGCTTCCCGTCCATGACAGGAACTTGCAACTAGACGCATCGGCTATCACTGAGCAGCTGGACGGAGGGGTCAAGGGTGCAGCAGACCTCTCGGAAGAGGAAAGGGTGGCGAAGGCTGCGGAGGGTATGGGTATTGGGGCATATATGGTTCGTGCGGTGGCCATCTACGGCAGGGTCGTCAAGTATCTCAGCCAGGTTCGTTCACATCATATCACTCGAGGCCCAAACGGTCGGAATTTGCTGACGTGGTGTGGCATAGGGCGCGAAGGAGAAGGATGCGTGTGAGATATGGGACCAGGAATCCCAGTTCTACGAGCTCAACTCCGAAATCCAGCAGTTCTTGGACGATCTCCCGGAAGCGTTCCACTACACACCGGCCAATATACAGACTCAACACACGGAGAGGACGTTGGGACAGTTTGTCTTCTTGCATGTGGTATATCAGCAGATCCGCCTTTTCCTCCACCGATCGGCGTTAAACATGGCCGGGTCCACACCAAGCAGTCCGACGGCGGCAATGCCGGTGGAATTCGCGGAATCGGCGGGTGAGATCGCCCTCGACGCAGCCACCAAAATTGCGGAGATCATACGGAACTCGCAGAAACTGGGAGTGCTGGCTGTGGCGCCGTTCACCGGATACTGCGCGTTTAACGCTAGCCTGGTGCATCTCGTCAGGATGTTCCACCGGCAGAGAGAGGTCCAGCTGGTGGCCAAGAAGCACATGGAGACATGCCTCAAGTTTCTGCTGCAGCTAAAACAGTACTGGGGTCTGTTCCATTCCATAACGGACAACCTGAAGACGATCTACAGGAAATTGGCGGAGAGTTCCGCGCAAGGAGCGTCCGTGTCTGGGCACCAAGAGATCTCTCGCATGTTGCAGTATGGCGACTGGTTCCTGAAATATCCCCAGGGCTATCCGGTTGGGGACTTTGATGATGAGCCACGAGGTTTCGTGCACGGTGACACGCAGGACGATGCGCTGGGCCACCGGCCGGACCTGCAGACAGCCGACGAATTCTTCGATCGACTGGGTCCACGGCTCGACGCCCGACAATCGCTACCGACCGCGACAAAATACCTGCAAACCTTCGTGCACGCGTCGCCGCCGGATAACCGCAGCTCTCCGGCGTCAGCTGGTCACGGCCAATCGCCGATGAACCATCCAGCATCAGGTCCCTCCCCGATGCAGCAGTCGTCAACACTCCATGCAAACCCAGCGCCAACGGGTAACCCGTCTTTGGGTTCGAAACAGGTGGACCGACCGCGCAAAATAGATACCCACAAAGCATCCCATGCACGGCGAGCAAGCATGTCTCAGACATCCCCCCCTTCGTACGGAGCAGGCGGACCCGGGTTCGTGCAACGAAACACTGCAGCGTCCCAGTTGACTTCGCCGTTATCGGCACGGCTACCCAATATTCCAGCCTCTCCGCCGCACTTCGCCAGCTATCCAGCATCGGCATTAGCACCCCAGAGCGCGGCATCGTCCACACCATCGCCAAACTACAATCGCAACCAGCTCCAACAGCAACCGGTAGTGGCTCGGGGGCAGCAGCAGCAGCAGCAGCCAGTGCCGCAGCCACCGTTCCTCGCCTACGATTCCTATCCGGGCGGCACAGACACCAGTTTGATCGCGGCGCTTAACAGCGGGCTGTGGCAGGGATTCGATCAGCCGATGGGTACAGCAGACGTGAATGCGTTCCAGGGACACCATCAGGCCAGCGGCGGCGCGTGGTTCTTGCCGTTCAACTCTGTACCACCGGGGTTCGAAACGGATCCAACAGGATTGGGTGCGCTCGAGATGCTAGCGGCCAGCGGGGCAGCGGGAGGAGGAGGGAGAGGGGATGCTGCCGAGACTGGGACGGCCATACCGGAGGGTGACAGCATGTCCAGCGCTCTCCCCGGCGGGGTACTGAGCACTGCGCCGGTGTATCACGCCGGTACCAGCGGGCATTTACAGCAGCAGCAGCAGCAGCAGCGGCAACCACGGTGACATTGAGCGGGCCTACCTTTTCTTCATTTCCCCCACATTCTCTAAGGGGAGGTCGTTCATTTTGTATTTTCTCTTGCATCCAGCAGCATAATCCGTCACGGTGGCAGCAGGTTGTGGAGGGGAACAGGAGGGAAGGGGGCTAATTGGCGGGCGTTCGAGGGGAGTCCGTGGTTGTATCATGTAACTACATCCATATATGGGGGTGTTTCGCTCGTTACCATTGATATTGTGCATTGTGCGTACGTAGGGGCTGTGGTGGGCTGGAGGATGGAGGATGGATGGATGGATGGAGGGAGGGAGGGGGAGGGATGGGGGTGGAATGGATGATTTTTTTATTTTTATTTTTTTATTTTTTCTCGGAAGAAAAAACCTTGGTTTCGGTCCTGCAAACGGTGCAAAAACGGGGTTGGATATCCGAAGACGCAGGATTGAGAGATATACGTATGGTTGGACAGTTGGAGTACATGGAGATGTGTGTGTGTGGGGGGGGGGGAAGATGGGATGCAGGATGAGCAGGATCGAGCAGGCAGTCGGCGGGAGCACAGCCCTGCACACATCAAATGACTTGCTCCACCCCCAGGAGTGCTATCTATGTATCCACCATCATCCGAAGTGCGAGGGCACCGTTGCACCCACCCCTGGGCCCACCCACCACCGTCTTACATACCGTCCACCACCATCATCATCGCCGTCCATCGTGCCGTACAGAGACATCGCGACGGAATGCCGTACATACCCGCAGTGTCAACCGGGGGGTGGGTCCATACATAGGATGAAAAGGGGGGGGGGGACCCCAAGGGCGCTACGGGAACCCGCATGTGCCCCTGATCACGTGCGCGGCGTGTGGTTGCACATTGGCTGGCATAGATAGACGGTAGGGCGTTGGTGGGAGGAGGGTATGTACGTTTTTGCGTCTTTTTTTTTTGTGCGACGGGCGTGTGTGTGTGTGTGTGTGTGTGTGTGTGTGTGTGTGTGTGTGTGCGTGTGTGTGTGCGTGTGTGGATGGAGGAAACGAGACGTTTCATGAAGCTCGTCTGCTCTGGAGCGGCGCTCGTCGGACTGCTGCTTACTTACTTCTTCGCGGAGCAACAGCGGGGTGATGGTGGTGGTGGGTGGTGCGGCTGGCTGGCCGGCGGTGACTCGACGGGGCTTGGTCGTGTTGGAGACGGCGGCGGAGAGTATCTATCTGTGCAGATGGAGAGCAGTGGTTTCGATTTGGTTCGCAGGACTGTCACCATCTTTTCTTTCTTCTTTCCTTCTTTCTTTTCTTTCTTTCTTTTTTCTTCACACA
>Ga0307516_10001300_pt1 | contig 34730 bp, 52 predicted proteins | sample 19_EM_MG_FD_203310 | JGI IMG/M metagenome (GOLD analysis project Ga0307516, IMG submission 203310) | Populus trichocarpa ectomycorrhiza microbial communities from riparian zone in the Pacific Northwest, United States - 19_EM | ecosystem: Host-associated > Plants > Roots > Unclassified | place...
AATTCGGCCCCCATTCAGTTCACCGAAAGAAAACCTGTCCCCACTGTCGATCTGCCGTTCGCGACCGCCCTATCGAGAACTTTACCATCAAGGAGATGGTAAACTCTCTCGTCAGTTCCGGCGTTCTCGAGGACGTCCCAGGAGCCACTGCCGCTACCAGCGGTACCTCCGTCACTTCAGCTGATCCCTGGGCGAGCATTTTCCCGAAGCACCCGGTGATGGAGGACAATTACGATGGCCTTCCATTTCCTCTGTGGGACGAAAGGGGGGACGAAGACGACCCCGATTACGAGGAGGGAGATATGGGAATTCGCGACGATGATGACGACGTTTACCGGTGCCGAGGCTGCATGAACGAAGTGGTGGACGGGTTTTGCACTATGTGTGAAAGGCAGTATCAACCGGCGTGGGCTGCAGGGCAGCTGCTTGGCGGCTTTTTTGGGGGGTACGGAGAGTGAGTCTTACGCCTCTATATTTGGCATCCTGGTACTGATTCCTCTTGTTCCCAGCCGCTTGTGGGGCATCGACGACGACTCTGAAAGTGACGAAGGAGAGGAGCACTTCCAAGAGGGTTACGAAGAGAGCTTCATCGATGACGACGAAGGGGCCGGCGACGATCTAGGGTTGCACATCGGTCCCCTAACACCACCCTCGGATAACGGGGACGAGGAAGACGAGGAGGAGGAGGTAGTCGAACTTGACTCCACGGCCGTGGTGCGCCAACGAAACGGCCAAGCACCTATTGTCATTTCCTCCGACGAGGAAGACGAGGAATACACTGACGCCGACACTCACGGGGACTACGGCCAATTCTGGAGCGAGGGGGTGGATGAAGGTGGCTACCACGATGCTCGTTCAGACTCCGATAATCATGGCGAGATGGACTATGGGTCCGACGATGGATACAGTTTCTATGGGTATTTGTAGTGAGGATTTCTCTTCCCGCCTTCGTTTTCTCTCTGTACAATATCGCGCCATCAGTTCCTACCAACTGTACAAGCAGCTTCACATAAGGCAAGTTATCTATTACAAATTGAAATATCCGTGTATCAGACGTTGGGAGGTTGTCCAAAGTCGGGTCCTTGCGCGGGGTTTCCGATGCAGGCGGTTTTATGGTGAGGTACACAAATACTAAAGAATACGGAGCTACAAGGGCTGTTTGCAAGAACCCAACCACGCCCGCCAAAGAACAAAGAACCCCATTGTGAATGTATCGAATGTCCCTGTGGCGTCCCAACACACAACTGTAGAACTGCAGGACGGTCAAACCACAGTGACTAGAGGACAAACACCACGCTCTCAGTGTTGACGAGAACAATTAGGGTTGCATATATTACGGTCCCAGCTGTTGACGGGCCCAATTCACAACCCGCATGCGCATTGCGAGCGCTCCAGAAAGCACCGAACGCGAAACACTGCGGTCTGAGAAACGAGGCCTGACACCAGTAGTGACAGGGAAGGGTCGGTAGCCGCGAATCTAGTTATGAGAACTGGTCGACCCGATGTGAATACGAAGGCGTTCAAGGGTTACATTTCGAATGGGCCGTGGGTTGTCGACTGAACAGATGACGCGTTCTTGTGGGAGCTGGTGTTTGGACACGTGCTCTCACAAAGTTCAATCCTCTGCGTATTGTTGCGGATCAGAAGTCAGCCAGGGGTAACCACAGGAGACGCTTTGTGGGGGTGGGGGGTCGACCCACTATGACGACCCCCGAACCGAACCCACCGGGAGGTATGCCGGCAATCCTGGTCGAACGAAACCCAGGGTCTAGTTGCGCTGCGGTGAGACTCAGACAACACGATCGTACAGCTGAACCCGAATCTCACCCGAGTCCCTGGAATCCCAGAATATGCCGGGGCCGCTGGCACATCCACAGCTTGTGCTCCCCCGCATCCAATGACTTTCCATTGAATCCAAAGCGCTCGTTGACCCAGGTCCGAGAGATAATTTTGCCCAAACATCGTAACCAAGAGCCCGGAGCCCGTTCGTGAAAGTTGGAAGCGGAAAAAAAAACCGAAACCTCGTCCCGGTAACGCCATACGGCACGTAGCCTACCCGTACGGGCACTGCACGCCCAAATTCAGCATCGACGGTACCGGTATGGTCGTAGCGATCGAGAGAGTGAAGACGACGGCGAGGGGAACCCCCCCCCAGTAGCATCTGCCAGGGTCGCGTGGGTGATGGCACGGCCGTACTGGGGCTGGGAGTAAGTCCGGCAGGGACGACCGCGCACCGAAACGTGGATTGTTATGTCGGTACCGGGCCATTAACTTACCACCCTGAAGGATAACCATTTCCTTCCCGACCCGCCGCCCAGGGTAGGGTGAGTTAGATGCCGAAGGTACGGCGCCCTTTGAAACCTGTGTCTGAGCGGCCCTGAGACTCACCAAGTCGGTTATGTTATCCCCACGGCCGGAGGGAGGGGGTCTTGTTTCTTGTCCGATCAACTTCATTGGCACAACGACCTCGATATTCTCGTTCAAATCGATTTGTGTTCTTCGCTTTTGTCTCGACGTGGCGCGTGGAGACCCGCACGTCTTGTCTTCACTACCTTTGTTTTCGTTCGATATAAGACATACCTAGGATCCCTCGACTCCCCTCAGTCTTCACTTTTCTCTCTCTCTTCGGGCACGAGCGCGCTCGGTTCGCTCGCTGTCTGGTGACCCGCCCTTGTTACAACACGTCTACCGGCTCAACGGGCAGCCCTCGGACCAAAAGCGAGAAGACTTGAGGCTCACACGAGATAACCAAGCATCGCCAAAAGACCAAGGACTGCCAAGCGACCCGTCGCTACATGTGCGTGCGTGCTGCGCGCATGCCAGGCCTGGATGGATCAAAAGCACAGGAATTCGCAAAGCCTCGCCTCGAAAACGATCGACCTGATCGACCTCGCCTCAAGCCTGTTCCTCAGCACCACGTGGCAAAGCACACAACTGTCTTTGGGGTGCCCGGTGAAATTTGAAACACACCGAAACCCTGTCCTCCGGTGCATCAGCTCGAACGGAAACACGGGTGATCGTGCCCGTGCGATTATAATTCCAGAGAGTAAGAAACTGAGTTATCTGCCGGGGTCACCATGGAAGGGAAACTCAAGGAAATCATGTACATGAAAAGGGAAACGGTAGGGAAGGTGAGAGCGGCTTGTGAGGGAGACAGGCAGATGCCCGAAAGCAATGGAGTACTAAAACACAACGGGGTACGAATAGGTGTATGGGCTCGAGGGGTCGGTATGAGGGTGTTTGTTGGAAGAAGGGAACGAGGGGAAAAAAGGCGGATAGAGCTCCAACAGATAATAGGGCGAAGAGTGACAAGCGAGAGAGAAGAACGGCTGGAGTCGCGGATGAGATGACAAAGCAGTAGACAGGAGACGCAGGCGAGCAGGACGAGGGGTTCATGTGCTGAAAGTCCGCCTCTTCTTCTCTTCGTAATCCACATACCCGTACCAGGCTCCCCCGATAAGTGTGAACAGGATTCCTGCACCGTTCGTGCTCGTAATATGCAGATTGAACATGAACACGGCGAATAAGATGGTCAGAACCTGCTTGATATTCGCTACGGAGACCTTGCATCAGTTTCCAGAAAGCTTGAGGGCCGCGTCAGTGTGAAACGTACCGGCCACAGTCATGCTCAACGCCCCTGCCTTCTTATTCGCGGTGAAGCTGACGATGTTCAGCCCAAAGGCGATACAGCCGTTCATGAGGAGTCCAGCCGCGCTCCACCAAGTCATCTCGTGCGCGCTCCAATCTCGGACGTGCTTCAATTCCCCACTGATCCACGCATAAAACACACACTGGATAAACGCCAACGGGCACATACGGGTAAGCAGGTCTAGAGGATGCATGGCCAGTCGCGGGGGTATGAGGTGTAACGTGGCAAAGACCGATTCCGGTTTCGAGTTGCTGAGCGTTGTTGCGGATGAAGGGTTTGATTGGAGAACGTTCGTGAAGATGGTCTTGAGAGCAGCGAGGAAGGTACCGAGGAGGGTGAGAATGAGACCCCACGTTGTGAAATAATAGTCTCCGTACGTGCTGCAGGCAACTGATGCATCAGACCGTGAGTTATCGAATAGTTGGGTGGAGACACTGACGCCAGGGCCACGCCGAGGATTACGGGTATGAGACTGAGTATCTTGCGAGTGGTAAACTTGCTTCCGAACATCATGGCGGACAGTATGATGGTGAAAATTGGGGTTGCAGCCCGCACCACTTGGTGAAACTGATTGCGAAATCGGAATCGATCAGCCATTACACGCAACTACGGGGGGCAGCTAAAAGGGGGACTGACCGGCACAGTTACGAGGTTCAAAGAAACGTTGCTGATCGCGATATTCATAGCATACAAGAAGCTGAACATGACCAACGCCATGTTATCGGAAGTGGACAGCCTCTTCTGGACAAATAACCCTTGAAGCAATAAACTCCACCCTCCAACGGTCCCGCACAACGCGTGCAAGGCGGTCACGGTATATGGGTATGGGAAATGCACCAACACCACTTTGTTGTACAGCGTCAGGGAGAGATTGAAGAAGAAGTACAAGATGAGCCAGAACTCTTGAGTGTGTAGGAACTTGTTTTCCGCCAGGTCTGCCCAGAAGCCTGTCATCCCCGATTCAGATTGGGGGTATTTGCGCGAGATAAGAACGCCTGGAGCCACTGTGGGAAGAGAGGGTGACCGAGGTGGCGAATGAAGTCGTTTCGGTGACGTATGTCGTAGGCGGGGTGACAGCTGGGGACTCGGTACACGAGTGATGTCTGAAGGAGATGCCACACCGGATGCGTTTTGACCAGTAACTCCGACGGGGGAGGTGATGGATCCCGTTGAGGGAGAGGTATCCCGGGTATTGGTATAGTAGGGAGAGAGAGTGGAATGGAACTGATCTTTCTCAAGCCTGTCCTGCCGACTCTTCTGCGGATCCTTCCTCCCAACATCGCCTCGCAATAACGTCGAAGACTCTCCGCCATCGTTTTCAGCGTGTGTAGAGCCGCTGCTGGTGCCCTGTTGCCTTGAGTTTGCCCACATGGAAGGGTAGGACAGCTGGGTGGCCTTGTCTGCACCCAGTGCTTTCATGAGTGGCATTAGAGACTGGGGGCCTTGGGGAAACGGACGGTGAGAGGGCGAACGAAAGGGAGTGGTGGATTGTCGCACGTACCCAGCATCGGCGAGAGATGGGGGAATGAACGCTGGTTACTGCGACTTTCTCGGAACGATCGGGACACAACTAGGTGGGGGCTGGGTGGCCGATGATGCCGAGTCTCAGACGGTGACCGAGAGGTCCGGTGTGGCGGGAAATGAAAGGGAGAGAGGGAAAGAGAGAATCAGCTGGGAGAAATGAACGAGCTCATGGAGATCGGGCAGGGACGCAATGTTGCCAAGTAAGCGAGCGTTTCGTCATGGGCGCGGATACGCGGTCAAGTCAAAGTACATGGAACGACTGGACCTAATGTACAGCCTATATGGCTACAGGAATCCGAAAAGGTTTACAGGTAAAATTAAAGATGCTACAATAGAAACCATGGGGCGCGGTCCAAGGTCCGACGAAAAACGGGCGTATTCTAAAAACAACAGCATGATGAAGGCAAACAGATGGAACTCGGTAAACGTGTCGCCATCTAACCCATTTTTGCACGAGAGTCTTCGTTAACCATGAAGCGAATGGGTGGTAGTCTCTGTGGGTCCTTTGGCCACTGGAGGATGAGAATACCGTCGGACATGGACGCGGTCATTTGGTTTTGCTAAGCGATTCAAGTTTAGTCAGCCGTTCAGGGTTATGACGAGCCAAGGGTACCCACCTGGATGCCTATCGGCAAATTAATGCTCCGCTGAAAGGCGCCGTACTTGAGTTCTTGGATAGGATAGCGAGCGCCTGGACCAGACGGTGCTGGTGCTGAGCGTTTGCCGGAAACGGTCAGCTTGTCGTCATGCAACTGGATCTCGACGTCTGTGGGCTTAATCCCAGGAAGCTCAAGGCAGGCTGTGATGGTCTGCGAGTCCGGATCCTCACAAAGATCCATTCTGTATCGTTCGCGAGGCTATGTGAGCTACGGAAGGATAGGGAGGAAGCACAGTCGGAAGCACACCTTGGCTTGAAGACCAGGTTCTGGGATTTGTTGTGGTTGTGTTTGGAGAGGTACTCTCGCGCATACTGTTGGGCGAGGGCCCGTTCGAAATGCTTGAGAGCATCGGGGTCGAGGAGGTTGTTGGGGTAGTGTGGCTTATGAGGCGTGGGCCTGGCAGCAGAGGAGGTTGGGGATTTGGAGGCAGCCTTCATGGGAGAGGGAACTGGCGAGGTGGACGGAGTTGGAGGAGCTTATATACCGTGGCATGGCTGAGTCAATCGTCGTGGATCTCCGGGAGATCTAGCAATCGAACCGGTCTGAAGAAAAAGGCTGGCTGCGCAAATTGTCAAGGATCCGGACACATGCTGTGTTCCAGCTGTCACGGTCACACGATCGACACCCCCGTTCTCGAAACCGCCACAATGAGTAAAGTCGTGTTCGGTAAGCCGCGACTCTCCCCGCCCTCAGCCCTGCCTCACGTCCACCCGCCAGTCGGAAATGTCCCGTACAACATGGGCGAGGCACGTTTACCCCCACAACCCAGACATGCCACCCGTCTCACCGTGACGCACAGGATCAGCTCATCGACGTCTTCAAATCTGTCGGTCAGGTCGTCGGCTTTCGGTGTGTGCCCGATCAGCGTATCAGCCTTCGTGTCCCACAGTCTCACATTCACCCACCAGTCTCGTGTTTGACCGCGAGACGGGAAAACCCAAGGGCTATGGCTTCTGCGAGTTCGCGGGTACATCTCATGTTCCTTTCTCATCATGCCAATCAAGTCGTTCATTATCTGACTCTCCCTCGCCTGATTAATTCCCTCCTCAAGACCACGACACCGCAATGTCTGCTGTTCGCAATCTGAATGGGACTGACGTCGGAGGGCGGCCGTTGCGAATAGACTTGGCAGACTCCGACCCGTTTCTCGAAGGCAAGACCACCGTGCGTGGTGAACTGATAGACTCTGGTGGTCCGGAAGACAAGTGGTTCCGGGGAAAAGACTACCAGGAAGACAGAAGACAAGGCTCAAGTTCAAGTGGACCCGCCTTCCTCTCAAATCTCCCTCCCGGTGTCCAAATTCCACCCGGCTCAACAGCTCTAGATACAATCAGCCAAAGTCTTGCGTCCATGGAACCTTCTCAATTGCTCGAAGTCCTTGCCCAGATGAAGGTGTGCATGGAACGAACCTCCTCGCGCGAAATCTCCTGAGAACCGGCCTCGACTCCCGTCTCTTTTTTTATCATCGTGTAATAGGCGTTCATTATCACCCACCCTGAGCCGGCGAAAGCACTGCTCGTGGCGCATCCTCAATTGGCTTACGCTCTCTTTCAGGCGCTGTTGCTGAATAACATCGTCGATTCTGGAGTGCTCCAGGTGTGATCGCGTCCCGCAGCCGGGAACTCAGTTATCAAGTGGCTCATACGCGTGTTCATAGCGAATGTTGGGTGCGACGGCATCGCAACCTACCGCACCATCATATTCTCCCCCCTCGATCCCAAGCTATCAACAACCGCCGATGCCACACCAACACATGCCTCCCCCACAAAGCATGTACGGGCAGCCGCCGGTTCAACAACCACAGGGCTACTATCGTGGCCCTGCGCAACAGGCGCCTCCCCAAAACGTGCCCCCTCAAGTCAAGGATCTGGGGATCGATTCTACCCATCAGGTCGGTCTCATAGAGCGCTGTGCGGAACTCCATTTTCGGCCGCCGACTCATTGGTTCCAAAATAGCAAATGTTGTACCAGGTGTTACAGCTAACACCTGAGCAGATTAACGCGTTGCCACCAGCGGAGCGTGACGCGATTCAACAGTTGGTAGGTTCACGATCTCCCGCGATTTGCGCCTCTAGCTCGGTTTGGAAGGCTGACTCTTGCATTGTTCCTGTGTTTCCTTGTCCTCGCGCTTCCGTGCTTTGAAGAGGAGTCAGTTCATGGGTGGCGGTATCACCGCTTGACCGCCGTTCACCAGCCGAGCGCCTCAGTCGTTCTGGTGGGTTGTCGTGGTCGGCTTTCGGGTTTACGTGACTCATTATTAGCCATGCCTAGCCGCTGCCTTGTCTCTCGTTGCTTGTTCTGTCGGTCTCCGACGGTATTGCCTTATCTTTTGCCCCATTTGTAGCTAGCTTTCTTTCACTCTTTTGCCACGATATCCACCGGGCGCACTTCCAACCCCGACTGATGGTGATAAGACAGCGAGCGGCGTGGTCCCTGTATTATGATTATAATTCTTCTGCGCTAGGTGACAGGCACAGTCATCCACAGTCGAGGGTGACGAAAGCACCTTGGTTGTCTTTGGGTGCAGCCAGAGGGCGTCGTGTCGCGCGGTTTGCTGCCGGCGCGCCTGCGCATGATGGGACTCCGTGGGAAAGAGTTTTCTCTGTCCATTCCCTGGATGATTCAGAATTTTGGATGACTCATATCGAGTGAGCTCAGAACAAGGTTATCGTCAGCCGAAGCATACGCAAGCCGGCGCGCGGCTCCCCCCAAGAGGGCGGTCATCTCAGCCGAGGGAGCTGAGTGGGTGAGCACTGAACGAAACCCACCCGGGCCTCCAGTGGGTCCTTGGATATCATCCCCGACCCTGGTTTGTGCAAGCCATGACGTAATGCGGTCATGTACTCAGCCTGCCTGCGGCGTTCCCGGTACCAGCACTGAGCTTCCCTCAGGTGGGTCGGTATGTAAGCAAAGTGTACATATGGGGTATACCGCGGGCACACCTCGTTGCTTTTCCGGTGCGTCCACCCATCTCACCGCTAGGGCTACCGGGGAAAGACCAGTAGCCGCTCGGGATTCGGCCAAACTAGCCGCTTGCGTGACTGTGACAATTCAATTCGGATCAACCAAACGGGAATGGAAAGCGGAACCCTGCATTGGAGATAGCGAGGCAAAGGAAAAGGGTTGTGGAAACGTTGGACACATCTCCCACGATGATCCATTTTACTGCAGCGTCCAGCGTCATAGGGTTTCCACCCCGGATTACTCCTACACGTGCGTTGTGGGGGAGCCACCCCGGTTTGTTGTGATGTGATTGTTGTGTGGTGTAACCGTATTATTTTGTAAGTGGGGCCAGGGAAGGTTGGATTATAGTCAGGGCGAGGTACTCCCGCAGTGGGAAATAAGGATCTAAGAACGGAGCTTACATGAGTTGAAACACCGGCGATGAGAAAGCTTGGAAAATCCCCTCCCGACTTTACCATATATGGTGAGGCACTCTCGGAAGTCGCCTCCAGAACTCCTCCGAGAGAAGCCCCGCCCCGCCCTCCGATCAATTGCACAGCATCGGAACTTGTCACCCAGCATCCCGATCGGACCCTTGGCACACGCCACCTCCAGCCTTTGTCTGCCTTTGTTCTCGAAGGTTCCGGGTTTCCGCTTACCACACTTTCCCGTAAGTAGATCATATAACTCGGATCGTTTCGAAAACACGTCTCCGATCGGGGCCTTACATGAGGCCGCGGGAACCGCAAAGTCGACCCTACTTACCCCTGCGCGCGGGAAAACGCTGTGTTGGCCGCAATGACGCATCGGAAGGAACTGCGAAGGAACAAAACAGGGGGGTGAAAAGGAGGAGGCTTGTGGTGTTTCACACCGCTTTCCCCCACGAGTGAGTTGAAGGTGTCCCTTCGAAACTGCGGCGTAGAGACTTGGCCCCCCCCTGGGCTTTGGTTACGGGGGGCTCACATACGACACAGCCCCTGGTTGACCGGGAAATCTGATCGATGGGAGTGGAGCATCATGCATCACCATAGAGTGTCTCCAAAGATTGCGTTGAGGGTCGCGCAGTGCATGTACTGAGTAGTGGGGCTGCCATGACTCCAACACGCCGGCGCCTTTCAGGGATCGACGGCCGATTTCAAATAAAGCTTTCCACCAAACCCGTGGTCGTCATCCATTCAGTTTTACCGACTCGAGCTCAGAGAATATGCCGTCGTCAAGTCTCTGTGTATGCTGGCGCCTCTCCCCACGTGCTTGCTTATCTCGAACTTGCTCCAAACCTCACTCCTACTCGTATCCACATCGACGCTGCCCCGGAACGTTGCGATCACCCGCAGGCTGTTTTCGCCCCCTCGTGCGTCCCAAGAACCTGCTAAGACTACGACAACCCTGGGCGCTCTCGTAATCGCCAGGGCTTTGGTGCCTCGAGAAGCACCGATTCCTGTGTTTTGTCTATCGGGGAATTCCCTGTTACTAGAAACCGGAGTTCCCGCTACCCGGGGAGGGGGGGGGGCGTTTACCGTAGCACATATCCTACCGCCCCTTCCTTCGAAGTTACGATACGCTTTGCACTGCGGAACGGATTTCCCCGCGTTCAGTACAAGTAGCCCTTACCAAATTGCAAAGCACCGAGCAGCCGGGAAGCATATCCCTGAACTGGTACGTTTGCTAGGCAAGTTTCACAGCTCCAACCGCCACCCTCGGTTCCCTCATCCCTCCTAGATCCGCCGATAGCTATTGGACCCTATATTTGTTGGGCCTCAGGTTTTCGACAACGGTTGCCTCAATCCGCTCCACCTTGACGTCCATTCTGCTGCGGCCCTCCCTAACGATAACACTTCCATCACTGATAACCCTAGGATCCAATCGAAGAAACTCCTCGCGAGGCGTCACTTCACCAGCAGAGACTTCCAACTGGAATTCATATCCACACGGCATAGTTTACCACATCGTCCCAAGTTACCAAACCGTTTCACCAAATGCCGGAAGGGTGAGTCAGGACAAAATGATGGAATGGTGTATGTGCGTCAAGACAACAGCCGTAAGTACAGCCTCAAATGTCGATCTTATTCGACAGGCTCCTCGATCCCTTGAGGGTGCTGAGTTTCTCGACGAGACCATCAAGGGGTACGGTCGCAGCACGGGTCTTCTTCTCCCCAACATCGTCACGATTCCTGACATTCACCGCCTTGCCATCCAACTCCTCCTGCCCGACGACCAGGATGAAGTTATACTGGGCCAGTTCACCGTTCCGGATCTTCTTCTGAAGCGTGTTCTCCCCGTTGTCGACATCTGTCCAGAACCCTGCAACGGATAGCTTCTGCTGTACTTCTGAAGCGTAGTCTTTCTGTATTCATCGAACCGTGCAATCAGAACCCTTACATCGTTGATGGATGGGGCCGGAACTTACAAAGGGAGGTGCCACGGGGATTACCAGAACCTGCCTGGGACTTAACCAGAACGGCCACTTTCCAGCAAAGTGTTCGGTGACAATCGCGATGAACCTCTCCAAGCTTCCCAAGATCGCTCGATGAACCATGACCGGTCTCGTGGGTGGCTTGTTAGGATCCGTCGTCTCTTCCGGCCCACGGTACTTGAGATTAAACCTCTCAGGGAGTTGGAAATCCAACTGAATCGTGGCGCACTGGAAGGACCGTTTCAGAGCATCTTTGATCGTGATATCTATCTTGGGGCCGTAAAACGCTCCATCCCCCGGACTAACTTGCCAGTTTCCAGGGTGGTGCTTCTCAAGCGCTTTCGTGAGTTGCTGTTAATTCATTGGGTGGTGCGAGCACAGTTGGGTGATTTGGGGTATTAGGGGAGTCAGCCAGCGGTGTGGGAAAACACTGAGCCAAACCGGGAGCCTAGGAGGGGGAGGGAGAGAAATGACTCACCGCCTCAGCTTCGTTCCAAGTATCGATGTGACCGAGGTAGTTATCTGGCCGGGTGGAAAGTTCAAGCGAGAATTCAAATCCGAATAGCCCATAGGTGAACTCCATGAAATCGAACAGTCTCGAAATTTCTTCTTCCACCTAAATGCACTCGTTTAGATACATCGTTTGTTGGCCGCTCTATCTCTCACCTGCGATGGCATACAGAACACGTGCGTGTCGTCCTGCACAAACCTTCTGACCCTTGTCAACCCCGTCAAGGCACCAGACGCCTCGTTCCTGTGGATGATACCGAACTCTGCCATCCGGATTGGGAGCTCCTTGTAACTTCGGTCCCGAGAGTCAAAGATGATGCAATGTCCTGGACAGTTCATCGGTTTCAGAGCCCATTTCTCCTTCTCGACATCGAGTGTGAACATGTCGTCTTTGTAGTTTTGCCAGTGTCCGGAAGTTTCCCAGAGTTTGCTGTTGTACATATTAGGAGAGATGACTGGTACGCAGGGTATTGATCAGTTAGGTTCCGTTGTGTGAATGTGTGAATATGTGGACGGCCTGCCCCCTACCTTCCTGGTATCCCCGCTTATAGTATTCACCCTACGGTTATCCCGTCAGCCTCGGATCTTTCCCTAGAATTTGTTTGCCCACCCGGATAAGTTCGACCAGTGCATTGTAAACTCTAGTTCCATGCGGAAGCCAGAAGCAACTCCCAGGGCTAAGCTCGTTAAAGAAGAACAGTTCTTGCTCCTAGGGACCTCCTTCAATTTCAATTCAGGAATAGAGTTCACGGCAAACGCACCTTTCCTATTTTCCTGTGGTCTCGCCTGGCAGCCTCAGCGAGGAAAGCCTTGTACTCCGTGAGCTGCTTCTTGTCAGGGAAAGAAATGCCATAAATTCTTTGCAGGGAATCGTTGTTCTGATCACCGAGGAAATACGAAGCCGAGTTCTAGGATCATCTTCGGAGTCAAAACCCTCATTCCTGTCCAGCTGCGCATTTAGGGACGCACTTTGGTGACCATGAAGGCCTTGATCTTGCCCGTATGTGGGATATGAGGACCGACGCACAAGTCGATCATGGGGCCGCAGCGATAGACGGTAGTAGAGGTACCGTCAGGAATCTTGGATTCAATGAGATGCTTCTTGTATTTGTTGTACTAGACCCAACGTCAGAACCAGCGTTTTACAGTGGACCAATGGCAGAAGTTCACCTCGAACATCTTCAGCAGCGTCTCCTTGGGCACCATAATTCGCTCAAACTTTTGCTTGGCCTTGATGGCACCTTCGGAGAGCCTCTCCAGAACGGGATAGTCGGCGTTTGTGACAGCACGTCCGTCGATGGCCATTTCGTAGAAGAAACCGTCATCCGTGGGAGGACCAATGCACAGGTGACATCCGTAGTGTTTCTCTGCGGATTCTCCGAGGACGTGGGCCGATGAATGCCAGAACACGCGCTTGCCTGAGTCCGCAAGAGTCATAAGCGGAGGGAACAGAGGTACAGGGAAAGACCAGACCTTCAGGGTGTTCAAAGTCGAGCAACTCGAGGTTCACGCTACCCTCAAGCGGTCGTTCCAGATCCCACAGTTCACCGTTGACCTTCGCAATGACGATCCGCTCAGCAAGACCTTTCGAGATCTCCTTGGCAATATCCATGGGACTGGTCTCCCAGCTCGTCCCCTTCTTTCCGGTGCCATCCGGCAGGGTGATGGTAATCTCTTGCCGGGGTTGATCTGGAGCAGTATAACGGAACGTTCGTATCCCGGCCTACTCCTTGAGCAACCCGATGTACTTGCCTTTAACCCATGCATCATATTCAGTCTTTAATCGCTCGAACATCTGAATCCTGTGATCGAAAAACTCTGGTTTCGGACTAAGCTACAAAACCCGTAGATCGTAGGTGTCAGGTATGGTCGGATAAGAGAACAAACGGATGGGACGGACTTCTAAAGGGTATTCCGAACCAGACTGCTCTTTTGGTTTCTTCCCCTTGACCTTCTGGGTCTCGCCATTCCTGGTGATATCGGTATCGGCGTGGGGCTTGTCTAAAGCGGTTGCAGACCTCTGCTGAGTGGTCTCAACCGGGTGTATTGGTGAGGTGGTGGACATATGGCTGGCGACGCGGAGGACGAGGGAGGGCGCTGGTCGATATCGGGTGGGTGTGTTGTGAGATGCAGTGAGGAACCGGCGATACGGGAAGCGGACACGGCCAAAGCCCAGCATCTGGTGACTCGGCCCAGTTGTCAACACGAGCAGGTGACCCGACGCGTTCGAACGACACAGGACGCGTTTACTTTTCCGCAATTTTTCTTCAGCCCAGCTTCGGTGTTTGGAGAATGTTTATAAGGGCGGTAGCATACCACGTAGAATAACCAAAGCCGTTTCGCCCGTGAGACGGAACGGAGGAAGGAAGGAATGACTCCGGAGCGTGGCGCGTAAAGGCTAAATTATCCATTCTCGATTACCAACGCGGCCGAGGGCGGCTTGCTGACGATCCAAGGCGATGGTGATTCCATTATAGATAAGATAAAATACATGCAAAGATGCAGGCGGTATTTCTAGGGTGTCTCTTCCACGAGCAAGTCTACGAACTGCCTCTCCCTGATCGCTCCAGCGTACCGTCTACAAGCTCATAAGCAGGGCGGTATCTTTGCTTAGGTTCGGTACCGTTCAGAGTGGCTCCATTCCCGTGCGCACCACATAGTGGTTGAATCGCGAGCGCGGGGTTCTTGAACGTGTTGTACGTTGACCCGATTGAGGTATACCTGATTGAGCCGTTAGTCAAGCCCGCTAAAGCAAGTTCAACAGCAAACCCACCCTTGGTCGTAGAGAGAGCAATATGGGACGTCCAACTTTTTCAAGAACGTCCAAACATCCGGGAAGGTCCAATTAATAATCGGGTTGATTCTCACAAAATCAGGCCAGCCTTGGTCAGTCGGGTTTCTGAACCCCAGTTTGTCTGCAAAACGGTCACCGACGTTACTCGCAACCTGATGCAGCGAACAGAACATACCACAGTAGGGGTCTGTACTCCTGGTCCCAATCAAAATCCCCTTGACACACGGGAACTTGTTCTTATACGCCTCAAGTGCCTTCTTCATACCCTCTCCTCCACCCTTCTTGGGCTGGGAGGGTATACCCGACGCCGGTGTCATCACCGTCTCCACGGCGAGCTGTGCGCCCTCCTTGGTCTTTGTTGACAGACAGTGAAAAAGGTCGAGATCGTACGTCTTGATTGATTCGTGGATGAAAGATTCAAGTTCGGGGAACGGAGATGGGAGCGGGATATACAACGAGGGTATCGCTGTGCGTTTCTGGAACCTTCGGTAAAGGGCCGCCACGTAGAGGTGTAATAGCACGGTGCCTGTGTCGTCCAGATTAGATACACGTTGCGGAGGGAGGTTGATAAGGTCGATGACGCACAGTCTTTGCCTCCGTTGAAGCTCAACGCCAGGTGTTCGAAACTTTGGTAGACAGATGGTGAGCACAATCCATTGTACACGAATGAGGGCGCACTCACTTGAAGTCATCTAAAGCCTGGTCGATAACTTCTAGGGCTTCCCTAACTCGAGGGGCGATGGGTTCGTCCGAATACGCGAGATCGTAAACTTCGTTCGCCTTCTGATTGTCCATAAAGCAATCCGTCGGCAACAGAGACAAAGTTGCAGTACCCGTAGCGGAGGCCGTGGTGGTAATCGTCGCCGTGTTGGAAGGAATCGTGGTGGTATTTGTAAGTGGAGGGTTGTTGAGTGGAGTGGGGGTTGTCGTAGTAGGAGAAGGGCCGGCTGCGGTCGTTGCTGCTGCTCCTGCTGTCCTCCCCAGCAACGCACGACCGCGTCGTATAAATATCAGTCGGAGCAGAGTTGAACCCGCTTTCCCTCGCTCCTGTGCCAGAAGCAGATGGCGACCCGCTCCTGTTCTCCCCGGCTTAAGTATAAACCTCGAGGAACTTCAGAGCCTGGTTCGATCAGGCGCCGATTGGGTCCATTGCCCGTACATATAACGAAGCGCAAGGTGAACTCGAGGCTTTCCAAAAGTCATAAATTGATACATCGCGCTCATAAGTAGCAAACAAACGGGTGGAAGAGGGAAACGTTCCGGAAGGAAAACATGAGGGGGATACGTTAGGGACAGGAACCGGACAAGCACAAGGAGTTGTCTGCGGTAATGTGACAGAACAACGCCGACGGACGGGGCCAACGGTGAAAACTATGCGACGCAGAACAGAGCTGCGTTGCGCCCACCCAAGCCCAGAACAGCCAGAGAGTCATCGTAGACCAATAAGCTGTCGTAAATCCGCACGCCCCCATCGTCAAGCTCAAGGTTCTTCCATCAATCATAAACGTGGGTCCGTGTAAATTAGTGGCAATGCACTTGCGGAGTTTTTCTGTAAAACAAAGTTTCTGAAAACGCAAAACGTTGAACCATTCCCAGCGAGAGACGGTCCACGGAGCCCAAGGCGGGGTTCCGAACGGAATACTTGGGTCTCCTTCGGCAACAACACGACGATACTCCGGGTTGTGGGGAAGGCGACCAGGCATAGGGGTTACTCCATTATCAACGATCTACATCACCTCTCCCAGCCGCCACCCTGAATTCCCAGAGAATTGCCAAATGGCAGGTTGTAAGATAGCGTCTGTGAGGTGGGTGATAGTCCCTGCCGAGCCAGCGGATAATTGGGGGACCCACCACCAAGCCCTCCAAAGGTGCCGACCTGGTCAAAATTGACGGGAGCCGTGGGGGTAGGCAGCGCGGCCCTGGCGTTGAGGAGATTGCTGGTAGTGGAGGTGGGGGACGTCAAGTAGGAAGGTACACCAGAGGATTGTGCCCGGTGGTGGCCAATGGGATTGAGTCGTGGATGAGGAGTGATATCTGAATGCGGCTGGGATTGTTGGCTCGATTGCCAGGAGAGTTGGGAGGACGACTGGGGTAGACCCGAAGATGGGAGGAAGGGGGAGACACCATTTATCAGCCCAAGCCCGTTTCCGATCCCACTCCCTAACTTCGTTCCTGGCGCGAGTGACGGATCGAACTGAGAGACACTCCGCTGATGCCTTTGTTGCCCAATGGGAGGATACCTGACGTCATTTGCTGGGGACCAAACCGAGGACATCGATCCACCTAAGCCGCTGAGAAGTGTTGTGGCGGCAGGTGCTGGATCGTTGGTGCTCGGTTGTATGCCCAATACGCCATTCAATAGGTCCTGGGCAGTTGTCCCAGCGGATTTTGGTTGAGATACCGAGAGGGTTCGAGCTCTGACATCAACGTGGGTGGGAACCATATGCCCGAATGTCCCCGAGCCACGTCGAGAGGGAGGTTGCACACGAGGGGGAGAAACCTGAGGGAACCTCGGAGGAGAAACGTGTAGAGATTTTGGGGAAGGCAATTGGCGAAACCCGGGATTCAGTGGGCTCCCAAGTTGACGACTGACCTGAGGCGGGGTGAAAAGGGGGGGGATCGTCTGGGGTAGATCGCTCGTAACCTTCGGTGGGGGTGATGCCCTATTTCACGAGGGGACACAATTGATCAAAGAAACCTTTGGCATGCAAAGTGCTCGCACTGACCGAGGATAAACCACTTCTTCATCTGTATCAGCATTTGTCCCCACCCGAATCGCATCGTTGACGGGGTCGTCGTCAGTATCCGTATCCATCGTGTCAGACCCAACTTCAGCGATTGGTGGAGAGACCAGACGATGGGGCTGAACCGGAACCTGGGTCGGTGGAACGGGGCTTTCTTGACCCTTGACGGAAAAGACGCGGTTGTCATACGCGATTGGGGTGTCCTTGTCAAGCATAAGGGGAATGTTCCAGAAACGAGGAAATGACTGTACCTTCGTCCGAGCCAACGCCTTGGCGTCACCGAGAAGGTCCCATATCCGCATAAGTTGTTCCTCGTTTGGGTGGACTTGTGCCCTATCGACACCTTCCCCAGAGTTGTCTGTGACCATGAGTTTTGTGAGAGGTAGGAACCCTCGGATGTCGAGATCCTCGTCCAATGGTGTCTCGAGTTGGGTCAACCGCTCGATCGGGAACTTTTGACCAAGGGTAGTGAAGAACCTCGTGTATACCCTCCAAAACTCCGCGGCACCTTCTACAGGCTGCTTCTTTTCGTCGTTGGCATAGAACCGGTAATTCGCACGTAACCACTTGTTGACCATCCGCAACGCGGGCAGCGTCCTCCGGAGTGTTGCGGAGATCTTCTGGGCAATGTCATCTGTATCTCCTGCAGGATCATCGGCGAGTTCCTGTAGGCCGACCTCCAATAGAGAACGGAGCACGGCCAGTAGATGCCCTGAGATCTGGGCCTCGACCTGAAGGTTGGATCGTGGCCGGCGCTTCGCACCAGGTGATCGAAACATTCGGTGCTTCCAAAGTGCGCCGAGGCCAAGGATGACGATCTTTGATATAACCTCTGGTTGTAGAAGGAGGCCGGCGATTAGGTCGTGGAACAGGGAGACTGAAGATTTGCACAGCTCCTCCGAGGCCCGAAGGGACCCAGGGTCCACCATCACTACCCCTTGATACTGCTCCCAGTACGCGTGAAGTGCGATGATTTGCTCCTTGAGCACCTCGATCTTGAGTCGAGGAACGGTGGCCTCCTGTTGTTTCGCCTCCCCCTTGGTGTTCCAGAAGTCGAGTGACTTCTTCAGCGATTTTCCCATGTTTTCCGCAGCACCCTCGTACGGTTGCTGTACACAGATGGCCCGATAGTAGTGAACGATGGCACCAAAGGTGTCCGACTGGTAAGAGGAGAGAATAGCGAGTTGATTGGATGGATTCCCCTCATGTGGAACGAGAGATCGGGCTTGTTCGTATCGCTGGCGCGCTTTCTCGTAGTCGCGGGCACGAGGGATTGGCGTTTTCTTGTTCTTGCCATTGGTCCGTGCGGGAGGCCCGGTTTCGACGCCGGCCTTCGGCCGCCCCCCGGCTTCATTGTACTGTTCCTTGTATCGCGCAATATCGCCGAGGAAGATCAGGGCCTTACTGACACTCGACAGTTTAGCCTGGCGCTGCTCGGGGGTACATTGAATGACTGTATCGGAGTGGCGGGGAAGAAGGTAGCCTCTAGTCCTCCCATCCGGTGCCGGGTCTGGATTGTCTTCTGGGTTGGCGGAAACCATTTCAAGAGAGACAAGTATCTGCTGGGCCTCATGAAGGTCGAATGCTCGTCGAAACCACGTAACGAGGGAGATCCAGAACTTTTCCTCTTCGGAGAGAAATTGCCGAAACCTGGAGAGGAGTTTCCGGCGTTCTACGGGGGCGTTGGGGGCGTCGCGTGGGGGGGCCGGTCGTGCACCTCTTGGCGGGGGTTGGGGGACGCTGAGGTTGGCGATGCGTTGTTTGTAGCGGGTGATGAACGCGTAGGAGGTGTGCATCCATAGGCTGAGCTCTGCGTCCTTGGATTCCCTCGCGAATGGATGGGAGATCAAGAGTTCGACATACTGTTTCCGCAGGCTGAAAACTGGGAGTCAGCACAAACGAGATGCGGAGGATCGCAGGCATTTGAAGGTGGGCCGCACTTCTTGCGCTGAAACTCGATATTTTTATCCCAAGGCTCTAGCTTCGACAGCTCCTCTTGGAGGGTTGTATTCAGCGCCTTCGCCTTCCTGCATTTTCGGTCAGAATTCGCACAGGAGAGAGTGGGTGGAAGCAAGGCGATCTCACTTTGCGATTTCCGATGGGCTTTCCGGCATTTTGGTTGCTGGTCGGTTTCTGCGAGGCGCGTTCAGACATACATGGTGGTCGAGGCCAGATACGGTTCAAAGTCAAGACTCAAAGCCGCCAGAACTGCAGGGTCGTGGTGGCCCCGTGATCAGATTCGCCCATAGCCCAGATGCCGCTTGACCCTCTCCACGACCATCCAACTAACGCATACACCTAAAATTTTCTGTGTCTGTACGCCAACGTATTGGACCGGCTAATCCGGCCTTTACAGTTCCAGCGTAATCGTACGATCAATGAGTTGTAACAGAATATTTTTGGTTTTAGACTTCGGGTTTTGGTGTCTACACCAGGCAGCTCTGTTCGCGGTCGCCACCAGAGATCAGGGGTCCTAGCTGACGTGTAGTGAGGTCGGTCGAAAGATCGCGGGGCAATCACCCACCAGCATTGATATCGTAATTTCCTGCAGGACTTGCTTGTCTACCTCCACCCTCATCACGCACCACATCGATGTCGAAATACCCTGGGCAAGACCTTTCCCTTGAGCAACTCTTCTACGCGTTGAACGCAAAGATCCACGAACAGACCCGAAACTGTCAGTCCTCTGTCCCTGGACCAGACCAACAGCACTGGGTGAGAATTTGCTTGAGCGGCCGACCCGTGGCCAAATTCTGGCGGATCGACAATAACCTCTCCGTTCTGGCTTTCTAGGTCGATCGCGTTAACGTGGAGCTGCACCGGACATCTACCAACGTCAGGGTCCTGGAAAACGCCCTACGCCCTTTCTACAGACTCCATCCCGACATAATCATAGAGATATCCGAGTATCTGGATCCCCGCGCGTGCGGCAACAGATACGGACCGTTGCTCTGCGCCACTCAAATATGTCGGGGTTGGAGGGATACCTTGATTTCCCAACCATCTCGGTGGTCGTTCATAAGTGGATCGCGCCCAGATCTAATCCCCTGCCTCCTCGAACGTTCGAAGCGCGCGAAGCTCGACGCATATCTCATATCGCGCCGGCTCCCAGATGTCATCGAATACATCAACTCCCACGTAGATCGTCTGTCAAGCCTACGCATTCAGCTTGATTACGATTGTGGTGACGGTCACGAAGCCCTTCGCAATTTGAACGCCGTACCCAACTTACATCGCTTGACCATCAATTTCCCGGGGTTTCTCTTCCCTGACCCTCCGCAATACACTCCGGGAATCACCAACCCCATTCCATCTCTACGCCATTTACAGCTGTATGGGTTCCCCGTCACTCCAGAACTCGCCCAGCTCAGGAACCTCACCGTCGTCAGTCTTGATGCTGGTTACACAACTTCGAGGGCCGTTTTAGACCTCCTCTCCAGAAACCCCCTCCTCAAAACAGTCCATCTTTGGGGGAAATACCAACCCGAAGACCCCGACGGCGATGACGGTCACCCCCCTGGGAGTATAACCTTGAAGCACCTAGAAGTCCTATTGTCGGAGATGACTCCTTTGGTTCGCTTGGAAGCACTGTCCCCTCCGCACGGAGCGCGCATATTTTCTGGCTTCGCACGCGAGGGTGTTTCCAAGCGTGGGAGCGCGGTGGGAGGGTCTTATGTCGCCTCTTTCCCTATACCGGAATCTTTCTCCAACCTCCGGGATCTGCGAAAACTGTGCCTTGTGGACCAAGGGGAAATCTACGCAAAGCTGGAAGGGGAGGGAGGAAGCATAACTTACTGCATGTCCCACGATCACCCGTTTGGCAGTGGAATGTTCAGCGGCGTGCCGTTGGAGGAAGTCATGGACGCGGCGTACAGGCTGAGTCCCTTGTTTTGGCATGGCCCCACCTCTGAACCTACAACGTCGCAGCCCATAGTCTCCCGCATCGTCTGCGGTATGGTTCGACTCCAGAAGCTGGAGCTTTCGTGTGGTGCGAAAGAGGTTGAATACTTCTTTTTGGTGCTGCATTCCCCGAATGTGTGCAGGGATCTCAAGATCCTGGTCCTGTCACACTGCATGGAACTATACCGACGGATGGGCGGCCTTGCTAGATTAGCGGAGGGTAGGAAGGCGGAGGGCATGGGGTTGGATATTGTTCGGATCATTCACTCGGATGTCGGGCAACTAAAGGGCACGTTCAAGCAGGAGGATGTAACGAGGTTAGAACGTGCAGTTGGGACTCTCGAGTATGTTGAGGCCGAGAGAGGTTGGTCAGGACGGTTTTCACTGAGATTTGACCCTGAGGTAGAGATCAACCAGCCGTACATCTTCTAGCCCTCGTAGGGCCGAGTTCGTGCTATCGAGTAGAATGTATGTCTACGCGGAAACAGGATACTAGGGATACGGGTCGTACATCACCAACCGGTTAGGGCTTTTCCTGCCTCCTCTCCAATGGCACAGCTACAGGCTCACCGTTACCTATCCTCTGAGCGATCAGGGACGCGTTGTCGACGGTAGCATTGCCAAAGATGACATCGAACATCCCCGGATCGGGGTCGGGTAGGGTGACATCGACGGCCCACATGCAGGACCACCCATCAGTGACGGAACCAAGAGCACGACTGGCAAGCGGCAACGAAGTGGGAAGTACATCGGTGATCTCCGTGAGCGTACGAACTGGGGGTGGGAAGATGTCGTGCCTCTCCCTTTTCAGGCCATCGGGAATACCAGCGGTGAGGGGCTCAGGTGTCATATCCGTGATCGAATCCTCGTGGAATGGGATGTGCCTGGTAACAGGGGTGGGAGCCAAGCCGCTTGGGTTGGTGACGCCAGTAGGAAACTCGAGATGGGGTTGGATTCCGGATGGGTCGGCGGCGTGCACAAGGGTTTTTGGGAGTTCTACGGGTGGAGCTTCTCGGGCTTCGTGGGTAACGTAGGTGTTAGTCTGGGTGCAGTTTCCGGGGTTCTCCATTCCGAGGCGATTTGCATAGCGCGAGAGGCAGTCGTCGTCGTAGAGTGTTCCGTAGGGGCCGACAGACCATGGGATCCAGCCATCGCTCGAGGCATCCAGCCACTTCTTGTCGGTTTGTCCGTGGATACGACAATCGTCGCGAGAGGACGGGAAACGGCTTCTCCACCAGGAAGAATGGTCGCGTCCGCATTGATCGAGAGTCTTTCCGTGACATACGGACCTTTTCCATTCCAACTCCTGCCGCCTCACCTCCTCGAAGTTGAAGTCGAAGCCGTGATCAAGTGTCAGCTGTATGAGGCACCCGTCGTCGTATCCTCGAGAGTAGTGACAGTCGCTCCGTGTTCGACAAGCGGCCCGCTCTTCAGGTTCGACGAGGTATACGAGAGTCTTGAGGCAACTTTTATCGTAGAGCTTTCCATCGTGTAGGTACCAAGCGGGGGCGTCGGGGAGGGGGTGGACCACAGGTCTGAGGCAATTGTCGGTGTTGGATGGCCAGTGGGAGGTTTTGTATTCCGGGAAGATGGGACTGGCTCCGGTGCGGTAGTTCTTGTTGCCTCCTACGTAAGACGGGTGGTGGTTCGAGGAATAATGTCGAGGGTGACGGCGAGAGGCAAGAACAGAACTCGCGCATGTGACTACCAGAGTCAGGGCAAGATTTCTCGCAGTGTACCGCATAGTTCCTAGGCTTGGAGAAGAAGAGTAGGGTGACCCGGTGGTCGGTGTCGTAGGAGTGAGTGGATGGAGACGATAAAGAGTGGTTATGGTTGGAGTTTGGGTTTTTCAACCACTTACTGGGTCGTCACGTGGGTTACTGGGCGGCTTGTGGCATCCCGTATGACTTCTCCCCCGTCAGAACCGGATGCCTCCGTCCAAGGCCGTAAGTCAGATGGGAGCGTTTTGGGGTTGGGGGGGCGGGGGCGGTCTCCGAGGTACTATACTTCGTACCCGGCGCCAGCGCCTGACGAAGTGCAGAATCAAGAGGCCCGATTCAGTTCGTCTTTTCAAAGAGTTCATGACAGCCGCCAGAAAGACGGACGGAAGCCAAAATCGTTCTCCGTGATCAATCAGCCGCGTCTTTCAAGACAGAGTTTGGAGGGAGCAATCGTGGGAAACCAAACGCGACCGCCCCTGGAGCCACCGGATAACTGTATTCGGCTCTGCTGTGCACTCCGTACGCGTTTTCCACACACCCACCTTCATGAAAATCTAGACACCTCGGACCTCCCACATTAATAGCCGAACGCACGGCGGAAACCTAATCGAAAGAAGATGGGAAATGCCCAGTCATTGACGAGGACAAGCGGAGCTCTCGATTCGTTCGTGAGTGATCTTGGGGCGGACGTCCTTTATGAAAGAAGGTACGCCTCTGGGGCTTGTGCCCTCATACCGAAGCACGAAACACATCATTCACCCCCACCTCCCCCGATTCTAGTTTGAGCTCGGCCAGGTTTCTGAAGACGGTTAGATGCCGGCATCGGAACGGCCCACTGGTTGTCAAGATATTTATCAAACCAGACCCTGGGGTTAGCCTACGCAAGTTCCACCGCAGGCTGAAGAGTATGCGTAACACTATACCCTGTGTTGATCTTCCTCTGACGTTGAGCTCGTTGTCAAGTCGAACGGGAGGCCCTCGGGGACATCGCAAACGTGTACAGCTATCAGACCTTCGTAGAGACCGAAAATGCTGGGTATCTGATCCGGCAGTGGGCTGCGAGCAGTCTGTATGACCGTATCAGGTGCGTAAGACCTCATGCGGAGCGCTGGGATGAACTGTTCAAGGCGTACTCGACGCAGCACTCGGCCCTTCCTTTCAACCATCGAGAAGAAGTGGATTGCGTTCCAAATTCTTACAGCCCTTCGTGATGCTCGCAACCGCAAGGTCTCGCACGGAGACATCAAATGCGAAAACGTCCTCGTCACCTCTTGGAACTGGGTCTATATCTCCGACTTCGCTTCTTACAAACCGACTTATCTCCCGCTCGACGACCCTTCGGACTTCTCGTTCTACTTTGATACCTCTGGAAGCCGGACTTGTTATATTGCACCAGAACGGTTCTACACGGCAAGTGATAATCCCGATATTAGTGCCAAGAAGTCGAAGTTGGCTGGCGCAGGCGAAGACATCGAGGGTAGGAAGGATGGTAGAGTGACCGAAGCTATGGATGTCTTCAGTGCTGGATGTGTCATTGCCGAACTTTTCCTCGAGGGAGCGCCTCTTTTCAAACTTAGTCAACTCTTCCAGTACCGTGAGGCCGAATTCAACGTGGATCATAGTATCGCGCCGATAGAAGACGAGGGGGTGCGGGTAAGCACCTCGCCCCTTCGGTGTTTAACTTCGGTCTAATTAACTTTCTCCAGATATTGATCAAACAGATGATTGCCCTGGATCATACTGCACGGCCAACATTTGACACCGTGCTCCACACCTCCCGTGGGGTCGTGTTTCCAGAATGTTTCTACTCTTTTCTTCACAACTACGTTCACTCTGTGTGCGAATGGTCAGAGAAGAGTCCTTTCCTGATCTCTCCACCTCCTACTAGTACGGTTACCCCGACCACCACCCCGGTTGGACAGGTTCCCAAACCCGCCCAGAGAGCCCCTATGTCGATGTCCCAGGAACTCCAGGGAGACAACATCCTTCCGAGTGATTCAGATCACAGGATGGAAAGGATCTGGTCGGACTTCGAGAGCGTGGAGACGTATTTGGAACAGGATGCGAGCGGGGGTTCGCCCATAGAGGGCAAAGTGGAATCTCTGGCTGCAGCTGCTACAGCTACCTATACTCCCCTTCAGGTCTATTTTTTCACCCATTGATTCCCTTCTGGTTCCTGAACTATCCCCAGGACGTATTCCCCGTGGAGTTGAACATACCTAACCACGACTCCAAGTTGCCGGCCGGCCGAAGGGCCTCGTCGGAGGATGGCCCAGCGCTCATCATGTTGTCACTCGTATCCGCGAACATCAGAAATTGTCAATTGCCGAGTTCAAAAGTCCGGGCCCTGGACGTGTTTTTGGCACTCTGCCCTAAGTTAACGGACGAAGCGAAACTGGATCGAATGGTGCCATACATCATCGAGCTCCTACATGACGAGGCTGCGTTAGTACGAATTGCTGCGTTACGGACGCTTTTCCAAGTTGTACGTTTTTGGGAGGGCGGCGCTCCTCGATGACTTCGCTCACCCGATCCCCCAGCTCATGCTCGTGAAAGCGATTACGCCTTCCAACGCTGCGATCTTCCCGGAGTATATTATCCCGAGCATCGAACATCTCGTGAGAGACCCAGAGGCCTCTGTAAGAAGCATATACGCGCAATGCATGGCCCCATTTGCAGACACTGCACTACGGTATTTGGAGATGGGGCAGGCACTAAAGGCACATGGTGCTTTCAAGCTCTCTGCAGATGCCCAAGAGTACGACGAAGCACAAGTGGAGGTGCGCCCAGTTTTAATTCGGCTTTTGCCAATGCCTTACCCTATTCTACAGATTTCCTACGATGCCAGTCTCCAATATCTTCAGGAAAGCATCGAGGACCAACTGTCCACGCTACTGGTCGATCCTTCACCTGTCGTCAAACGAGCAGTACTGCACAACATCTCCTCGCTGTGTATTTTCCTTGGGCGGCAAAAAACCAACGATGTCCTTCTAAGCCATATGATCACGTATATGAATCACCGGGACTGGCTATTGCGGTATGCATTCTTCGAGAGCGTCGTAGATGTGGCGGCGTGTGTGGGCGGAAGGAGCCTAGAGGAGTACATTTTGCCCTTGATGATTCAAGCGCTCTCTGGTAAGGCGAGACTTGGTAAGGGTTTCAGGCTGATTTAGGGTTTTCTCCTCCTCAGATGTCGAAGAGTCTGCGGTCGCGAAGGTACTATCATCACTGACCAGCCTTTGCGAGCTGGGGTTGTTCCAGAAGATGCGACTTTGGGAGCTGATGGGGGCAACTCTTGGGTTTTTATACCACCCGAATATTTGGGTTAGGCAGAGTACGTCCTTTACCAGGGTTTCAGTTCAACGCTTTAACTTTGTATTGTTCGCTCCCAGGCGCGGCGGCATTTTTAGCCTCCGCCAGGAAACGCCTCTCCCCCAGCGACGTGTGGTGCATCTTATACCCCTCCCTGCGACATTTCCTCCGGTCTGAAATCAGGGAGATAGACGAAGTAACTTTACTCACGACCATGAAACCCGCCGTTCGTACGATTCCATATACAAGGCGGTAGCCGTGCGCTTACTGGCGTTCCCCAGATGCCTCGAGATATTTTTAGCGCTGCGGTTGCGTGGGCGATGAAAGCCGACAAGTCAACTTTCTGGAAAGTACATCGTCGAGGTGGTAATAAGGGAGATACCCACTCGCCAAAGGATAGCGTCGCTGCTGTGAAGAAGACCCCTGGCGTCATTCAACGCAAGTCAGAGGAGTACGTTTCGCTGCAGAACCTCTTTCTGTGCCCATCTGACGAATAATTTCGCAGAGATGAGACACACATCGCGAAGCTACAACAGCTCGGGATGACGCCAAACGAAGAGGCCAAGCTATTGGCGATGCGAGATTACATATGGAAACTGGCCCAAGCCATCTCGAGGTAGTTCGTCCCGTATTGCGCTTCTTTCTGGCCCGCTAAAATTTCTCCCAGTTTCTCTAGCCGCATAAGCATTGAGCCCGAGTCAGAGCAACTGAAATCTGTCACGGGTATTGAATTGCAGAAACTTGGAATCGTTCCGCAGACTGTTTTCCTCCGGCACCGTGGTTCCGATGGGCCTAGGTCCCAACAAAGTAGTCGCCGGACGTCAGGTCTGGGTTATGCGGGTAAATCACCCATTCCAGGAACCCCAAGGTCGCACAGAGCGCTCAGTGTCGACATTGGACCCGGCGCACCTTTCGAAGACCTGCGAAGGAGATTGGCCACCATCAATGGGTCCGCCAACTCATTAGTTATACCTCCCACAAGTGCTATTACTCGGGACAGTCGATCCACGGCGTCGGTGCCTTCTCAACTCAATAAGACGCCGATTATGTCTCCCGAAGTCGCAGTTCTGCAGCAGAGGCCCGGAAGCCCGACTGAGTCCGTTCTCTCGACGGCCGGATCTGCCGTTCTAAGGACCACAGCACGCGGACTTCATATGGGAAGCTTCGATCAGAAAGCCGCCCCGGCCGTTGGTAGTTCAAAAGCGAACGCGACCGGGCTGTTGGAAGCCGCATCGAGGATGAGATCCGAAGGTTCTCCTGAGAGGTCGGGAAGATCTTCGCCGACTTCGGTTTCTGGGGGTGGGATTTTAAGGGGGGTTACGCCGCTTAGACCCCGAGCCCTTAGCCTCCTACCCATCTCGTCTTACGGTACGGAAAATTTATTGTGTTACCCCATTTGGTCCTCCGCTGAACGCCCCCACGCTAGACGGGATGGAACCCGGCGTCATCCACTTACTAGAGCATATGTACCTCGACGGAAGCAAGGATCTGCAGAGCGACTTCGGGCCGAGGGCACATGAAGGACCGATCCGCCGCCGTGCCGCCGGCCGCCACAGTTTCGTATCTCGCGACGGGACATATAAACGCCCGGAAGCAAATCTCGTCGCGCATCTCAACCCGCACACAGATGCGATCACAGGGCTCGCCGTATCCCCGGACCACGCCTTCTTCGTCTCGTCGTCTGATGACAAAACTGTCAAAGTGTGGGACACTGCGAGGTTGGAACGAAATGTCACGAGCAAACCGAGGCACAGCTATTCGCAGCACCACGCGAAAGTGAAATGCGTTTGTATGATGGAAGGAGTTCATTGTTTCGTGAGCGCGGCCGAGGACGGGAGCATACACGTCGTTAGGGTCAACGTCAGCCAGACCGGAACATTACCAAAGTACGGAAAGCTGCAGGCTGTCAGGGAGTATCGACTTGAGCATGTGGGTGAATACGCGACGTGCATGATACACTTCAACTCGGGTAAGTTCCACCTGCTGTTTCCATGTACAGCTTGCTGCTTTCTGGGAACTGATGACTTTTTTGTTTGTTCCGACGATGCTCGCCGCTCCTTATTGTTTTTACGGCTCGACAAGACGCTGCATCCAATCTCATCTACGCGACGACTCACTGCTTTATCTCCGTGTTGGATCTGCGAACGATGCGCGTCCTGGAAACAATGGAGAATCCGAGACACTATGGAGCTGTCACCTGCTTATGTATCGACAGAAAGCGCGTGTGGCTGGTTGCTGGGACAACTACTGGGGTGTTGACACTCTGGGATCTTCGGTTCGGGATGCTGCTCAAAAGCTGGAAAGTAGGAGCTTCTTCTTCTGCAGACACAGCGAAGTCCTTCCGAATCAACCAGGTCGTCCTACACCCGACCCAGGGCAAGGGTCGCTGGGTTATGGTTACTTTCGAGACGACAAAGCAGGCGCCAGGCGGAGTCGATACCTCCTCCCCCACGACGCTGATAGAGGTTTGGGATGTCGAGAAGTCGTTACTGATGGAGACGTATGGAACAAGGGAAGTCGTTGCAGGAGGACCTAATGCTGATGAGGAGCTACCGCAGCCTGTCGAGGTTATAGGGGAACCCACGGAGGTCAACCCAGCGACGGCAATTGCTGCGCTGGTTCGATCAAGGCAACAGTCAAGGGCGCCCCTAGATCGGTTCGCTAAGCGACCTGCTCAAAGTGGTTCCCCAGGAGATTTACCGTTGGTTCGCCCTTCTGTGGACGTGAGAGCGATTGTTGTCGGGGGCGACCTCGGCGGTCATTCGTCCAAGGTTGAGCCAGGCCCGTCGACTGGTGGGCGCTCTTCGGGTATACGTGGGTTCATGATTAGTGGCTCGGAAGATCGTAAACTGCGACTATGGGACTTGGCGCGTATTGAACGAAGTGTAGTGCTGAGTGGAACTGAGACGGAGGTCGAAAAGGCCGGGTACAAGTGAGTACGGTTTTACGCCACCACCATTCCTTAGTGGGATTGATGAAATCATGCGACGTTTGATTACACTAGGAGCGCCGTGGGATCTGAGGGCTACCCTACTTCGTTCGTCGAGATGTGGACCAGGTCTACGAGCAGTCAATCACAGGGCAATCGACCCCCTCAGAGAATGAGTTTGATCACGAACAATCAACAGAATCTGCTCAAGGCCCATCAGGACAGTGTTACCGCATTGGCCTGTATCGATTCTCCTTTCAGAGGTGGGGTCGTCAGTGGAGACAGGGCGGGAGTGATCAAAGTTTGGAGGATCGAAGGTGCGGACGCAGCGTGAGAGATGGTGCGAGCGGTGCGTTCGAACTGCTGGGATTGTTTTGACCCACGCTGATGGCCGATGAACAAAGGAGGAAGAGCGCTCTACCCATGTGGGATTTGGCTCAGCGGAAGCCGAGCGGAGCTCCACTTATCACGGGGGTGGGCGAGAAGCATGCGGTACGGGAATCGGACCCCCAGGGGAGGGATGAGATGGCCTGGCTGGCCATTAGCACGGTAGCCTCGAGGATTTTGTGGAAGACGGAAGTGGTGAACACGATGCAGCGGTTAGGGAGGGAATTAGAGTGCGTAGCCGGTCTTGTGTTCACCTCGTGGCCGCATAGCCGTGGTGAGAATATGAATATGACGGTCGTTACGGTTTCGGTCCTTGGATCGATGACCCGGTGTCCCAAATTTGGAAAGGCGGTTCACTTCCCGTGATATCGACAGAAACGGAATTTTCGATTTTGTATTTCTAGTCTCGTTCCTTTCTTCCTCCTCTATCTCTTCCTCCCTTCCTCTTTCTTTCTTTTTATCCCTCTTTTTAATCCGGGCTCGTTCCTGCCACCACCATGTCGCTGAGCCCAATCTCCATGCCCCAGCCCACCCTCAGGGCAACCAAGAAGCAGGTCTGCTTCCTCACACCCACCTCCTCCGTCCCAATCCCCCAGCTGCCCTTGACCCCCGTGCCGCCCACCCCACAGCCCTCGCCCGCGGACTCGGAAGAGTCGCTCGCGCATTCCGACGGTTCCGAGTCTGAATCCTCCGACTTGGACTCGGGTGGGCCTACAACACCGCCAGCACCTGCCTCTGACCTCGAATACTTCATTCCACCCCGGTCTCACCCCGCAATTCACTTCATCCTTTCCCAACCGAACATTGACCTGTCTCTGACACTGCCGGAGATACTGGAGCAGATTCGTCCGGAGTTTCTTAACCAACCTGCCACGTCTCCCCCAATCCGCAGCCTCAACCTCATCTCCCAGTGGATTCCTTGGCGCATAGAGGTTCTCCCGGGCGCGATACCAAACTCGAGCCCGTTGAGCGGTACTTATACAGGCGTCCTTCCCTGCACCCCGCTTCCCACGACACCTCTTGCCTTCCAATACAGCACCTCGCCACCTTCCGCCAACTCCGAGATTTTCCCCGCTGATGCCGACGAGTACTATATTCCCCCGCAAGCCCAGAGTGCATGTGTCACGATACGTGACATCATCACCACCTTGCATTCATTCTTTCGTCTCAGAGTCAAAAAGGATGAATGGGCTTTATTGTCCCCGTCGGTTCAGGACGTCGTCGGTCAGTCGTTTTATACCCGCCTCGGACGCCTTGACCCCCGCCGCATGGAGAGAGAGAAGAGAAGAGGAGCCTTGAGGCTCGACATGTTGCCTGTCGATTGTAAACATATCTTTGGGTTCTTCGTCAACAACTGGGATGCGGAAAAAGCCGAAGCTGTCTGGACCACTGAATTTGGCCACAGAGCATAGAGTCAGTCCCCTCAGTCCTGTGTCCAGGTTCCACAGGCTTATATGCGCGTCCTACAGTTTTTACAAAACCGTTTCCAAAAGTATTGAATACCCGCTCCTTCTGGCCCTTCTAGTCCTCACGACAGTCGGCCCCTGCTGTCTGCCATTCCCCCTCGCTACCCACTCCGTTCCCTGTCTCTCCGTACTCACACCTTCACTACGTCGTCATGCCCGTTGCGGCCACCCCTGGAACTGTGATCTCTCACCAACTCATTCTCTCTTGTCACACATCACCACAACACTCATCCTCATCATCACACATCACACCTTGCATCGCATTCCAGAGGTTGTCCAGCGTGGCGCTCGTAATAGGCTCTCCCCGAAGGATCCGATTGCTCTGTTGTACCAGTACAGCGCTCGCTTCCTACACTGGCTTCCCCATCGCCCTTGCCGTCTATGCTCCAATTCCTCTTTTTTTGGGCTTTTCGTCCTCCTCCGCAATCACCTCCATCCATATTGAATGCTCTCCTCCCTGTCAACACTCCCGCACGATGTTTTCCAAGTCGTTTCTTGCACCATGCCCCCTTCCCTCGGTTCCTATCGTATTCCCTCACTTATGTTTTTCCGCGATAACGGTCATCGGAATTTACCCCGCTCTTTCCTTCTACTTCATTCTTTTGGTGTAGTTATTTATTATCCCCTTTACCCCCCATAGACAGTCACCTCGACTACCGGTTCAACTTCGACCTCCACCCTTGTGGATCCTTACACTTAGGTCTCGCTAATTCGCTCTTGGTCCTTTCCCATTCACGTTCCTGAACGGGCCATTCTCTCTTGCCGTTCTTCGTCACATCATAGGAACCGTTATCCCCATCCCACCTACCAGTCCTGACTCGGTGTGCATCCCTGCGTGTCATCTGGTTGTGCTATCCCGCTTTCCCTGCCCATCCCTCCTCTGTTGTTTGTCACCGGACTGTCGCTCGTTGGGAGCTCGTGTCGTGTAGTCAGTAAAGTTAAGAAGAAAACCAAATTGAAGAAATGTATTGTTGTATACTTGATCCTGTGCTCGGCGCCGTCTGTGGTTCCTCAATATTCAATACTCGATCAGGAGACACGCACGTAGGGCTGAGCCCTGGCAGGTGGTCTGATCCACTTCATGTTGAGAGCCTGATCACCAGAGGTCAGCAAACATGGCTAGGGTGTTTTCTCTTCCTTGCCAGCGCCCGGCAGCCATTTTGAATCCCAGGTACTTGAGTACCCGGTCCCGGAACGGTGGGGGTCGCTGACATCTTCACCATCAAGGTTCCAACGTGTTCAGACGTGAATATGTCATACGAATGTCGGGCGGGCAGTTGGTGTCAGATAACCATTGGACATTGAATGTGGATTGGGCTAAAATTGCTATCGTCGTCGTGCGCGGTGAATACACTCGCCTATAAGAGCTGGGAAGCAGCATACTCATGGGCGCGACTACTGGATCACATCCATTCGTCCAATGGTGGTGCCGTCCCATTCAAGATCTCCAAATTCCATGGAACCTTCTCTTGTTTTTCACTCAGTGCTTGGGGCTCGGTACGGTTAGGTCTACTACGCTTGGGTTTCCGTGCTCGCCCAGAAGAGTGGTTATCATATTCACGTAAACGACGTACGATTCGAGACATGAAGTTTTTTGATTGTTAAAAGGAGGGGAACAGCAGTATTCCATTTGAGGATAACCGTATAGGAGGATTCCAGATACGCGGACGCACGTGGAGTGGGGAAATGGTGGAACTGGGTATAGAACTCAGGACCAGTGACCATGATGCTCGGTAATTCCATATGAATTATCAAGCTGTTGTGTCACACCTAACCGGGGTTGGTCAACCGTGAAACTGGTCTGGCTGTTTGAAATTCCTTTCTTCTCGTTTTGCCAGTTGACGAGTCCAGGGTTCGGGCTTCCCATCTCTTCTGGACCGGGGAGTTCAGGAGCCGGGCGTCTGGTGATGAATCGGACCCAGGCAAGGTTGATGAACCAACGCCACAGGTCGGGGGCTGAGTGGCTCACTTCGATGATTGGAGGTACCGCAATAAACACGGCGAGGACCTGGCGGGATTAGGCGGGTCAGGGTCACATCAACGACAGGCGAACTGGAATGGAGTAATACTTACTTGACCGAATGTCAAGGACCAGGCACGGTCTTGCGATTCCAAGACCCCAACTTCGACGATCCCAACCCAGTACATCGTAGGAACCGCGATGACGGTCCAGAATTGGAGGAACGGGTAATGCGACACTACCGTCCTCCTAAGGGTCAACTTTAGCACCACTGAACCTTCCAACAACGCGGCGACGAACTTACCAGACCCTGCCGAACCTCGGCCGGTAAGGCTCACCAGGTGGCCAGATCTCCTTCCTCCTCCGAATGATGGCGAAAACCCAGGCGACGATGACGAGGGTGGGAGTCGCGAGGAATAAGACCAAAACTCCCACTGCCCCGCCCACCGCCAGGGCCAATGCGAAAATGAACGGGGCCCCGAGGAAGAAACTCTCCGCGACGGAGCTCCCGCGGCAGGAGTCTTGGGCGAACTTGGCATGGGGGAAATATGCGTATGCGAGGATCGCGATCCAGACTACTACGGAGAAAAGCACCATTGCCCGCCGGGCGTACTGCTTCTTCCCGAGCGCTGCGTCGAGGCGATGGGAACTCCAGAAGGCTCGGATAGAGTAGCCTGTGAAGTAGACGTTGACGGGCGAGCACACGAGGGAGACGAGGATTACGGCGTGGAAGCGGGTGAGACTTCCTTGGAGGAGGGAGGTCGCGCAGGTGATTAGGAGGGAATAGGTGATGAGGGACTGTGACCAGAAGGCGGCTTTGACACGATTTGGCGAGTAGAATATGAGAAGGGCTTGAAGGCGGAGGGTCAACCTGGCCGTGTTTTACGCGTTTGGATGAAGCGAGGGCTCACCGAGACAGAACCCGGTGACATAGTCTGGTGAACTATCAGTAACACAGCTCAAAGCCGCCAAACGATGGGGCGAACTCACTGGCAATCCTCACCAACGGCCCAGCGATATCAGGATTGGGGCAGAACCCGAACGGGCAAATATCATCTGACGGGGCGTTCAGACAGTACACTAATAGGTATGGTTTGACGTCTGCCCCGGTGAGGTTCAAAAAGCCGACCATGTTCTCCGTCACGGAGCAGTTGTTTTCCTTGAAGATATCCGGAAACCAGAACTTTTCAGCGTTGAAACAGCTGATGTCTGGAGGGAAAGTGGTGGAAAGGACAACCTCGCCGCCGGACGCCATGGTGTGGGCGAGTCGTAAAGTGGAGAGAGAAGCAAGGGCCCTCGTTATTTATCCATCGGAAGGGTGGTCTTCTCCTGCGAGCCGATACCCGGGCGTGCTGACGATAGCGACAACCCGACTAAGCCAATGGTGGAACCGAAGCAGGCACGCGCCCGTTGTCAAGGTCGTAATACCAGCGAGGTAAAGGTGTTCCAGCGCTGTAGGTCACCCTCTTCCTGGCGGACTCGGGGTGTGCTGCAGGACTAGTCGGATCTGGCTTGTTCGTTGCCCTGCTGTTGACAATCGCCGACCGCACTACGCGTCGCCCTCGCTCAGAAAGCAAGTGCAGCCCCCCCCCCCCAAACCCATGTCGACGTGACCGTTGGGATAGGCTAGGGAGGAGTTGGGCGCATCAACCAACCGATCTTTAGTACGTGCCACTCGGGTGGGAATTGCCCTCTCGCGTTGACCTTCCTGTCAATCTTAACTTAGAGCGGAGCGCGCAGGTCTTGGCAAGCTGCTCGTTCCCCCATTTACTGCTCGCCACAGAGACTTTGCAGGCCGCTGTTTCGCTGGGTAGCGCGT
>Ga0307516_10001301_pt1 | contig 34713 bp, 26 predicted proteins | sample 19_EM_MG_FD_203310 | JGI IMG/M metagenome (GOLD analysis project Ga0307516, IMG submission 203310) | Populus trichocarpa ectomycorrhiza microbial communities from riparian zone in the Pacific Northwest, United States - 19_EM | ecosystem: Host-associated > Plants > Roots > Unclassified | place...
TGATCACGTCGTGCAGGTTGGCGATGATCGCCGCGACCGCGAACTTCCATTCGAAGCGGATCGCCAGGTAGATCATGATGCCGATGACGACGAAGGCCAGTGCCTTCGCACCGTCGATCGCCAGCTCGCGGCCGACCTGCGGGCCGACGAACTCGGTGCGCTGCAGCTTGACCGGCTCGGCGGTGCCGGCCGAACACACCGGCCGGCTCGACACCTCGCCCTTGTCGCTCGTGATCTCGCTGGTGCCGACGCTACCGCTCTCGGCCTTGCACAGGCTGTCGAAGACGGCACCCACGACCTCGGTCTGTTTCATGCCCTTGGCGGCGGGCAGCCGGATGATCACGTCGCGCGAGCTGCCAAAGTTCTGCGCCTGCACTTCACCGAAGTTGAGCTTCTCGACCGTGCTGCGGATCTTCTCGACGTCGGCGGTCTGCGCGTAGGCCGTCTCCATGACGATGCCGCCGGTGAACTCGATCGAGAAGTGCAGCCCGCGTGTGGCCAGGAAGAACACGGCGGCAACGAAGGTCAACGCCGAGATGACGTTGAACACCAGCGCATGCCGCATGAACGGAATGTCGCGCCTGATTCTGAAAAATTCCATGGTCTTGCCTTGTTGCTGCGCGTGCGCTCAGAAGCTGTGAATGAACCCAGCGCGCCCGAGCAGACCGTCGCAGCGCATCCGATCAAGGCGCAAAGCGCAGTCGTGCCTCGGGGCACGGCGAGCATTTGCAACGCCGAGTGGGGGCGTTGCGGCGGGATGAGCGGGGGTGCTGGGTTCGTTCACAGCTTCTCAGGTCTTCGCGGGCACGTCGTCGCCCTGCGGTTTCCAGACCTGGCCGATCGACACGCCCTTGAGCTTTTTCTGCCGGCCGTACCAGAGGTTGACGAGGCCGCGCGAGAACACGACGGCAGAGAACATCGAGGTCAGGATGCCCAGGCAGTGCACGACCGCGAAGCCGCGGATCGGCCCCGAGCCGAACGCCAGCAGCGCAAGCCCGGCGATCAGCGTGGTGACGTTCGAATCCAGAATCGTCGCGAACGCGCGCTCGTATCCGGTGTGGATCGCCACCTGCGGCGAAGCCCCGCCGCGCAGTTCTTCGCGCACACGTTCGTTGATCAGCACGTTGGCGTCGATTGCCATGCCCAGCGTGAGCGCGATCGCGGCAATGCCCGGCAGCGACAGCGTGGCCTGCAGCATCGACAGCACCGCCAGCAGCAGCAGCAGGTTGAAGCCGAGGGCGAGCGTGGAGATCACGCCAAACAGCAGGTAGTAACAGCACATGAACAGCGCGATCGCGGCAAAGCCGTACATCACGCTGTCGAAGCCCTTGATGATGTTCTCGGCGCCGAGGCTCGGGCCGATGGTCTTCTCTTCGATGATGTCCATCGGCGCAGCCAGCGAGCCGGCGCGCAGCAGCAGCGCCTGGTCGCTCGCTTCGCCCGGCGTCATGCGGCCAGTGATCTGGAAGCGCGAACCGAGCTCGCCGCGGATCACCGGCGCGGTGATCACTTCGCCCTTGCCCTTTTCGAACAGCAGGATCGCCATGCGCTTGCCGATGTTGTCGCGCGAGATGTCGCGCATGATGCGCGCGCCTTTGGCGTCGACCGTCAGGTTGACGTTCGGTTCGTGCGTCTGGCTGTCGAAGCCGGGCTGCGCGTCGGTCAGGTTGTCGCCGGTCAGCACGACCTGGCGCTTGACGATCAGCGGCGAGCCGCCGCGCTCGACGAAACGTTCGGTGCCGAACGGCACCGGCCCGCTGCCGCCGGCCGCCGCGAGCGCCTCGGCGCTGTCGTCGACCATGCGCAACTCGAGCGTGGCGGTGCGGCCGATGATGTCCTTGGCCTTGGCCGTGTCTTGCACACCGGGTAGCTGCACGACGACGCGGTCGGCGCCCTGCTGCTGGATCACGGGCTCGGCCACGCCGAGTTCGTTGACGCGGTTGTGCAGCGTGGTGATGTTCTGCGTGATCGCCGTGTCTTGTACCCGGCGCGCCGCTTCGGGTTTCAGGCTGCCGCTGAGCTTGAACTCGATGCCTTCGGCGCTGTCGGCCCACTGCAGGTCGGGCAGCTGATCACTCAGCAGGCTGCGGGCACTGGTGAGCGTTTCGCGGTCGCGAAAGCGCACGTCGACGTTGTTGCCGTCGCGGCTGATGCCGGCGTGGCGCAGGTTCTTGTCGCGCAGCAGCGTGCGGATGTCGCCGGTCAGCGCCTCGGCCTTTTTCGTCAGCGCCGACTTCATGTCGACCTGCATCAGGAAATACACACCGCCACGCAGGTCCAGGCCCAGGAACATCGGCAGCGCGTGCAGCGAAGTGAGCCAATGCGGCGAGCGCGACAAGAGGTTCAGCGCCACCACGTAGCGCGGGTCGCCGGGGTCGGGGTTCAACGCGGCGTTGATCGCTTCTTTGGCCTTGCGCTGCGCGTCGAGATCGGCGAAGCGGGCCTTGACCGAGTTGCCCTCGAACTGCACGAAGTCGGCCTTCAGGCCGGCGCGCGTGAGCACTTCTTCGACACGCGGGGCCATCGTGGCGTCGAGCTTGAGCGTGGCCTTGCCACTGCTGACCTGCACCGCCGGGGCCTGGCCGAAGACGTTCGGCAGCGTGTAGATCAGGCCAACGAGCAAGGCGATCACGAGGAGCGCGTATTTCCAGGCGGGGTAACGATTCATCGGGTCTTTCCTCTCGGGCCGGGCCCGCGCCGAGGTGCAGCGGCAACGCGCCGCACCGGCACGATGCAGCGGGCCGCGCGCACCCTCAACGGTTTACTTGACGGTGCCCTTGGGCAGCACTTGCACGACCGCGCTGCGCTGCACCTGGATCTCGACGCCCGTGGCGATCTCGACGCTGAGGAAGCTTTCGCCGATCTTCGTGATCTTGCCGATCATGCCGCCCGAGGTGACGACTTCGTCGCCCTTGGCCAGCGCGTCGATCATCGCCTTGGCCTCTTTCTGGCGTTTCATCTGCGGGCGGATCATCACGAAATACAACACGACGAACATCAGCACCAGCGGGAGCATCGAGCCCAGGCTGCCGAACGGCGAGTCTGCGGCGGCGGCGGGCGCGGCTTGCGCAAAAGCTTGGGAAATGAACACTTGGAAATTCCTCGTTGGAGCCGGGCACGACGCCAGCGGCAAAGCCTCGGGATTGTAAGGGGGCTGCGGCCCGGGTCCAGAGCGGCCGCGACGGCCCTTACGCGGGCGCCGCCACCAGCCGGAGGTGGGTGATTTCCGAGGGCGCGCCGAAGCGTTTGGGTGGCCCCCAATAACCTGTCCCACGGCTGGTGTAGACCCACAGTTGCTGCAGCCGGTTCAAGCCGGCGGTGAACGGCTGCTGCAGACGCACGAACCAGTTCCAGGGCAGGAACTGCCCGCCGTGGGTGTGGCCGCTGAGTTGCAGGTCGAAGCCCGCAGCCGAAGCGGCCATGGCGCTGCGGGGTTGATGCGCGAGCAATACTTTCACCAGTGCCGGGTCGATCGGCGCGCCGTGCAGCGAGCGCTGCGGGTCGCTGCGCTGGGTTTCGTCGAAGTGGTGCGCGCCGTAGTCGGTGACGCCGGCCACGAGCAGGCGGGCCGTGTCGTGCTGCAAGACCACGTGTTCGTTCATCAGCACCTGCACGCCCAGGCGGCGCAGTTCGATCACCCAGGCCTGGGCGCCGGAGTAGTACTCGTGGTTGCCGGTGACGAAGAAGGTGCCATGCCTCGATGACAGCGAGGCCAGCGGCGCGACGTGCGTGGCGAGCTCGTGCACGCTGCCGTCGACCAGGTCGCCGGTCACGGCCACCATGTCGGCGCCGAGCCGGTTCACCGCTTCGACGATGCGGTGCATGTAGGCACGCTTGATCGTCGGGCCGACGTGGATGTCGCTGATCTGCGCGATCGTGAAACCGTGCAGCGCCACCGGCAGGTCGGCAATCGGGATGTCGATGGCGACGACGGCGGCGGTGCGGCGCGCGTTGATGAAGCCGAGCACCGTGACCGCGGCGCCGAGCAGCACCACCGCAGCCGCCGAGAGCGGCGCCAGCTCGGGCAGCGCGGAGCCCGGCACGATCGATGCGGCGATCCAGGCCAGCAACAGCAGTACATCGCGCAGCACGGTCAGCACGAACAGCGACGAGAACAAGCCCATCGCCAGCGCACCGGCCCAAGCGAGCCGATCTGACCAGGGCTGGGTTCGCAGCCGGCGCGCCAGCAGACTCATCGGCATCGCGGCCGCTGAAACCACCAGCACGGTGGCGAAGCTCAGCGCGGGCCAGAGCCCGCCGGGCAGGGCCGGCACGATGCGCGTGCCGACGTAAGCGTGGAGCAGGATCGAAACAATCCAGAGCGGCATGGGCAGGGTGCGGAATGGCTGAGCGGGGAACTTGGGGCCGCTTCGGCGGCGTTCAATGCCATCGGCGCCGAGCCAGGGTCGCTCAAGCCATCACGCGCTCGTACTGCGCAAGGTACTGCGCCGCCGCCGCGTCCCAGTCGAACGCCTGCGCCATCGCGCGGCGCTGCACTTCCTGCCATTCGCCCTTGCGCTTGAACAGCGCGAACGCGCGCCGCAACGCGGCCCCGTAGTCGCGCGCGTCGAAGCGATCGAACACGAAGCCGGTGGCGCTGCCGTCGTCGAGGTTTTCGAGCGAGCTGTCGACCACGGTGTCGGCGAGGCCACCCACCTTGCGCACCAGCGGCAGCGACCCGTACTTCAAGCCGTACAACTGCGTCAGCCCGCAGGGCTCGAAACGCGACGGCACCATCATCACGTCGACGCCCGCGACGATGCTGTGCGCCAGGTCTTCGTCGTAGCCGACCTTCACCGCGACCGCGCCGGGGTGGGTTTTCGCCGCGTGCACCAGCGCCGCCACCAGCGCCGGCTCGCCGGTGCCGAGCACCACGAGCTGCCCGCCGCGTTCGAGCAGTTCCGGCAACCCTTCGAGGATCAGGTTGAAACCCTTCTGCTCGGTCAGGCGGCTGACCACGCCGAACAGCGGGCGATCGGTTTGCGGGCCGAGGCCGAAGCTGTTCTGCAACGCCAGGCGGCACAGGCCCTTGCCAGCGAGCTTGCGGCCGTCGTATCGGGCCGGGATCAGCGCGTCGGTCACCGGGTTCCACACCGCATCGTCGACCGCGTTCAGGATGCCGCTGAGCTCGCCCGAACGCGCGCGCAGCACGCCGTCGAGCCCGCAGCCCTGCTCTTCGCCCTGGATCTCGCGCGCGTAGGTCGGGCTCACGGTCGTGATGTGGTCGGCGTAGTGCAGGCCCGCCTTCATGAACGAGACCTGGCCGTGGAATTCGAGCCCGTGGGTCTGGTAGAAGTCGGCCGGCAAGCCCAGCTCACCCAGCACCTCCAGCCCGAACGTGCCCTGGAACGCGAGGTTGTGCACCGTGTGCACCGAGCCGGCCAAGCGGCGCCCGGTGTGCAACTGCGCCGCGCGCAAGTAGGCCGGCGCGAGGCCGGCGTGCCAGTCGTGACCGTGCACGACCTGCGCCGACCACGCCGGGTCGAGCCCGTCGGCGAGGAGCGCGCCGACGCGGCCCAGCAGCGCGAAGCGGCGGTGGTTGTCGGCGTAAGGCTGGCCGGCTTCGTCGGCGTACGGGTTGCCTTCGCGCGCGTAGAGCGCGGGCGCGTCGATCAAATAGAGCGGCACGCCGGTGCCGGGCAGCGTGCCGCACAACAGGCGCGTGCCGTCGCCCAGGCCGGCGGCGCCGGCGATCGGCTTGGCATCGGGCACGCCGCGCAAGATCGCCGGGAACGCCGGCACCAACACGCGCACGTCACAGCCGCGCTTGGCGAGCGCGCCGGGCAAGGCGCCGCACACGTCGGCCAGACCCCCGGTCTTCAGCAACGGAAAGATCTCGGCGCAAACCTGCAGCACCCTCATGTGACGACGCTCGGCGCGCTGCGGCCGGTGTGTTCGCGAATGCGCGCGAGCTGCTGCGCCAGCGCGATCAGCGGCGCGAGTGCGGCCTGCGTGGGCACGCTCTGGCCGGCCACGTCGGCCTCAAAGCGCTCGAGGTAGACGCGCAAGGTCGCGCCTTCGGTGCCGGTGCCCGAGAGCCGGAAGACGATGCGCGAGCCGCTGTCGAAGATGATGCGCACGCCCTGCTTCGTGGCGACCGAACCGTCGATCGGGTCGGTGTAGGAAAAGTCGTCGGCGATGGTCACACGCTGGCCGTCGAACAACCGGCCCGCGAGCGCCGGCAGCTGCGCGCGCAGATCCGCCATCAAGGTGTTGGCAGCCGCCGTTTCGATCGCTTCGTAGTCGTGGCGCGAGTAGTAGTTGCGGCCGAACCTGGCCCAGTGCGCACGCACCAGGGATTCGACCGACTGGCCGGTGGCCGCCAGGATGTTGAGCCAGTACAGCACCGCCCACAGCCCGTCTTTTTCGCGCACGTGGTCGGAGCCGGTGCCGTAGCTTTCTTCGCCGCAGAGGGTGACCTTGCCGGCGTCGAGCAGGTTGCCGAAGAACTTCCAGCCGGTGGGGGTTTCGTAGCACGCGATGCCGAGCGCTTGCGCCACTCGGTCGGCCGCCATCGATGTCGGCATCGAGCGTGCGATGCCTTTCAGGCCGCCGCGGTAACGCGGCGCCACGTCGGCATGGGCGGCGAGCAAGGCCAGGCTGTCGCTCGGCGCAACGGGGAAGTTGCGGCCGACGATCATGTTGCGGTCGGCGTCACCGTCCGATGCGGCACCGAAGTCGGGTGCGTCGCTCGCCGCCATGTGCTGGATCAGGTCTTCGGCGTTGACCGGGTTCGGGTCGGGGTGCAGGCCGCCGAAATCTTCGAGCGGCTCGGCGTTGACGACCGTGCCGGCAGGTGCACCCAGCAGGCCCTCGATGATCTGTTTTGCATACGGCCCGCCGACCGCGCTCATCGCGTCGAAGCGCATCCGGAACCCGCCGGAGAGCAAGGCCTTGATCGCGGCGAAATCGAAGCAGGTCTGCATCAGCGCGGCGTAGTCGGCCACCGGGTCGATGACCTCGACCACCATCTGCTCGATACGCTGCGTGCCGAGCCGGTCGATGTCGATCGGCGCCGCGTCGCTGGCGAGGTAGTGCGTGATCGTCTTCGTGCCGGCGAAGATCGCTTCGGTCACTTTCTCGGGCGCCGGCCCGCCGTTGCCGACGTTGTACTTGATGCCGAAATCGCCGTCGGGCCCGCCCGGGTTGTGGCTTGCTGACAGCACGATGCCGCCATAGGCCTGGTGCTTGCGGATCACGCAACTCACGGCCGGCGTCGACAGAATGCCACCCTGCCCCAGCAGCACCCGCCCGAAGCCCTGCGCTGCGGCCATGCGCAGAATCGTCTGCACCGCGGCGCGGTTGTGAAAACGGCCGTCACCGCCGAGCACCAGCGTCTGCCCTGCCGTGCCTTCCAGGCTGTCGAACAAGGCCTGAACGAAGTTCTCAAGGTAACCCGGCTGCTGGAACACGCCGACCTTCTTGCGCAGCCCCGACGTGCCCGGCTGCTGGCCGGCGAAGGGTGTGGTGGGGTGGCTGACGATGCTCACGGGTTGTCCTTGTGCGAAATGTTGATGCGGCCGCGTGCGTCGGTGAACGCGCTATCGCTCGCAGACCAGAAACACCGTCGCCAGCGGCGGTACGGTGAGCGCGATCGACTGCTCGCGGCCATGTGCCGCCACCGCTTCGGAATGCAGCGGCGCGTTGTGCACACCGCTGCCGCCGTAGACCACGGCGTCGGTGTTGATGAGCTCGTGGTACATGCCCGCTTCCGGCACGCCGATGCGGTAGGCGTGCCGCACCACCGGCGTGAAGTTGCACACCGCCACCACGAAGCTGCCACCTGGCGCATGGCGCGTGAACGAGATGACGGAGTTCTTCGCGTCGTCGTGCGCGATCCACGCAAACCCTTCGGGCGTGAAGTCGAGCTGGTGCAACGCGGCGCGCTGGCGGTACACGATGTTCAGGTCACGCACCAGGCGCTGCGTGCCACTGTGCAAGGGCTGGTCGAGCAGGTGCCAGGGCAGGCCGGTCTCGGCGTTCCATTCGGTGCGTTGCGCGAATTCGCCGCCCATGAACAGCAGCTTCTTGCCGGGGTGCGCCCACATGAAACCGAAGTACGAACGCAGGTTCGCGAAGCGCTGCCACTCGTCGCCCGGCATGCGCCCGAGCAGCGAGCCCTTGCCGTGCACGACCTCGTCGTGCGAGAGCGGCAGCACGAAGTTTTCGGTGAAGGCGTAGACCAGGCCGAAGGTCATCTTGTGGTGGTGGTATCGGCGGTGCACCGGGTCCTGGCTCATGTACGACAGCGTGTCGTTCATCCAGCCCATGTTCCATTTGTAGTGGAAGCCGAGGCCACCACCTTGCAGGTCATCACTCGGCGGGCGCGAGACCGACGGAAAAGCGGTCGACTCTTCGGCCACCGTCACCGCTTCGGGCCGCTGTGTGCCGATGATCTGGTTCATGCGCCGCAGGAAGTGGATCGCCTCCAGGTTTTCGCGGCCACCCAGGTGGTTGGGCACCCACTCGCCGTCCTTGCGGCTGTAGTCGCGGTAGAGCATCGACGCGACGGCATCCACGCGCAGCGCGTCCACACCGAAGCGTTCGATCCAGTACAGCGCATTGCCGACGAGATAGTTCCTCACTTCGGTGCGGCCGAAGTTGTAGATCAGCGTCTGCCAGTCTTGGTGAAATCCTTCGCGTGGATCGGCGTGTTCGTAGAGCGGCGTGCCGTCGAACTGCGCCAGCCCGTGGGCGTCGGTCGGGAAGTGGCCGGGCACCCAGTCGACGATCACGCCGATGCCGGCCTCGTGTGCGCTGGCCACGAAATGGCGGAAGTCTTCCGGCGTGCCGAAGCGCGCCGTCGGTGCGTACAGGCCGGTCGGCTGGTAACCCCAGGAGCCGTCGAACGGGTGCTCGTTGACCGGCAGCAGTTCGATGTGCGTGAAGCCCAGCTCGCGCACATAGGGAATCAGTTGCTCGGCGAGCTCGCGGTACGTCAACCAGCGGTTCGCTTCGCCGGGCACACGCCGCCACGAACCCAGGTGCACTTCGTAGACGCTGATCGGCGCGCCGAGTGCGTTCGCGGCTTGGCGCTGTTCGTTGGGCTTGACGACGTTCGGCAGGCCCTGCACCACCGAGGCCGTCTGCGGCCGCAGCTCGGCGCGGAACGCGAGCGGGTCGGCCTTGAGCTGCACGGCCCCATCGGCACCCTTGATTTCCAGCTTGTAGAGATCGCCCGCGCCGACATGCGGCACGAAGATTTCCCACACGCCGCACTCGGGGCGCAGCCGCATGGCGTGGCGGCGCCCGTCCCAGTTGTTGAATTCACCGACGACCGAGACACGCTGCGCGTTCGGTGCCCACACCGCGAAGCGGGTGCCGGGCACGGCGTCGATCACCAACGGGTGCGCGCCGAGCTGTTCGTAAGGCCGGTGGTGCGTGCCTTCGCCGAGCAGCCACAGGTCCATCGCACCGAGCAGCGGGCCGAAACGGTACGGGTCTTCGAGCACCTGGCGGTGGCTGCCCCAGTCGATGTCGAACTGGTAGTTCAGCCGATCGGGGTGCGGTGTGAGGAAGGCCTCGAAAACGTCGGAGCTGCCGATGCGCTGCAACGTGGCCACGTGCCGGCCGCCGGGTTTCTCCAACACCTGCACTTCGCGCGCACCCGGCAGCAAGGCGCGGATCACCCACGCGTCTTCGTGCGGGTGCAGGCCCAGTACTGCGAAGGGTTCGCGGTGAACGCCGTCCATCAGCGCGGCCACGGTGCTCGTATCGAACATGTTCAGCTGCGCAGCGCGGCAAACGCGCGGGTGAAGAAGTCGGTGCCGCCGAAGTTGCCCGATTTCAAGGCCAGATGCAAACCCGAGGCGCCGCCCGCCTTCGCGACAGCGTGGCACCAGGGCACGCCCGGGTCGATCTGCGGGCCGATGCGCATCTGCGTGATGCCGAGCGCCTGCACACACGCGCCCGAGGTTTCGCCCCCGGCCACGACGAGCTGTGCCACGCCGTTTTCCACCAACCCGCGCGCAACGCGGCCGAGCGTGTCTTCGACGATTGCGCCGGCCTGCTCAACCCCAAGGCGCTGCTGCGCTTCGCGCACCGCCTCGGGCGCGGCCGTGGCGTACACCAGCACCGGGCCGCGCGGCAGCCGCGGCAGCGCCCACGCGAGCGCTTCGGCAGCAACATCAACGCCCGAGGCGATGCGCAGCGGCGCGACCTCGAAAGCCGCGCCGCCGGCCTGCCGGAACGCCGCCACCTGCGCTTGCGTGGCCGCGGAGCAACTGCCCGAAACGACGGCCTGTGCACCGCCCGCGGCCGGCAGGCGTGCCGCTTCGGCGGCAGGCTGGATGCCGAACTGCGCCGGCAGGCCGATCGCGAGGCCCGAACCCGCCGTCATCAGCAACTCGCCTTTCAGCGCTTCGGCCAGGTGCCACAGGTCGGCGTTGGCCACGGCATCGACGATCGCGAGGGTCACACCCTGCGCCTGCAGCGCTTCGATGCGCGCCCGGATGGCGGCCGCGCCTGCGGCCACCGTGCCGCGCTCGATCAGCCCGACATGCCGCCCGCGCGCCACGCTCAACTGCGCCTGCAGCACGCGCACGAGGTTGGCGTCCGTCATCGGCGTCAGCGGGTGCAGCCGCATCGGGCTGTCCGACAGCAGCAGGTCGCCAACGAACAGATGCCCCTTGAACACCGTGCGCCCGTTTTCCGGGAAGGCGGGTGTGACCACGCAGAACGGTGCGTCCAGCTCGTCCATCAGCGCTTCGGTGACAGGACCGATGTTGCCCTGCGCGGTCGAGTCGAAGGTCGAGCAGACCTTGAAGTAAGTCTGGCGGGAGCCCTGCGCGCGCAGCCAGCGGCAGGCGGCGAGCGACTGCGCCACCGCTTCGCTGGGGGCGATGGTGCGCGACTTGAGCGCCACCACGACCGCATCGGCCGCTTCGGCGAGCGGTGCAGTCGGCACGCCGATCGTCTGCACCACCCGCATGCCGGCGCGCACCAGGTTGTTCGCAAGATCGGTCGCGCCGGTGAAGTCGTCGGCGATGCATCCGAGTTGAATCATGGGCGGAGTCTACGGCGCTGGCACACGACCTGCATCTGTCGGAACGAGGCTACCCCGACGTGATGTTCCGCGCGATCTGAAAGACGCTACGCTCCCGTCTACCAACACCGGTACGACCGGCCGCGCCCGCCGCGGTCACCTTCGAGCAGATGTGATGAGCGATCAACCAACGATGACGATGGACGGCCGGCCCGATCAGGAGCCACCGAGCCCCAAGGCGCAGCTCGTCTACCCGTTCGCCGGCCCGCCGGAGCGCGGCCGCACGATCGAGGTTGGCCCAGGTGTGCGCTGGATCCGCATGCCGCTGCCCTACGCGCTGAACCACATCAACCTCTGGGCGCTCGACGACGGCGAAGGCTGGGCGCTGGTCGACACCGGTGTGCGCACCGACGACACCGCGCTCGCCTGGCGCGAGCAGTTCGCCAACGCGCCCGACGCACGGCCGCTGACGCGTGTGATCGTCACCCACATGCACCCCGACCACGTGGGCATGGCCGGCTGGCTGACGCGCAAGTTCGGCGTGCGCTTGTGGATGACGCCGCTGGAATACCTGAGCTGCCGCGCGATGGTGTCCGACACCGGCCGCGAAGCGCCGCCCGACGCGATCGCCTTCTTGCGCAGCGCCGGCTGGAGCGCGGCCGCGATCGAAAGTTACCGCGCCCGCTTCGGCAACTTCGGCAAGCACATCCACCCCTTGCCCGACAGCTTTCGCCGGCTCGACGACGGGCAAGAGTTGCGCATCGGCGCGAACACCTGGCGCGTGATCATCGGCACCGGCCATTCGCCGGCGCACGCCTGCCTGTACTGCCCGGCGCTGAAGCTGTTGATCTCGGGCGACCAGGTGCTGCCGCGCATCTCGTCGAACGTGTCGGTGTACCCGACCGAACCCGAAGCCGACCCGATGCACGGTTGGCTCGCTTCGCTTGCGAAGATCAAACGTGAGGTGCCCGACGACGTGCTGGTGCTGCCGGCACACAACGAGTGTTTCCGCGGTCTGCACGCGCGCATCGACGCGCTGGCCAGCGGGCAGGCGCGCTCGCTGGAGCGGCTGCGCCGCACGTTGCAGCGGCCCAGACGCGCGGTCGACGTGTTCGGCGCGCTGTTCGCACGCAGCATCGACGAAGCCGACGTGCAACTGCTCGGCATGGCCACCGGCGAAAGCCTGGCTTGCCTGAACTATTTGCTGTACCGCGGCGAGGTGCTGCGCGAGACCGACACCGAAGACGTCGCCTGGTATAGCGGCGCGGCGCAGCCCGGGTGAGGCGCACATTCATACCCCTGCACGCTCCACAACCGCGGCCCACGCGTGACCGGGCAGCACGGCGCCATGTCCAGCACTGAGCCTCGGCGGGGCGGGCTTGACGCGGCCTCGGTCGCGGCCATCGTGTACGCCGCTTCGCTGGCCGTCGTCATGTTGAACATTTCCCCGGCGGCCGAACTGCAGCTTCGACAAGAAGCGGGCCTGTCGGTGGGGCAGATCGGTGCGCTCTACTTCGTTGAACTCGCGGCGATGGGCCTGGCCACGCTCCCGGCTTATGCATGGCTTGGCAGAGTCGACGCGACGCAGGTGGCCCGTGCGGCGTGTGCGCTTTTTGCCGTGGGCAACGCGCTGTCGGCATGGCTGATGAACTCCTATCCCTTGCTTGTCGCCGCGCGTGGCCTGACCGGCATCGGCGCCGGAACGCTGATGGTCCTGGCGATGACGACCGGCGCCCTGGCGTGCGACCCGAACCGGATGTACGCGACGATCACATTCGGGCAACTGGCGTCGGGCGCCGCTGTCCTTTACGCGCTGCCCGCCCTGAGCGCCGATGGGCGTGGCCTGCGCGGTGTCTTCTATCTCTGCGCGCTGCTTGGCGTGCTGGGGCTGCTGTGGGCGCGGCCGTTCGCGGCACTGGGAAACCGTGCAGCCGTGCCACGGCGACGCGGGCTTGCGATTTCCCGATCCGACCTGTGGTCCACGATGCTGGCGATCTCGTTCGCATTGGTCTTCAACACCGTGGTCGGCGGGCTCTGGGCCTTCGCCGGCGAATACACGACCGACGCGGCCATCTCGCCGGAACGCATTGCACAGGTGCTCACGTACAGCACGCTGGTCGGGCTTGCCGGCGCGGCCATCGCGTTCGGCATCGGTGGCCGCCTTGCACACCGAAGCCTGTTGTCGATAGGCTTCCTGGCGATCCTGCTCGGTTCGAGCCTTTTGCACCTCGTGCGCGGAGACGCCGGCTTCGCCGCCGGTTGTTACGTGCTGTCGTTCGGCTGGAACTTCTCGGTGCCGTTCATCTTTGCGGCGGTGGCCGCGCAAGACACGAGCGGGCGAGCCGTGCCATCCATGAACCTCGCGTTCGCGTTCGGGCTGGCGATCGGCCCCTTGCTCGCGGGAGCCGTCGTCGAATTCGACGGGCTCGGCGCGCTGGTGCCCTGCATGCTGTTCGGCCTGGCCGTCGGCACGGCGTTGATGCTTCGCGTCACGCGCCGATCAGCGCCTCGTTGAGGAACGCCGGCCGTGCCCACTCGCCCCCGCTTGCCGCCGCAGACATTCGAGCTCGCCACCCTGCGACGCTTCAGCAGTTGCCTGCTGGCGTTGAGCGAAATCGGGCGCACCGCCGAGCCGCAACAACTGTTGCACGACGCCTTGCTCGCACTGCGCCCCTTGATCCCGTTCCGCTCGGCGTGGTGGGGCGAGTGCTCCGACGACCGGGCCGATGCGTCGCCGCTCAACTGGCTGCACGGCCGCATCAACCTGAGCCCGTCGTTTGCGCAGGAGTGGAACCTTCTTGCGCAGGACGACGACTTCGCGCGCGAATCGATCGACAAGGCCGGCACCGTGGTCCGGACCAGCGGCTACGACGATCCGACGCCGGAGTTGACGGCGTTCTCGCGGCGCCATGCGCTGTACCACGTCATGGCGATCACGGCCGAGTTGCCCGGCAGCGGCCTGATGTTCTTCGTCGCGCTGTACCGGGGTGAAGCGTCGCCTGCCTTCGACGATCACGAGAGCCTGCTGTTCGCAGAGTTCAGCACCCACCTGCTGCAGCATTGGCACGTCCGGGTTCAGGCGCTGCTGCTCGATGCCGCACCCCAGTCTGCCGACTCCTTCGCGCTGACCGACGCACACGGGGACCTCCACTACCTCGGCGGGCGCCTGGCTGCCGCGATTCGCAAGGCCTGCCCGGGGTGGGCCGGCTCGGCGTTGCCCGCCGAGATCGTTGCGGCGCTGGGCCGCGTGCCGGGTGCGATGGCGCTCGGCACGCATGGGCTGACGCTGCAAGCCTGCGGTGAACTCGTGGCATTGACACTCGACCGAGGCAGCCGCCGGGCCGGGCTGCCGCCGCGCGAGCGCAGCGTGGCCATGCTCTATGCGAGCGGGCACTCCCACAAGGCGATCGCGCGCCTGCTCGGCCTGAGCCCGGCCACCGTGCGCACCTACCTGCGCAATGCCTACCTGCAATTGGGTGTGAGCAACAAGATCGAACTGGGAAGTGCCTTGCGCGCGTCCGCGAGGTCCCGCTAGGGCAAATCCCGCGCCCCCTCCGCATCTGCAGAGGGCCGTGCCGCGGCGCTGTCGATATCGTCAATCCTTGCCACAGTGGCGAGGAGAAAACACATGGGATGGATGAAGACTTCAGCAGTTGCAGCCGGTGTGCTGGCAGCGACAACGGCCCTGATCGTGGGGTGCGGCGGCTCGGACGACACTCCGGGCGAAACCGTGGTGCTGCGCAACGGCAAGGTCGTGACCATCGACGGCGCCGACTCGACGCGGCAGGCGGTCGTGGTGCGCAACGGCAAGATCGTCTTCGTCGGAACCGACGCCGGCGCAGCGGCCTGGATCAGCCCCGCCACCAAGGTGATCGATCTCGAGGGCCGCATGTTGATGCCGGGCTTCGTCGACGCCCACCTGCACACGCTGGCAGGCGGGCGCGCCCTGCTGCTGTGCGATCTGGCCTACGCGCCGCTCTCGCAGGCGCAAATGCGCGATCAGATCCAAGCGTGCCTGGACGCCACGGCTGATAAGGAGCCCGACACCTGGCTCGAAGTGGTCAACTGGGACCGCTTCTCCACCTCGTCGATCGACGGCGACCCGACCAAGGCCTTGCTCGATGCCTTGAATACGCAGCGGCCGATCGCCGTGACCTCGAGTGACTTCCACACCGTGCTGGCGAACTCGCGCGCACTGACCGTGGCTGGTATCAGCGCCGCCACGCCCGACCCGACCGGTGGCAGCTTCCTGCGTGATGCGGGCGGCGTTCCCACCGGCATCTGCGAAGACGCGGCCGGCTGGCAGGTCAAGGGCGCCATCCCGCCCGACACTGATGCCGACCTGTTGAAGCAGGGGCGCGCCGCCCTCGCCGCGCTGCGCGAGCAGGGTGTTACGTCGTTCATGGATGCCGCAGCCGGCGAAGGCCACGGCAAGACGTTCAAGGCGCTGCGCGACGCTGGCGAGCTGACGGCACGGGCGCACTTCGCGATCAGTCTGTCGCCGGAAGAGGCGGCTGCCAACCCCGCCGCCACGATCGCCGCGGCCAAGACATTGGCAACCAGCATCGACCAGGGTGCGTTGACCGTGGCCCCCGGTGTGAACGCGCGGGTCGTGAAGATCTTCATGGACGGCGTTGTCAACGCGCCCGGCGATACCGGTGCCCTGCTGACGCCTTACTACACCAACGTCGGCACCGACACGGCGCCAAACTGGGTGCCCGGCAGCAACCTCGGCTCGATCTACTACCCCGCCGACGTGCTCAAGCCGCTGATGCTCGCCGCAGTGGATGCCAAGCTCGACATCCACATGCACGCCACCGGCGACCGCGCCGTGCGACAGGCGCTGGATGCCGTCGAGAACACCCGCCAACAACGGCCGAGCGCCGACTTCCGGCCCGCCATCGCCCACGACGAGACGGTGGCCGTGGCGGACTATTCACGCTTCGCGGCGCTGAACACGATCGCCACCATGTCGTTTCAATGGGCCGTGCGCGCGCCGTACTCGATCGGCGAAACCGAGAACCATCTCGGACCGGACCGCTTCGCCCGCATGGAACCGTTCGGCAGCCTGCGCAACGCCGGCGCCCGCGTGGCTTACGGCAGTGATTGGCCGATCGATCCGTTCGACACCTTCCTGGCCTTGAAGGCGGGCGTCACGCGCTCGGGCGACCCCACCAACCCGCACAGCGCGGCCAGCTTTGCTCCGATCTTCGAAGGGCCGATCAACGCCGACCCGGCGCTGTCGCGTGCCGATGCCCTGCGCGCGATCACGATGAACGCGGCACACCAGTTGCGCATCGAAAACCAGGTGGGGTCGATCGAAGTCGGCAAGTTCGCCGACCTGATCGTGCTCGACAAGGATTTCATGGCGGTGCCCGACGACGAACTGGCGCGCAACCGGGTGGTTCTGACGATGGTGGGCGGCAAGATCGTCATGGCCACCGACAGCTTCGCCAGCCTGCTCGGCACAGACCAGCGTGCGTTGAACGCCCGCGCCAAGGTGCTGAGTTCGCGAGCCTCGACGGGGCGTGCCATCCCGGCAAAGGCGGCCGGTGCACCGCACGGCGACGGGCACAGGCACTGAACGCGAAGACCGGGCGGTAGTTTGTTCAGCAAGTCTCGTTTTTCACACTCGGAAAACATTCATGGATCGAGAAACGAGCCGATAACAAACCTGTAGGCGGTACTGCCGAGCCTGTGGCAGACCGCCTGACGCCCGCGTTCACCCGGAAGGTTTGCCATGAAGCTCAGCATCAAACTCCCCTTGACCTTCGCCACCGGTCTGCTGCTCATGCTCGCGGCGGCGCTGTACGGCATCTACAGCCTGAACCAGTCGCTGACCAGCTACGGGACCGTGGTGCAGGCCAGCAACGACAACGAGCGCGCGGTGAACGAGCTGACGCTCGCATTCAAGGTCCAGGTGCAGGAGTGGAAGAACACGCTGCTGCGCGGCAAAGACCCGAAGAACCTGGACAAGTACTGGAGCTCCTTCACCAAACAAGAGCGCGACGTGGCCGAGAAGGCCAGGAAGCTGCACACGCTGCTGCCGAATGGCGAAAGCAAGACGCTGGTGGACAGGTTTGCCCAGGCGCACGCCAAGATGGGCGAGAGTTACCACAAGGGTTTCGACGCCTTCAAGGCCGCCGGCTTCGACTCGGCGGTGGGTGACACCGCCGTGCAGGGAATGGACCGCGAACCCGTCAAGCTGCTCGACGAAGCGGGCGACAAGATTGCCGCCGACAGCGCTGCCGTCTCGGCCCTGGTGGCAGCCAGCGGCAAGCGCGCCACCATCATCAGCCTGGGGCTCATGCTGTTCACCTGCGCTTTCGGCGTCGTCGGCGGTGTCTTGTTGAGCCGCAGCATCCTCAAGCAGCTCGGTGGCGAACCGCAGGCCGCGGCCGAGCTGGCCCGCTTGGTGGCGGCGGGCGACCTGAGCGTGCACCTCGATCTGAAGCAGGGCGACTCCACGAGCATGATGGCGCGTCTTGCGCAAATGCAGACCAGCCTGGCGTCGGTGGTGTCCACGGTGCGCCAGAACTCGGAATCCGTGGCCACCGCATCAGCGCAGATTGCCCAGGGGAACAACGATCTGAGCCAGCGCACCGAGGAACAGGCGTCGGCACTCGAAGAGACGGCGGCTTCGATGGAAGAGCTCAGTTCCACCGTCAAGCAAAACGCAGACAACGCCAAACAAGCGAATCAGCTCGCACTGAACGCGTCGGCCGTGGCCGTCACGGGCGGCGAAGTCGTCGGCCAGGTGGTGGAGACGATGAAGCGCATCAACGACAGCTCCAAGAAGATCGCCGACATCATCAGCGTCATCGACGGGATCGCGTTCCAGACCAACATCCTCGCCCTGAATGCGGCGGTCGAGGCGGCGCGTGCCGGCGAACAGGGCCGCGGCTTCGCGGTGGTGGCCAGCGAAGTGCGCAACCTTGCAGGGCGTTCGGCCGAAGCGGCCAAAGAGATCAAGAGCCTGATCGTCACCAGCGTCGAGCGCGTCGATCAGGGCACGGCTCTGGTCGACCAGGCCGGCGTCACGATGACCGAAGTGGTCAGCTCGATCAAGCGCGTGACCGACATCATGGGCGAGATCAGTGCGGCCAGCGCCGAGCAGAGCGCCGGGGTTTCGCAGGTGGGCGAGGCAGTGAGCCAAATGGACCAGGCCACGCAACAGAACGCGGCACTGGTCGAAGAGAGCGCCGCCGCGGCCGAAAGCCTGAAGGTGCAGGCACAGCAACTGGTGCAGGCGGTGGCGGTGTTCAAGCTGACACAGGGCTCGCAGGCCAGCGTGTCGACCGCCTTCGAGGCGACCGCACCAGCGGCCGGCAGCCTGCGCAGCCCGGAGCGCCGCGGGCCCGCCCGCGCAAAGAACGTCACGCGCCCGGCCTTTGGAAAGGCCAAGCCCGTGGTGGCGAAAGCGGCCTCCTCGACGCCTTCCCCACCCGTCGTGCCGGCTGCCGCACGCAACGGCACCGACAACTGGGAAAGCTTCTGAGGCTCGCGGGGCCCACTGAAACCCAGTGGGCCGCCGCGTCCGGCGCCGATCAGTCGCGGTGACGGCGGTAGAACGTGAGCGCGTTCTTGAACATCACCTTGTCGCGCACGCCGGTACCGAACGGCGCGAGGTATTCCTCGGCGATGGCGATCTGCGCTTCGAAGGTGCCGTGCAAACCGATCACCGGCCAGTTGCTGCCCCAGATCAGGCGGTTTGCGCCGAACGCGGACAGCAGCACATCGAAGTGCGCCTTGTAGGAGGCGAGGTCCGTCGGTGACGCGAAGACCACGTCGCCCGGGGCGTACATGTCATAGAACGACGAGAACTTCATGTGCAGATTCGGGCAGACGTCGGCAAGGCGGCGAATCTCGAGTTCCCACGTGGGGTCGACCGGCGGCGGCCCCTTGGCACCACCCAGGTGGTCGATGATGATGCGCAGGTCAGGCACCGCCGTGCACAGCGCTTGCACCTGAGCCTTCGGGTTCTTGTCCCCCCGGCTGATGATGTCCAGCGTCATGCCGCGCCGCGCCAGATCGCGCAGGCTGGTCAGCTGGGCCGGGCTGAGCGTGATGCCTTCGGCCGGGCCGGAGAGGTAGCCGCGAATGCCTACGAAGCGCGGGTCGCGCGCAAAGCGCGCCAGGTTGGCGGCGAAGGTTGGTGTACCGATCTCGATGTTGCCGACGAAGGCCGGAAAGAACCAGTCGTGCTTGACGAGGTCGAGGATCCACTGGTTGTCTTCGACGATGCCGCTGGCTTCGATCACCACGGCCGCGATGACGCCGTTGGGCCGCGCGACCGCCTTGTACTCGGGCGGCAGCACGTCGCGGAAGATCGGCCCTTCTGCCGGCGTGGGCCACGGCACGCCGCCTGGCCGGGTCACCTTCCAGAAGTGAATGTGGGTGTCGACGATCGGCCGTCTGCCGGCCGGGGCGTGCCGTTCGGCCTGGTCGATCGCAGCGCGCAGCGCGTGATCGTCATCGTCGTGCGCACGCGCCGTGGTTGCCAAAGTCATGCTCAACAATGCCGCAGTTGCGGCCGCCCAGCAAACAAAACCCTTCCTCACTATGCGCATCATGTGCGTCTCCTTGTCTGGTTGATCGGGGCGCTGCTCGCGACCGCACCTTCGAGCAGCGACATCACTGACGTGGCAAGTGCGGCTTCAATTTGGTCAGGCCAATGTAGTGGAAGTATGGCTTTGGCCTGACCAGTGGAAACCCTCGCAGCGCGGGCCGCTGCCGCCGCCCTCGGCTGGGCCGGGTGTTCGCATGGGTTAAGCTCATGGCAGGCCGAATCGTGGCCTGACCAATTCTTGACTTGCTTATGCCCGCGGCTCCCAAAGCGACGGATACGCGCCGGCTGTACCAGCAGGTCGCGGACCAGATCCGCTCCGTCATCGAAGCGTCCGGCTTTGCGCCGGGCACGCGCCTGCCGCCCGAACGCGAGCTTGCGCTGCAACTCGGCGTCTCCCGGCCCTCGCTGCGCGAGGCGCTGATCGCGCTGGAGATCGAAGGCATCGTCGAGCCCCGCCTGGGCTCGGGCGTCTATGTCTGTGTGGCGCCCGCCGCGGCCGCGGCGCTCGAGTCGCCGATGCTCGGGGAGAGCCCTTCAGAGCTGATGCAGGCGCGCTCGGTGCTCGAAAGCGCAGTCATCACACTGGCCGCCGCGCGCGTGACCCGGCAGGGTCTCGACCGCGTCAGAACCTGTCTCGACGCGATGCGCAACGACGTCCGGCGCGGCAATCCGCCCATCGAGGAAGACCGCCGTTTCCACGTGACGATCGCGGAACTGACCGGCAACTCGCTGCTCGTGCGCCTGGTGGGCGAGTTGTTCGATGGCCGCCACGACGCGATCACCTCGCGCATGACCCGCCGCGCCGAGAACGCGCACTCGTGGCAGACGGCCTTCGAGGAGCACGAAGCGATCTTTCGTGCCCTCGACCAGCGTGATCCCCAGGAGGCCGCGGCAGCCATGTGCGCGCACCTCAAGGCGTCGCGTGAACGCTGGATCGAGCAGTCCGGCAGCGCCGCAGATCCCGATTCCTGACGCGTTCGGCGCCACCTTTCGCTCAAGCCGCGGCGCCAACGGCCGACAAAGTACCCATTGACGGCTCGCCTCCGTGGCGCCGCTCATCGGGTAACAAGAAGAGGGCGATAAGTCATGAAATCCATCCGCAGCATCTTGCTGCTGTTGATCTCGGCAAGCGTGTTGGCATCAGGGGTCCTCACCGGCGTGTCGCTGTGGGGCTCGGGCAGCACCAGCCAGTCGGCGCAGCGCGCGCTGGTCGCGAAGGACGTCACCGCCGACATCCTGCCCCCACCGCTCTACCTGATCGAGTTGCGCCTGGTGCTGTCGCAGGCGATCGAAGGCTCGATGCCGATTGCCACCGCGAGCACCGAAGCGGCGCGGCTCGAGAAGGAATACGCCGAGCGGGTCGCCTATTGGACGCAGAACCCGCCGTATGGGATGGAGTCGCAACTGCTGGGGAAACAACACGCCGCCGGCCTGCGCTTCATCGCCGAGTCCAAGCCGGTGCTCGCCGCGCTCGCGGCCGGCAACACGGTGGCAGCACACGCCGCGCTCACCAGCGCCCACACCGCCTACACCGAACACCGCGCCGGCGTCGACGAGACCGTCAAGGTCTCGGCCTCGTTTGCCGAGGCCGCCATGGCATCGCTCGCCTCCACCCAAGAGAAACTGAGCTGGCTGCAGCTGCTGGTCTTCGCGCTCTCGGCCGTCGCGTTGCTCGCTCTCGGGCAGTGGGTTCGCAAGACGGTGTGGTCGGCCATCGGTGGCGAGCCCGGCGACGCCGCGGCGATTGCCCATGCGGTGGCCCGCGGCGACTTGACGGCTCGTGCCCCCGGGGCGGTGGCCAGTGCGTCGAGCCTGATGGCGGCGATGACGCGGATGTGCGAGAACCTGGCCAAGATCGTGGCCCAGGTGCGCGCCGGCAGTGACAGCATGGCCACCGCCTCGATCCAGATCGCGCAGGCCAATCAGGACCTGTCGGGTCGCACCGACAAGCAGGCGTCGGCACTGAAAGAAACCGCCGCGTCGATGGAGCAACTCGGCGCCGCCGTCAATCAGAACGCCGACAACGCCAGGCAGGCCAACCAGCTCGCGTTGGGCGCGAGCACCGTCGCCGTCAAGGGCGGTGAGGTCGTGGGGCAGGTGGTCGACACGATGAAGGGCATCAACGAGGCGTCGAAGAAGATCGCCGACATCATCGGCGTGATCGACGGCATCGCGTTCCAGACCAACATCCTGGCGCTCAACGCCGCCGTGGAAGCGGCGCGTGCCGGCGAACAGGGCCGCGGCTTCGCGGTCGTCGCCAGCGAAGTGCGCAGTCTCGCAGGGCGTTCGGCCGAGGCGGCCAAGGAGATCAAGGGTCTGATCAGCGCCAGCGTCGAGCGCGTCGCGCAGGGCACGGCGCTGGTCGATCAGGCCGGGCTGACGATGACCGAGGTTGTCAGCTCGATCAAGCGCGTGACCGACATCATGGGCGAGATCAGCGCAGCCAGCAGCGAGCAGAGTGCCGGCGTCGCCAAGGTCGGCAGTGCGATCAGCCAGATGGACCAAGCCACGCAGCAAAACGCCGCCCTGGTCGAACAAAGTGCGGCCGCTGCGGAAAGCTTGAAGGTGCAGGCGCAGCAGCTGGTGCAGGCGGTCGCGGCCTTCAAGCTCGATCAGGCCCGATCGGGCCACGTGGCGATGCTGGAGGTCGCCGCATCGAGCACCGGGGCGGTGGAGCGGCGCAAGCCGAACCGCGCGAACAACGTGGTGCGTCCGAACTTTGTCGCCGACGCAGTGACGCGCGGCCAAGGCGGGGTCGCTGCGCCGCGCGCCGCAGCGGTCAAGACGGGCACCGGCTCGAACTGGAAGTCGTTCTAGCAAGCGCTGCTTGATGCGATCCCGGCGCTACCCCGACAGGGCGTTCGTTGTCGCAAAAAAAGGGCCCGCGAACGGGCCCGAACATGTCGGATCGGCTCGCTCAAAGCCGACCCGACCCCGGGGGAGACATCCCCGGGTACCGCGCATCACTTGAACCCCTGACGAAGCCGAGCGGCGCCGTCATCTCAGCTCGTCGGCTCGGCGGCTTCCGGGGCATTGCCGAAAGCGCGTTCCTGCCCCGCCAGGCGGCTGCGAACCAGCTCGCGGCGCCGGCGGTACTCGGCATATTCCTGGTCGGCCAGAACACCGATCAGGATCACCGAGCCACTCACCGCGAAATTCAGCGACGACGGAATGCCCAGCAGGTTCACGAGGTTCTGCAGGATCTGCAGCAGGATCGTGCCGAGCACGACGCCGACGATCGAGCCTTCGCCGCCGCGCAGCGAGAACCCTCCCAGCACCGCGGCCGCAATCGCATAGAGCTCGTAGAAATTGCCATGCGAACTCGGCAGGATCGAGCGTGTGTACATGGCGAGAAAGATCGCCGACAACGCGGTCAACACGCCGCAGATCACGTACGCGGCGATCACGACGCGGTCGGTGCGAATGCCCGAGAAGCGTGCCGCTTCTTCATTCTTGCCAACGGCGTAGAGATAGCGGCCGAAGACGGAGCGGTGCAACACCATCCACATGATGGCGGCCAGCACGAGCATCAGGAAGAAGGAGTGGGGGATCGAAATCGATTTCATCGCGCCGCCCGTCGCGAGGGCCAGAAGGTCGGTCCGGCCCGTCGTGATGAACTCGAGATCCTCGAAACGCACGCCGAAGGGAAAGCCGGCGGTGGCGTCCGACGTGTAGAAGCGAGCGACCCCACGGTAGATCAGCAGCCCGCACAGCGTCACGACAAACGGCTGCATGCGCTTCTTCGTGATGAGCAAGCCGTGCCCCAGCCCGAGCAGGAACCCGATCGCGAGCACGAGCGGGACGGCCAGTTGCCAGGGCACGCCGAGGTTGGCGATGAGGTCGACGAAGATGACCCCGAGCAGCGCGATCATCGAGCCGACCGACAGCTCGATGCCACCGGTGATGATCACGAAAGCCTGCGCGATCGCGAACATGCCGAACAGGCCGACGAGATTGGCCGTGTTGGCGATGTTGATCGGCGAAATGAAGAGCGGGTTGATCAGCGCGACGACCGTGCCGACCACGATGATGAGAACGAAGAGTCCGGTGTCTTTCTTGAGATTCAGCATGGGATGTCGCCTGGATTGTGCGGACGTCGCCTTTCGGTCAATGCCCCGGGGATTGGACGGCACCGTGTCGGCGCGCGGAAGATCGGGAACAAGCCCTCGGATCTAGTCAGTGAGTGCTGTGACCTCCTCGGTGCCCATCGCCAGCTTCAGGATGTTGGCCTCGCTGCATTGCTCGCGGTCGAGCACGCCTGAAATCCACCCCGAGCGCATGACCGCCACGCGGTCGGAGACGCCGATCACTTCCTCCATGTCAGAGGAAATCATCAACACGGCAACGCCCTTGTCGGCCAGACCACGCATCAGCCGGTAGATCTCGGACTTGGCGCCGACGTCGATTCCGCGCGTCGGCTCGTCGAAGATGATGAAGCGCGGATTCATCGCCAGCCACTTCGCGAGCACGACCTTTTGCTGGTTGCCGCCGGAAAGGGAACCCGCGCGCGCCAGCACATTCGGCGCGCGGATGCCGAGGTCGCCCCGGCTCTTCTCTGCCTGCACGCGCTCGGCCTCGGGCGAGACGATCATCGAGCGTGCATAGGCGCTGAGATCGGGCAGCGTGATGTTCTCGCTGATCGGAAAGTCCAGCACCAGGCCCATGGCCTTGCGATCTTCGGGCACGAGGAAGACGCCGGCCAGTACCGCGTCGGCGGCGGTCGAAAACCGCACCGGCTTTCCGTCCATCTTGACGACCCCGCCCGCGATCGCGTCGACGCCGAAGATCGCGCGCGCCAGTTCGGTTCGGCCGGCACCGACCAGCCCGGCGAGACCGAGGATCTCGCCGCGGCGAAATTCGATGCTCACTCTTTGAAAGGGATAACACGCCGTGCGCAACTCGTGCACCGACAACGCCACCTCGCCCGGGCGATCGGCGGGCCCGACATAGGCCACCTTGAGATCGCGGCCCACCATCAGCTTGACCATGGCGTCATGGTTGATCGCTGCGCCGGCAAGCTGCCCCACGAGCCGGCCGTCGCGCAACACGATGACACGGTCGCACGCCTGCACCACCTCGTCGAGCCGGTGCGAGACGAAGATGAAGGCAATGCCTTGTGCCTTGAGGCCGGCAATCACCTGGAGCAGTTTGTCGGCTTCAGAGATGGGCAGGCTGGAGGTTGGCTCATCGAGGATCACGAGCCTCGCGTTCAAACTCAAGGCCTTGGCGATCTCGACCAACTGCTGCTGTGCGAGCGAGAGGCTTGCCACCGGTGCGGAAGCCGAGAAGCTCGCACCGAGCCGGTCGAGATAGGGTTGCACCATCGCGTGCAGCTTGTCGTTGTCGACGAGTTGCAGCAGCCCGAACTTGCGTGGTTCACGCCCGATGAAGATGTTGGCGGCGACGTCGAGGTTGTCGAAGAGATTGAGCTCCTGGTGAACGAAGGCAATGCCCGCGTTCATCGAATTCAGCACCGTCAGCGTGGCATGCGTTACGCCGTCGATTTCTATTGTGCCGCGATCGGGCGACACCACACCACCCAGGATCTTCATGAGTGTGGACTTGCCCGCCCCGTTCTCGCCGACGAGACCGATCACCTCGCCGGGTCGAACCTCCATCGAATAGTCGGACAGGGCCAATACCCCGGGGTAGGACTTGCCGATCCCGGTGAGTTTGAGAAAAGGTGATTGCACGGAACGGATGGGCGGTTGCGACAGCGCTCAGCAAGTCAAGCGTGTCGGCTCAATCGGAAGCCCCTCTGCCGTTCGTTGTCGGCAGAGGGGCACGATGCAACTGAATCAGGACTTGAGCTTGGCCTGCAGATCAGCCTTGAACTGATCGACATTGCTCTTGTTCACGATGATCCCGGGAATGATGATCAGGCCGTTCGCCGGAATCTTCGACTTGTTACCCTTCAGCACGTCGGCCAGCAGCTTCATGCCTTGATAGCCCCACTCGTAAGGCTGCTGAACGACGGTGCCGGCAAACGCCCCTTCCTTCACCGCACCCAGCGTGATCGGGTCTTCGTCGAACGCGATGACCGTGATCTTGCCAATCTTGCCCGAGTCGCGCAGGCTCTCGTAGATGCGCGGCGGGTTGTACGAGTAGAAGCCGACCATGCAGTTGATCTCCGGGCGAGCCACGAGCACGTCATCGACGTTGGCGCGCGCACGGGTCTGGTCGTGGTCATCGGTTCTCACGTCGACCATCTGAATGTTGTGCTTGGCTGCAACCTCCTTGAAGCCTTCGATGCGCTCGCGCGCATTGTCGGAGCCGGTGTTGCCGACGAAGCCCATGCACTTCCCGCCCTTGGGCATCGCCTTGGCCGCAATCTCGCCGGCGTTTCTTCCGAGGTCGGTGTTTGATGAGCCGATGTAGGCCAGGCGCTTCGAGCTCGGCGCATCGCTGTCGAAAGTGAACAGCGGTACGCTCGATCCGATCTTGTTCAGCGTGTCGATCTGGGTCTTCGGGTCGAGCACCGAGACCGCGACGGCGGCGACGCCGGCAGCCATCAGGTCGTCCAGCAGGCGCTGCTGGATCGCCGCGTCGCCGCGCTCGGGGTACTTGAACAACAACTCGTAAGTCGGAAGTTCCTTTTGTGCCTTGCGCACGCCGGCTTCGGCGAGCTTCCAGAAGTCGGACGGCCCGTTGACGACGAAGGCCAGCTTGGGCTTGCTCTGCGCGACGGCGCTGCCGCCGGTCATCAACGCGGCGGCCGTACCAAGCGCCAAGAGATACGAGTATTTCAATGTCAATTTCATTGTCAGTCTCCTCCTATTGAAGTGAAAAAGTGCAGGCATCACACGTGGCTTCTGTCGAAGTCGCCGCGCGAGATGGCCTCCTGGTATCGATCGATGAGCGGCCGCTGTTTACGACAACGCCTCGGCCATCGTCCGCATCCTGATCTGGATGACTCGTGAGCCCGCCGGCTGAGCACAGGCAAAAAGCACGGCCGCGGCGACGTCTTCGGCCTCGAGCATGTCGGACTGCTTGACGCCGGCTTCGGTGCGGCCCTTGCCGAGGGCAAATTCCGTCTTCACGCCACCCGGGCAGATGGTTCCCACCTTGATGCCATAAGGGCGCAGTTCTTTGTCCAGACCTTCGGCGAAGCCGACCTGTGCAAATTTGGTGGCGCAATAGACCGCTTCGCCAGGGAAGCCGTACACACCCGCCATCGAAGAGATGATGAGGATCAAACCCTCGCCCTGTTTCATCATGACCGGCACCACGTGCCGCGAGAACAGGAACGTGGAGCGCACGTTCACGTCCATCATTTCCACGTAGTCTTCGAGGTTGGTGTCGATCAGCTTCTTGTAGTTGCCGACGCCGACGTTGTTGATGAGGATGTCGATCGAGCCGTAGGCTTTCATCGCGGCTTCCACGGTCTGCACCGAGGTCGCTTCGTCGCGGGCATCGCCGATGACCGAGATGGCCTCGCCGCCGAGCGAGCGCACTTCATGGATCAGCGAGTCGAGCCGATCCTGTCGGCGCGCCGACAGCACGAGGCGAGCACCCTCGCGCGCCAGCGCTCGCGCACTGGCCTGGCCGATGCCGGCACTGGCCCCCGTGATGATCACCGACTTACCTGCAAGTTTTCCCGCCATGCCTGCCTCTCCTGGTTCGCTTCGCTGATTGATCTGAGCGTTCTTTTATGAGTCGTGAACGATCAGTGGCCGCTATAGTGATCAATCGGCGCAAGCGAGTCCAATGGACGTTAGAGATCGACGCCAGCGATGCGGTAGATGGAGGACAAGCACATGGAACTGCGTCATCTTCAACACTTCCTCGCGGTGGCCGAGGAGCAGAGCTTCACGCGAGCCGCACTGCGCGTTCACATCGTCCAGTCCGCGCTGTCGAGTTCGATTCGTGCACTTGAAGAAGATCTGCGGTCCAGACTCTTTGTGCGCGGGACCCGCCAAGTGCGTCTGACGCCGGCCGGGCGCGCATTTCTCGCCACCGCGCGTGAAGCGCTGCGTGTCATCGATGCCGGCCGCGAAACCATTGCCGACATCGAGGGCCTGCGCTCGGGAACACTCTCGCTGGGTACCGTGCACAGCCTGCCGGCGTTTCTGGATCTGCCGTCACTCATCGCGCGTTTTCACGCGATCAATCCCGGCATCGAAGTGCGCCTGCGACAAGGCGACGCCGCGGGCTTGCTGGAGCAGTTGCAGAACGGCCGGCTCGATCTCGCGTTTCTTCCGCTGCTCGATCCGCCCGACGACATCGTGACCGCCGTGATCGCCTGCGAAGACATGGTCGTCGCAACGACGGCGGATCACCCGATTGCCGGGCGGGACAGCGTGCCACTGCGGGAACTGCTGGCTTACCCCTTCGTCGATTTCGAGATCGGCTGGGGCACGCGGCCGCTGATCGATCGTGCGTTCGCTCAGGCGGGAATTCAGCGACGGACCGCGTTCGATGTCACCGACATCGAGACGCTGATCGATCTCGTGGGCCAAGGGCTTGGCATCGCGTTGCTGCCGAGAACGATCGCCGAGATGCGCGGCCCGAGGATCGCGGTGGCCGGAATGATGGAGCCCGAGATCTGTTGGGAACTCGTGGTCGCGCACCTGCGCTGCGACCACGCGGATCCGGTCAACGGTGCCGCACGCGCGTTTCTGAATCTGCTGGACGTGCTGTAGCACGCGTGTGCCGACGGCCACGGCTCGGCATGGCGCCTGGCCGGGCTCGAATCAACACGGGGAACGACTACGGATTCTTCGGCGCCTTGCGGGCCGGTGTTGCGATGCCGGAGCGCGCAGCGAGTGTTCCGTCGACCATCACGCAGGTCCACTTGCGCTTCTTTTTCTTCGCATCCGTGAACTGGACACGATCGCCCGCGGCCTTGCCGGCGCAGGCGTCGATGGCTTCCTTGGCCGGAGGCGTGGAGGCGCCCGGTGGCGTGGTCTGGGCGGCGGACGGCCCGCCGGTCTGGGCGCTCGCGAATGGTGAGGCGCAGAGCGCGGACAGTGCCGCAAGCCAGGCAAGACGGCGCAGCTGATGGGATGGCATGGTTGATCTCCTTTTGTTGAATCCACTGAACCGGTGGTCGGTCCCCCGTTTGTCGTGCACCGGGTGGCGCACTTACAGCAGTTGCAGGATCTCTTTGCGCTTCTGCTGGTATTCCTCTTCGCTGATCAAGCCCCTGTCGCGCAAACGCTTCAGGGTCTCCAGACGCCGCTCGATGTCCTCGGCCCCTGCAGCATCCAGCGCCTTGCGGGCCGGAGCCGGGGCGGTTGCGCTGCCCGTCGTTGCCGGTGCAGGCGCAGGTGCGAGTGCGGCAGGCGCGGGCGCGGGCGCTGCATTCGCCGCAACCGCACCTTGTGGCGCGATCGCCAGCCAGTCGGGCCGAAGGTTCGTCGCCGCAGCGCTCTGAAGGGTCACGCCACCGGCGGCCTTGCGCGAGCCGTAGCTGAAACGCGGCGCCACGTTGGTGCCGCGGTAGGTGTCGTAGAACTCGAGGCGCGCGTCGCGCACGATGAACTGCAGCTTGCCGCCTTGCACGAACAGCCGCGCCGTCACCGCCGTTGGCGACATCAGCATGTCACCGGCGCGGCGTGCACTGCTCAGCAGCACCACGTCGTCCCCCGGCCCGGCGCGCCCCAGCGCTTGGGTCAGCGGCCCCACCAGTTCGCCCAGTTCGTCGGTCCCGAACAAGGGCTGCGCGCCGTTGCGGCCGACCGACTGAATCTGCGCGAGCTGCTGGCGCAGTGCGTCGACCTGAAGCGTGGCCGGGTGCTGGTTCGGCTCTGCGCCGGCCTCGCGTGGCACGAGCTCGATACGCGTGAATTCGTGGAGCGACCAGACGCGCTGTCTCGACGTCGTCGCCCCACTGTTTGCCTGGCCCGGGTCCTGCGCCTGGGCGAGCAGCCCGTCGAGCCAACCGGCTTGTGCCGACGCGCTGCCCAGCGCCACCGCGCAGCACAGCGCCAACCTCGGGCCCACGAGTCCGGGCGCCGCGCGGGTTCGCGGCATCGTTGTTTGTCTCTTGCGTATCGTCATCGTGAACCTTGTGTCATGAACGCACCGGGAGCCGCTTTCGGGGCACCCGGTGCTTGGCCTATCAGAACCAGACTTCGGCTTGCGCGCCGTAGCTGGTGCCCGTGGTCTTGCCATCACCCAAACCGGTCAGCCCGCCCAGCCCGGATGCGGTGTTGGCCGGGCCGTTCCACTTCGCGGTCGTGACGTACAAGCGCAGCTCCGGCCGGTTCCAGAAGCCCGGCCCGGTCGACAGTGTCGGCGCAAACGTGAGTTTCGCGAGTTTCTGAGTCGGCGACCCCTCCGGCTTCTTCTGCATGTAGCCGGCCTCGGCGACGAGCTTGAAGTTCTTCGTGATCGCGTAGGACCCGCGGCCGCCGATGGAGATTTCGTTGTACTTCGCGGTGCCGGCGAGGGTGTCCCTGTCATGTTGGCCGTACAGCGCGACCGCCTGGCCGCCGAACGCCCCGATCTGCCAGGCCAGGCTTTCGACAGCACGCCACTGCTTGACGCCCGAGGGCGCTGTCATGGCGCCGAAGTTGCCGTTCAGCCCGGCGGAACCCTGCGCGTATTGCAGCCACGCCGTGTTCTTGGCGCCCAGACCGGTGATCTCCTGGTTGTGTTGCAGGGTCAGCCCGAAACCGCTCGTGCCCTTGCCGTTGGCGACGCTGTCGTAGTTGCCTTTTGTGTAGGTACCGACGACGCGCAGCGTGCCACCCGGGTTGACCGGGATCTCGCTGAAGTCAACGTTCAACCGGACGCCCGGATTGGTGGATGCGCCCGTGCCCGAGTCGCCGAAGCCGGCGCCGCTGTCGCTGGTGAAGACGGCAACGCCAAGCTTGCCGCCACCCACCGCGATTTGATCGGCGCCCGCGCCGACGCCGTCCATGCGCACAAAGAAGGTGTCGAGGATGTGCACGTCGGCACGGCCGTAGAAGCGCTTGCCGACCCAGAAGTTGGTGCCGGGCGAGATGTCGAAGCCTTTGCCTTCGACGTAGAGCTGCTCGAAGCTCGAGCTCGAGGTGCCTTGGTCGGTGCCGGGGCTGTACTCGTTGAACATGACCTTGGCCTTCCAGGCCACGCCGTCAGCATTGCCCGTCTGCGCCAGGCCGAATTCGCCGTAGAAATCGCATTCGTTACCCAGCCGATAGTGGCCACCGCTGATCCCCAGGTTGTAGCAAGCACGCGCCGCGTCTTTTTTCGTGGCCCCGGGGCCGGCACGGAAGTAGCCATCGAAATCGAGGGCTTGGGCCGGTGCAGCCACCAGCAGTGCAGCCACCGAGGCGAGGGTGGCGATGCTCAGTTTTTGTCGTGTGTCTTTCATGGTCGTCTCCTGTTGTCAACGCTTGTAGGCGGGGGCGAAGCGACTCCAGTCGCCGCAGCCCCCAAATCGAGTTGCTGCTGATAGATCGTTGTCGGCGTTGTGGCGCCGGAGGCGGAGCGGCCAGTCTTATGGACTGGCCGATTTGGGCACCGGCGCAGGTCGCGCGGTGCCCGACGGGCCGGCCACGGCGGCCCGCAACCACGGTTGCTCAAGTGCCAGCCCGAGTTCGCTGGCCAGCGCCAGCACCGGTGCAAAGCGGCGCTGCTTTTTCAGCGCGTGGTCTTTCGCAATGTCAGAAAGGCGATGCGCCAGAAAGGGGTTCTGCAGGCGCTCGCGGAGTTCGATCAGGTAGGCCAGGGCTTCAGCGCCCTGCCCCAAGGCATCGAATACCGGCAGCACTTCGTCGGCCCAGACGAGCTCGAGGGTCTGGCGCATCGAGCTGTCGTTCATGGCCTCGAGCACGGTCTCGTCGGGTCGACGCTGATCGAGCAGCCAGCGCTCGGCAAGAACGCTGTGCCCCAGGTTCAGCAGGAAGAGCTTGCGGCGCTCGAAACTCGGCAGGTCGTCGGTCAACACGATCGCCTCGTGCGTGCACGGAAGCACGAGACCCGCTTGCCGCTCGACGGCCCACAGCGCATAAGGTTCGGCCACGGCCCCGGCCGGCTGCAGCGGCTCGGAGACGATGCGGTCGACGAGCGAATTGGCCCAGATGCAATGCGTGCGCAAGTAGCCGACGAACGGCGCAGGCAGCTCCCATTGAATGGCGAGTGCAACGACGAGGTCGCGCAAGGTGTCGCCGTTGCGCGAGATCAGTTCGCAGGGGTAGATCGACAGCGGCGCCAGCGACCCGTGGCGCCAGCGGTCGTGCAGCAGCACGACGAGCTTGGCCGGAAAGCCGTGCGGTGCGGCGGCGCCGTCGCCGAGCAACGCCGCCGAATCGCGATCGTCCGCGGCATAACCGCGGTCACCCGTGTTCGACACGATCACCTGGACGTCGCCGACAGCGAGCGCGCGCACGCGAGCCCAATCGGCGTCGGCCTGCAGGGCCGCGTGCACCGCGTGGCAGCGCAGTGTCGTGTCGAGGGTCGTACCGTTCAGCCGCCCGCGCACCCGCACGTCATATCCGTCACGCGTGTTGAAAGCCGCCACGCGCGCGGCGCTCTCGAGGCTGTTCGTGGTTTGAACCACCGTGATCCCGCCGAGCGCCGTGCCGCGGTCCAGCGCCTGCGAAACGAACAGGTCCACATGCGCCTGCAGGAAGCGGCTGGTGCCAAACTGAAGGATGGGCGGCACGGCGTCGCTCATGTGGGTTGGGTCCGTGCCTGCCTCAACACTCGACGATGGCTTTGACAACGCCTTGCGCAGGATCAAGCAGGCTCGCGAAGTCGCTCGGCACCTTGCTCAAGGGCATGCGGTGCGTGTTGAGTGCGGCGTCGGGAATCAGGCCGGCGCGCATCGCAGTCAGCACCGTCTCGAAGTCTTCCATCGTCGCGTTGCGGCTGCCCAGCAGCGTGGCCTCGCGCTTGTGGAACTCCGGGTCCGAGAAGCTGATGTTGCCGTTGACGATCGAGATCAGCACGTACTTGCCGCCGTGCGCGATGAACTTGAAGCCGCGTTCCATCGCACGCGGATTGCCTGTGGCGTCGAACACGACGTCGAAGAACTCACCGCTCGTCAGGCCTGCCAGCTCGAGTTCGTCGTCAGGTCCGATCAGCACGCCGGCGTGAGCGCCGAGTCGATCGCGGCAGAAGTCGAGCCGCTCCGTGCGCGTGTCGAGCGCGGTCACGGCGGCGCCGCGCAGGCGCGAAAAGATCAATGCGGCCATGCCGATCGGGCCGACGCCGACGACCAGCACACGTTGGCCGGCCTGGACGTCGGCACGCCGCGTGGCGTGCGCGCCGATGGCGAGAAACTCGACCATCGCCGCCTGGTCGAGCGTCACGCCCTCGGCCCGATGCACGAACTGCTGCGGCACGCTGAGGTACTCGGTGAACGCGCCGTCCCGATGCACGCCCAGAACCTGGATGTTCACGCAGCAGTTGGTCTTGCCATGGCGACAAGCGACGCACTGGCCGCACGAGAGATACGGCATCACGAAGACGGGGTCGCCAGCGGCCAGCGCGCTGCCCGCGGGCGCCTGCTCGACGATGCCTGACAACTCGTGCCCCATCACACGCGGGTACTGCAGGTAGGGCTGGTTGCCGGTGAAGATGTGCAGGTCGGTTCCGCACACGCCGACGCGCTTGACGCGAAGCAGGACCTCGCCGTCCTGGCGGGTCGGCAGGGCTCGTTGTTCGGCGCGCAGGACGCCAGGGGTGTCGCAAATGACGGTCAGCATGGACGTCCTGATTGATTCAGTGATTGGTCGAGATGGAACATCTGCCCCATCGCGGCCCGGTGCTCGACGGGCTCCGCCACATCCCACGCGGAGTGGGGCGATGGCAGAGACGCAGCCAACTCAATACAGAACGTTCTTGGCGTCGGCCGTGTCGATGTTCTTCTTCGTGACCATCAGCACGCCGGTGTCGCGGAACTTCGGCACCTTCTTGCCCTGGTTCAGCTCGACCGCGGTCTGCACGCCCAGGTAGCCCATCTGGTAGGCGCTCTGCACGGCGATCGCTTCGAGCGTGCCGTCCTTGACGAAGCCCTGCAGGTCGGCGTTGCCGTCGAAGCCGATCGCGACCACCTTGCCGGCCTTGCCGGACTGCACGAGTGCGCGGCCCATGCCGATCGCGGTGGGCTCGTTGGCACCGAACACGCCTTTCAGGTCCGCGTTGGCGGCGAGGACGTCGGTCGTCTGGTTCAGCGCCGTGCCCATCTGCGAGTTCGAGTAGAACGGCCCGACGATCTGCAGCTTGGAGTGCGTCTCGAGGTACTTCTTGAAGCCGCCGACACGGCCGATCTCCGAGCCCGAGCCCGCGGTGTACGACATGATCGCAATCTTGCCGGTCGTGCCCACCTTGTCGATCAGGGCCTGGGCGCAGAGCTCGCCGGCCTTCTGGTTGTCGGTCGCAAGAAAGGACTGGTAGTAGTTCTTGCCGCCGTCCCCGGCGGCCGAGTCGATCAGGATCACCGGGATCTTCGCCTCCCAGGCCTTCTTCATCGCCGGAATCAGCGCATCGGGGTCCGAGGGCGCGAGCACGATCGCCGCGACCTTGCGGTTCACCGCGTTCTCGACCAAGGCAACCTGGCCGGCGAGGTCGGTGTCCGACGCCGCCCCCTGGAAGCTGGCGGTGTAGCCCTTCAGCTCGGACGCCGCGGCGTTCGAGCCCTTCTTCACGTTCTGCCAGAAGTCCGAGTTGGCGGTCTTGACGATGACCGCGATCTCTTTGTCGGCGGCCATGGCCGTCGAGCCGGCCAGCGCAAGCGTGGCGGCGAACAGGGTGCTCAGGAGTTTGTTCATGTCAGTCCTCTGTGGGGTTCAGGGTTGTCTCTGTCGAAAGATCCGGTCTTGGGGCCGGTGCGGGTCATCGTCGATGGCGCATCTGATCAATCCATACCGTGAGGAGGATGACCAGACCGATGATGATTTGCTGAGTGAACGCGGACACGCCGCTCATGTTCAAGCCGTTGCGCAGGATGCCGATCACGAACGCGCCGATGACGGTGCCCGAGATCGTGCCGATTCCGCCCGACAACGAGGTGCCACCGATGACGGCCGCGGCGATCGCATCGAGCTCGTACATCAGGCCTTCGCTGGGCTGCGCCGTGACGAGGCGCGACATCAGCACGCAGCCGGTCAGGCCGGCCAGCGTGCCCGACAGCACGTAGGCGAACAAGGTGACGCCACGCACGTCGACGCCCGACAGACGCGCCGCTTCGGTGTTGGACCCGACGGCATACAGATGGCGGCCAAGG
>Ga0307516_10001302_pt1 | contig 34710 bp, 32 predicted proteins | sample 19_EM_MG_FD_203310 | JGI IMG/M metagenome (GOLD analysis project Ga0307516, IMG submission 203310) | Populus trichocarpa ectomycorrhiza microbial communities from riparian zone in the Pacific Northwest, United States - 19_EM | ecosystem: Host-associated > Plants > Roots > Unclassified | place...
GTGGAGCTGGGTAAGCGACACCGTGACGTCGGTCTTGCTCGGAGCCTTCTGGGCGGTAGCCACCATCGCGGTGATCCGGGTCCGGGAATCCTGCCGGGAACCTACGGTCGACGAACCCGCACCGAAGGAAACACCTCAGGAGCTACCTGAATCCTCCGTCGCCTGAGGTCAGACCTGTCGGCAGGCCCGGGAGCAGCGTCGGCGTCTCACCAGGATGAACGCGCCGGCGCCGAGCAGAGCAGCCCCGATGACAGCAGGCGCTCCCAGGGTCAGAATCCGGTGCAAGGACTGTGCGGCGGCATAGCCGGCACCGGCTTCCAGCACCGCCCACACGCTCGCGGCCGCCGCACTGTAGGGGGCGACCCGGCGGTACGGGACTCCGGTGGCGCCCGCGAAGTGCGGCACCAGCGTCCGCAGCAGCGGCACGAACCTGGCCGGGAAGACAGCCCGACCGCCGTGCCGGGCCATGACCGTGTCCGCGCGGTCCCAGGCGGTGGCGGAGATGCGCCGGCCAAGGCGGTTGGTGCGCAGCCGGCCGCCGAGGAACAACCCGGTGCGATAGCTGATCAGGTCGGCCACCATCACGGCTCCGGCCGCCACCACGACCAGGACCGGGAAGTTCAAATAGCCGGTCTGGGCGAGAGCCCCGGCGGTCATCATCAGGGTCAGCGTGGGAACAAAGACGCCTACGACCAGATTCGATTCGACGAGCAGGGCCAGGACCACGATCCCGTACGCGGCCACGGGCGGCACCTGGCCCAGTACCTCCGTCAGCCCGCTCATCGCCCACCGAACTCAATGGTCATCCCCCGACGCTAGGGACCGCAGTTCCCCACCGGATCCGCCGATGTGCGACGGCGTGCACCGACGAAAGTAGGGCCAGCCTGAGCTCCGTACTTGGATCAGCGGAGCCGGTTTTCTGTCCTCATCGCCACAGGCACGGCCGGCGGCTGGACGCTCGCCGCGGCGGGCGAGAGCCCTCCAGGAGGATGCCGAGGTAATGACGCCAACCGTCGGTCGCCGGGTCCATGCTCCGGAGCACACTGGTGACCATCGCCATGATCCTGTGCAGGTCCTCGGGAACGAGATCCGCCCGCAGCAGGCGGGCCTGTTGAGCCCGCCGGGCGAGCTGGGCCAGTGCTTCGAAGAACGGGGTGGACAGGTCGGGCGAGAGGGGACCGACGTTTCTTGCGGCGGCCAGCGTGGTGCGCGCCGGCATCGTCCTGGCCACCCTCTGCGCCGCCGGCATCATCATCGCCGTCCGGCAGCTCACCACCGCGAGAAGCAGCGCCCACACCTCGGCCAGCAACACCGACCCGCAGCCAGCGCCGCAAACCCTGAACGTTCGCCAGGCCGAGAACGCGGGAGAACACAGCGAATGGTCAGCCGAGGCGGCTTCGGCGTAGTGGGTAGAGCGCGGTCCATCGCGTCAGTTCGGCGAGTTCGTCGTCGTCGCAGGTGGTCAGGTCCGATTCGAGGCCGGTGTGGCCGAACAGGGCGGTGGCGCAGCGCAACCGGCAGGGCGTTGCGTCAATTCGCGGTGCAGGCGAGCGTTGGCGCGCCGTTGGCGCCGTTCCAGGTGCCGAGGAACCCGAAGGTGGTACTCGCTTGCGCACCGAGGTTGCCGTTGTAGCTCATGTTGCGCGCGGTGACACCTGACCCGGTGCTGGTCACCGTGGCGTTCCAGGCGTTGCTGACGGTCTGGCCATTGCCGAACGTCCAGGTCACCGTCCAGCCCCGGATCGCGGTGTCCCGGGCGGTGATCCTGACCTCGGCCTGGAAGCCACCTTGCCACTGCCCCACAACGGTGTACGTCGCCGCACAGCCGGCGCTGCCGACCGGCGGCGTGGTCGTGGGGGTAGTCGGCGGCGTGGACCCGCTGGGCGACGTGGGCGCACCAGCGAAGATGGCGGCCTCCTTGGCGGTGGCCTTGATGCCGTTGGGTCCGTTGAAGATGATCTGACCCCAGGTGGTGAGCTGGTTGGGATCGAAGGTCGTGGCCATGTCCAGGATCGGATCGCTGTTGCCGCTCCACGACCAGGCGAGGTAGCCGATACCCCGCGACCGCGTCTCGGCCAGGATCGTCTCGTGGTCGACCTCAGTGGCGTTGAACCGCCAGCCGAATTCACCGACGACCAACGGGAGTCCCTTGCTCGCGAAGGCGTCGAAGTACGAGGCGATGCTCGCAGCGGTGTTGTAGACGCTGTACATGTGGACGGAGAACACGGTGTTGTGCAGGTTGTCGGCGTCCCACACCCGCTGCGCGTTGTCGCGCATGGTGTTGGTCCAGTCCTGTCCCCAGTTCGGCGCGTCCACCATGAGCAGGTGCTCGAGCCCGTTGGCACGCAGCTTCTTGACGGCGTTCGCGGTGGCGTCGATCCACTGGGTGGGGTTCTGGTTGCCGATCGGTTCGTTGCCGATGTTGACGACGACGTAGTTCTCCTGGCCGACCAGAGCGCTCTTCTGACTGATCCAGTAGTCGGCGGCCTCGTCCAGGGTGGCGGCGCCGGCGGTCTCGTCGGGATATCCGGTGGTGTCGTGGACTTCCAGCACGCAGATGAGCTTGTTCTGCTTGCAGCGCAAGATCACGTCAGCGACGTCGGTGGAGGGTCCCCACCGTTTGCCGCTGCCGAGCACCACCCTGATCGTATTGGCGCCGAGTGCCTTGACGTTGGCGAACGAGCTCGTCTGACTCGTGTACCAGACATGTGGGTGGTTGACGCCGCGCATGACGAACGTCTGACCGTTCGCCTCGACAATGGCGCGGCCGCTGATGTGCAGACCCGCAGCGGCGTGCGCGGGGCCGACGAACGTCAGTATGGCCGCGGCGAGCGCGAGCACGGCCGTGGCTATGCCGAACAGCATTCTTCTCATGATGTCCTCACGGTGGGGAACCCGGGCATCCCGGGACGGGGTGGCGCCCACCTGGCCTGCATGCCTGCGAGGCTCGCGCGGGGCGCAGTCGCGACTTGTCAACCTGGTGCGAGTGCCGGCTCATCGCTCCAAGGGGGATGTCAACACGCTAAACGAAGTTATGATCGAAGGCAATGAATATTTACCAAACTAAATAAGGTCCGAATAGTCAACTATTCGACCGTTTCGTGCGGCAGGCTCCCACGGCAGCCCCGACGCGGGCCGCCGGCAACCAGCCCGGCGACGAGATGTTTCCCCTGGTTGAGGGGTATCAAGCCGGGATGCGGGAGCCGGGCAGCGCAAGCCACGCATTGACGCACTTAATTTGGCACGTCAATAATAGGATCCTTCACTACCGGCTCGACAGGGCCGGCAAGGAGGCCGAATGGCTACCAGCCCGCCGGGGGCCGGCAGACCGATAACTCGCGGCATCGTGCTCAACCGGATCCGCTCGGCACGCACGATCAGCCGGATCAAGCTCGCCGCCGACTGCGGGCTCAACCCTGCGACCATCACCCAGGTCGTCCGTGAACTCATATCGCATGGTCTGGTCGTCGAGGTGGGGCACGGCGCCTCCACCGGCGGCAAACGCCCGACCCTGCTCCAGCTCAACCCCCACTCGCGGTACGCCGTCGGCGTCCTGTTCGAACGCAACACCTGCGTCGTCGTCATCGTGGATCTGACCGGCCGACAGATCGCCAGGACATCGTTTCCCGGCACCGCGCTGTTGCCACCGGACCGGGCTCTCTCCGTGCTGGCCACCCACGTCAACGCTCTTGTCGGCACCGCCGGAGTCGACCGCGACGATGTGCTCGGCGTGGGGTTGGTCACCTACGGCCCACAACAGCAACGGACCGGGACGCTGCTGACCCACCAACCCACCACGGAATGGTTCGGATATCCGGTGGCGCCGCGCCTGTCCGAGCTTCTCGGGCTGCCGGTGCTGCTTGACAACGACGCGGCTGCCGCCGCGATCGGCGAGTACTGGCTCGGCGCCGTGGAGCCGCGCACATACGGGTGCATCTACATGGCCAGTGGAATCGGCGGCGGTGTCGTCGTCGACGGTGAGGTCTACCGCGGCACCTCCTCCAACGGCGTCGAGATCGGGCACATCACTATTGACACCAACGGCGGACCCTGCGACTGCGGGAACTTCGGCTGCCTGGGCAACTACGCGGACCCGTCTGCCGTGATCAAACAGGCCATGGCGTCAGGCCTCGGGCAACGACTCGGCCTCGACCCTGCCGACACCGACGTCATGACCGCGTTCGGCCGTATCGCCACCGCCGCCAACGCCGGAGACCCCACCGCCGGGGCCCTCATCACCGCCTCGGCGCGCCACTTGGGCACCGCCGCCGTCACGATGGCGAGCCTTTTCGACCTCGACCTCATCGTCCTCGCCGGGCCGAGCCTCGCCGCGAGCGGCATCTACCGGACGGTCATCGAGGAGGAGGTGCGACGGCGCACGTTCGCGCGACGCGCTCATCCGGTACGGGTGGTCACCTCGGTCAGCGGCTCGGACGCGGCGGCTGTCGGCGGCGCCGTGCTGGTCCTGCAAAGCGAGCTCGCCGCTCTGCGGCTGGGCAGCCAACCTCAGGGCAGGCACGACGCCAACGGCTCCGGTCGCCTCCTCCCTTTCGACACCTAGCTCAGGCGCGCAGCTTCGGCCCGGCCGCCTGACCCGGACTCACGCCGGAAGCATCGCCACGCGGAACCGCGCCGGGGCGGCGCGGAGCTCGTACCGGGGCAGCACGCCCGGTCCAGCGGAGGCACTGCCCAGCCCGCGGTGGGCCAGGTCCAGATTGACGTGAATGACGTCGCTCCCCCGAAGTGACTCGTGCGTTTCTTCCCACCGTCCGGTGTAGTGGTCGTGCGCGCGCGGCGCCAGCCATCCCTGCGACGGACATTATTGACTTGCCAAAATAAGTCCGTCAAGGATCATCGACTGGCTGAGATGAGTGCCTTGCCACGCAACTCGCCGCGGCCGGCCACGACCTGTCCGACCACCTTCGGTCGGCGCGGTTGCTGCACGACGAGCCGGAAGCGATCGTCGACGCGCACCTCGCCTTCGAACGAGCCGGCGCAACACGGCAACGGCCTTCGTCCCGATCGAGCGCAGCGCTGCGGCACCAGATCGTGCGAGCGGCGAGATCGGCTCCGCGAACAAGGCGCCCGCCGCTGCGACCCGGTAGGTCGCAGCGCCCACACCGCGCCGGGGATGGGTGGTTACTTGCGTACGGTGACTGCCTTGCTCGGCGCCTTGCCGTCGGCGTGGCCGTTCTTGATGGCGATGATGGTGACGGTGAGCTTCTTTCCGGCCATCGACTTGGTGATCTTCAGTTTGGTGGTGGTGGCACCGCGGATGAGCTTGCCGTTGAGTCGCCACTCGTAGCGGTAAGCGTCGGGCTTCGGTGACCAACTGCCGGCGGCGGCGCGTCGCGCGGTGCTTGAGCGGTGCTGAGCCGGGGTCAGCGCGGGTTCACCATTGCACCAGCAGCTTGCCGACCCCGCCGGTGACGCTGTTGGACAGCAGCGTGATGTCGTCCAGGTCGGTGGCCAAGCGCAGGTTCGGGAAGCGGCGGAACAGCGCGAGGAACACCACGCGCAGTTCGGTGCGGGCGAGGGAGGCGCCGATGCATACGTGCATGCCGTGGCCGAAGGACAGATGAAGGTTGGGTTTGCGGTCAGCAGTGAAGTCCTCGGAGGTGGCGAACTTCGACTCGTCGCGGTTGGCCGCGTCGTTGGAGATGATGACCAACTCGCCCCGCTGAATGGTGACCCCGCCGATTTCCACGTCTTCGTGGGCGTAGCGGATCGGGCCGAACGCGGTGGGGGCGGATAGTCGCAGTATCTCCTCCACCGTGGATGCGAGCTGGCCGTCGAGGTCGGCGACGAGCGCGTCACGGCGGGAGAGGTCGGACAGCAGCCACAGCACACCGAAGTCGATGCGGGCGGCGGTCGTCTCATGACCCGCGAAAAGTAGTCCGGCGGCCAGGCGGGCCACGTCGAGGTCGGTGAACGTCGGGTCCTCGGCTTGGAAGGCGACCAGGTCGGAGATCACGTCCGGGCCGGGATTTGCGCGCTTGGCGTACGCCAAGCGACCGGTGTACTCCATGAACTCGCCCATGGCTGCTGGGCGACTTGGGCGTCGTCGAGGATGCTGATGCGCTTGGACAGCCGGCCGAAGTAGCCGTGATCCTCGGGCGGGGCGCCGAGCAACTCGCTGATCACCAGCGCGGGCAGGGGAAAGAGAGTTTCCCGTGCAGGTCCGCTGGTGAGCCGTCGGCCGCGAGGCCGTCGATGCACTGGTCGGCCAGCTCCTGAATGCGCCCGGTCAACCGCCGCATGCGGGGAGCGGAGAAGGCGGGGGTCAACATCTTGCGCAGCCGGGTGTGGTCGTGCTGTTCGGTTTCGTAGTCGCCGCTGGGGCCGCCCGCCACCGCGGCGTGGGAGACTTTGGCCGCCCGCTCGGGCTCGGGTGGGACCGGCCGAGGCGGGGGTCGCCGAAGATCTGCTTCACCTCGTCGTAGCCGAGCACCAGCCACGCCGGATCGCCGGTCGGGGTGGTCACCCGAACCAACGGCGCTTCGCGGCGCAGCGCCGAATACTGCGTTGCCACGTTCAGCGAGCTGAGGCGGTCGAGGGGCAGCTTGAGCACGGACATGGGTTTCCTCCCTGACTGTGGGTTCCCCAGCGTCACTGTCCGAGGGTCTGGCTGCGTTTGATGAGGTCCAGCACGGCGTCTCGGGTCTCGCGGAAGATCGCGATCGTCGCCTCCGCGGCGGCGGCAATGGCCGGCTCGTCCGGAGCGACAGAAGGTTCGAGCAGCAGGGCGATGGTGTCGGCGAGGACTGCCTCAGGGTGGTCGACACCGAGCGGGGCGGTTGCTGCCGGGTCGGCCATGGTGGCGCCGAACCCGGCGAGGACGGCGTGCATGGCGTACGCCTGGCTGGACAAGGGACGGTCATGGCGGATCAGCCCGTTGCGGTGCAGGATCGGCATGACCGCATCGCACAGGGCGCTGGGCTTGGTGCGGGCGAACAGCTCCCGGTCGGCGGCCTGCTGGGTGAGCAGCCGGATCAGGTCGGCGTCGCCGGTTTGCAGGCGGTGGGCCAGCGGGAGCCCGAGGCCGGTGTGGATCAGCAGCGGGGCCAGGCGGCGCGGCAGGACGGCGGCGGGGTCGGCAGCGATGCGGCCGATGATCTCGTCCAGGAAGGCCAGCAGGTCGCGGGCGAACAGCCCGAGAATGAGATGTTCCTTGCTGGGCCAGTACAGGTAGACGGTGCCTTTGCCGACCCCGGCCGCCCGGGTGATCTCGGTGACGGTGATCTTGTGGGCGCCGTGGCCGAGCACCAGCTCGCGTGTGCTGTCCAGGATCCGGGCGGCCTTGCGCGAGTGGTGTTCGACCAGCCAGCTCATCGGGGTTGTCCTCTTCCGTCGTTCGGGCCTGCTCAGGCGGCGGCGATGTCGAGATTCTTGGCTCTCATGTCGCGGCCGTTGGCCATTATCTTGTTCATGGCGGCGCCGATGACGGGCGAGTTCATCAGGCGCAGCATCCCGGTGCGCATGATCTGCTCCTTGCGGTCGTGTGGGGTGAACAGCCGGCGCGTGACCAGCGCGCCGTCCTGCTGCGTTTCGATGAACGGCCGCATCCGCGTCTCCCACGCCTGAAGTGCGCCGGGCAGGTCATCGGGGTGGCGTTGCAGCATGGTGCCCAGCAGTTCGCCGCCGGCGATGCCGGTGGAGGCGCCCATGCCCGAGTAGAGGGTCAGGCACCAGGCGGCGTCGCCGACCAGGACGACCCGGCCGCGGTGCCAGCGTGGCATCTTCACCTGGTGCACGGAGTCGAACAGGAACTCCGGTGCCTGCTCGAACCGCTCGAACAGGCTCTCCAGGAAGGGACCCGGGCGTTGCGGGGCGAACGCGGCGCGGATGGAGTCGATCGGCGGGCGCGTGAATTCGGCATCGATGTCGGCGGTGCGATAGGAGAACAGCAGGCTCGGCGGGTGGTCGAGGAACGGGAAGATCCACGCCGAGCGGCCCGGTTCGGCCAGGACCGGGCCGTCGTGCTGAGCGAGGCCCGCGAGGGGCTCGTCCAGGACGGTGGCACCGATCATGTAGTGGAGCGGATGCAGGAACTCCTCGGGGCCGAAGACCAGCCGGCGCACCGTCGAGCGCATCCCGTCGGCGCCGACCACGAGGTCGAAGCGCTCGGTGACGGTCGTGCCCGAGGCGGTGTCGTGCAGGGTGACCTCCGCTCCGGCCTCGTCCTGGACAATGCGGGTGGGCACCGTGGAATAACGGATCTCCACCTCGGGCGGGAGCGCGGAGAACAGCCCTCGCTCCACATCGCCGCGCAGAATCACCCGAGGCCGGCCGGACAGGCTGGCCGGGCTGACGCCGGGGCTGCGGCGCCCGGCCCGGTTCACCTCGTAGGCGACGAGTCGCGGGCCACCACGGTCGCCGATGCTCTCCAGAACGCCCAGCCTCCGGGCTGAGGCGGCCCCGGTGCCGAACAACATGATGAAGTATCCGTTCGACCGGCGGGTGGCGGCCCGTTCCACCAGGACCGGCTCCCAGCCGACCTGGATCAGCCGTACCGCGGTGGCGATACCCGCGATACCGAGCCCGACCACCAGGACCCGCCGATTCCCGCCTGTGTCCGTCATGACGTCTCCTTCCTGTCGCTACGTCGGCAGTCTACCGTCCATACTGACCAAGATGGTCATTGTGGTCAGTAGCCGCCAAGCCCGACAAGCCGATACCGGCCAACTGACAGAAAGGGCGTCGCGGACGGCGCTGATTCGTGGCTGCGGATGCGCCGACCGGCGGGCACCCGCAGCCACGCGCCTTCTCGTCAGAGAGTCAGAGTGCCTTCAGCGCGGCGAGGGCGACCTCGTCGTCCTGCTCCGGGGTGCCTCCACCGACGGCGAGGGCACCGAGGAACTGGCCGTTCTCGAAGATCGGTCGACCACCGGGCAGCAGGCTGGCGCCACTCGCGACGAGGGAGGCGATCCGGCCCGGGTCCTTGACGTTGGCGCCCAGGTCGGTGGTGGCGGTCCGGAAAGTACGCGCGGTGTGCGCCTTCGGCGGCACCAACACGGCCGCCGCCGAACTGTTGTTGTCCATGCGAAGGGACGCCTTGGCCTCCCCGGAGGCGTCGACGACCAACACATACATCGGTGGCAGAGTCGGGTGATCCCGCACGTAGCGGATGGCGGCCTCGGCGAGCCGCTGAGCCTGGCTCAGACTGATCGTTCGCGTCGCGATCGATCCACCCCCGGCGGGGGCGGCCGAGGCGCCGTCGGCGAGCATCTGACTGAACGCCACTCCGCCCGCCACAGCCCCCGCCATTCCCAACATTCCGCGTCTCGTGGCCAGCATGTTGCCGGATTCCTCAGTCATGGCTTTGTTCCTTGTCTCTGGACGGAACGTTCTTACGAATCTCGGAATCGGCTCTCCGGGCGTCCCGCCCGTGTCGACGGACAGGTTGTTGCCGGTGATCGTCGATGCCTGGTCCGGACCGCGGGCGACGGCGGGACCCCGCGCCCTCCCGGTAAATACTTCATGCATGAAGTACATTAGCCAGCGTCACTTCATGGCGCAACTAGTATTTTCAGTAACTCACTTCATGCCTGAAGTAACACCCGCCTCAGGCTCAGCGGAACTCGGCGCTGCCCGTTGCCTGCTCGATGCGCCTGGCGATCTGGGCCATCTGACGCACCTGCGTGGCAGAGATGCTGTCGAAGACCAGGCGGCGGACCGCGGTGACGTGACCCGGGGCGCTGACCTTGAGCTTTGCCATCCCCTCGTCGGTCAGGCTGGTCAGGGTGGAACGGCCGTCGGTGGGGTCAGGGTGACGGCTGAGCCAGCCGCGCCGCTCCAGGCGGGTCGCGACCTGGGACAGACGCGGCAGCTGACTCGCGGTGAAGTCGGCCAGCTCGCTCATGCGAAGGGTGTGCTCGGGAGCCCGAGACAGGCCGATGAGAACCCGGTACTCGAAGTGGGTGAGCCCGGCGTCGCGCTGGAGCTGCCGATCCAGTGCCGCGGGCAGCTTGGTGAGCATGGCGGCCAGGGCCATCCAGGCCTGAAGCTCCTCCTCGCTCAGCCACCGGATCGGCTCCGCGGCCTCGCCGCCCCCTTCCGGCTCAGCCGGCCCGCCGGTGCTGGGTTCGCCGGCGGGTCCGCTGGGGGTCCGCTTCACAGCGCGGTTCTTGGCCATGAGCAGATTCTATGCGCGAGCCAGGACAGCTGGCCTTCCTCACGAAGCGGCCGACCATACCGCCAAGCCAACGACCAAGACGGAGAACGGATTCGTCAGTCCAGCAGCTTGTCCAGCGTGATCGGCAGGTCGCGGACCCGGATGCCGGTGGCGTTGTAGATCGCGTTTCCGATGGCGGCGGCCACGCCCACGTTTCCCAGTTCACCGATCCCGCGCACCCCGACGGGGTTGAACGGGGTGTCGGGGTGGTTCAGGAAGTGGACGTCGATGGGTGGGATGTCGGCGTTGACAGCCAGCAGGTAGTCGGCGAGGTTCGCGTTGGCCCACCGGCCGGAGGGCACCTCGACGGAGGAACCCTCGAACAGTGCCTGCCCGATGCCGAAGATCGCACCGCCGACCATCTGGCTGCGCGCGGCCTTGAGGTTCACGATCTGACCGGCGTCGGCGACCGTGGTCAGCCGCCGCACTCTGGGCTCGCCGGTCCGGCGGTGCACCGCCATCTCGCAGAAGTGCGCGCCGAAGCTGTGGAACTCGTACCGCTCCGGATCCCCGCCGGTGCCCCGTTCGCTGGCCTCCACACCGGCGCTGTTCAGCTGGCCGAGCAGCCTGCCGAAGCTCAACCGCCGGTCGGCGGCGACCAGGTCACCGTGGTCGTAGCGGACGGCCGCCGGGTCCAAGCCGTGGAACGGGGAACGTTCGTCGCGGACCGCCAGGTCGATGAGCGCTTTGATCGCCGAGGCGGCGGCGGCCCGGATGGCCGGCGCCACGGTGGCCGTGGACTGCGAGCCGAACGCTCCAGCGCTCGGTGGCAGCAGGGAGTCGCCGAGCTCCGGCTTGACGCGGCTCAGCGGGATGCCGAGGCTGTCCGCGCCCATGATGGCGAGCACCGTCCACATCCCGGTGCCGAGGTCGGCCGTGGCGGTCGCCACCGACGCGGTGCCGTCGGGCCGCAGGCGCACCCGGACCACGGTCTGGTCGGAGCGGTTCGCCGGGTAGATGGCGGTCGCCATGCCCATCCCGAGCAGCCAGTCGCCGTCCGGGGTGGCCCGCGGGGTGGGGCTGCGCCGGTGCCAGCCGAAGCGCTGCGCGCCCAGCTGGTAGCACTCATCCAGGTGTTTGCTGGACCACGGCCGTTCCGTGCCGGGCAGCACCGTGGCGTAGTTGCGCAGCCGCAGCCGCACCGGGTCCATCCGCAGCGCCACCGCGAGCTCGTCCATGGCGGTCTCCAGGGCGAAGGACCCCGAAGCCTCACCCGGCGCGCGCATGAAGGTCGCCGCGGGCAGATCCAGCGGGACGACCTTCTGCGAGATGTGCATGTTCTCGGTCCTGTAGAGCACCCGCCCGGTGGTGAACGGCCCGTTCTCGGGGGTGAAGCCGGTGATCCCGATGCTGGAGATGCCCTCGTGCTTCAGGGCCACGAGCGTGCCGTCCCGGCGCGCGCCGAGGGCGACGGTCTGAGCCACGGCCGAACGATGTCCGGTGACCGTGAAGGTCTGCTCGCGGGTCAGCACGGTCTTGACCGGCCGCCCCAACGCGCGGGCCGCGGCGGCACTGACCAGGTCGTGTGTCCAGGTGGCTGCCTTGTTGCCGAAGCCGCCGCCGACGTGCGGGCTGATCACGTGGACCCGGGCCGCGTCGATGCCGAGCGCGCCGGCGATGCCGCGGGCATGCCCGGTGGCGCCCTGGGTGCCGCTGTAGACGGTCATCCGCTCGTCGCGCCACACCGCCACCGAGGCGTGTGGCTCCATGGCGTTGTGGTTCTCGATGGGCTGGCTGAACGAGACCGACACCCTGACCTCCGCAGCCGCCAGCGCCGCGTCGATCGAGGGCACGCCGTCGGCGAGGACGTCGAGCACCGGCGGCTCGCCGCCGCCGGGGCCGCCCTGAGGCGGGACCGCGTTGGGGATGCCGTCGGTGAACGACACGGTCGCCGGGCGGACGTCGTAGTCGACCCGCACCAGCGCCGCGGCGTCACGGGCGGTCTCGAACGTCTCGGCGACCACCAGGCCGATGATGTGGCCGTAGTGGCGCACCTCGCGGTCCTGCAGCGGCAGCCACGGCGGTCCACCGAACCCGCCGGCGGCGAAGAGCTTGAGCGGGTGGAACGGGGTGTAGACGGCGAGCACCCCGGGCGAGCGTTCCGCGGCGGCGACGTCCATCGCCCGGATGGTCCCCCGGCCCACCGTGCTGAGCAGCAGATAGCCGTGGACCATCCGGTCCAGCGCGTTGTCGGCCGCGTACTTGGCGGCGCCGGTGACTTTGAGGCGGCCATCGACGCGGTCGACCGGCCTGCCGAGCGGCGAAATGGTCATCTCACTCCCCCAGGCTCAGCAGGGCACGGACGACCGTGCGCCGGATCAGCGCGACCTTGAAACGGTTGTGTGCCAGGGGCCGGGCGCCGTCGCTCGCGTGGGCCGCTGCCGCGGTGACGACGTCCTCGCGCAGCGGGCGACCGATGAGCGCCCGCTCCACGGCCGGCAGCCGCCACGGCCTGGTGGCCACGCCGCCGACCGCGACCCGGACCTGCTCGATGACCCCGCCGCGCAGGTGCACACCCACCGCTGCGGAGGCGAGCGCGAACTCGTACGACCGCCGGTCACGCACCTTCAGGTACGCCGACCGCCGGGCGGCCGCCACCCGGGGCAGGGTGACGCCGGTGATCAGCTCACCGGGGCGCAGCTCGGTCTCGACCTGCGGGGTGGCGCCGGGCAGCCGGTAGAGGTCGGCGAGGGGCACGCTGCGCGACCCGTCGCGGCCGGTCACCTCGATATGCGCGTCGAACGCCACGAGCGCCACCGCGAGATCGCTGGGATGGGTGGCGACGCACTGGTCGGAGGTGCCGAGCACGGCATGGGTCCGGTTCTCGCCTTCGATCGCCGGGCAACCGCTGCCCGGCTCCCGCCGGTTGCAGGGTGTCGCGGTGTCCCGGAAGTAGCCGCACCGGGTGCGCTGCAGCAGGTTGCCGCCGATGCTTGCCATGGTGCGAATCTGCGGCGACGCGCTGGCCAGCAGCGCCTGAGCGACCGCCGGATACTCGCCGACGACCCGGCGATCGGTGGCGACCGTGGCCATCCGCTCCAGCGCGCCGATACGCAGGCCGCTCCGGTCCAACTGGACGCCGCGCAGGGGGAGCCGGTTGATGTCCACGACCCGGCCCGGGGCGAGCACCTCGAGCTTCATGAGGTCGACCAGCGTGGTGCCGCCGGCCAGGTACGCCGAGCCGGCGTCGCCGCCGGCGACGGCCTCGTTGACGGTGGTGGCCTGGGCGAAGGTGAACGGCCGCATCAGCCGGCCCGCCGGCCGTTCGCGGCTTTCACCGCGTCGACGATGTGGGGGTACGCCCCGCACCGGCAGATGTTGCCGGACATGCGCTCACGGATCGCGTCGTCCGAAGTGGCCCCACCGTCCGCCACGAGCGCGACGGCGGACATGATCTGGCCGGGCGTGCAGAAGCCGCACTGGAACGCGTCGCAGTCGATGAACGCCTGCTGCACGGGATGCAGGCGCTCGCCGCGGGCGAGCCCTTCCACTGTGGTCACCCGGCGGCCGGTGGCGGCGGCAGCGAGCGTGAGGCAGGACAGCGCCGGCTTCCCGTCCACGTGCACGGTGCAGGCGCCGCACTGACCATGATCGCAGCCCTTCTTGGTGCCGGTGAGCTCCAAACGCTCGCGCAGCGCGTCGAGCAGGGTGACCCGCGGATCTATCCGCAGGCGTTCGGTCTTTTCGTTGACCACCATGACCACGTCGACCAGGTTCTCGCCGACCTGATCGGCCCGCGCCGCGGCGGCCGGCATCGCCTCGGGCTGGCCGAGAACAGCGACGCCTGCCGATGCGGCCGCGGCGCGGCCGAGGAAACCGCGCCGGGACAGAGCCCCGTGCGGAGTTCGTGTCGTCTCTTCGCGTGCCGGGCTTCCCGGCGTACCGCTATCGAGGTCCATCCCCACACGGTAGTATCAAGTACTTGATTCGGTAAATACCCTTGATGCTGTGCAAACGCTGAATCTTCACAGCCGCCGGCCATGACGAATTAGGGGGCGATCAGGCGGCAGTCCTTGAACACCAGGACGTCGCCGTCATCGCTGAACATTCGGCACTCGCCGGACACTCGGATTCGCTGACCAGGCCGCACGCTCCGCAGGCGGGCGAATGACGCACGAAGATGCTCGCCGAACGGGAGCACGAAGATCGCCAGCGTCTCGCCGTCTGGTGCGTCGGAAGCTTCCACGACGGGCGTGGAGTACATGCTCTCGCCGGCCCTCAACGCGTAGGCCTCGACGGTAAGGATCTTGCCGCGATACGTGCCCTCCGCGGTCTCGCGGTGCTCAATGAACATGCTGTAGATATCTCGGACGCTTGTCATCGCTGTGCGACTCGGTCCATCGCCGCGAGGTCGGACTCGCTCAGCGTGACGGCCAACGCGCCGAGCGCCTCCGAGAGCCGCTCGGGGGTGCGGGCGCCGATCACGGGAACGATGTCCTGGCCTCGCGAGAGCGTCCAGGCGATCGCGAGTTGCGCGACGCTGATGCCGCCCTGTGCGGCGATCTTGCGAGCGGCGTCGATGACGCGGCTGCGTTGTGCGTCGTCGGCCGGGGAAGGGGCCCAGGCACGGCCGCCGCGCCAGGGCCGGCCGGCGGCCGAGCGGCCCGGGATCAGGCCGTTACCCAGCACTCGGTAGGCGGTGACGCCGATGCCCAACTCGCGCACGGTCGGCAGGATGGCATCCTCAATACCGCGCTCGAGCAGCGAATACTCGATCTGGACGTCACAGATCGGTGCGACGGCGGCGGCCCGGCGAATGGTGTCCGCGTCGACCTCGCTCAGGCCGATGTGGCGTACGTGTCCCATCTCGACCAGCTCGGCGATGGCGCCGACGGTGTCCTCGATCGGCACGGTCGGGTCGAGGCGGGCGAGCCGGTAGATGTCGATGTGGTCGACGCCCAGGCGCTGCAGCGAGTACGCGACGAAGTTCCGCACCGCGGCGGGACGGCCGTCGTATCCGCCCCAGCCTCCCGCGACGTCGCGCAGGACACCGAACTTGACCGAGGTCACCGCCTTGTCCCGCAGCCCGGCGGGTGCGGTACGCAGCGCCTCGCCGAGCAGCATCTCATTATGGCCCATGCCGTAGAAATCGCCGGTGTCGATCAACGTCACGCCGGCGTCCAGCGCGGCGTGGATGGTCGCGATGGACTCGGTGCGGCCGGCCAGCCCGTACGGCGGGGACATGCCCATGCAGCCTAGGCCGAGCGCGCCGACCTGCGGCCCGGTGGATCCCAGCGAGCGGTTGTTCATCAAATACCTCTATACGGGTTGGTCGCCTGTGACCGGTCAGCTCACGGCGCGGTTGTTGACCTTGAACTCGTAGACATCGGTGCTGGTCTCGTCGATGCCGAAACTGATGATCCGTTTCGGGTGAATGCGGATGATCGCTCCGTCGAATCCCGTCTGCGCGAGGTCCGCCGCCCAGGCGGAGTCGGTGGGCTCGACGATGGCCTCGCCCTCGCCGCGGATCTCCACGCACCGCGGCCGCCACGGCTGCACCGAGGCGACGTCGTCTATCACGAACGCGACCTGGCCGTTGTCGGCGACGTTGCGGAACTTCCGGCTGCGCGCCATCCCGCGCCCGGCGATGTCGATCGCGCCGGTCTCGTCGTTGTAGCGGAAGCCGACCGGGCTGGCCTGGAGCGTGCCATCCGGCTGCGCGGTGGCGAGCCGGCCCAGCCGTTGCGTGGCCAGGTACGCGAGTTCGGGATCGGTGAACGGCATGAGACTCCTTCTGGGTCTGGGAGCGAATGATTTCCGTCAGGGCTTGAGCACGATCTTTCCGCCGGTGTGCCGGCGTTCCAGTTCCTCGAACGCCGCCCGGACCTCGTCGAGGGGGTAGGCGCCGGCGATCGGGATCTCCAGGTCGCCGTCGGCGATGAGGGTGGCGAGTTCGGAGAGAACGTCGGCGCTTGCCGCGGCCGCGTTTCCCTCGGTCCTGGTGCCGTGCTTCTGCGCGCCGGCGAAGTCGATGATCGTGTTGATCCGGTCCGGTTGTACGCCGAGTTCCAGGGCCAGCTCGATATACGGGTGGCCGAAGTTGTCGATGAACGCGTCGATCGGGCCGGCGGCCGCGGCGCGGATCCGGTCGGCCACGCCCTCGCCGTAGGCCACCGGAAGCACTCCGCGCTCGGCCAGCCAGGCGTGGTGGGGTTCGCTGGCCAAGCCGATGACCCTCGCGCCGGCGTGCCGAGCGAGCTGCACGGCGATCGATCCCACACCACCCGCGGCGGCGGAGACGACCACGGTCTCGCCCGCCTTGACCGCGACCGCGCGGACTGCCGCGTACGCCGTCGTGCCGGAGCCGAACAGCGCACCCGCCTGCTCCCACGGGACACCGGCCGGACGAGGGATCAGCTTGTCGTGCTCGGCGAGCACGTACTCGGCGTGGCTGGCCCGCTGGTTGGTGAAACCGATCACCTCGTCGCCCACTGCGAAGCCCGTGACGCCGTCGCCGAGTTCCTCGACGACCCCGGCGATGTCGCTGCCCTGGCCGGACGGGAACGTCAGCGGAAATCTGTCACGCAGCAAGCCTTGGCGGGTCATGGCCTCGCCCGGGCTGATCCCGGCGGCCACCACCTTGACGAGCGCCTGCCGGGGGCCCGGCACTGGGCGGTCGACCTCCACCACTTTCAGCACGTCGAGGCCGCCGTACGCGGCAATCCGCACAGCTTTGGGCATCAGTTGCCTCCCAGGAGGCGGTCGCGGGTGGCGGCGAGGGCGTGCGCCGCCGCGCCGGCGGGACGGTCGAAAGTGGAGGCTGAGAATCGTGCGGGGCCGGTCTTGGCGGAGAACGAGTGCGGGTATGCGAACTCGCGGAGCCCTTCCTCGCCGTGCTTACGCCCGTAGCCGCTGTCGCCCCGGCCGCCGAACGGCAGGGCGGGGTTCATCGTGAAGGTGAGGGCGTCGTTGATGCTGGTCATGCCCACCCGCAGGCGGCGGGCGATCGCCTCGCCGCGGCCGCGGCTGAACACGGCGCTGCCGAGGCCGTACGGGCCGGCGTTGATCAGCGCGATGGCCTGCTCGGTGTCGGCGACCTTGACCACCGCGAGCGTCGGCCCGAAGGTCTCCTCGGTCGCGGCGAGGGCGTCGGCGGGCACGTCGACCAGGATGGTCGGCCCGACGTACCGGTCGCCGGTCACCGTGTCCAGGCCGCCCACCGTCGCGGTCGCGCCGCGGGCGAGGGCGTCGGCGATGTGCTCCCGGATGACCGGGATCTGGCTGGTCAGCGGGACCGGCCCGACCTGCGCGTCGTCGTCGCTGCCGACCCGCACCTGGCGGGCCAGGTCGCTGATCTTGGCGACGAACGCGTCGTAAACCGACTCGACGACATAGGCCACCTCGAGGCTGATGCAGCCGTGCCCGGTGTTCCCCGTCGCACCCCAGACGATGTGCGCGGCGGCCTCGTCGAGGTCGGCGTCCTCGGCCACGATGACACCGTCGTTGCCGCCGAGTTCGAGCAGCATCGGGGTCGCGGTCTGCGCGCATTGGGTGGCCACCGTCTTGCCGGTGGTGACGCTGCCGGTGAAGGCGACCTTGTCCACGCCGGCCGCGATCAGCGCCTGGCCCGTGGCGCCGTACCCGATGAGATGTTGCAGGACGGCCGGGAAGTCAGGAACGGCGGTCTCCCACGCCCGCACGAGCCACTGCCCGACGCCCGGCGTGAGGTGGCTGGGCTTGAGGATGACGGCGTTGCCGGCAGCGAGGGCGCTGATGACGATAGCGCCGGGGGTAATCAGCGGGAAGTTCCACGGGCCGATGACGCCGACGACGCCGTACGGCTGGTATTCGATCCACGCCTGCTGGTTGGGTGCGGCCTGGGCGGCCGGTACGTCCCGGCGGCCCAGGACCCGCTCGGCGTTGCCGAGGACGTACTGCAGGTGCCCGATGGTGCCGAGGACCTCGCTGCGGGCGTCGTCGACCGGCTTGCCGTTCTCCGCGTGGATGAGCGCGGCCACCTCCTCGCCGGCTCGGGCGATCTCGCGCTGCCACGCGCGCAGCCGCTGCGCCCGGCCGTCGAATCCGAGGTCCCACCAGGCGCCGGCAGCCTGCCGGGCGGCGGCGACGGCAGCGGCCGCCTGCTCGCTGTCGTCCACCGGATACCGGGCCAGCTCGGCCCCGGTGGCCTGGTCGATGGTGACGACCTCGCGGCCGTCGAAGCCGACGACACCGTCGCGCGTCACCGTTGGGGTGCTGTTCGTCATGATCCCACCTGATTCTTCTGCTACCCGAGTTGCCATTACCAACGTACGCAAGCGTCTGCGCTCTATCAAGTGTTTGATATAACTAAGGTGCTTCAGGGGCGCGGCGATCGTCCATGGCGCGGTCCACCGCGTACAGGATCGTGACGCTGCCGACGATCCAGACGGCGAGCAACGCCACGCCGGCGGCGAATCCGTCGTTGTCGAAGTACGAGATGCCCTGCAGCGCGCGGATCCCGAGCCCGACCGGCAGGACGTCGGCCAGCGGCCGGAGCCAGTCGGGCAGGTACGCGACGGGCAGCGTCCCGCCGCCGGTCGCGTTGCCGAGGATCAGCAACAACACCGTGGCGACCATCGTGCCGATGGCACCGGCAACCCGCATGATGAGTACGGTCGCCGCGGCGACCGCCCCGGCGAGCAGGACCGCGACGACCGCGAGCGAGGCGAAGTCGCCGGGCAGCGCGTTGAAGCCGGTAGGCCCGGCGACCAGCGTCGTAACGGTGCCAGCGGTGGCGGCGAACGCGGTGAGGCTGAGCAGCCGCAGCCGCAGCGGGAGCCGCGGCGCCATCTGGTAGGAGATCAGCCCGAAGAGGAAGCCGGCCAGCACCAGCCCGAAACCGGTGTAGAAGATGGACAGGCTACGGGTGTCACCGGACGAGGCCGGCACCACGTCGACGGGCCGGAGCGTCGCGCCCGACCCCTGGGCGACGCCCTGGAAGATGCCCTCCAGGGTGGCCTGCACGGCCGGGCCGTTGGCCCCCGCATACAGCAGGTCCACCGTCTTGCCGTCGGCGTCGATGACGACGGCGCCATAGACGGACCGGTCCTCGATCCCACTCCGGGCCGAGCCGGCCGAGCCGAACGGGACCAGCTTGACCGATCCCGCGGCATTCGACGTGAGACCGGTCGAGATCGCGGCGACCTGAGCCGGTGTGCCGACGACCCCCACCGCGAGGTCGTGCGGTCGAGGGGCGTGGAAAGCGGCGAGGAAGATCGACACGAAGATCGTGCCGATGACCAGCCCCACCATGGCGGGAATGAGCACGCCTCGCCGCGGACTCGGCCCGCTCGGGGCCGGGATGGCGTCCAGGAGGCCGTCCTCGGCCGCGTTGTTCTCGAGAGTTTGGGTCACCCGGCGACAGTAACTCACACGCCTGATGGATATCAAGTGTTTGATATCAGTGAAACGCTTGTAAGCTCTTCGTATGACGCAGGAGAACACCCCGCCGGTCGGCACCGATGCCATGGACCGGGTGATCTGGGCGCTACGCCAGACCGAGCAGACGCTGCAAACCCTCAAGGAACAACGACTGCGGCCCCTCGGCATGGCATCCGCGCACTACGCCCTGCTCATCTCGATCCGCACCCACCCCGGCATCACCGGCGCCGAACTGGCCCGCCGGCTCAACGTCACACCACAGTCCGTGGCATCGCTGGTGGCACGGCTGGCCGACAAGGGCCAGTTGGAGCGACGCACCCATCCCCGGCACCGGCACGTCCGGGAACTGCACCTCACCGACGCCGGCCGCCAGGCACTGCACGCCTCCGACTCCGTGATCGCCACCATTGAAGACCGAATCACCGCCCGACTGGGACCCGAAGACACCGCACGATTCACTGCCATGCTGGGCGAAGTGGTCGACGCGGTCCGCGATGCGCAGTCGTAGCGAGAGTCCCGTAGTGCTCCGCGTCGGTGGCCTGCCCACATGGGTCTCTGCGCCAAAGGCTTGCCTCGCGGCAAAGGCTTGACAACCGTGTCGTAGGCTCGCGGGATGGAGCAGCACGACGAGGGGCCGATATCCGCCACGGCGATGGAGCGGGTGACCTGGGCGTTGCGGCGGGCCGAGCTCGCCGTTCAGACCCTGAAGGAGCAGCGGCTGCGCACGTCGCTGGGTATGGCGGTGTCGCACTACACGCTGCTGATCTCCATCCATGCCGATCCCGGCCTGGCCGGCGCGGAGCTGGCGCGCCGGCTGAACGTCACACCGCAAGCCGTGGCCTCGCTGGCGGACCGTCTGGAGAGCCGGGGCCAGCTGGAACGCAGGCCGCATCCGCGCCATCGCCATGTGCAGGAGCTCCATCTCACAGATGCCGGCCGCGAACTTCTTCGCCAGGCCGACATCCTGGTCGAGGAGGTCGAAAAGAAGATCACCACGCGACTGGGACGCACCGACACCGCCCGGCTCAGAGCCCTGCTCGAAAAGGTCGCCGCCACAGCCCAGGAAACGTGACCTGACGCCCGCTCCCGACCCTGCCAGGTCCGGGTGAGTGTGGTCAGGACACCCGGTTGCGGCCGCCGCGCTTGGCCTGGTAGAGCTGGGCGTCGGCGGCTTCGATCAGTTGCCCGGGGCTGTTGTCGGGGCCGGGCAGCACGCAGGCCACGCCGATGCTGACGGTCACTCGGCCGGTGGACGACTTCTCGTGCGGTTCTTCCAGGGCCTCGATGGCGGCCCGTACCCGTTCCGCGGCCGTGTGCGCGGCCTCGAGATCGTCGCAGTGCAGGACGATCGCGAATTCCTCGCCGCCGTAGCGGGCCACGAGGTCGGCGCCGCGGACGGCCGCGGCCGCGGCTGCGGCGACCTTGCGCAGGCAGGCGTCGCCGGCCGGGTGTCCGTAGTGGTCGTTGTACAGCTTGAAATGGTCCACGTCGATCATGGCGATGGCGACCTGACCGCCGGTGTGCGGGCCGCGTTGCCATTCGGCGGCGAGCCTGTCATCGAGGTGGCGGCGGTTGGCCAGGCCGGTCAGCGGGTCGGTGATGCTCAGCTGCTGAAGCCGGCGGTTGGCGACCTCCAGTTCCTCGGTGCGCTCGGCCACCTTACGCTCGAGCGACGCGTACAGCCGGGCGTTGTCCATGGACACCGAGAGCTGGCCGGCGATCAGCAGCACCGCGTCGAGCCGGTCGACGGTGAACGCGTTGCGGCTGAGCCTGTTCTCCAGCAACACCATGGCGCGGGGGTCGCCCTGGCTGAGGATCGGCACGGCCAGCAGCGAGCAGCAACTCAGCACCCGCACGTACGGGTCGCGGGCGAATCGGTCGTCCTGAGTGGCGTCCTCCACCAGCAGCGGGGTCCGGGTGCGCTCGGCGTACCGGAAAGCGGTCAGCGGCAGCAACCCGCGCTCCCCTGCCTCGGCCACCGGGATGCCCGCGCCTGCGTCGTCGGACAGATACCACCCGGTATCGCCACGCAGCAGCACGCGAACGATGCTGGCGCCGGTGAGGGTGCGCAGCACCTCGCCGACCCGTTCGCGCAACCGGTCGAGGTTGGTCTCCGAGCTGAGCGCCTGGGAGGCTTTCAGCACGGCGAGCAGGTCGATGGACTCCACTGAAATACGGGTGGTGGCCGCCTGCCCGCCGCGGCGGGCCGCGTTGTCGGCGGCGCTGTGCAGGAACGGGTACGCCGCTTCGAGCTGGCGCACCTTCGCGGTGGCACCCCACCCCTGGTAATTGCGCAGGGCCTCGGTGAGCAGGTGCCGGCCGATGTGCTGGCTGCCGGACGCCAGGTGGAAGGTGCCGGCCCGCTCGGCGATCAGGGCCTGATGCCAAGGACGGCGCCGGTTGGCGGCCTCGCGCAGCGCCATATCGAAGGCCACCGTGGCCTCATGCGGGGCGCCGGCCGCCCAGGCCCGTTCAGCGTCGACGAGGCGCACCAGGTGGCCGAACGTGGCCGGTGCGTCGGCGGCCCGCCGGGCCAACCATTCCCGGCAGGCGTCGAGCTCGGCCGCTGCCTCAGCGCGGCCGCCGCGGACCTGTTCGGCGAGGGCGAGGGCGCGCAGCAAGTACGCGCGGGACCTCGAGTAGGACGCCTGGATGACATGCAGCATCGGCATCGCGGCGGCTGAGTGCCGGTCGAGGGCTTCCTGCTCGCCGAAGATCGCCGCCACCAGAGCCCGGTTGATGTGGTGATAGACGGTGGCGGTCGGGTGGCTCTCGACGGTGGCCAGGTATCCGGGATTGTCGAAGGCGGCCGTCGGATCATCCGAGTCGTCGCGCAGCACGTCGACCAGCTGCCGGAACAGCAGAGAGATGGCCCCGACCTGCTCGTTGCCGGTCCGCGCCGCGAACGTCAGCCCGGCTTGGACCTCCGTGGCGTAGCTGTCCAGGGTGGTCGCGGTGTCCAGCCCGGGCGGCGTCGTGGCGTTGAAGGTGGAGCAGGCGAGCAGCACGTCGCCGGCGCGTACCAGCCCTTCGTGTGCCTGCCGGGCCTGCTGGATGGTGTCCTCGAGGGGTTCGAACCAGTGCCCGGCGGTGATCGAGAACAGGAACCGGGCCTGTGAGGTCTCCGGCTCGTAGCCGCGCTCCTCACCGGCGGCCAGCACTCGGCGGATGGCGCCGTATCCGGTGAAGTAGTCCTCCCGGGCCGCCATGATCGAGCCGGCGTGCGCGATCGGGCCGACCAGGGCGGCGAGCGGGCCGTGCTCGTCCCACAGCCGGCGGGCCTCGGTGACCAGCCAGCCCATCATCGCCTTGTCACCGAAGAAGGCCGGCGACATCATCTTGTTCAGCAGCGTGGCGGCGGCCACCATCGGAGGGTCGTCGATGTCCGGGCGCCCGCGGTCGACCTCCAGGTCCGTCACGGCGGCGAAGGCGATCAGCGCCGCCAAGCCGCGCTCGACGGCTTCCGGCAGGTCACCGGCCGGGGGCACGTGCACGCCGAGCTGAGGCAGCAGGCCGAGGCCGATGGTGAGGGCCGCACGGGTCTGACGACGAACGGTGAGGCTGGTGATCTGCATACAGGCGGCCGGGAGAAGGTCGAGCGGGTCAGGATCTCGCCGCTCGATGGCCCGATACACCTCGTCGGCCTCGGCCAGCCGGCCCAGCGCGCACAGCGCCGCGTGCCACTCGGTTTCCACCGCGCCCTGGAGCGGGTCGTCCACGGCGATCAGGGCCACGGCCCCGGCCAGGAACTGCTCGGCAGCCACGTAGTTGATCAGGCGGACACCGGCCGCGGCGGCCCGGAACAGGCCGACGACACGGCGCCGCTCGGCGGTCCCGGTGACGCCGTCGGCAGCCGCCAGGTACTGCTGGGCGGCGACCACGCCGAACGCCGGATGGTCGGCGAGTCGCCGGGCCGAGGCCAGCTGCAGCTCCCGGCGCCGGTCCGGGTCCAGTCGGCCGTACGCGGCCTGCTGCACCCGGTCGTGCCGGAACCGGACGGTGTCCCCGCCGGTTCCGCGCTCCAGCACGAGCAGCCCATCCTCGAGAGCCGAACCGAGAAGCTCAGCGGCAACCGCCTCCGGCAAGCCGGCCGCCAGCCGCAGCAGCTCCACCTCGACCTCGCAGGCCAGGCAGGCCATGACGTCCAGCAGTGCCTGGGCGCCGGCCGGCAGCTGCCGCATCCGGTCGGCGAGCAGGTCGAGCACGTTGCCGTCGCCGACGAAGGCGCGCAGGGCCGCGTCGTCCCAGCTCCAGCCGGTCTCTCCGGCGGTCAGGACGCCGTCGCGGCGAAGCGCGTTGACCAGTTCCACGCTGTCGTACGGGTTGCCGCCGGTGCGGGCCGCGACCTGCTCGCCGAGCCGAGCGGCCTCGGCGGCGGGCAGCCGCAGCATCTCGGCGAGCAGGTCGCCGAGGTCGGCCGGGGGCAGGTTGTGCAGGTGCAGCCGGAGCGGCGCGCGGTCGAGCCGATCCCAGCGGGCCAGCGTGCCCGACCACGGGTGCGCGGCGTCGACCTCGGCGTCCCGGTACGCCCCGACGACCAGCAGCCCGCGCAGCTGGTCGTCGCGGACCACCGCGTCGAGGAAGGCGATCGGGTTGGCGGCTGCCCACTGCAGGTCGTCGACGACCATGACCAGCGGCCGATCGGGCGACACCACCGCGCGCAGCAGCTGCAGGCCGCCCTGGACGAGACGCGCCTGGTCGCCGCCGACGTCCTCCGGTGTCACGTCGAGCAGCACGGCCAGCTCCGGCAGCACCGACACCACCACGCCCGCGTTGCCGCCCAGGGACGCGACGATCCGCGATCGCAGCTCGGTCAGGCTGGCCTCGGGCTCGGCCAGCAGCAGCCGGCAAACCCCGCGCATGGCCTGGGCTATGGCGTCGGAGGTGAGGTCGGCCCGGTTCTGGTCGAACTTGCCGGACACGAACCAGCCACCACAAGCCGTGACCATCGACCGCAGTTCGTCGATCAGCGCGGTCTTGCCGACCCCGGGCGCGCCGCTGACCAGCAGCGTCCGCCCGGTGCCGGCCAGCGCGCCGGCCAACGCTGAGCGCATTGCCGCGATCTCGCCGTCCCGGCCGACCAGCCGCGACGGCGGGGAAAGCCGCAGTGGGAAGTCACGTGTGCCGAGGGTGAATGGCGCCCGGTCGCCGGTCGCCAGCCGGCCGAGGTCGTACGCGAGACCCTCGGCGCTCTGGTAGCGCCGGTCCGGCTCCTTCTCCAGCAAGCGCATGATCATCTCGGACAGCGGCGCCGGCACATCCGGGTTGAGTGCGGCGGGTGCGGTGGGCAGCTCCGCGAGGTGGCAGTGGATGAGCTGCAGAGGGTCGTCCTCGTCGAACGGTGGCCGCCCGGTGGCCAGCTCATAGAGAGTGGCGCCGAGCGAGTACAGGTCCGCGCGCTGGTCGACGGACCCGCCGGTGCGGCCGGTCTGTTCGGGCGCGATGTAGGCGAGAGTGCCGGCGATCTGGCTCTGGTGGATGAAGCTGGGGCGCTCCTCGGCGAACGTGGTGGCCAGCTCGAAGTCGATGAGCGCGGCCCCGCCGTCGGCGGTCAGCACCACGTTGGCCGGGCTGATGTCCTTGTGCACGACGCCGCGCCGGTGCACGGCCGCCACCACGGTGGCCACGCGCAGCGCGAGGTCGACCAGCGCCGGCCCGGCGACCGGTGCGAGGTCGCGCAGCGGGCTGCCGCCGAGATCCTCCAGCACGATCACCTCGGGCACGGCGACAGCGGTGGCGAGCTGAGCCACACCGGGGACGCCGGCGAGGCGGCGCAGGATGGCGGTCTCGTGGCGCCGCCGCTGGTCGGAGTCGGCGCCGAGCGGCTCCTTGTGGATCACCGTGCCGGCGCCGCCGCCGAGAGCCACGCGGCGCACGATGGTCCTGTCACTCTGGTAGACGAGGTTCGCGTCAGCCACCGGCAGGTCCAGGGAGTGACCAATGATGGATGTCATCGAGCGCCTCTCGCCTGCGAACCCTCAACTCTTAGTTCGGCGGCGCGGCGCGCGAGGTGAGGACTTCGACTCCGGATTCAGACATGCGGTGCGCGACCACCACGCCCCCGTCGTCTCACCACCAGTAGTTGTCCTGTGGCGTGTAGGGCGCCTCCAGCTTAGCGAAATCCGCCTCGGTAAGTGACAGGTCCAGGGCCGCGACGGCATCCGCCAGATGATTCGGCTTCGTGGCGCCCACGATCGGGCAGGAGACCACCGGCTTGGACAGCACCCAGGCCAGGGCGACCTGGGCCATCGGGACGCCACGGTCCTCGGCCACCTGGTGAATGGCATCGACGACCGGCTTGTCCCCATCGCGGTCGAATGCCTTGGCGACGTTGTCCGACGACGAGCGTGCGGTCTGTTCGCCCCACGGCCGGGCCGCGCGGCCCTTGGCCAGCGGGGAGTACGGCGTCAGCCCGACACCCTGGTCCAGGCACAGCGGGATCATGTCACGCTCCTCTTCCCGCTTGAGCACGTTGTACTGGTCCTGCATCGCCGCGAACCCGGTCCACCCGTTGAGCACCGCGGTGTGCTGCAGCTTGGCGAACTGCCAGGCCCACATCGACGACGCGCCGAGGTAGCGCACCTTGCCCGCCCGCACCAGGTCGTCGAGGGCGGCCATGGTCTCCTCGACCGGCGTCTCGGGATCGAAGCGGTGCAGGTAGTAGACATCGATGTAATCGGTGCCCAGCCGCCGCAGCGAAGCATCCACCTGTTCCAGGATCGCCTTGCGGGACAGGCCGCTGCCGCCGGGGCCGTCGTGCATCTTCCCGCTCACCTTGGTGGCCAGCACGATGTCCTCACGGCGGGAGAACCTGCCGATCGCCCGGCCGACGAACTCCTCCGACGTGCCGCCCTGATAGACGTTCGCGGTATCCCAGAACGTCACGCCCAGCTCGACGGCCTGCCGGAAGAACGGGCCTGCGGCGTCCTCGTCCAGCGTCCACTGGTGCATGCCGGCGCCGGCGTTGCCGTAACTCATGCAACCCAGGGCGATCCGACTCACCTTCAGCCCCGTGCCGCCCAGCCTCGTGTACTCCACCTCGATGTCCCCTTCCTGCGGATGACGCGTTGTTCGGTGGCGCCGCCGAACCTCGTCTGGACGATCTTGATGCTCATCCGGTGCGCCTTTCGACATTCGTGTAGGGGAAGTCCCGCTCGGGGTCCTCGTACCGGTGCGCGATCCGGGCCTCCCACACGTTGAGAGCGACCAGTGCGGCAGTGAGCGCCGTCATCGCGGCCAGCGCCGGTACGTAGGTCGCCAGCGGCAGGAGGGCCAGGCACAGGCCGGCGGCGCTGAGTCTGGTGGTGGAGACGGTGCGGAACATCTGCCACCTGGTGTAGCCGAACGTGGCCAGATAGAGCGCGGTGCCGCCGAACAACAGGGCCGCGCTGTCGGTGTGCAGGTGGTCCAGGGGATGCAGGATCACTTCGCCGGTGGCGGCCGCGACCGCGATGACGCCGCCGATGAACCCGAGGTGCCCGTACGGCAGGACCGGCCGGATCACCTCCATGGCGACCTCGGCGGTGCGCAGCGCGTACCGGATCGCGCCCGCGGCGAACACGAAGTACACCCACCACAGCGCGCAGGCCACCGCGAAGGCCACCGCGACCGCGGCGAGCCGGGCGGGGGTCACCGGCTGCTCGGCGGCCACCTTGCAGGCCTCGGCGACCGACTCGCCGAGCGCGATGATCACGAACAGGCCGAACCGCTCGGGCAGATGCGACGGCTCGTACGCGATCCGGGCCATCCGTCGCCGGGCCAGGAACGGCACGAGCAGGTCGACCGCGGCCGCGAGGGCCCACAGCGTCACCCGTACGTTGCCGTGGGCCAGGCCGCCGAGCGTGAGCAGCGGGCCGGTGACGAACGCGGCCGCGGTGAACGGGTTGATGCCGACGCCGCGGTAGCTGCGCCGCATCAGCGCGTACAGCAGCAGCCGGGCGGCCCAGTAACTGGCCCCGAACAGCAGACCGTGTGACTCGTACGCCTCCGGCAGTGCCAGGGCCATGAACAGGCCGCACAATCCGACGGCGAACACGCCCATCCGGGCGCGGGTCCGATCGACGTCGTGCAGATTGGCGTGCATGGTCGTGCCCACCCACGCCCAGTAGATGGGGATGAACACCACCAGCGCGCGCACCGCTCCCGACCAGGAGTGGTCGTCGTGCAGCAGGCCGGACACCTGCGTGACCGCGACGACGAACACCAGGTCGAAGAACAGCTCGGCCCAGGTGACGCGTTTCTCCTGCTCGGCCACCGGGGTCACTTGCCGTCACGAACGGTGGCAGGGCTGGACATGTCAGTCTCCTCGACGGTGGCGATCATGTCCCTGCAGCATGCGGTTGGGCGCGGCCCCGGTGGGAGGGACAGTTTTGTCCCTGGCTGGACCACTCCTCGGATGGAACGCTCCTGACACGTAATCTTCGGAGGCGGCCGTGACATCAGGTTTCGTTGACGTCCATGCCCATTTCGTCACTGATTCCTATGTCCGGCAGGCGACCGCCGCCGGGCATGGTCGGCCCGACGGCATGGCCACTTGGCCGGTCTGGTCCGCGAAAGCCCATCTGGACCTGATGGACCAGCACGGGATCGCGACAGCATTGCTGTCCCTGTCGTCACCGGGCGTGCACTTCGGTGACGACGCTGCCGCGCGCCGCCTCGCCCGCCAAGTCAACGAGTACGCCGCCACGCTGGGCCGAGACCATCCGGGCCGGTTCGGCTCCTTCGCGATCCTCCCGCTGCCGGACGTCGACGGCACGCTCGACGAGGTCGCGTACGCCTTCGACCACCTGGGCGCCGACGGTGTGGCCCTCATGACCAACACCGGTGGTGTGTACCTGGGCGACCCTCGCCTCGAACCCGTCTTCGCCGAACTCAACCGCCGGCACGCCGTCGTCGTCCTGCACCCCACCACGCCGCCGGGCTGGGAGCAGACGGCGCTGGGCCGACCGGCGGCCATGGTGGAGTACATCTTCGACACTGCCCGGACGGTGGCCGACCTGCTGGTGTCGGGGGTCCTTGACCGTCACCGCGGCCTGCGGGTCATCGTCCCGCACGGCGGCGGCGCGCTGCCCGTGCTGGCCGACCGCATCAACGAGTTCACGAAGCTCTTCCTGCCGCCGCACCAGTCCGCACCGACCGACGCGGTGCAGCAGCTGAGCAGGCTGCACTACGACATCGCCGGTACCGCCTTCCCGCGCCAGATCCCCGCCCTGCTCGGACTCGTCGACCCCGACCGCCTGCTGTTCGGCAGCGACTACTGCTGGACCCCACCCCCGGTCGTCGACGCGCACATCGGCGCCATCGACGCCGCCGAGATCCCGCTGGCGGGCAGCACCTGGCGATCCCTGACCACCACCAACGCCCACCGCCTGTTCCCGCGCCTCGCCCCGACACCTCAAGGAGAACACCCGTGACGAAGATCCTCTTCGTGATCACCGCCGCTGACCACTGGACCTTGGCCGACGGTACGAAACATCCGGCCGGCTTCTGGGCGGAGGAGGCGATCGGCCCGTACCAGGTGTTCAAGGAGGCCGGATACGAGATCGCCGCGGCGACCCCGGGCGGGGTGCCGCCCACGGCCGACGCGCTGAGCCTGACCCCCGACTTCAACGGCGGCCCCGAGGGTGCCGAACGGATGAAGACCGCCCTGCGTGAGGCGACCGAGCTGGCGCACCCGATGCGCATCGAAGAGGCCGAGATCGACGACTACGACGCGATCTTCTACCCCGGCGGGTGGGGGCCGATGGAGGATCTGCCCGACAACGCCGAGTCCGGCAAGCTGCTGATCGAGCGGCTCGCCTCCGGCAAGTTGCTGGCCCTGGTCTGCCACGGGCCCGCGGCGCTGCTGGCGACCGTCGATGCGGACGGCAAGTCCCCGTTCGCCGGCTACCGGCTGACCGGCCTGAGCAACGCCGAGGAGATCCAGAACGGCCTGGCCGACCGGGCGAAGTGGCTGCTTCAGGACCGGCTGGTCGAGTTGGGCGTGGACTACCGCGAGGGTGAGCCGTACCAGCCGCACATCGAGGTGGACCGGACCTTGTTCACCGGCCAGAACCCGGCCTCGGCCGTACCGCTGGCCCACGAGATCGTCAAGGCCCTGGGCTGACAGCTGGGATTCGACGTCCGTACGGCGGCCCTGGGCGCATGCCCGGGGCCGCCGAGCTGTCCCCCACAGTCCCGCCGAGAGGTAGCGTGTCGTGAGATCACCTCCCCGCACAGCGCACCACTCCGGCACGAGGCTGGTAGCCATGACCCGCGAACCGAACCGCAACGATCTGGGCGAGTTCCTCAAGGCCCGCCGCAACGAGCTGACCCCCGCCGACGTCGGCCTGCCCCCGGGCGGTCAGGCCCGGCGGGTGGCCGGCCTGCGCCGGGAGGAGGTCGCCCTGCTGGCCGCCATCAGCACCGACTACTACACCCGGCTCGAACAAGGCCGCATCCAGGCATCTCCTTCGGTGCTGAGCTCGCTCTCCCAGGTCTTGGGCCTCGACGACGACCAGCGCGCCTACCTCCACGAACTCGCCGACCGGCACAGCCACCGTCCGCACCGTCGCCCCGCGAGTCACCACGCCGATCCCCAGTTGCAGCGGATGCTCGACGACATGACGCACACACCCGCGTTCGTCATCGGCCCCCGCACCGAGGTCGTCGCGTGGAACGCCATGGGCGCCGCACTGATCACCGACTTCTCCCAACTGCCGGGCGAGCGGTACTACATCCGGATGCTGTTCACGGATCCGGCCATGCGGGACCTCTACGCGGACTGGGAAGGCGTCACGCGCCTGGCCATCGCCCAGATGCGCATGCACAACGCAGCGAGCCCCGGTGATTCCCGGCTCGCCGCTCTCGTCGATGAGTTGTGTGCCGGGTATCCCCTGTTCCGGCGATGGTGGGCCGACCACGAGGTGGCCACCCGTGGCACCGGCACCAAACACCTGCACCACCCGGTGGTCGGCGACCTCGCCCTCGACTGGAACGCGGTCACCTGGGCCGCCGACCCGGACCTGCAGATCATCGTCTGGACCGCTGAAGCCGGTAGCCCGTCCAGCGACGGCTTGCGGCTGCTCAGCTCGTGGGCCGCCGACGTCGCCGCCGGTCGCATGACCGGTGCGAAACTCAACCAGGGATAAAACTCTCTCCCCTTATTACTGATGGGTACTGCCAGACTGGCGGTATGACCAGCGACGAGCGTCGCAACGAGCTGGGAGAATTCCTCAAGGCTCGGCGCGCCGAGCTCAGCCTCCGCACGGTCGGGCTACCCGACAACGGTACGCCGCGACGGGTGGCCGGGCTGCGCCGCGAAGAGGTCGCCCTGCTCGCCAAGATCAGCACCGACTACTACACCCGGATCGAGCAAGGCCGGATCCAGCCGTCCGCGTCCACACTCACCACACTCGCCCGCGTCCTGCACCTGGGCGACGCCCAGCGGGATCAGCTCTTCGCACTAGCCGCAACGGAAACCAGGCGGCCGCGCCATCGCGCGGTGCAGAAGGTACGGCCACAACTACGTCGGCTACTCGACGAACTCACCATGGCTCCCGCCCTGATACTGGGCCGCAGCATGGACATCCTGGCGTGGAACCCGCTCGCCGCCGCCCTGCTCACCGATTTCGCGGCCCTCCCTGACAAGCAACGCAACCTCGCCCGGATCCTCTTCACCGATCCCGGCATGAAGGCGCTGTGCGGGGACTGGGAGACCTCCGCTCGCGGCTCCGTCACCCAACTGCGAGCGCAAGCCGTCAAGCGCCCGGACGACCCACGATTGGCCGCCCTCGTCGGCGAACTGTCCATGCGGGATGCCCAATTCCGGCAATGGTGGGGAGGACCCCACATGCCGTCCCGCACCGTCGGCGGCAAGACGTTCCACCATCCGGTCGCCGGCACCCTCACCCTCGACTGGGACACCCTCCCGTGCGGCACCGACCAGGAACTCGGCTTCTGGACCGCCGAGCCCGGCACGCCCTCCTACGACGGATTGCGCATCCTTGCTTCCTGGAACGCGACCCCGACCGCCGATGCGCTCGGCTGATTCAGTCAGCCTCGGCGTCGTAGCCGTAGATCCAGCCGTTACGCACGAGCGGATCGGAGCTGACCAGTGCCGCGTCGCGCGCTCGTTGCTCAGGGCCGTCGGGCAGATGGTTGGCGTCTCTGCGGGCGTGGCTGATCTGCTGCAGGCGTGTGGTGCGGTCGGTCCGCGCCGCCTCGTACCGCTTGAGTGCCTGATCCGGGTCGTCGATGGATGCCTTGAGACAGCGAGCCAGAACCGCGGCGTCCTCGATCGCCTGGGCCGCACCCTGGGCAAAGAAGGGAAACATGGGGTGCGCGGCGTCGCCGAGCAAGGTGACCTTGCCCAGGCTCCAGTGCCGCAGCGGCGCCCGGTCCAACAGCGCCCAGCGTCCCGGGGCGGCGCCGGCGGTGATCAGGTCGGTGACCCGCGGATCCCAGCCGGCGAACTCGGCACGGAACTGCTCGATCGTGGCCGTGGCACTCCACGACTCGTCCTGGTAGGTCCCGGCCGGGGCGAAGGCGACGACGTTGACGGCCTGCCCGCCGCTGATCGGGTAGTGCACGAAGTGCCGCCCGGGCCCGAGCCAGAGAGTCTGGGCGCGGCGCAGGGCGAAGGCAGGCGCGGCTCGCGCGGGCACGGTGGTGCGGAAGGCGCAGACCCCGGAGAACTGCGGGGGCGTAGGCTCGGTCACCGCGTCACGGATGACGGAATGTATGCCGTCGGCACCGATGACGACCTCAGCCTCGGCCCGGCTGCCGTCAGCGAAATGCAACAGCACGACGTCCGCGCCCGCGTCGACCGCCGTACACCGCTTGTTCAGGCGGATCCACTCACCGGGAACAGCCGCCTTGACCGTGTCGAGCAGATCGGCCCGGTGAATGACGTAGGTGTGTTCGCCGTAGAGCCGCTCACAAACACCGCTCAACTGCTCCACGGAGAGCACCCTGCCGTTCTCCCAGCGGCGAAACTCCCAACCCCGGTCCAGCACCACGGCACTGCGCAGAAACCGGTCCATGACACCCAGGAGGCGCAGCAGCCGTACGGCGTTGGGTGCCATCACGAGGCCGGCCCCGACCTCGGTAAGGGCGGATGCCTGCTCGTATACGGTGGCGGTCAGACCCGCGCGACGCAGGAAGGCAGCGGCGGCCACACCACCGATGCCGCCCCCGACGACGGCGATCCGCGGACCTTGCCTGGTGGCAGACATCGATCGGCTCCTCCGCTAAGGGCAACGCGCACTGGCTCAACCGATCGTCGCCCGGGTGTGGCGTCGCCCGGAACGGCCGTGTCCGTTGAATGGACGCCTCATCCGCCGGAGTGTGAAGAGACCATGAGGCTCCGGACTGAGGAGGCTGTGGAGTATGCCCCGAACCGGTGAACCCGGCAGGACGGTGAGTTCTCGACTCCTGGAACTGCTGTTCGCGTTCCGGCCCGAGCGCCGTGCGCTCAGCCTCGCCGACGCCACCGTGCGACGGCTGCCCCTGCTGTCGGGCATGCGGGGGGGGGCTGCCGGTGTTTAGACTCTCAGCTGAGACAGGTGAGTATGGGATTGGAGCCGGGATGCCGCGTAACCGCCAACAGATCCCCAGGGAGGAGCGGACGGGTGATCTGCTAGCCGCGGCGACGGAGCTGTTTCTCGCGAAGGGCTACGCGGGGGCGAGGATGGCGGAGATCAGCGCGGCGGCGGGTGTGGCGAGTGGCAACATTTACTGGTATTTCGATTCCAAGGATGACATCTTCGCCGCTGTCATGGATCGGATGCTCAGTCGGGAGATCCGGATCCTGCATCAGGATCTGGCGGGTGCTGGCCCGTTGAGTCGGTTGGTGCGGGGGCTGTCGGACATGCGGCAGTACCGGCCACTTCACCAGGCGATGCACGATCGGCTTCCGCATTCCGAAGCGGTTCGTACGGCCCATAACACCTTCCTGGGTTGGATTGTGGGCATGGTTGACGAGGTGCTGGCCGAACACCGTCTCGACGCCGACCCGGATGTCGATGTGGCGCTGGTCCGCGACGTCGCGGTCGCGGTGTTCGAAGGTGCGAACGTGCCCAACGATCTGAACAGGCCGGCGCATGAGATGATCCGGTTCCTGATGGAATCCGTCCTGCGGCAGCGCCGGCCGGTCTAGGATCGTCGACCCTGGTCAGGGTGGGTCAGGGTACCCGGATCCCGGTACCTGATGCCGCCGTCCGCGCCGCCTGGGCCGAGTCCTCTGCTGCCGCGCCCCGCAGTCGGTCGATGACGGCGAGCGCATCGGCGGGGGCCCGTGTGCCTCGCCATCCGACGTGCCCGTCGGGGCGGACGAGCACCAGTGGCCGTTCGTAGAGGTTCACCGCGGCGGGGTTGGTGAGGTGTAGGAGCGTCAGTGGGACGCGACGCCGTCGTGCGGCCGTGACCAGTTCGGACGGGTCGGTTGTTCCTGAGGTGACGAGGACGTATCCGTGGCCGAAGTGGTCGAGTGTGGAGCTGCCGTCGGGGAGCCAGAGGTGGGGTGCGCGGCAGCCTGGCCAGGTTGATGGTGTGTAGTTGTTCGGTTCGTCGGGTGGTTCCGGTGTGCCGTCCGGTACGCAGATCGGGGAACTGCTGTAGCGGTAGCCGAGTTGGATGCCGATGCTGCGGAATTCCTTGCCTCTGGCTCGGTGGATCAGGTCGCTCATCTCGTCGCGGGCGTGGTCGCCGTCCGCGTCCGCGTGTTCCAGTGTGGCGTCGGGCAGGAGTTCGGAGTCGAGTCGCCAGTTGCTCGACGCTTCGTTGACGTTGCGGACGGCGATCGGTCGGCGTTCCTGTTCGTAGCTGTCCAGTAGCCGCGGGTCTGCCCATTTGTGGAGGGTCGCGGCGAGTTTCCAGCCGAGGTCCACGGCGTCGCCGATCCCGGTGTTCGCGCCGAAGCCTCCTTTGGGCCATAGCAGGTGTGCCGCGTCGCCGGCGAGGAACACCCGCCCGGCGCGGTAGGTGCGGGCCACGACGCAGTGTCCGCTCCAGGGTTGCGCGGCGAGGATTTCGACGTCGATCGGCGCACCGACGGCTTCGCGTACCCAGGCGGCCGGGTCCTGGTTTCCGGGCTTTTCGTCCAGGTAGACCGAGAGCCGCCACTCGTCGGTGCCGTTGACGACGGTGAGGTACGGCCTGCGTTCGGATGACAGGGTGTGTATCTGCACGGCCGGACC
>Ga0307516_10001303_pt1 | contig 34698 bp, 30 predicted proteins | sample 19_EM_MG_FD_203310 | JGI IMG/M metagenome (GOLD analysis project Ga0307516, IMG submission 203310) | Populus trichocarpa ectomycorrhiza microbial communities from riparian zone in the Pacific Northwest, United States - 19_EM | ecosystem: Host-associated > Plants > Roots > Unclassified | place...
AGCCGGCGTGGTCTGGGCGATGGCAGATGCGCCAGCGCATGCAAAGGCGACTGCGAGAACGACAGTACGAATCATGGAAATCACTCCTCTGGGTTGAAGAAGCACGGATTGTGAAGGTCCGCTTACTTCGGCTGCCCGAGGCCGATTCCTTGATTGCAACAAATTGCACAGAGTGCTGGGATAACCGTTGAGCGAGCTGGTTCGCTTGTGCTGAAAAGCAGGTTGAGGCGCTTCGTCTTGCAGTGAACTCACGTGCACGAAATCACAAACAAGCGTGCCAAGGCAACGCGCCGCTGAATTCATCGTGTGCTAGCACCTGCGGCGCCAAGCTCGGAACGGCAGAAACAATTGTTCGCCATCTCGTCGGAATGGGATGTGGAGCAGTTCACGCGGCCACTCCGGTCACGTCGGAGAAGAAGGCTTGGCGAACCCCGACCGGAAGGGACTGGCCAGTGCGCACGGCGCGTTCGAGCACGTGCCAGAAATAGCGGTAGCTGGCGCGGTCGTGCAGCGTGTCGCGGTGGCTGATGGGTGCCCAGTCGTTGGCTTGCGCCGCCATGAGGATCTCGGTCGCCTGGTCGGTCTCGGCCACGGTGGGCGCGAAGGCTTCGACGATGGGGACGATCTGGTCGGGGTGAATGCTCCACATGCGCAGGTAGCCGAGCTGGCGCGATGCCTTTTGCGCTGCTTCGCGCAGCAGGTCGAGCTTCTTGAACTCGGTGACCACGCAGTGCGAGGGAATCTTCAAATGCGCGTGGCACGCCGCCGCAATCTCGAGCTTGGCGCGCACGACCAGCGGGTGTTCGAACTGGCCGCTGGCGCTCATGCCGGCTTGCGGAATGGCGCCGCGGTGGGCCGAGACGAAATCCATCAAGCCGAAGGAAAGCGATTCGATGCGCGGGTGTGCGGCGATAGCGTCGACATCGCGCAAGGCGCCGTGTGTCTCGATCAGCACATGCACCGGCAAGCGGTGGGTGTGGCCGTGTTCGCGAAGTGTTCGGTCGATCGCATTGACTGCCCCGCGCGCTTCCTCGATACCACCAATCTTGGGCACCATCAGGTAGGCGAGGCGAGAGCCGGCACGCCGGATGATGGTCTGCACGTCGGCGTCGAACGACGGGTGGTCGAAGGGGTGCACGCGCGCGCCGACGCGGCCATGCTCGTTGCGAGCCGACATCACCAGCTCGGCCACCAGGTGCGCATGCTCGGCTTCACCGCCGACCGGGGCACCGTCTTCGCAATCGAGCGTGACGTCGAACACCGGGCCCAGCTCGGCCTGCATCTTCAGGCTCTTGAGCATGCGAGCCTCGACGCCGCAGTAGTGGTCGCAGACCGGCAAGGCAGGCGCTGCTTCGCTGCTATCGAACAAGGCTTGCCGAGGGTGGACGTGGCTGCTCATGCGGGACGGCGGGCAACGATGAACATGCGCGGGAAGGCGAGCAGCAGCCGGCCGTCGGCGCGCGGCAGGTAGGCCAGCGCGATGCGGTGCTCATATTCGGTGAGGAAGGACGCGCGTTCGGCCTCGGGCAGCGGGTCGATGAAGGGCTTCAGCCCGGTGGCACGCACCCACTCGACGATCTTCGCTGGCGACTCCATCGGGTGCTGGTAGGCCGTGCGCCACACGTCTACCTCGGCAGCGCGGGGTGAAAGCAGGTCGTAATAGGTATCGAGCGGCAGGATCTTGGTGCGAACCGAGGCGATGTCGTCGATGAACTGCGACCACAGCTCGAGTGCAGCCACCTCACGCATCGAGCGGTGCGTGGGCTCTTCGCGGTTGTCCGGCATCTGGATCGCGAGCACGCCGTTGGGCGCCAGCAGATCGAACAGGCGAGGGATCAAGGCCTCATGACCGCCGACCCACTGAAGCGCCGCGTTCGCGTAGATGAGATCAGGCGCAGCGGATGGTGTCCAACTTGCAATGTCGCTCAGCTCAAACCGGCAATTCCGCAGCCGTTTGCGCGCGCTGACGAGCATGGGCTCGGAGTTGTCGGTGCCGACCACATCGGCCCGCGAAAAGCGCTCGACCAGCAGTTCGGTGGAGTTGCCCGGGCCGCAGCCCAGGTCGTAGATCAACTTCGGTTCGCTGAGCGGGACCCGGGCGAGCAGTTCGCGCGCCGGGCGGGTCCGCTCGTCCTCGAAGCGGCGGTACAGGTCTGGGTTCCAGTCACTCATGCCTGAGCGTTCACGGGTTCCGTGCCTGCACGCCGCTTGCGTGGACTCAGAGCAAGTGCTTCACGCCGTCCTGCTCTTCTTGCAGCTCTTTCAGCGTGAGGTTGATGCGCTCTTGCGAGAACGCGTCGATCGCCAAGCCTTCGACCAGCTTGTATTCGCCGGCTTGGGTGGTGACGGGGAAGCCGAACATCGTGTCCTTCGGAATGCCGTACTGGCCGTCCGACGCGATGCCCATGGTGACCCACTTGCCGTTGCTGCCCAGCGCCCAATCGCGCATGTGGTCGATCGCGGCGTTGGCGGCCGATGCGGCGGAGCTCAGGCCACGCGCCTCGATGATCGCGGCGCCGCGCTTGCCGACGGTGGGCAGGAACGTGTCCTTGTTCCACACGTCGTCGTTGATCAGTTCCTTGACCGACTTGCCGTCGATGGTGGCGAAGCGGTAGTCGGCGTACATCGTCGGCGAGTGGTTGCCCCACACCGTCAGCTTTTCGATGCTGGACACCGGCTTGCCCGTCTTGGCAGCGATCTGCGAGGCAGCGCGGTTGTGGTCCAGGCGCAGCATGGCGGTGAAGTTCTTGCGCGGCAGGTCGGAGGCGCTCTTCATCGCGATGTAGGCATTGGTGTTGGCCGGATTGCCGACCACCAGCACCTTGACGTTGCGCGACGCGACGGCGTTCAGTGCCTTGCCTTGCGCCGTGAAGATCTGCGCGTTGGCAGCCAGCAGGTCTTTGCGCTCCATGCCGGGGCCGCGGGGGCGGGCGCCCACGAGCAGTGCGTAATCGGTGTCCTTGAAGGCGGTGTTGGCATCGCCATGGGCTTCCATGCCAGCCAGCAGCGGGAAGGCGCAGTCTTCGAGTTCCATCATCACGCCCTTGAGCGCCTTCTGGGCCTTCTCGTCGGGGATCTCGAGCAGCTGCAGGATGACCGGCTGATCTTTGCCCAGCATTTCGCCAGAGGCGATACGGAACAGCAGGGCGTAGCCAATTTGGCCAGCTGCGCCGGTGACGGCAACGCGAACGGGTTTCTTGCTCATGAGGAGGCTCCGCAGGGGTTCGGGTGGGTGAAAACAGGGCGCGAGAAACGCGCTTTCTGTGCCAGCCGGGAAGTGTAGGGGAGTCTAGGTGGCAACCCGATGTATGTCAATACTCTTATGTCTTATATAAGACATCTTTCATCGGTGTCGTGGACTCGGCGCAGGCGGTGTGCTGCAATCTCGACATGGCCACTTCGCTCCCTCCCTCCGTTGCTGCCCGCTCGGCAGAAGGCGAAGGTGACAGCCCGGCTTTCAGCCCGCTGTATCAGCAGATCAAGGTGCTGATCACTCGCAGCCTGCAGAGCGGTGAGTGGAAGCCAGGCGAGTCCATACCGAGCGAGATCGAACTCGCGGCGCGCTACAAGGTGAGCCAGGGCACGGTGCGCAAGGCCATCGACGCGCTGGCCGATGAAAACCTGGTCGTGCGTCGGCAAGGCAAGGGCACCTTTGTTGCCACGCATGCCGAAGAAAAGATCCTGTACCGCTTCCTGCGTCTCACGCCCGACAACGGCGAGGTCGGTGGCATGCAGCGCCGCTTCATCGATTGCCGTCGCATGCGCGCACCGGCCGACATCGCGCGCTCGCTGGAGTTGAAGTCGGGCGACACGGCCGTGCAGGTGCGGCGGCTTCTTCATTCCCGCGATGCGCCGGTCGTGCTGGACGACATCTGGCTGCCAGGCAGCTTGTTCAAAGGTCTGACCGCGGAACGCTTGAGCGAATACCAGGGCCCGATGTACGGGCTGTTTGAGACCGAATTTGGCGTTCGCATGATTCGGGCCGAAGAGCAGTTGCGCGCGGTCGCCGCCGACGCCTCCGCTGCCGAGTTGTTGCGCGTGGCGGTGGGCACGCCTTTGCTCAGCGTTGAGCGCTTGTCGCGCACCTATGGCGACAAACCGGTGGAACTGCGCCGCGGCCTGTACAACACGCAGTCCCATTACTACCGCAATGAACTAAGTTGACCTGCGTCAATGACTCAGAAATGAACCTGCGTTCGGCGATGACTGCTGCATTGCAATAAACTTCGAAAGTTTCCTCGGGATTACAAAAAGGTTGGGTATGGCAGACGCAGCAAGACAAAGACCCGGTTCACCCATGCGGCTCATCGAGGCCACGCAGTACAAACTGCCGCCCGCCGCCTGGGTTTCCATCCTCCATCGTGTCAGTGGCATTGTGATGTTCCTGCTGCTGCCGTTCGTTCTCTGGATGTTCGACACGACACTGACTTCGGAGATCACCTACAGCCAGTTCACGGCAGTCTTCATGGGCGGGGTGGGTTTCGTTCCCGCGTGGCTCATCAAGATCGTCACGCTTGGCCTGATCTGGGCTTACCTCCATCACTTCATTGCCGGTTTGCGCCACCTGTGGATGGACGTGACCCACTCCGTCACCAAGGAGTTCGGCCGCATCTCCGCACAGGTGACGCTCGGTTTGAGCATCGTGCTCACGCTGGTGCTCGGCTTCAAGCTTTTCTTCTGAGTTCATTCTGAGGTTCATGCAAACATGACGACACCGAACTACGGTTCAAAGCGCGTGGTGGTCGGCGCGCATTACGGTCTGCGCGATTGGCTCGCCCAGCGCGTGACGGCGGTACTGATGGCGCTCTTCACGCTGGTCGTGATCGTGCAGGTTCTGCTGCCGGGGCCGATGGGCTATGACAAGTGGGCCGGCATCTTCAATCCGCAATGGATGCGGGTGCTGACCTTCGTGACCATCGTTTCGTTGCTCTACCACGTGTGGGTAGGTATGCGCGACGTGCTGATGGACTATGTGACGCAAGTCGGCCCGCGCCTCGTGCTGCAGGTGGCCGTCATCGCTTGGCTGGTCGGCTGTGCCGGCTGGGCTATCCAAGTGCTTTGGAGAATGTGAACGTGAGCGCAACCATTTCAAAAAGAAAATTTGACGTCGTGATCGTCGGCGCCGGTGGCTCCGGCATGCGCGCGTCCTTGCAGTTGGCACGCGCGGGTTTGAATGTCGCCGTGTTGTCCAAGGTGTTCCCGACGCGCTCGCACACGGTGGCGGCGCAAGGCGGCATCGGTGCTTCGCTGGGCAACATGAGCGAAGACAACTGGCACTTCCACTTCTACGACACCGTGAAGGGCTCCGACTGGCTCGGCGACCAAGATGCCATCGAGTACATGTGCCGCGAAGCACCGAAGGTCGTGTACGAACTCGAACACTTCGGCATGCCGTTCGACCGCAACCCCGACGGCACGATCTACCAGCGGCCGTTCGGCGGCCACACCGCCAACTACGGCGAGAAGCCGGTGCAGCGCGCCTGCGCCGCGGCGGACCGCACCGGTCACGCGATGCTGCACACGCTGTATCAGCAGAACGTCAAGGCCCGCACGCAGTTCTTCGTCGAGTGGATGGCGCAAGACCTGATCCGTGACGACGAAGGCGACGTCGTCGGCGTCACCGCCATCGAGATGGAAACCGGCGAACTGCACATCTTCGAAGCCAAGACGGTGATGCTCGCCACCGGCGGAGCCGGTCGCATCTTCGCGGCTTCGACCAACGCCTTCATCAACACCGGCGACGGGCTGGGCATGGCGGCGCGTGCCGGCATTCCGCTCGAAGACATGGAGTTCTGGCAGTTCCACCCGACCGGCGTGGCCGGTGCGGGTGTGCTGCTGACCGAGGGTTGCCGCGGCGAGGGCGCCATCCTGCGCAACAGCGATGGTGAGCGCTTTATGGAGCGCTATGCGCCGACGCTGAAGGACCTGGCGCCGCGTGACTTCGTCTCGCGCTGCATGGACCAGGAGATCAAGGAGGGGCGCGGCTGTGGTCCCAACAAGGACTACATCGTGCTCGACATGACCCACCTGGGCGCCGAGACCATCATGAAGCGCCTGCCCAGCGTTTTCGAGATTGGCCACAACTTCGCCAACGTCGACATCACGAAGGAACCGATCCCGGTGGTGCCGACCATCCACTACCAGATGGGCGGCGTGCCGACAAACATCCATGGCCAGGTGGTTGCGCCGAAAGACGGCAACCCCAACGCGGTGGTGAAGGGGCTGTATGCCGTGGGCGAATGCTCCTGTGTCAGCGTGCACGGCGCGAACCGCCTGGGCACCAACTCACTGCTCGACCTGTTGGTGTTCGGCAAGGCGGCCGGCGACCACATCGTCGCGAGCGCATTGAAAGACAAGCCGTACAAGCCGCTGCCGGCCAATGCGGCCGACTACACGTTGTCGCGTCTGGCTAGGCTGGATGGCAGCACGAGCGGCGAGTACGCGCAAGACGTGGCCAACGACATCCGCAAGTCGATGCAGCAGCACGCCAGCGTGTTCCGCACCCAGAAGCTGATGGATGAAGGCGTGGTGCAGATCAAGGCGCTGGCCGAACGCGTGAAGGGCATCCACCTGGCGGACAAGTCCAAGGTGTTCAACACCGCACGCATCGAGGCGCTGGAAGTCGACAACCTGATCGAAGTGGCGCTCGCCACCATGATCTCGGCGGCGGCTCGGCACGAGAGCCGCGGCGCCCACACCGTCGACGACTATGCCGACACGCCCGAGCACCCGAATGGCCGCAACGACGCTGTGTGGATGAAGCACACGCTCTGGTACAGCGAAGGCAACCGGCTCGAGTACAAGCCGGTGAACCTGAAGCCGCTGACCGTCGAGTCGGTTCCTCCCAAAGTTCGTACGTTCTGAGGACAGAGAAAGCATTCCATGACCAAGCGCGTATTCCAAATTTACCGCTACGACCCTGATACGGACACCAAGCCGCGCATGCAAACGCTCGAGGTCGAGCTCGACGGCAGCGAGCGCATGCTGCTCGATGCGCTGATGAAGTTGAAGGCCGTCGACCCTACGCTGAGCTTCCGCCGCTCCTGCCGTGAAGGGGTGTGTGGTTCGGACGCGATGAACATCAACGGCAAGAACGGCCTGGCCTGCCTGACCAACATGCGCACGCTGCCTGGCGTTGTGGTACTCAAGCCGCTGCCCGGTCTGCCGGTGGTGCGCGATCTGATCGTCGACATGACGCAGTTCTTCACGCAGTACAACTCGATCAAGCCGTATCTGGTGAATGACAACGTGCCGCCCGAGAAGGAGCGCCTGCAGACGCCCGAGGAACGGGACGAACTGAACGGGCTGTACGAGTGCATCCTGTGCGCGAGCTGCTCAACGAGCTGCCCGAGCTTCTGGTGGAACCCGGACAAGTTCGTCGGCCCGGCCGGCCTGCTGCAGGCTTATCGATTCATTGCCGACAGCCGCGACCAAGACACTGCCGGCCGTCTGGACAATCTCGAAGACCCGTACCGTCTTTTCCGCTGCCACACCATCATGAACTGTGTTGACGTTTGCCCCAAGGGACTGAACCCCACCAAGGCAATCGGCAAGATCAAGGAATTGATGGTGCGACGCGCCGTCTGAACGCTCGCCGAACGCCATGCAAACCGTGATCGATGCTCGAGCACTCAGCAAGTTGAAGTGGCGTTGCCGCCGCGGCCTGCTCGAGAACGACTTGTTCATCGAGCGGTTCTTTGCAAGGCACGAGGCCTCCCTGACACAAGCTCAGGCCCAGGGATTGCAGGTCTTGATGGATCTGTCGGACAACGACTTGCTGGATCTGTTTCTGGCCCGCAAGCAGCCCGAAGGTGAACTGGTTCGCGACGATGTGATCGAAGTGCTCAGACTGATGAGAGTTCCTCACTGAGTCACCGTGTGTCTTTCTCGACTACTTCCAAGAAGGAATGCCCATGACCCCCTCTGACGTGAAAGCCACTCTGTCGTTCTCTGACGGCAGCCCCGCGATGGACCTGCCCGTCTACAAGGGCACCATTGGCCCGGATGTGATCGACATCCGCAAGCTCTACGCCCAGTCAGGCAAGTTCACCTACGACCCGGGCTTCCTGTCCACGGCATCGTGTCAGTCGACCATCACCTACATCGACGGCGACAAGGGCGAACTGCTGTACCGCGGCTACCCCATCGAACAGCTCGCCACCAACTGCGACTACCTCGAGACCTGCTACCTGCTCTTGAACGGCGAACTGCCCAACGAGACCCAGAAGACCGACTTCGTGCAGACGGTGACCCATCACACGATGGTGAACGAGCAGATGCAGTTCTTCCTGCGCGGCTTCCGTCGCGATGCACACCCGATGGCCATCATGACCGGCTTGGTGGGCGCGCTGTCGGCCTTCTATCACGACAGCACCGACATCAATAACCCAGAGCACCGCGAAATCTCGGCCATCCGCCTGATCGCCAAGATGCCGACGCTGGTGTCCATGGCCTACAAGTACACCATCGGGCAACCCTACATCTACCCGAAGAACGATTTGTCCTACGCCGGCAACTTCATGCGAATGATGTTCGCCACGCCTTGCGAAGACTACACACCGAACGACGTGCTGGTGCGTGCCATGGACCGCATCTTCATCTTGCACGCCGACCACGAGCAGAACGCCTCGACCTCGACTGTGCGCCTGTGCGGCTCGTCGGGCACCAACCCGTTTGCGGCCATCGCTGCGGGTGTGGCCTGCCTGTGGGGCCCCGCGCACGGCGGCGCCAACGAGGCCGCGCTGAACATGCTGGAAGACGTGAACCGCATGGGTGGCGTGGAGAAGATCGGTGACTTCATCAAGCAGGTGAAGGACAAGAACTCCAACGTCAAGCTGATGGGCTTCGGTCACCGGGTCTACAAGAACTACGACCCGCGTGCCAAGCTGATGCGCGAGACCTGCCACGAAGTGCTGGACGCTCTGGGCCTGCACAACGACCCGATCTTCAAGCTCGCCATGGCGCTGGAGAAGATTGCCCTCGAAGACGAGTACTTCGTTGCCCGCAAGCTCTACCCGAACGTCGACTTCTATTCCGGCATCGTGCAACGTGCGATCGGCATCCCTGTGACGCTGTTCACCGCCATCTTCGCGCTGGCCCGCACGGTCGGCTGGATCGCGCAGCTGAACGAGATGATTGCCGACCCGGAGTACAAGATCGGCCGTCCGCGTCAGCTATTCCACGGTGCCACGCAACGCGACGTCAAATCGATCGCGCAGCGCACCTGAGCCGCCGGAAGCACCTCTTCGTGCACGCAAACCCGGCCACAGGCCGGGTTTTTTGCTTTTGAGGTTGGTCTTTCAGGCTTCAGCGAGCTGAGGTGAACTCCCCGAGGGGGAGCGCAGGAAATTGGAGCGGTCTGGCGTTTCTGGCAACGCCTAAAATCCGCCTTCTTTACGCCAGAGCCAACGAAAGTCGCCATGGGCCGCACGCTGTACGACAAGATCTGGGACGAACACGTCATTCATACCGAAGATGACGGCACGGCCGTTCTCTACATCGACCGCCACCTTGTGCACGAAGTGACCAGCCCGCAGGCGTTCGAAGGTCTGGACCTGGCTGGCCGCAAGGTTTGGCGACTGTCGGCCAACCTGGCGGTGAGCGACCACAACGTGCCGACGACCGACCGCTCGCATGGCATTGCCGACCCGATCTCGCGCTTGCAGGTCGACACGCTCGACAACAACTGCGACCGCCTGGGCATCACGCAGTTCAAGATGAACGACAAGCGCCAGGGCATCGTCCACGTGATCGGCCCCGAGCAGGGTGCCACGCTGCCGGGCATGACGGTGGTCTGCGGCGACTCGCACACCTCTACCCACGGCGCTTTTGGCGCCTTGGCGCATGGCATCGGCACGAGCGAAGTCGAACACGTGCTCGCCACGCAGACGCTGCTGGCGCGCAAGGCCAAGAACCTCCTGATCAGGGTCGAAGGCCAACTGAGCAAGGGTTGCGGCGCCAAGGACATCGTGCTGGCCATCATCGGCAAGATCGGCACAGCCGGTGGCAATGGCCACACCATCGAATTCGCCGGTTCAGCCATTCGTGCGCTGAGCATGGAAGGCCGCATGACGGTGTGCAACATGGCCATCGAGGCCGGGGCGCGCGCCGGACTGGTGGCGGTCGACGACACCACGATCAATTATGTGAAGGGCCGTCCTTTCACGCCCACTGGAGTGGCCTGGGACCATGCGGTGGCGTACTGGCGCACGCTGCACTCCGATGTGGATGCGAAGTTCGACCGCGTGGTTGAACTCGACGCCTCGCAGATTCGCCCGCAGGTCACCTGGGGCACGTCGCCCGAGATGGTGTTGTCCATCGAAGACCGGGTGCCTGACCCCGAGCGCGAGAAAGACCCGAACAGGCGCGGTGCGATGGAACGCGCGCTGACCTACATGGCGCTGGAGCCGAACAAGCCGATCGCCGACATCCTGATCGACAAGGTGTTTATCGGCTCCTGCACCAACTCTCGCATCGAAGACATGCGCGAGGCCGCCGCCGTGGTGCGCCGCGTGGGCGGCAAGATCGCCACCAACGTGAAGCTGGCGATGGTCGTGCCGGGCTCCGGTCTGGTGAAGGAGCAGGCGGAGCGCGAAGGGCTGGACAAGGTCTTTCTCGCGGCAGGCTTCGAATGGCGCGAGCCGGGGTGCTCGATGTGTCTGGCGATGAATGCCGACCGTCTGGAGCCGGGCGAGCGCTGTGCTTCCACCTCCAACCGCAACTTCGAAGGCCGGCAGGGCGCTGGTGGCCGCACGCACCTGGTGAGCCCGGCGATGGCCGCAGCAGCGGCCATGGAAGGCCATTTCGTCGACGTTCGGCGCATCGCCTGAAGGAGCGCACAGCATGCAAGCATTCCGCATCCACAACGGCCTGGTCGCACCACTCGACCGGGAGAATGTCGACACCGACGCGATCATTCCAAAGCAGTTTCTGAAGTCAATCAAGAAGTCGGGTTTCGGCCCGAACCTGTTCGATGAATGGCGTTACCTCGACCATGGCGAGCCGGGGCAAGACCCGGCCACGCGCAAGCCGAACCCCGACTTCGTACTGAACCAGCCGCGCTACAAGGGCGCGTCGATTCTGCTGTCGCGCAAGAACTTCGGTTGCGGATCGTCGCGCGAACACGCGCCGTGGGCGCTCGACCAATTCGGCTTCCGCGCGCTCATCACGCCGAGCTACGCCGACATCTTCTTCAACAACAGCTTCAAGAACGGCTTGCTGCCGATCGTGCTGCCGGAGCTGGTGATCGATCGTCTGTTCGACGAGGTGAATGCTTTCGTGGGCTATCAACTCACCGTTGACCTGGAGCGCCAGGTGGTGGTCAAGCCCGACGGCGCCGAGCTGGCTTTCGAGGTCGAGCCTTTCCGCAAGTTCTGTTTGCTGAACGGCTTCGACGACATCGGCCTCACGCTGCGGCATGCTGACAAAATCCGCGCCTTCGAAGCCGAGCGGCTGTTGACCAAGCCCTGGTTGGCTCACTCTCTTGAACTGAAGGAAACACGTTGAAGATCGCGATCCTGCCGGGCGACGGCATCGGTACCGAAATCATGGCCGAGGCGCTGAAGGCGCTCGCCTGCCTGGACCTTCAGTTCGAATTCGAAGAGGCCAAGGTCGGCGGAGCCGCCTACGAGGCCCATGGCCACCCGCTGCCCGAGGGCACGCTGCAACTCGCCAAGTCGTCCGACGCCGTGCTCTTCGGTGCTGTGGGCGACTGGAAGTACGACAAGCTCGATCGGCCGCTGCGCCCGGAGCAAGCCATCCTCGGCCTGCGCAAGAACCTCGAGCTGTTCGCGAATTTCCGTCCAGCCATCTGCTATGAAGAGCTGACGCATGCGTCCAGCCTCAAGCCCGAGATCGTGGCGGGGCTCGACATCCTCATCATCCGCGAGCTCACCGGCGACATCTACTTCGGCCAGCCGCGAGGTCGCCGCACATCGCCGGATGGTGCGTTCAAGGGCGCCGACGAAGCCTTCGACACGATGCGCTATTCGCGTCCCGAGATCGAGCGCATTGCCCACGTCGCCTTCCAGGCAGCACGCAAGCGCAGCAAGAAGGTGCTGAGCGTCGACAAGGCCAATGTGCTGGAGACCTTCCAGTTCTGGCGCGATGTCGTCACCGAGGTGCATGCACAGTACGCTGATGTCGAGCTCGAGCACATGTACGTCGACAACGCGGCTATGCAGCTGGTCAAGGGCCCGAAGCGGCTCGACGTGATCGTCACCGGCAACATGTTCGGCGACATCCTGAGCGATGAGGCGGCCATGCTGACCGGATCGATCGGCATGCTGCCTTCGGCATCGTTGAATGCGAAGAACCAGGGCCTCTATGAGCCCAGCCATGGTTCAGCTCCGGACATTGCGGGCAAGGGCGTTGCCAATCCGCTCGCCACGATTCTTTCCGCGGCGATGATGCTGCGCTTCAGCCTGAATCAGGAAGCTGCTGCGCAACGCATTGAAGCGGCCGTCAAGGCTGTGCTGGCAAAAGGCCTGCGCACCACCGATATTTACAGTGCCGGTACCACCCAGGTCGGCACGAAGGAGATGGGCGACGCTGTGGTCGCCTGCCTGAAAACGCAGGGCTGATTCTTCTTTCGCGTTTTCGGATCAACACATTCACAGACGATAGGAATAAAGATGGCTACGAGATTGGTCGGCCTGGTGGGCTGGCGAGGCATGGTGGGTTCGGTCCTGATGGACCGCATGCAGCAAGAAGACGACTTCGCATTGATCGAGCCGGTGTTCTTCAGCACCAGCAACATCGGCGGCAAGGCCCCGGCGCAAGCCAAGAACGAGACGACGCTGCAAGACGGCTTCAACATCGATGCGCTGAAGCGCTGCGACATCATCATCACCGCCCAAGGCGGCGACTACACGACCGAGGTGTTCCCCAAGCTGCGCGCAGCCGGCTGGAACGGCCACTGGATCGACGCCGCGTCGACACTGCGAATGAAGGACGATGCCGTCATCATCCTCGACCCAATCAACATGCCTGTGATCCAGAAGGCGTTAGCCTCGGGTGGCCGGAACTGGATCGGCGGCAACTGCACTGTGAGCTGCATGCTGATGGGCGTGGGCGCCCTGTACAAGGCTGGCCTGGTCGAATGGATGAGCACGCAGACCTACCAGGCTGCGTCGGGCGGTGGCGCGCAGCATATGCGCGAGTTGCTCACGCAGTACGGCACGCTGAACGCCGAGGTGAAGTCGCTGCTCGACGACCCGAAGAGCGCCATCCTCGAGATCGACCGCAAGGTCATTGCCAAGCAGCGCAGCCTCACCGAAGCGGAGACTGCAAACTTCGGTGTGCCGCTCGGCGGAAGCCTCATCCCTTGGATCGACAAGGATCTCGGCAACGGCATGAGCAAGGAAGAATGGAAGGGCATGGCCGAGACCAACAAGATCATGGGCCAAGGCGAAGGTTTCGGTACGCCTGCGGTGCCCGTTGACGGCTTCTGCGTGCGCGTGGGTGCGATGCGCTGCCACAGCCAAGCGCTCACATTCAAGCTGAAGAAGGACGTTCCGCTGGCCGATATCGAGTCGATGATCGCCAACGACAATGAATGGGTGAAGTTCGTGCCAAACACCCGCGAGGCGACGATTCACGATCTGACCCCCGTGGCGGTGACTGGCACGATGACCATCCCCGTCGGCCGCGTTCGCAAGCTGGCAATGGGCCCGGAATACCTGGGCGCTTTCACGATCGGCGACCAGCTTCTGTGGGGTGCCGCTGAACCCCTGCGCCGCATGCTGCGCATTCTTTTGGCGGCCTGAGACCATGCCCAGCGCCCCGTGTAGCTTCGTTGTCGTACGACAACATGGGGTGCTGCAGGTCGTGCAAATGACGCCTACAAGGGAATGTCAGGCATTGCATGAGCTTGTCTTCGTATCTAGTTGATGTTATTGTGATTTCTACTGTTACGCCCAGAAAACCCCGTGGTTAGCGTCAACAACAACTCTGAAAGCTGTGGGGCTCGCTCGGTTCCACCCCCGTCCTATTGGGAGACGCCTTGAAAAGAAATTCGCTGTACATAGGGCGATTCGCTCTGACCGGATCGGCTTTGGCCGCCATGTGCCTCCTGGCTTCGAACGCCTGGGCCCTGGGCCTCGGGCGGTTGGACGTGCAGTCGGCGCTGGGCGAAAACCTGCGTGCCGAGATCGACGTCACCAGCCTCACGCCCGAAGAAGCCTCCAACCTCAACGTGCGCGTGGCGCCGCCGGAGTCGTACCGAGCCGCAGGCGTTGACTACAACTCAGTGCTGCCAGGCACGCAGGTCGTGCTGCAGCGGCGTACCGACGGCCGCTCTTACCTCAGCGTGACGAGCGACCGTGCGGTTCAAGAGCCGTTCATTGATGTCATCCTCGAGATTTCGTGGTCCACCGGGCGTCTTGTTCGCGAATACACGCTGCTGATCGACCCGCCTGTCACACGCACGGCGGCGTCTCCCGGCGCCTCCGAGGCGAGCACGTCGCCAGTGATCACGCCTGCGCCGAGCCAGGCCATTGCCACGGCACCGCGCGCCGCCGAGCGGAAGCCCGCCACGCCGCGCGCCCCGGCCTCGACGGGCGATTCTTCCGCCGAGCCTCGTAAATCGAGCGCCAAAGCGCCTGCCGCTGCGCCGACCGAAGCCGGTGCCGATGAGTACAAGGTTCGCGACGGCGATTCGCTGTCACGCATTGCAGGCCGCACGCAGCGTCCGGGCGTGTCGCTCGACCAGATGCTGGCCTCGCTGTACCAGGCCAACCCTGATGCCTTCATCAGCAGCAACATCAACCGCCTGAAATCTGGCGTGGTGCTTGCTGTGCCGTCGGCCGAGACGGCCAAGGCCGTCACGCCGGCAGAGGCTCGTCAACTGATCCAGGCGCAAAGTGCCGACTTCGGCACCTACCGCCAGCGTCTTGCTGCAGCCGTGCCTGCCGCCAAGACAGATGGCACCGCACGCCAGGCCAGTGGCAAGGTGCAGTCGTCGGTGGACGACCGCAAGGCATCTGCCGCCCCAGCGCCGGACAAGCTTGTCCTGAGCAAGGGTGCGAGCGCCAAGGCCTCGGCACCGGAAGACAAGCTGTCGAAGGAGCGCGAGAAGAAAGATGCGACCGCACGTGTCGCCGAACTCTCCAAGAACGTCGACGAGTTGAAGAAGCTGTCGAGCGCGTCTGCTGCAGCATCGGGCAAGACCGCAGCGGCGGCACCCGCGCCCGTGGCTCCGCCTCCGGTGGTCGTGCCACCTGTCACACCGCCGAAGCCGCCGGTTGTGGCAGCTGCCCCTGCACCGGTTCCCGTACCGCCGCCGCCCGCTCCCCCGCCCGCGCCTGTGGTGGCCGCCACACCGGTTCCCGCACCAGTGCCCGCCCCATCGCCTGTTGCCTCGGCACCTGAAGTCGTTGCTGCAGCATCGGCGGCGGCCAGCGCTGTGACGGAGCCTGCAAGCGCTCCGGTGGTCGCCGCGGCGCCTTCGCGTCCTGCGGCCGCCTCGGCACCCGTTGTCGTGCCCGCTGTCGAGCCTCCAGGCCCGTTTGCATCCTTGTTAGAAGACAACCCGCTGGTGCTGGCTGCGGGCGCCGCCCTGGTGGCCTTGCTCGCTGGCTTCGGCATCTATCGGTTCACCAAGCGTGCCAAGAAAGACAGCGGCGAGACGTCGTTCCTCGAGAGCCGCCTGCAGCCTGATTCGTTCTTCGGCGCCAGCGGCGGCCAACGCATCGACACCCGCGATGCTGGCGGCGCTTCGTCGTCGATGAGCTACTCGTTGAGCCAGCTCGACGCCATTGGCGATGTCGATCCGGTGGCAGAAGCCGATGTGTACCTCGCCTACGGCCGCGACCTTCAGGCCGAAGAGATTCTCAAGGAGGCCATGCGTGCGAGCCCCGAGCGTCTGGCCATTCGCACCAAGCTGCTTGAGGTTTATGCCAAGCGGCGCGACACCAAGGGCTTCGAGCTCCTGGCAACGCAGCTGTTCGGCTTGACCGGCGGCCAAGGCGAAGACTGGGCCAAGGCACAAGAGATTGGCGTGCAGATCGACCCTGACAACACGCTGTATCAACCGGGTGGCAGGCCTGCCTCCAGCGAAGGCGAAGGTCGCCCGACCGCCGAGCTGCTGGGTGCGAGCACCATGCCGCAATCGGTGCTGCCATCGCCTTCCGAGTTCGGCGCGAGCGGCAACTCGGGCAGCGGCTTCGACTCCACGTCGGGCGGCGCCATCGATCTCGATCTCGACTTGGGTTTTTCGAATACGCCGCCTCCTCCCGCGGCACGGCCCGTCGAGCGGACGCAGCCGCTGAACGTTGCGCAAGACGTTCCTTCGCTCGATGACATGAGCTTCAACCTGCCCCCTGCACCGCCGCCCCCCGCTTCGGCACCAAGTTCAGGCTCCATGGATTTCGATTTGGGCAGCATTTCGCTCGACCTCGGTGAAGAATCCACGGTGGCTCAACCCAACAAGTCACAACCCGCGCCCGTGTCATCTGACTTCGGTGCCATTGATCTGGGCGAGGCTGTCGATGACGGTGCCGATCCGATCGTCCGCAAGCTGGAACTGGCTGAGGAATTCCGCCAAATCGGCGACACGGAAGGCGCTCGTGATCTGCTGCAGGAAGTCGTGTCCAAGTCCAGCGGTGCCGTGAAGACGCGCGCGCAGGCCATGCTCAACGACCTGGCCTGATCGGCCCTGATCAGGCGCCGTTCGTCTCTTCGCCGAACGGCGCGACATGATCGCGTGATCCTGGCATGAGGCTCGCACTCGGCATCAGCTACCGCGGGCAGGCCTACAACGGCTGGCAGAGCCAGCCCGACGGGCGCACCGTGCAAGACCAACTCGAATCGGCACTGTCGCAGTTTGCGGCGGTGCCTGTTCGCACGATGTGCGCAGGACGCACCGACACCGGTGTGCACGGCTTGAACCAGGTCATCCACATCGACGCGCCGGTACAGCGCGAGCTGGCTTCATGGGTGCGCGGCACCAATCGCTTCCTGCCGGCCGATATCGCGGTGCAGTGGTGCCATGATGTCGATGGCGATTTTCATGCGCGCAACAGCGCCCTGGGCCGACGCTATGCCTACCTGCTGCTGGAGTCCGCCGTGAGGCCCGCCATCGAGGCGGGTGTAGCCGGGTGGACGCATCGCATCTTGAATGCCGATGCCATGCGCGCTGCTGCGTCGCTGTTGGTCGGCGACCACGATTTCAGTGCTTTTCGCTCGTCCGAATGCCAGGCGGCTTCGCCGGTCAAGCAGATGCGTTCGATCGACGTCCACCGCGTCGGCGCCTATTGGCGTTTCGACTTTGATGGTTCAGCGTTCCTGCATCACATGGTGCGCAACATCATGGGCTGCCTGATCACCATAGGAAGTGGCCAGCGCATGCCGGAATGGATGTCCGAGGTGCTGGCGTCTCGTTCCCGCCAAGTGGCCGCGCCCACATTTCCCGCCGATGGTCTCTATTTCGTGGGGCCGTACTACGATCCACGTTTTGCCTTGCCGACGCACACGCCAGCCATGGACTGGCTGCCGCACCCATGAATGCCCGCACCCGAATCAAGATTTGCGGCCTGACCCGCGAGGCCGATGTCGATGCCGCCATCGAAGCCGGTGCCGATGCGGTGGGTTTTGTCCTGTACGAGCGCAGTCCGCGCCACGTCACGGTGCAGCGTGCCGCGGCACTCGCTGGGCGTCTGCCGCCGTTCGTGACGCCGGTGGCGCTGGTCGTCAATGCCGCGGCATCGCTGATCCAGGCAGCGGCCCAAGTCATTCCCGGTGTGCTACTTCAATTCCACGGTGACGAGAGCCCGGCCGATTGCCGTGCGGCGGGCCGGCCTTTCTTGCGCGCTGCCCGCATGGCGCCGAATTTCGATTTGCTAGACTTCGCCGCTCAGTACCCGCACGCCCAGGGGCTGTTGCTCGACGCCCATGTCGAGAGTTACGGGGGCGGTGGAAAGGTCTTCGATTGGTCACTCATTCCTCCAAACGTGCCCCGTCCAGTCGTTTTGTCTGGTGGGTTGCATGCCGGAAATGTGATCGAAGGCATTTTTCAGGTGCGGCCATCGGCCGTTGACGTCAGCTCCGGCGTAGAGAGCGCCAAAGGCATCAAAGATGCCGCGGCCATACGCCGGTTCTGCGAAGCCGTCCGCGAAGCGGATGCGCGAATCGCAGCCTCCCCGGTTTGACTCCACCTGAAAGCGGTACCCACATGTTGAATTACCAGCAGCCCGATGCCAGCGGGCATTTCGGCCCCTATGGCGGCACCTTTGTCGCCGAAACCCTGATCCACGCGCTCGACGAGCTGAATGCGGCTTACGAGCAAGCCCGCAAGGACCCGGCGTTCATCGCCGAATACCAGTACGAGCTCGCGCACTTCGTTGGTCGGCCCAGTCCGGTCTACCACGCTGCGCGCATGAGCCGTGAACTCGGCGGCGCGCAGATCTACCTGAAGCGTGAAGACCTCAACCACACCGGTGCGCACAAGGTCAACAACACCATCGGCCAGGCTTTGCTGGCGCGCCGCATGGGCAAGCCGCGGGTGATTGCCGAGACCGGGGCAGGCCAGCACGGCGTGGCCACGGCCACTATTTGTGCCCGCTACGGCATGGAATGCGTGGTGTACATGGGCAGCGAAGACGTGAAGCGTCAGTCTCCCAACGTGTACCGCATGAATCTGCTGGGAGCTCGCGTCGTGCCGGTCGAAAGCGGCTCCAAAACGCTGAAGGATGCCCTCAACGAGGCCATGCGCGACTGGGTTGCCAACATCGAGAACACCTTCTACATCATCGGAACGGTGGCGGGCCCGCACCCTTATCCGGCGATGGTGCGTGACTTCCAGCGCGTGATCGGCGACGAGTGCCTGCTGCAGATGCCCCAGATGACTGGGCGCCAACCTGATGCGGTGATCGCCTGCGTCGGCGGTGGCTCCAACGCCATGGGCATTTTCTACCCCTACATCCAGCATGGAGGCACGCGCCTCATCGGCGTCGAGGCCGCAGGGCAGGGGCTCGACTCCGGCAAGCATTCGGCCAGCCTCACCAAAGGCTCACCAGGCGTGCTGCACGGGAACCGCACTTATCTGCTGCAAGACGAGAACGGGCAGATCACGGAGACGCACTCGATCTCGGCTGGCCTCGACTACCCGGGCGTTGGCCCCGAGCATGCGTACCTGAAGGACATCGGCCGTGCAGAGTACGTCGGCATCACGGATGAAGAGGCATTGCAGGCATTCCATCGCCTGTGCCGTACCGAGGGCATCATCCCTGCGCTGGAGTCCTCGCATGCCGTGGCGTATGCGATGAAGCTCGCGCCGACCCTGCGGCCCGACCAGCACCTGCTGGTCAACCTGTCGGGTCGTGGCGACAAGGACATCGGCACCGTCGCCGACCTGTCTGGTGCCGAATATTTCGACCGCCCCTCGCAGGCAGGCCGCAGCGTGAAGGGCTCCGTATGAGCCGCATTCAAGCTGTCTTTCAGGCGCTGAAGGCCCAGGGCCGCAAGGCACTCATCCCCTACGTGACCGCCGGTGATCCGTTCCCCGATGCCACGGTCGAGCTGATGCTGGCGATGGCCGAGGCCGGTGCCGACGTCATCGAACTCGGTGTGCCGTTCTCCGACCCCATGGCCGACGGGCCGGTGATCCAGCGCGCTGCCGAGCGCGCGCTCGCCAAGGGTATCGGCATGCCGCACGTGCTCGATTTCGTTCGTGGCTTCCGCAGGCAGAACGACACCACGCCGATCGTGCTGATGGGCTATGCGAACCCCATCGAGCGCTACGACCAGCGCCGAGGCGAGGGCGCGTTCGTGCGCGATGCCAAGGAGGCAGGCGTCGATGGCGTGCTCGTCGTCGACTACCCGCCGGAAGAGTGCGAAGCCTTTGCAACGCAGCTCAAGGCGCAGCAACTCGACCCGATCTTCCTGCTGGCGCCCACCTCGACCGAGCAACGCATGAAGCACGTGGGCCGCATCGCGAGCGGCTACGTCTACTACGTGTCGCTCAAAGGCGTGACGGGCGCCGGAGGCATCGACGTCAAGGCCGTCGGCGAGATGGTGCCGCGCATACAGGCCCATGTAAGCGTGCCGGTGGGTGTGGGCTTTGGCATCCGCGACGCCGAGACGGCAAAGGCGGTTGCGGCGGTATCCGATGCGGTGGTGATTGGATCCCGCATTGTGCAATTGCTCGAAACGCAAACGCGCGACAATGTCGCTCCCGCGGGTGCGGCGTTCATCGCCGAAATTCGCGCAGCCCTCGATTCCCTGAAAGGAGCTCCCGCATGAGCTGGCTTGAGAAACTGCTGCCTCCCAAGATGCAGCAGACCGACCCGAGCGAACGCCGCACGGTGCCTGAAGGTCTGTGGATCAAGTGTCCGTCGTGCGAGACGGTGCTCTACAAGAACGACCTCGAGCAGAACGTCAACGTCTGCCCGAAATGCGGCCACCACCACCGCATCGGGGCACGGGCTCGGCTGAATGCCTTCCTCGACGGCGAAGGCCGCTACGAGATCGGCCAGGAGGTCTTGCCGGTCGACGCGCTGAAATTCAAGGACAGCAAGCGCTACCCCGAGCGGCTCAAGCAGGCCATGGAAGCTACCGGCGAGACCGATGCACTCGTGGTGATGGGCGGCGCGCTGCACACCATCCCGGTGGTGGTCGCGTGCTTCGAGTTCGACTTCATGGGTGGCTCGATGGGCTCCGTGGTCGGCGAGCGCTTCGTGCGCGGCGTCGAGATGGCCGTCGAGCAGAAGGTGCCTTTCATCAGCTTCACTGCCACCGGCGGCGCACGCATGCAGGAGGGATTGCTGAGCCTCATGCAGATGGCAAAGACCAACGCTGCGCTCACGCTGCTGTCCAAAGCCAAGCTGCCGTATGTGAGCGTGCTTTGCGATCCGACGATGGGCGGCGTGTCGGCGAGCTTTGCGTTCGTCGGTGACATGGTGATCGCCGAGCCGAAGGCGTTGATCGGGTTCGCCGGCCCGCGCGTGATTGCCGATACCGTGCGCGAGAAGCTGCCAGAAGGCTTCCAGCGCGCCGAGTTCCTGATGCAGACAGGCGCCATCGATGCCATCGTCGACCGGCGAGAGCTGCGCGGCGTGATCGCCAAGTCGCTGGCCATGCTGCAGCGGCAAAGCGCCGACGCAGTCGCCTGAGCCTTCAGCAGTATCGACACAAAGGGCGGCTCAGGCCGCCCTTCTTCATTCAAACTTGTCCACCATGCCTCTGCCCACCACGCTCGCTGAATGGCTGGACCATTGCGAACGCCTGCACCCGAAGAACATCGACATGGGGCTCGCGCGCAGCGAGCTGATCAAGCAGCGCCTCGGCCTGAATTTCGACGTGCCGGTAATCACCGTGGCTGGCACCAACGGCAAGGGCTCGACCTGCGCATTCCTTGAAGCCATCGGCCTGCAAGCTGGCTACCGGGTGGGGCTGTACATCAAGCCGCACTTTGTTCACTTCGAAGAGCGCTGCCGCATCAATGGCACGATGGTGTCGGCGAGCGAACTTCTGCCGCATTTTGAGGCGGTGGAAGCGGCCCGTGGCGACATGGCGCTCACGTACTTCGAATTCACGACGATGGCCATCATGCGGCTGCTGTCGCAGGCGGGGCTCGACATGGTGATCCTCGAGGTGGGCCTCGGTGGGCGCCTGGACACCGTCAACGTGATCGACGCCGATTGCGCAGTGATCACCAGCATCGACCTCGATCACATGGAGTATCTCGGCCCCGACCGCGAGACTATCGCCCGCGAGAAGGCGGCCATCATGCGGCCCGGCAGACCCGTCGTGTTCAGCGACCCGGTGCCGCCGAAGAGCGTGGCGGCCCACGCCGAGGAAATCGGCGCCGATCTCTGGCAGATCGGCCGCGATTTCAACTATGCCGGTGACAAACAGCAATGGGGTTGGGCAGGGCGCAGCAAGCGCTTCAACGGCCTCGCATACCCGGCATTGCGCGGTGCCAACCAGCTGCTCAATGCCTCCGGTGCACTGGCGGCCTTCGAGGCGCTGCGCGAGCGTCTGCCCATCACCGCGCAAGCCGTGCGCAACGGCTTGGCGCTGGTCGAACTGGCGGGGCGCTTTCAGATCGTGCCCGGTCAGCCGACGCTGGTGCTGGACGTGGCGCACAACCCGCAGGCGGTCGGCGCGCTGTTTCAAAACCTGGACCAGATGGGCTTCTTTCCGCGCACGCACGCCATCTTCGGCGCGATGGGCGACAAGGACCTGGCTGCCATCCTCAAGCGCATGGCGCCGGTCGTCGATGATTGGTATTTCTGTGACCTGCCGGTCGGTCGGGCCGCCACTGCGGCGCAACTCAAATCGCTGCACGAAAGCCTCGCATTGCGAGGCCCCGGTCCTGTCACGACAGCATGCCACACCAACCCCTCAGAAGCCCTGCGTGCAGCGGTCGTCGCCGCAGACCCCGCTGATAGAATCGTGGTCTTCGGCTCGTTTTACACCGTGGGCGGCGTGCTGAAGAATGGTCTGCCCCGTCTGACTGCCAAGCACGTCGGCTGACGCCAGCCAATCCGGCCTTCTTGCCGGTCACCCGTGCAGGTGGGTGAACTCCAAAAGCCCCAACGCACCGTTGTGCCCACCTGGAACCAGCACTGCATGGGTTTGCTGTCATTTTTGAAGCGCAACAAATCGGGAGCCCCATCCAAGGCGCCTCCGATTCCTGAGTCCGCCGACTCTGTGCAGCAAGCACGCACGCGCGCCCGCCAGCGTCTGATCGGGGCCGTGGTGCTGGTCACCGCAGGCGTCATCGGTTTTCCCCTGTTGTTCGAAACCCAGCCGCGACCCTTGCCCGTCGACACACCGATCGAGATTGCGCGCAAGGACGGCGCTGCTCCCGTGGTGCCTGCGCCGCGCACGACAACTGCTCCGCGACCCGCAACCCCTGCAGTACCGCCGAGCGTGATCACGGAAAGTACGGCCGATACCGGTCGCGAAGTTGTAGCGGCATCGTCTCCCACCGCTAACTCAGCGCCGGCTGCCACGCCGGTCCAGCCCACGCCCGCGCCACAGCCTGCTCCGGAACCGAAGCCAGAACCAAAGCCTGAGCCCAAGCCAATCGCTCCGAAGCCAGACGCGAAGCCCGTCGAGAGCGCACGCGCGCAAGCTCTGCTCGAAGGCAAGGAAGCGGCTGCCAAGCCGGTCGCAGCGGCGGAAGGACGCTTCGTGGTGCAAGTGGGGGCCTTCGCTGAAGTCACGGCGGCGCGAGAGGCGCGGCAGAAGGTCGAGAAACTTGGCCTGAAGACCTACACCCAGGTGGTGGAAACATCCAACGGCAAGCGCATCCGGGTTCGCGTCGGCCCCTTCGGCTCGCGCGGCGAGGCCGACAAGGCAGCCGACAAGATCAAGTCCGCTGGGTTGTCTTCGGCGGTCTACACGCTCTGACGGCGAGTCATGCAATGGGTCGATATCGTTCTCGCGGGCATCTTGGCGCTGTCGGTCATCCTGGGGTTGATTCGCGGGTTCGTGTTCGAGGTGCTCTCGCTGCTCGGCTGGTTCGCCGCGTACTTTGCAGCGCAGTGGCTGGCAGTCGACGTGGCGCCGCACATTCCGGTCGGCAACCCGGGCTCGGCCATCAACCATGCGGCCGCGTTCTCGGCGGTTTTCATCGCGGTGCTGCTGGTCTGGGCGGTCGGGTCGCGCTTGTTGCGCCTGCTCATCCATGCCACGCCGCTGAGCCTGCCAGACCGCTTTCTGGGCGCCGTTTTCGGGCTGTTGCGCGGCTTGGTGCTGTTGCTGGCGGTTGCTACCGTGATCAGTCTCACGCCGCTGATGAAATCACCGGCGTGGCAGGCTTCCCAGGGTGCACAGTGGTTGCAGGTGGCATTCGATGCCTTGCGCCCGGTGCTTCCGCCCCAACTTTTGCAGCACCTGCCAGCATCTGGCAAGGTGCGTTGAACTCCAAGGACTCCCCATGTGCGGCATCGTCGGCGTCATCTCCAAGAGCCCTGTCAACCAGCTGATCTACGACGCGCTGCTGCTACTGCAGCACCGTGGGCAGGACGCTGCCGGCATCGTCACGATGCAGGGCACGAAGTGCTTCATGCACAAGGCGCGCGGCATGGTGCGCGACGTGTTCCGCACCCGCAACATGCGGGCGCTGCCCGGCGCCGTGGGGCTGGGCCAGGTGCGCTACCCGACGGCCGGCAACGCCTACAGCGAAGAAGAGGCCCAGCCCTTCTATGTCAATGCGCCGTTCGGCATCGTGCTGGTTCACAACGGCAACCTGACCAACGCCCACACGCTGAAGCAGGAGCTGTTCGACATCGACCGCCGGCACATCAACACCACCAGTGACACCGAGGTGCTGATCAACATCCTTGCCCATGAGCTGGAGTTGGCGGCGCGCGATCTGCCGCTGTCTCCCGAAGAGGTGTTCAAGGCCGTGCGTGCGGTGCACAAGCGCATCAAGGGCTCGTACGCCGTGGTGGCGTTGATCGCGGGATACGGCTTGCTGGCCTTCCGCGACCCCTACGGCATCCGCCCGCTGTGCTTTGGCGAAGGTGTCACGACTGAAGGCCGAGAGGTGATGGTGGCGAGTGAGTCGGTGACCATCGAAGGGACCGGGCACACGGTGATCCGCGACGTGGCACCCGGCGAGGCCGTGTTCATCGACCTCGAAGGGCAGATCCACGCGCAGCAATGTGCCGAGAACCCGACGCTGAACCCCTGCATGTTCGAGTTCGTCTACCTCGCCCGGCCCGATTCGGTGATGGATGGCATCTCGGTCTATCAGGCCCGCCTGAACATGGGCGAGACGCTGGCCCAGCGCCTGATCTCGACCATCCGCCCGAACGAGATCGATGTGGTGATCCCGATCCCTGAGTCGAGCCGTCCCTCGGCGATGCAGCTTGCGCAACGCATCGGCAAGCCGTACCGCGAAGGCTTCGTGAAGAACCGCTACGTCGGCCGCACGTTCATCATGCCGGGGCAGGGCGTGCGCAAGAAATCGGTACGGCAGAAACTCAACGCCATCGGCGTTGAGTTCAAGGGCCGTAACGTGCTGCTGGTCGATGATTCCATCGTGCGCGGCACCACGTCGAAAGAGATCGTGCAGATGGCTCGCGACGCCGGCGCACGCAAGGTCTACATGGCCTCGGCTGCACCGCCAGTGCGCTACCCGAATGTGTACGGCATCGACATGCCCACCAGCGAAGAGCTGATCGCACACAACCGCAGCATCGAGGAGATCCGCCAGTTCATCGGTGCCGACGCCCTGATCTATCAAGATGTTGACGCAATGAAGAAGGTGGTCAGAGCGCTCAACCCCAATCTGGCCGGATTCGAGGCCTCGTGCTTCGATGGGCGTTACGTCACCGGCGACGTCTCGTTGGCTGACTTCGATGCCATGGCAGCGCAGCGCTTGTCGCAAGGCGACGAAGAGGAAACCAACGACCGCTCACGGCTTGCGCTGCAAAGCGCCACCGAATAGCCGTGGCCGTGGGCAAGAAGATTCCCCGTGTCGACCTGCCTGTCGGCACCCGACGCGACACGCTGGCCGTGCGCGAAGGCTTGCCCCGAAGCGCCTGGGGTGAGAACTCCGAGGCCTTGTTTCTGACCAGCAGCTTTGTGCAGCCCGATGCCGCCACGGCTGCCGCGCGCTTCGCGAACGAGGAAGAAGCCTTCACCTATTCGCGCTTCACCAACCCGACGGTGACGATGTTCGAGCGCCGCCTCGCGGCATTGGAAGGCAGTGAGGCCTGCATTGCCACGGCCAGCGGCATGAGCGCCATTCTTTTGCTCGGTCTCGGCGTGCTGAAGGCGGGCGATCACGTGGTGTGTTCGCAAAGCGTGTTCGGTTCGACCATGATGTTGTTCAGCCGCGAGTTCGGCAAATTCGGCGTCGAGACCAGCTTTGTTTCGCAGACCGATGTGAACGCCTGGCGGAAGGCCGTCAAGTCCAACACGCGCTTGCTGTTCGCTGAGTCTCCGACCAACCCGTTGACCGAGGTCTGCGACATCCGCGCGCTCGCAGCGATCGCGAAAGAAGCAGGTGCGCTGCTCGCCGTCGACAACTGCTTTTGCTCGCCCGCCTTGCAGCGGCCCATGGAGTTGGGCGCCGATGTCGTGATCCATTCAGGCACCAAGTACCTCGATGGCCAGGGCCGCGTGATCGCTGGCGCCATTTGCGGTACCGAGCAACTGGTCAACGAAAAATTGATGCCGGTGATGCGCAGTGCGGGCATGTCCTTGTCGCCCTTCAACGCCTGGGTGGTACTGAAGGGCCTGGAGACGCTCTCGATTCGAATGGAAGCGCAGAGCGCGCGTGCTTTGCAGCTGGCCACTTGGCTCGAAGCTCAGTCGCCGATCGAGCACGTGTTCTACCCCGGCCTGCGCTCGCATCCGCAGCACGAACTCGCGATGGCGCAGCAGTCGGGGAAGGGCGGCGCCGTGGTGTCGTTCGTCGTGAAGGGCGAACGCAAAGGCGCCTTTCACGTGATCGATAGCACGCAGATCTGCTCTATCACCGCCAACCTCGGCGACACCAAGACCACCATCACCCACCCCGCCAGCACTTCGCATGGCCGACTCAGCGAAGAGCAACGCCAAGCCGCCGGCATCACCCAAGGAATGATCCGCGTGGCGGTGGGGCTGGATGATGTCGAAGACCTGAAGGCCGACCTGCTGCGCGGCCTGGCCACACTGTGAATACTCAATACGCATGACGCAAAAGATCCGCACCCGCATCGCTCCGTCGCCCACCGGCTTTCTTCACCTCGGCACTGCGCGCACGGCCCTGTACTCGTGGGCTTTTGCACGCCACTTCGGCGGCGAATTCGTTCTCCGCATCGAAGACACGGACGTGGCTCGCTCCACGCAAGACTCGGTCGACCAGATCCTTGCGTCGATGAAGTGGCTGGGCCTCGACTACGACGAGGGCCCGATCTATCAGATGCAGCGCCTCGACCGCTATCGCGCGGTGGTTGACCAACTGATCGCCGAAGACAAGGCCTACCGCTGCTACAGCACCCCCGAAGAGCTGGAAGCCACGCGTGAAGCACAGCGCGCCCGCGGCGAGAAGACGCACTATGACGGACGCTGGCGGCCCGAGCCCGGCAAGGCGCTCCCCGCAATCCCCGAAGGCGTGCAGCCGGTGGTTCGCTTCCGCAACCCGCAAGACGGCGTGGTGACCTGGGACGATCTGGTGAAAGGGACCATCAGCATCTCCAACCGCGAGATCGATGACCTGATCATCGTGCGGCAGGACGGCATCCCGACCTACAACTTCTGCGTGGTGGTCGACGATTGGGACATGCAGATCAGCCATGTGTTTCGTGGCGACGAGCACGTCAACAACACGCCGTGGCAAATCAACATCTTTCATGCACTCGGTGCACCGCTGCCGAAGTTCGGCCACGTGCCGGTGATCCTTGGCGACGACGGGCAGAAGCTTTCCAAGCGCCGCGGCGCGGTGAGTGTGACGGCCTATGAAGAGTCGGGCTTCCTGCCTGAAGCGATGCTCAACTACCTCGCTCGCCTGGGGTGGAGCCACGGTGATGAAGAGTTGTTCACCCGCGCGCAACTCGTGGAATGGTTCGATGGCAGCCATCTCTCCAAGAGCCCCGCGCAATGGGACGCCGCCAAGCTGGCGTGGGTCAATGCGCACTACCTCAAAGCCTTGCCGGAAGACAAGCTTGCTGAACTGGTGTCAGCGCAGTTGGCAAAGCGTGGCATTGCATCGGCAAGCATCCCTGCTGTGAGCCGTGTGGTCGGACTGTTCAAGGACCGTTGCTCGACCACGGTCGATCTCGCCGACTGGGTTCAGATGTACTTCACCGACGTGGTGCCAACCGCCGAAGACCTCGCTGCCCATGTCACTGATGCAGTGAAGCCGGCCTTGCCCACCCTGTCCGACAAGTTGTCGATCGTCGAATGGAACAAGGCCGCGATCGCTGCCGCCATCAAGGAAACGCTGGCTGCACACGCACTCAAGATGCCGCAATTGGCCCACGCCGTGCGTGTGCTGGTGTGCGGACGCGCTCAAACACCATCGATAGATGCAGTGCTCGAACTGTTCTCTCGTGAGATCGTGATTGCGCGTTTGCGAAGTGCTTGAAAATCTGTCTATAATCGCAGTCTCGCTTGAACAGCGCGTCCAATCCGAGATAGTCAAAAACGGAGGGGGTATAGCTCAGCTGGGAGAGCGCTTGCATGGCATGCAAGAGGTCAGCGGTTCGATCCCGCTTACCTCCACCAAGAACCTAAAGGTTCGAGGCGGCGCGCAGTTCAAGGAAGAAGGATTGAGTCCCCTTCGTCTAGAGGCCTAGGACACCACCCTTTCACGGTGGCTACAGGGGTTCGAATCCCCTAGGGGACGCCAAGTTTGATGGCGCTTGCGCAGAGATGCGGAAGCCATCATGGAGTGGTAGTTCAGTTGGTTAGAATACCGGCCTGTCACGCCGGGGGTCGCGGGTTCGAGCCCCGTCCACTCCGCCAACGATTAAGCAAACACGGGGCCTAGCGCCCCGTTTTTGTTTTCTACCTACATCTGTACCTACATTGCGAAGCTCGCTTCAGCGGCGGTTGTGCTGTTGCGTCTTCACGACCACCCGGTATATCGAGAGCGCACGGCGCTTCATGCTCGACATGGCACGCTGGCCGCGTCTCGCTTCCATCGACGAGGCTTGCAGCGAACTCGATGCCTTTCGCACTGCAGGGCCCGCCGCTCAGCCTCACGCGGGCTGAGACCTGCTTAAGCTGCCTGCGGGAGCCGGAAGGTTGAAACCGACTCCGCGAGACGGTCCGCCTGCGCCTTCAGGCTTTCTGCGGCGGCGGCAGCTTCCTCCACCAACGCTGCATTGGACTGCGTCACCTGGTCGATGGACGAGATGGCTTGGTTGATCTGGCCGATGCCACCTGCTTGCTCGCGTGACGCGGAGGTGAGCTCCGCGATGAGTGTGGCGACGCTCTGCACTCGCTGCGTGATTGACCGCATGGCCTCGCCGGCAGCCTGAGCACGCGTGCTTCCGGCATTCACGACCTCGGAAGAAGAGGTGATAAGCACCTTGATTTGCTTGGCAGCCTCGGCGCTGCGTTGGGCGAGCGTCCGGACCTCGCTCGCCACCACGGCAAAACCACGGCCCTGTTCACCGGCGCGGGCCGCTTCCACCGCTGCATTCAAGGCCAAGATGTTTGTCTGGAAGGCGATTCCATCGATGACGGAGATGATGTCTGAAATCTTCGATGAGCTTGCCGAGATGTCGTCCATCGTCGAGACCACGCTTTGAACGACAGCGGCACCGTCTGTGGCGGCCTCGGAGGCGCCTTCGACCAACTGGAGCGCTTGCCGCGCCGTGTCTGCGCTGCTGACGACGGTCCCATTTAGCTCCTCGATGGATGCAGCCGTTTGCTGCAGGCTTGAGGCCTGCTCTTCGGTGCGGCCGCTGAGTTCGGTGTTTCCGAGCGAGATCTGGGCGCTCGCACTGGCCACGTTGTCGACTCCGGCTCGCACTGTGCCAACCACCTCGACGAGTGACGTTCGCATGCGCTGCATGGCATCCATCACGCTGCCCGCGGGGACGTTGCCAGCGTAGGCTTGACTCAGATCACCTGACGCGATGGCTCCTGACACCTCGGCCAGCTCCGCAGGCTCGGCACCGAGCTGACGCGTCAGGCGACGGGTGATGAACGCCCCTGCAACCGCACCAATGAGCAGTCCGACAATGACGGCCGAGCTGAGCAGAAGTTTCAGCTGCTGGAAGGAAGCTTGTGAGCCGGTGTACAACTCGTCGGCAACGCGGACCTGCAGCGCCATCAGTTTCTCGAGAAGCTCGGTATACGCTGGTGCGCTCTTGCTGATTTGACCACCGGCCAGTTCGTTGGCACCCGCGAGGTCACCCTCTCGAAGCTTGTGAAGCGCGGGGATGATGCCTTTGTCGATGTACTGCTCCCTGGCTTGTGCGTATTGATCTGCCAGACCCTTTTCCTCGGGTGTCAGATAGGTGCGTGCGTAGCTGTCCCAGAGCTTTGCCGCGGACTCTCGATTCGCGGCGATTTCCTTCGTCCGCTTGGCAATGTTCTCAGGCTGCGGATTCCGGATCGCGTCCATGACGAGGATCCGGTCGCGCAGTGCAGTGCGTTGAATTTCAGCGAGCTGCCCCATCGGCATGACGCGGTCGTCGTAGAGCGTCTTCATGAACGCGTTGCTGTCCCCAAGCCCCATCCAGGCGATGAGCGAAACAGTACTCAGGACAGCCAGTAGCAGGCCGAAGGCTATCGTCAATTGACGGGAAACACTGAGAGGTCGACGCACGAGAATCTCCTTGAGTTCATTGTTTTCGGCGCGGATATGCACCTGCTTAGGGCGCGAGAGGAAAGTTCGTGCGGTAGTTCTCGGACTGTGTCTGTCAGCCGCCTGGCGGCGCGGCGTGCGGGCCGACTGCGTGCGCAGCGCGCCGCAGGTGACTGTGGCGGCCGGGGGCTTGGCGTGAGCAGCTGACCCTCCGCCAGATAGCCCGACGCACCGGCCGTCTCGCAACACCAATGTTGAACGGAAATGGCGGGTCAGGATTGCGTGGAACTCAACAGGCCGGGGTTCGAGTGACCTTAATTCGTTGAGCGAAATTTTCCCCGCACACGTGACATCGCTCGCAAGATGTCCATCCTCGACCACGTTTCTCGTTCATCCCTGCAGGACCGCGCGATGTCTCGCGCTGTTATGAGGGGCAGACGATGGGTTGGTTGTTCAAGGTCGTGTTGACGGCAGGCGTTGTGTTGCTGGTGTTGGTGGCGACGCACCAAGGCACCCATCGCTGGGCAGCTGTGGTCGCTGCGCTGCCGACCATAGCAGCACCCATGCCGGCTCGGCTCGCGCACAAAGAGGATGTGGCATTCGCCATCAGCGCTGCGATCGGTATGGGATGCTGGCGTTTTTCGCTCTCGGCAAAGCGCGGGTCGCCCGATACGGCATCGCCGTTGCGCCGGTTTGCCGCCAGGGCGGGGCACTCGTCATGGCTCTTCCAGCAAAGTGCGCTGGCAATCGCTTGAACGAGGCCCTGATGCTGGCCCTTGGTTGCTGCCGGATCGCAACTGCGGCGCGCGTTCACCGCACTCGCGGCGACCGTCGGCCCTTCGATGGACGGCTTCGCGACCGGACTGCTGTCATCGCTGCCCCTGATCACCGGGTCGGTCGCCATCGCCGAAAAGAAGACCTATGGGCAACGCGCTGCCGCGCATTTCCTGCGACGCCATGTCGGCGGGCTCTTTGGCAAGGCTTCGTTCGGCGCAGTGTTTGCATTGCTCGCTGCTCTCGTCAGCGCGATCTCGGCACTGACGCCGGCATGGGGTGCGCCTGCCTGATTTCGACAATTCGGGCGAGCCCCGTGCCGTTTGGAGCCGCTCCACTGCCGGCTCCGACGTCACGCGGATGGGAGTGACGCGATGACGCAGCGCTTGCAGCTCGCGTTCAGTGTTCTCGGTCACGGTCAAGAGATTCTCCGGATACCATCGCCGCTCCGAAGCTTCATGTGGACGGAACAACGGCATGGGAGAGGTGACGCTGCTGATCGGACGCGCACGCGTAGGAGACCGCGAGGCCTTCGACCGGATCTTCGAGCTGCTCTATCCCGAGCTTCGGCAGATCGCCCACCGGCGCCTGGCGCGCGGTTCTCGCGACGGGCTGATCGAAACGACCGCACTGGTCAACGAGTGCTACCTCAAGTTTCTCCAGCGCGAGACCTTGACGCCCGCGGACCGTTCGCACTTCCTGGCCTACTCGGCAACGGTGATGCGCTCGATCATCGTCGACGCGGCCCGCGTCGCGCAGACGGACCGTCGCGGCGGCGACATGGAGCAAGTGACGCTCGACTCCGAACTCATCGGCACGCTGCCGGCCGCGTCGGACGAGATCCTCGACGTACACACTGCGCTCGAGGCGCTTGCCCGCATGGACGAACGGCTCGCGCGAGTCGTCGAGATGCGCTATTTCGGTGGCATGGAAGACGCCGAGATTGCCGAGGCCCTGGGCCTGTCGGCGCGAACGGTGCGCCGAGACTGGGACAAGGCCCGGCTGCTGCTGGCCCACGCCTTGAAAACCTGACGGTGCCGGCCACCGCCCGCACGACGGTATGACGCCGCTCTCGCCGTTCGAGGCGCATTGGCCCGCGATCAGCGCGCTGCTCGACGAAGCGCTCAACCTCCCGGCGTCTGAGCAGACAACCTGGCTGGACAGCCTTGCCGGTGAACATGCGGCGCACCGCGATCTGCTGCGCTCGTTGCTTAAGCAGCGGCATGGCATCGAGACCGACGACTTTCTCGGCCAGTTGCCCACGCTCGACCTCGATGCGGCGCAGGGGCGGGCAGACGGCCTGGGCGCGGGCAGCCAGGTTGGTGCGTACCGGCTGATCTCGGAGATCGGGCGCGGCGGCATGGGCACCGTGTGGCTCGCCGAGCGCTCGGACGGATTGATGAAGCGCCGCGTGGCGCTGAAGCTGCCTCGCGTGGTCTGGGGTGATGCGTTTGCCGAGCGCCTCGGGCGCGAACGCGAAATCCTGGCGACGCTGGAACACCAGCACATTGCCCGGCTGTACGACGCGGGCGTGGATGCCCAGGGGCGCCCCTTCCTGGCGATGGAATACATCGAAGGCCAGTCCATCGACGCCTATTGCCGTGAGCATTCGGCCGGCGTGCGAGAGCGCCTCGCGCTGGTGGTGCAGGTGATGGCCGCGGTCTCGCACGCCCACGCGCGGCTGGTCGTGCACCGCGACCTGAAGCCCGGCAACATCCTCGTTGCCCAGGACGGGCAGGTGAAGCTGCTGGACTTCGGCATCGCCAAACTGCTGGAAGGCGACCGCACGCGCGAGACGGCGCTGACCGAACTCGGCGGCCGCGCGCTGACGCTGGACTACGCGAGCCCCGAACAGATCCGTGGTGAACCGCTGGGCACCGCGAGCGACATCTACAGCATGGCTGTGGTCGCCTACGAACTGCTGGCCGGCGTGCGGCCATACCGCCTGAAGCGGTCCAGCGCAGCCGAGCTGGAGGAGGCCATCGCCAGCGTCGAGCCGCCACAGGCGAGCGCCAGCGCGTCGGACCCGCGGGTGGCGCGGCAGCTGCGCGGTGACCTCGACTCGATCCTCAACAAGGCGCTCAAGAAGGCCCCGGGAGAACGCTATCTGACGATGGACGCCTTTGCTCAGGACCTGCAGCGTCACGTGCAAGGCGAGCCCGTCGAGGCGCGGCCCGACGGCTGGAGCTACCGCGCGGCCAAATTCGTGCGTCGATACCGCTTGCAGGTCGCAGCGGGCACGGTGGTCGCGGTCGCGCTCATCGCCGGCACGTCAGTCGCGCTGTGGCAGGCCCGCGAGGCTGGGCTGTCGGAGCAGCGGGCGAAGGCGGAGGCTGCCAGAGCGCAGGTTGAGGCAGCGACGGCGAAGGCCGTGCAGGAGTTCATCGAGTCGGTGTTCAACGCCAATTCCATCAACCAGGTTGATCCGACGGCGTCGCGCGCTACCACAGCGCGCGAGCTGCTGGACCGCGCTGCCGACCGCATCGACAAAGAGCTGGCATCAGCGCCCGAGGCCCAATTGCGCCTTTACAACCTGCTTGCCGAGATGTACGTCGGCATGGCGCTCGACGAGCGTGCCCTCCTGCTTGAACGCCGCGGCCTCGCGCTGGCAATACGCCTTCGTGGCCGAGACAGCGGAGCTGCGCTCAGCGCAGCGTCGGACATGGGGCAGACGCTGGGCCATATGGGCCGGCGCGACGAAGCGCTCACGACACTCCTGGAGGCGGACGCTGCAGCCCGTGGCCGTCGGGATGACCGAGACTTCGCCCGCATGATGATCGACACGGGATTGGCACGGCTGTATTCCGATTCCGACCTCACCAAAGCCCTGGAACGGGCACGCAACGCGGCGGCAATCGCGCGGACCCTGGCCCCCTCGCAGGACGCCATCGGGGCCTTGGCAACGTTGGCCGAGAACGCTCGAACGGCGGGGCATCTGGAGGAGGCGCACCAGGCGCTCGTCGACGAGGCCGCCTGGGTCGAAAAAAAGGGGTACACGGGCATCTTGCCCGACATCCTCATCACTTTGGGCCAGGTCCAGAGTGATCTCGGGCAGCTCGACGCTGCAGGCGCCACGCTGGCCCGCTCAATCCCGCTCGCCGAGCGGACCGGCAGCCCAAATACCTTGCGCAACGCACGCTATGCACTGTCTCGATATCAGTACGAGAACCGGCTGTTGCGCCAAGCCATCGAAACTGCCGATGCTGACGCTCGTTGGGCCCGTGCACTCGGGCGCACGCACAACTATGGCGGTCTTCCTACCGTGATCCTGTTCAACTATGGTCGGACTCTGGTGGCGTACGGCGATGCCGCACGCGGGCTCACGGCGCTCGACGAAGCGCGAGATCTGATGCCACCGCAGCAGCAAGCTAGTCGGCTGGGACCGCTGCTCGCCGCGCGCGCAGATGCATTGCTCACATTGCGGCGCCCGACCGAGGCCCGTGCCGATATCGAACGCGCGATCCAAATGACGCTCAACTTGGGAGATGTCCGCGCCGACGCCGTACGGGTGGTGCGGCGTCGCTACTGGGTGGCCGTGGGAAAGGCAGATGAGGCGTTACGGGATTTTTCCGCAAATCCACCTGGAGCAGCGACGCCGAAAAATGCATTTGCAGCACTGCGTCGCCAGGCGGAGGAGGCAACGCTGCTTCTTGCGGCGGGCCATACCGCCGAAGCTCACGCAGCGGCTGCAAGCGGGCTGGCAAAAATCGAACTGTTGCCTG